>Ga0208036_1000013_pt1 | contig 211002 bp, 200 predicted proteins | sample June2015DPH_11_1_2_FD_184706 | JGI IMG/M metagenome (GOLD analysis project Ga0208036, IMG submission 184706) | Peatland microbial communities from SPRUCE experiment site at the Marcell Experimental Forest, Minnesota, USA - June2015DPH_11_100... | ecosystem: Environmental > Terrestrial > Soil >...
GTAAGAGATGTTCGTCTCGGGGCGTCAGGACTTAAGCCTTTGTGCTTCTTCATCCCGTTCGCGGGAGCGCCGATCTCATTGTAGGAATACCCCGCCTTAATATTTTCCTAATATAGAATTCGTTAGGCTGCGGGAAAAGAAAGAAAATGGAAAAAGTTAAACAGCACTTTGAAGAAGAGGCCCACGAGTTTGACGCGATTATTCGTCATCTCATTCCTTACTATGAACAAATGCTTGATGCACTCATTGCAGCTTTGCCATTTAATCAGAGCCAGGCATTTCACGTAATTGATCTTGGATGTGGAACAGGCACAATTGCAAAACGGATTAAGAATGTTTATCCTCAAGCTAACATCACTTGTGTTGATATTGCTGACAAGATGCTGCAAGTAGCACAGACGAAACTCGGTGTTGGCGAAGATGTGCGCTATCAAATTGCAAACTTTGAAAATTATGAGTTTGATTCAATCTATGAAGTAGCAATATCATCACTTGCTTTGCATCATTTAGTTAGTGATGACGACAAAATTAAGTTTTATAAAAAGATTTATTCCTGTTTAAGTCCCGGTGGTGTTTTTTATAACGCTGATAACGTTCTTGGTTCAGGCTCTCATCTGCAGGGGCTTTATATAGAGAAATGGCGCGAGTATATGTATCGACAAGTTTCTATCGAGGAAATTGAACAAAAGTGGATACCTAAGCATTACGTCGAAGATCATCCGGCTGACTTAATCAGTCAATTGACTTGGCTGCATGATATCGGCTTTATTCAAATTGATGTCATTTGGAAGTACTATAACTTTGCTGTATATGGAGGAAGCAAACCCCGCCGCCTAACCAGGCGCTCAAGCTGACGGAATGAGCGTGCTGCAAATTGCATGGCTTGTGGTGGGTTTAGGTTTTTATTATTAACTTTTCAGTACCTTGTTGGTTAGGGAATATTTAATTTGGTTATCAGCATGAACTTGTTTCGTTTTGTGCATTTTGAAAATAATCAGCGCCGCAGCTTAGCGCCGGTCCGTTAGACCGCCTACTAGATTGGAGATAGAATAATGAAACAACAATGTTATATGGCGTCGATCTATGGTTCTTGGCTTTTTATCATCGCTATATTTGTCTTCTATATTTCGCGTGGCAATTACTTGGAAGCAGTTCTCTTGCCTTTATTTGTCACATACTTTCTCTGGTTGTATGTGAAGTATTTTCCCAAACTGTCCCAGGTGATGGGATATGGTTCAGTGAATGATCAGGTTGCAGAAAATGTCCAACGCTCTGTCGCTACAGTCCACTTCTATTCCGGTATTGGATGTCCCTTTTGCCCAATAGTTAAGAGAAGGCTTAAGGAATTGCAGCAACGAATTGGATTTACTCTTGTCGAACAGGATGTGACGCTCAAGCCCGATATCTTGATAGCGAAAGGTATACGAGCATTACCAGTAATTGAAATCGGAAATGTTCGATGGGTAGGAAATGCTACAAGTCAGCAGCTAGCGCAGTTCATCGCGGCGAATTCAACGGCTGTGTAGGCGGTCTAACCAGGCGCTTCCCGAAGGGATCCCTTTGGGACAAGCTGACGGAATGAGCTGAGGTACGTTAAGCATGGCGGGTGGTGGGTCGGCGTTTTTATTATTCAGTTTTTAGTAACAATAACTTTGATAATAATCAATTTGGTTATCAGCATGAACTTGTTTCGTTATCAGCAATTTGAAAATTATCAGTGCCGCATCCCGATTTATCGGGAGCCCGTCCGTTAGACAACCAGTTCTTAGGATAATTCTTTATGGAAAAGAAAAACATCGTTCACAAAGCCTGGAAAATTATTTTGGGCGTTGTCTTTTTATGCCTGATGGTTTTTATTACCGTTATCGTTTTTCGACAACCGGCTAAACCATTGTCCAATGCAAAAGTTGAAATTCCACATAGTACTAATTGTCCAATATTTGCTGATAACGAAAGTAATTCTGAGGAAAAGAGAGTTGCCAGGCATTTTGCTGTTGATACGTTACCCGGTTTAATGCAAAAAGGGCTTATTCATAATTATCAGAGGAACGCCTTGGGCACTTACCTTTCAGTCAATGGAAAGCTTTGGAAATGTCGGTCACTCTTTTTTAAGCAAAGTTTATTGAGAGAAGTGTTTGTGTTTAATAAAGTCAATGGCTATGGACTATCGACGCGGATAATTGATAGCACATCGGGAAAGCTTTATGCACGAATATCCTCATCGGCTAAAATGGATTTCTATGATTAGCGTACTGGTTGCCTAACCAGGCGCTCAAGCTGACGGTTGCCAGCTGGGTACGTTAAGCATTGCTGGTGGTGGTTTTTCGTTTTTATTATTCAGTTTTTAGTACCTATAACTTTGATATTTATTAATTTGGTTATCAGCATGAACTTGTTTCGTTTTCAACAACTTGAAAATTATCAGTGCCGCAGCTTAGCGCCAATCCGTTAGGTGGCAACAAAAGCAAATAAACTGTTCAGATTCTGAGTATCTTAATCATTCAATTAAATGAGGTGGTGATATGAAAAAACTGGTATATGTTGTAATATTTATTCTAGCTATACAACCGATGTATTCAGCAGATTTTAGGAATGCTTCTTGGGGTATGAGTAGAGCTCAAGTTGAGGCGACTGAGGCATTAAGTGTTGTTAATAGTAGTGACTACGAATTAATTTATTTGGGTAGTGTGTCTGGCATACCTTGTTTTATAAAATATATATTTGCCGAGGATTCATTAGTAGACGCATGGTTTATATTCCATAATATTGCTAGTCATGATTTGCGTGATAGCGTATATAATACTGTTGGTCGTGTTCTTGTAGATAAATATGGTCGTCCTCACGATGGTGGCGTAGGATATGATACTCGAACTATAGTATCTGATCCTGAAACTGGCAAGCGTGATTATTCAAGATTCTTGTCTGCATCGTGGCGTACCAAAGTAACTTCTATTGAACTTTCGACGTTGTATGAGGATCCGATTACTAATGGACTAGTGGGTTTTGATGATCGTAAATTTCGTGTGTTAGTTCACTATTCTTGTAATGAATTAAGGAATCTTGCCCAGAGGAGTTCTTGGAAACGTCAGTGTGAGGAGTTCGATCGTCAGGATAAGTATCTTAAGGATCATGGAATTGGCGTTGGCACTGTGAAAGTCACAAGATAATGATTAATTATTTAAATGAGGTAGAGTATGAAAATACATTGAAGCTATTTTTACCAAGTAGGAGAAACAGCATAGCAACATAAATCCAAGACAAAAATGGGACACACTGGTTCATTAGTTTTTGCATTGTCACGCAACAGTATTAACTCGAAAGAAATAATAATGCACAAATCCCTTACACGCAGATTAGAAGCACAATCTCAAAAAGGTAAAAAAGTATTTTTTAAATCAAAACGGAATGACAATATAGAATTGGTCGGTGAAGTCGTTGATGAGGTTTATGTAATTTTCGTTGATTACAAGCATATGATACAAAAGATACGTTTTGCAGAGGGTCAAAGTTGGGACGCAAAAAGCAAGTTCTTCTATCGTTTCGGATATTATACTTATGATAAGAATTATAAAAATATCAAATGGGGGCAGTATACACCATCAATTAGAGAAAAGGATTTAAGAATATTGCTTCGGATGGCGAGAAGAAAAGGTTGGAAAATATTTTAAGGGGGAAAACAATGGTACCCAAGAGAAAGCTTCAAACTATATCTGAAGTCTCATCAATAGGTGGTTTTATCTCAACACAAATCTTGGGTTCTAAACTCAATGCTTCGCTTTCGATCTCTGTCCAGACATTGAACAAGCTTAACTCCCTGGATTCAAGAATTGGACAAATAGAGAAACAAGTTCAAGAACAGTATACCAACTCTGAAAAGCAACGTATGCTTCGTGAAGCCATTTTTCAAATTCGCTCATTTCTTGATAATAAATTTCAAGTTATTAAAGATAATGTCGTTCGTTACGTTACAGTAAAAGAAGTTCTGAACATATTTGATACTTTAGGATTGTCTTCATCTTCGTTTGACGAAATACGAGACAAACAGTTTTTCATTGAAACAGCCACTATACTAAATAATATATTCACTTCATTTTCTGACAAAGATAAAACCGACGGTGATCAAATCATTAAATCACAAAATATGCTTAATAAACTTCGTTCTCTTTTTGCTCAATTGAATACTCAATTAGCGAATATTCAGACTGCCGACACACACGCATCAACCATTGGATCCATTATTTTAGTTCTAATCTCTGGATGCAATTTCATGATTTATTTTGCGGTTTCAGAAGAAACATTCTTTTCTACTTTAGGTATTATATCTGCTTTGTTTTCCATTCCATTTATTTGGGGTTGGATTAAATACACACTGAAGAAACAAGATTTGCTTGAAGATTTATCATCTCGTGTTCGTGGACTAGGTTTAGCTGTTGGTTATCCACGAACTCAAAAAGTTCTCGCTATTAAATTACAATCTTCAATTAAACAATGCGAACAAGAAATGGAATCATTTCTTCAAGAACATCCAGAGTTTACGCTTATCGAAGTTAAAATATAAGATATAAAAATGTTGCCACCTAACCAGGCGCTCAAGCTGACGGTTGCCAGCTGGGTACGTTAAGCATGGCTGGTGGTGGGTTTTCGTTTTTATTATTAACTTTTCAGTACCTCGTTGGTTGAGTGCAAATTAATTTGGTTTATCGCATGAACTTGTTTCGTTTTCAGCATTTTGAAAATATTCAGCGCCGCAGCTTAGCGCCGGTCCGTTAGGCGACAATAGGAGAATATTATGGAACAAAAGGGAAAAAACCAATTTGCGAGTGATGAAGTTCCTTTTTATAAATCTGTTGAAGGACTAATCAAGGGTACAATAAAATTCTGTGCCTGGTTATTATTTCTACATCTCATTTCATTTGTAGTACGAGGATATGACCCCAGTTTGGTGTATGCTAAACCTTTTGGAATACGTTTTATATTCACAATACTTCTATGGTTATTTAGTCCAGATTTGTACGAAAGAATATGCTCACGACCGCTAACACGTAATGAATTAATAAAAATTGCCCTTGATATTATCTTATTATTTGGTTTAACAATATTTACATTATGGCGTTTTTTAGAACTGTACATTTTTTGAGTTGCCGCCTAACCAGGCGCTTCCCGAAGGGATCCCTTTGGGACAAGCTGCCGGTTGCCAGCTGGGTGCGAAATTCATGGCGAATATAGGTTGAATGCAGAATTGAAAGTCATCAGCATGAACTTGTTTCGTTGGTTGCATTACGAAAATTATCAAAGCCGCAGTCCCCAACAAAAACATTTGGGGATAAACTTAGCGCCGGTCCGTTAGGCTGCAACCAATAAAGGAGAATCGCAATGAAAGATATTGAATTGATAATACAAGATATAGTTCGTTGCATTTCTGTTTCTGGAGTTATAATTGGCCTCGCCTATTTGATTTATGGTTCGAGCGTTTTCATTCCAACACGCTGGCCATTTCAGTATCTTATTTCAGGTATTACAATTGGAATAGCATTTGCTACATTTCGAGATAAAAACTATCGAGAAGGAATTGCTTTGTTGGCTTTATGGTATATAATTCTATTTGGTTCAGTTACAGGACGACATAGTTGGATGTTTATATTAGAAGGCACATATATAATTATTATATCCATTGCTGTCTTCTTTTGTATCACGATTGTTCGGAAGCCATTTATTAATAATGAATTTCTCCGTGTCTGCACTTCGACAGTCATTCTCGGAATAGCGAATTCTTTTATTGTTGTTCTATTAAATCTTTTTTCGCTTACACATATATATCCTCACTTATCTCAAATATTCGATGCAATGTTCTTGAATCTGAAGATTGGAGCAATGCTTGGCTTATTTATGGGTGTTGGAGTTGAATTGTCAGATGGCATTATTAATCCAATATTATTTAAAAAGAAGGTTGCCAGCTAACCAGGCGCTCCCCGCTAATCCCGTAAAAAACACGGGACGCAAAAAACGCGAATACAACGGGGCAGGCAAGCTCGGCTTGCAGCTGAAGCCTTTGATAATTATTTCCACCCCGGATTCATCAGCATATTCTATTAATTTCTTCATAAATGACACACTCATTTGCACTTTTTGCTATTTGACCTCTCTTTCTTTATCTTTCTAATGAATCGGAGATTGAACAAAGGCTTCCGTTCTTCACCTTCATAAAACAGGCTTAACGAACATTAGTCTCGGATAGAGGATTCTCTTATGCTCCGCCGCTCTCTTTATCTCGTTATTCTCAGTATCATCTGTGCCGGTATCGTACTGTCACAGAACGTTGTTGTCCTGAAAATCGACGGTGTTATCAATCCGGCAGCAGCGGCATTTATCGAACGGGGTATCGAAAATGCCCGCGAGAAGAATGCCGAATGCCTCATCATACAGATGGATACTCCCGGCGGCTTGCTCAAATCAACCCGTGTGATAGTCAGTTCATTTCTTGAATCGAAGATTCCTATCGTCGTCTATGTTTCTCCCGGAGGCGCACAGGCGGGTTCTGCCGGTGTGTTTATCACTATGGCGGCACACATTGCGGCGATGGCTCCAGGCACAAACATCGGAGCAGCACATCCTGTGGAAATGGAAGGGAAAATGGATTCGGTGATGAGCGAAAAAGTGACCAACGATGCCGCGGCGTTTATTCGTACGATCGCCGAAAAACGAAACCGTAACCTGAAGTGGGCAGAAGATGCTGTCCGGAAAAGCCAGGCTATTACGGAAACAGAAGCGCTTGACACAAATGTCATCGATCTCATTGCGAAGAATCTTGACAGTCTGCTTTCTCAGATTGACGGGAAACAAGTCGAAACAGTGAATGGGCTTGTGACATTACATACCAAAGGTGCACGGATTGAACAGATGGAAATGGGATGGGCAGAAAAGTTTTTGGATGTCTTGAGTAATCCTAGTATCGCTCTCATTCTTTTTCAGCTCGGCACAATCGGTTTAATACTCGAGTTGTACAATCCAGGTTCTATCTTTCCCGGCATTGTCGGTGTCATCAGTCTGGTGCTTGCCTTTTATTCTATGCATACTCTGCCAATCAACTATGCCGGACTTGCGCTCATCATCTTTGGCATTATTCTCTTCCTCTTGGAGATAAAAATCATCAGCCACGGCATGCTGGCAATCGGTGGGGCTGTCTCAACTTTTCTAGGATCAATTATGCTTATTCGCACTTCAAGTGTTCTTGAGTTTGTAGAAATATCTTGGTCTGTGATATTTGCATCGGTGATTATAACCACAATCTTTTTTGTCTTCATCCTCGGATTGGGGATTAAAGCTCAACGCCGAAAACCAACAACAGGCGTTGATGGACTCACTGGAGAAAGTGGAGATGTTATCGAAACACTGAAACCAGAAGGTATCGTTCGTGTCAATGGAGAACTCTGGAATGCAGAATCATTGTCAGGAACAATTGAAAAAGGTGGTCGTATACGAGTTGTTAAAATCAAGGGATTAAAATTGTTTGTCGAACCATTCACAATATCAAAGGAGTGATTATGGAATCAGGATTTATATATATATTTCTTTTAGGATTTGCCTTTTTTCTTCTCGCGGTCAATTCAATTAAAATTTTGCGTGAATATGATCGCGGTGTCATATTCCGCTTAGGACGGTTGTTAGGAGTAAAGGGACCTGGAGTTGTCTGGTTATGGCCCGGTATTGATAGAATGGTGAAAGTGAGTCTGCGAACAGTCGTTATGGATGTCCCGCCGCAGGATATCATCACACAGGATAATGTCTCGTTGAAAGTTAACGCTGTTGTGTACTTTCGAGTGATGCAGCCGGAAAAAGCCGTTGTGGAAGTAGAGAACTATCTCTTTGCCACATCCCAGCTTTCGCAGACAACATTGCGAAGCGTGCTGGGACAATCCGAATTAGACGATCTTCTTTCCCAGCGCGACAAGATCAATCAGAAGCTTCAGCAAATTATCGACAGCCACACAGAACCGTGGGGTGTGAAGGTATCCAATGTTGAAGTGAAACAGATTGATCTGCCGCAAGAGATGCAGCGGGCAATGGCGAAACAGGCAGAAGCCGAACGCGAACGCCGCTCCAAGGTCATCGCGGCGGAAGGTGAATTCCAGGCATCACAGCGGCTTTCAGATGCGGCAAAAGTATTGAGCGAACAGCCAAGCGCTCTGACGCTGCGCTATCTGCAAACACTACGCGAGATTGCCACGGAGAATAATTCCACCACCATTTTCCCCGTGCCGATCGATTTGTTGAGACCGTTTATGACTATGGACAAACTGCAGAAATGATGAATGGACTCATTGCTCTACGGACATAATCCTGAAGAGCGCATTGTTGCCGTCCAACAGTTGAACGATCAGACGATCAGGTTGTTCAAGCGAGTTGAGGGGAAGATTCTACATAGAGATGTGGAATTCTTCCCCTTCTTTTTTCTGACGGACGAAGCACTTATCAAGGAATTCCCAAAAAAATTCTGGTTGAAGAAGCTTGCCGGGAACAACTTCTATCAGTTCATTGCGGCATTCTCCCGCTGGAGTGAAATGTGGGAAGCGGTACACTTCATTCTTCGACAATATAATAAAAGCCATTCGCCGCGTATCTCATCGTATCAGGAGTTAAAAGAAATCCTGGTCCGTGCTGATCCGGTTCGCCAGTTCCTCCTGCAATCTGGAATAACATTGTTCAAAGGAATGGAATTTGAAGATCTTGTACGTCTTCATATCGATGTTCAATGTGCATCTGCAACAGGAAAGAAACGAAGCAGTAAGAGCATGGAAGAACACATTCTCGTCATCACACTTCTCACAAGTGATGGGAACAAATATATCCTGAAAACGCCCAAACAAAACGAACAGGTTGTCTTGAAGCAATGTATCCAGCACATCAACGAAATTGATCCTGATGTTATTGAGGGATATGATTTATTCGGAACGATTCTTCCGGCTCTCGGTCGTGCCTGCGAACGACAGCAAATAACATTTGCTGTCGGCAGAAGCGGCAGCGATATGCGGACACCGAGCGGATTTAGCACTGCGGGACTTGGGGAAAACGAATGGTTTTCATACGATGTTTTCGGCAGACACCTCGTAGACACTATAACGGTTGCAGAAACAGAAATGAACACCAAGAGAGTTGAGCAATCATTTAGTTTGACTTCATTAGCCAAACATTTCGGTATTCCTATTGATACAGAACATGCTCTTCCATCCCAAGCGATGAAAGATCGGAAACGTACACCGAAGCAAGTGGCAGTTCAATCCCTGCAGAATGTTCTCATGGTACGCGACCTCAGCAACTTACTTCTGCCTCCACTCTTTTATCTTGCTCAGATGTGTCCATTCAACTTCAGAATGCTCATCCATACCAGCGCGGCTTCACGCATCGAATCGTTCATGCTGAGAGAATACGTGCGGCAAAAACATTCGGTTCCCAAACCCATGGAAGGTTCTCGCAACATCAATATCCCGGCAGAGATTTTTCACATCGGTGTCTTTTCCGACGTCCTCTATATTGAACTCGAGGGATTATATCCCTCTATGATCCTCCGTCAAAACATCAAGCCCAGAACAGACGATCTCGATGTTTTTCTCTCGCTCCTGACAAGTCTCACTTCTTTGCAGCAAAAAACACTCGGCCAAAAGCATGCAATCCAATCGCGAGGCACAAACCCGGATGCCCGGTTGAATTCACTGAAACGTCTGCTCGATTCTTTTCATCTCTCCCTTGGCTCCCCAAAAGGCCTTTACAACGATCCGGATCAAGCCGAAATCGTACTTGCTGCAAGCCGAGAAATTCTGAAAGAGATCATACATCAAATCGAACTCTTCAATGCCACCATCATCCAATCTGACGATCGAGGATTCTTTCTCCTACTACCGGATAATATCATTGGTGAGGCAAACCGAAAAAATTTTATCGATCGGCTCTCGAACATTTTCCCCAATGGTATCACTCTTCTGTCATCACATCATTATAAGAAGATGCTCAGTTACAGGAAAAGTAACTATGCAGTGCTTGATCAAAACAACAATGTCCTCATCAAAGGAAATAGTCTCATATCACGCGGCATGGAACGCTATTTGAGAATGTTCATCCAGCGATTCATTGAATGCATGCTTATGAACGATCTAACACGATTACATCATACATATGCAACCGCCTACACTCAGATTGTAAAACACAATTGGACTTCCATGGACTTCTGTAAAACAGAATTTTTGCGTGTGGATACAGAGACATATCAGAGAGAAATTGCTGCTGGTCGGATCACTCATTCTCCGGCATTGGAAGCAGCGGTTCGTTCAAGTCTCTTTGTCAAAGCAAATACCAGGCTCTCGTACTATATCTCTGGAACTGAGACGGATGTCGATGTTGCTCGTTCTTCACGTTTGGTTGAAGATTGGGACCCTCTGGGAACCGACGAAAACGTCGCTTACTACCTTGCAAAGCTGCATGAAGCAGCAAATAAGTTCCGGGAATTTTTTGAACCGACCGCACTCGATCGAATTCTTTCTCTAGATGATATATTCGGTTTTTCTGATGAAGGAATCCGCATTCTCGAGCGTAAAGTCGCGCCGGAAGCAGCTGAGAGTAAACCGGACACCGAGGATTACGGTATTTGGCTGGCTGAAGGAGAATAATTCAATAAAACGAAAAACCCACCGTCGACACTTGCATTTTAATATACCAAATTGTAATATTCTGAAGTAATTCAATGCACCGGTTTTGTTTCATCGTCATTTGTTTTCACTATCACATGGGCCTTGGTGAATTTGTTCGTGTGGCTCAAATGAGTCGGTTCACTTGAGAATTGTGTTAGGGTTGAGCAATAAAGGTGTAGCATCCAGTGCGCCTTTTTCGCTGAAAGACAAAGCAGCGGTGTGATGTTCAATGTATCAAGGGGACGAACCCGTATGGAACAGGGTACAGTCAAGTGGTTCAACAATTCAAAAGGATTCGGTTTCATCAAACGAGAAACTGGTGAAGACGTATTCGTGCATTACAAGTCCATCAGCGGAGACTGCTACAGGACGCTCAAGGAAGGCGACAAAGTAGAATTCGAAGTTGAAACGGGACCAAAAGGCTTGCAGGCCGTTAAAGTCGTAAAGATCACATAAGAGATCTTTTACATTGCAAAACCCGTCAAGGATTCTTCTCGACGGGTTTTTTTATGTACAAAGTGATTGCGTTCACTAACGTTGGTGGTCCATGTTCCATATATGCAGATAACGAACGATGTCTTCGGTTGTCGTCCCCGGTGTGAAGAGCTCACCCACTCCCATACTCCTCAATGCTTGAATGTCTTTTTGAGGAATGATTCCTCCGCCGAAGAGAAGAACATCCTCCATCCCTTTCGTTTTCATCATCTGTAGTATTTTTGGAAAGATCGTCATATGTGCCCCGCTTAGCAGGCTCACACCGATCGCATCGACATCTTCCTGCAACGCGGATTCCACGATCACTTCCGCTGTTTTGCGAAGTCCCGAGTAAATCACTTCAAATCCGGCATCCCGCAATGCCGCAGCGACAACCTTCGCTCCACGATCATGACCATCCAATCCGGCTTTGGCAATAAGGACTCGTATCTTTCGTTTCATTGCTATGTTTTCGTTTTATTCTGTAATTCCAGGTAAGCAATAAATCTTTGTAATGTCGAATAAAAACGAGCAAGAGGAAATCCGACAACATTATAGAAACATCCATTCACTTTTTCGACAAAGACGGCTCCAAAATCATCTTGAATTCCATACGATCCTGCCTTATCCATCGGCGATCCTGAATCGATATAGGAAACAATTTCTTTTTCATCCAGCTTCCGGAATCGTACTTTCGTTTCTTCCACTCCTGCTACATGTTTCTTCGATTCTACATCGATCAAAGCAAAGCCGGTGTACACCGAATGCTCACGTCCGCTCAACAGTTTCAACATCCGCTTCGCATCATCTTTGGATGTCGGTTTGCCGAGGACATGGTGATCGAGCACGACAATCGTATCTGCTCCGATCACAATTCCTTTTTGCAGACTGGCAGCTACTTCAGAAGCCTTATCGATTGCAATGCGTTTTGCATTATCACCGGGTGATTCGTTCGGAGATAACACTTCTGAGACATGACTCGGGATAACACGAAACTTCAACCCAATCTGCTTCAGTAAAATTTTTCTACGAGGTGATTGAGATGCAAGAATCAAAGGTTTCATAAAGACATCCAAAAACAAAAAAAGCGACGCATAATGCTCGCTTATTCAAAATTCTCTATAAACAATAATTTATCGGAACATTGCTTTGATACTTCCCCATGTACGTTTCGCGGTAGAGCTAGTACCGTCGTTATACAATGTCCCTACAATAGCACTTTGACTTCGGAAAGTTTGATCTGTACCCATAGCTATTACTTTATAACAAAAATATTTAATTGTGGTTTTGAATAAACCTGTATCCTTGAATTCGAATACTCCACATTTCTGATCACCAATTTTCACAAACTGACCAACATTGCTGGTACTTCTATAGATTTCATAGTGATCGACTCCAGTTTCCGAGTCAACCGTCCAACTTATTAATATTGTGCCGTCACTTTGAGGTTGTGGATCTTTTAGACTAATAGTCTGAGCTGAAGCAACTCCATATACGATTACAAACAGAAGAGCTGTTGTGAAAATATTTTTTCGCCCCAATTTCATCTGCCTTTAATATAGTTTTTGGTTTTGAATTCCGCAAGTGTTGATTGAATCATTTTTTTTCTCTGGAAAAATGCCATGAATAGCTCTTGACACGATCACAAAACCGCTATTTCAGGACAGAACTTTGTTTGCGTCATTTCTTCGGTTTTCGCTTAAAAATGACATCCGATAATTCCGAAATGATCAGACCTAATAGAATCAATAGTCCTCCAACAATTCCAACCATTCCGATCTGTTCACCAATAATCAAAAAGGCAAAGAGCGCCGCAAGAGGCGGTTCCATCGAATAAATGACTGCGCTCCGTGTCGGCGTTGTATATTTTTGATACTTCGCCATAACGTACAATGCTACGACTGTTGGCATGATAGCGAGATAGGCCATCAGTATGAGAAAATTACCGTTGATATTCATGTACGCTGTTTCCAAAAATGGCATAGCCAGCACCGAAAGCAATGCAGTTGAAACAAATTGCACGAAGGTAAGATGCGCAGGATCATGTTCCTTCCCAAAAATACTCAGATAGACTGTATAGAGACTAAATAGTACGGCACAAATAAGAGTGAGTGCATCTCCGATATTGAACTCTGAGCCTTTGGGTGAGGTCAAAAAAAATAAACCAATCGCAACCAAAACAACACCAACGATATTTCCAAGTTTGGGTGATTTTCGTTCAAGGATCAATTGAAACAAAGGTGTGAACACAACCATGAGGCCTGTAACAAATGCAGATTTAGACGCAGTTGTGTATTTCAATCCCACAGTTTGCAACGCAAAACCGACAAAGAGCAAAACACCAAGAATAGTACCCTTCGCGATTGCATCCTTTGAGATTACCCGCAATTTTCGAAAGAATATTACTGCGAATAGAATCGATGCGACAGCGAATCGAATGGAAATGTACACAAAGGGAGACGCATTCTCTAAAACAATCTTCGTCAGAACAAATGTGCTTCCCCAAACAACCGTAATGGAAAGCAAATATAATTCTGCACGAGTACGAAGAGTCATTTGCACTTCATCAAACAATGACTACTCGATAGGAGGATATGAAGCGAACAGTTTTCCCCACTGTGTCTGTCTGAGCCATCGCTCAAACACGCGATGATCTCGAAACGGCCATCGGTAGTAATCATGATAGAATTCCGAACCGAAGATGAAAAGGTTGACGAGTGGAGTCCGGAAGAAAATATTCTGAAGTCCCTTAAGAGGCCCAAACCAGAGAAGATCACCGGCTCGACTTGCTGTATTGTCGCCAACAGAAAAATGCCAGTTCTCTCTTGAGATATCTTCACCCACGAGAGTGATCTCTCTCGGATCCCCGCATCCTAACCCGCATTGATGCGCCAAATTGATATATTGAATTGAAAGCGGATCGAATCCCATCATCTTTGCGGCAACTGCATCTATTGCAACCTGATCGGCACTGGCAAGTATAAGATTTTTCTCAACCGGATACATAGTTCTGGGCCCAGGACCATTTCCTGCGGTGGTTCCATCCATCACAGCAAAAACACCAGAATGGATTTCTTTTTGGATGGCGAGCAAATCAACAAGAGTCTCGTGAATCCAAGTATGTGTATAGTGCCGATGTGTAGCCAACAAACCGCCGAATGCATTCTTCATTGCACCCGTCGTGGTTGTGTAGATATGACATTTCACTGTTGGCAGGTGAACAATGTTCTTTCCAAAGAAATAATCGGGAATCCGAATGCCATCAGGAAAGATTTGGTCAAGCACAAGCAAGGGAGACTTCGGAGAGTACTCGATCCATTTCATATCCCCTTCACGGAAATTGAAGAGAACTGGTATCTGATACTTCTTGAACAGCGGTGTGTATTTATTCAGATCTTCACCTTTGAACGCGTCGGTCACCACGGTCTTGTTTTGCACACACACCACATCGTTAAGACCGTTTTTTTTCAATCCGAGAATCGTCCCCTCCATTTGCCACGGCGTTGTATTGGCTCCAGGAAATGGGAAATGCCAAGAGATATTATCTTTTAATATTGTTGTCACTCCTGGTTTGAGGGCGTCTTTTATCCCCGCCATTTCCATAGCACGCTGCGTGTCTTCCAGTACTGTTTGCGGAGTTGTCTTCATAACAGCAACCTTGGAAGAACTTGTTTGTAGACCTGCAATTTTTTGGGGCGATCTTGATTCGGGTAGCTTCATATGAGTACATTCATTTTGCTTAATTATGTGAATAAATAATAACGACACACACAAGGAACCATACCATAATGTTCACAATCGTCGGCGCGTCGCTTAAGAGTAAATGCATTGGATTATCATCGATTTTTCTATCCCGCATGATAAAAATGTACCGAAAAATGCCAAACAAGACAAATACCGTCGTAAAAATAAGGTTTTCTGTTTTAAAGGTTTTTACTGTACGATCAGCGACTGTATATAATGCATAAGAGATTGCCATTCCGGATGCTGCTATAGTCATGATCTGATCCATGAACGCGAGGTTGTATTGTTTGAGAACAGGTCTGGTATCAAAGGACTCGCTGGTTGAGCTAAACATTAACTCACCACGTCGTTTAGAAACCGCAAGAAATACTGAAACAAAAAGCGTACAAAGAATCAGCCAAGAGGAAATCTCTACTTCGATGGCAAACACACCGGCGAGTACACGCAGCATAAATCCCGCGGCAATCATGAACACATCCACTAAGACCACTCGTTTTAATCCGAAAGAATACGCTAGATTCAGAAGCCCATATAAGATGACTGTATACCAAAAATACAAGTTGAGATGTGGTACTATGCAAACTATTAACACCAGAAGAATGCCGATAATTACAAAAGCTTCAGGCAAGCCGGTTGCACCGGATGCAAGCGGACGATTCCGCTTAATCGGGTGAAGCTTGTCTGCTTCACGATCGAGAATATCATTGACAACATAGATGGTACTCGAGACAAGACAGAATCCGCTAAACGCAAGCGTTTCCCGCCAAATGTATTGTAAATCGAAAAGATGTTTCGCAAAAATCAATGGCGCAAAAAGAAATGCATTTTTTAGCCATTGGCTTGGGCGTATTATTTTGAATGCATTGATAATATTCTTCTTCATTGCCCTTTCTCCTCTCTCGACAAAGTAATTCTTTTTCATACGAACGAAATCACGTTCGGCCAAATCGTTTGTCGAGTTCTTCAAGCGGAATCTTCACGATCACCGGTCTGCCATGTGGACAAACAAATGGCATTTTCGTGAGGAACAGATGTTCGATCAATACTACCATCTCAGTAATATTCAACTTATCACCTGCTTTGATCGCTGCCTTGCATGCGAACGATTTTGCCAGATTATCGCGCACATCGGATATACCGGCGTGTTCGTTGTTTTTAAACTCATCCAACACATCCTGCAAGATTTTCCTTTCATTCCCAATGCGAACATCAGCCGGAATTCCTTCAATCACCACGGTATTTTTACCGAATAATTTTATATCAAAACCGAGCCGTTCAAGGTGTACTTGCAGCTCTTTCACCAGCGAATAGTCACTTGTGCTTACCTCAATCGTTTCAGGAAATAATAACTGCTGGATTGACGGCAAGCTGTTTTCGAAATTCGACAGTACACGCTCATAGAGAATTCGCTCGTGGGCAACGTGTTGATCAACAATCATCAATCCATTACGAATCTGTGAGATAATGTACTTGTTGTGCGCCTGCCAAATGGGTTTGCTTTCTTGCGATAGGGATGGATCACCCGCTGTACGCTGAGAGAGAATTCGATTGTTCGCCGATGAAGACACATTGAACGGTAAGGATGCTTCGGAATTTGAAGCGGATGGCTTCAATTCATCGAGGCCGATAATATTCGGTGTCATCGGTGCTTTAGACTCGCCGGGACGCGCAAGAGTACCAATAGGAAAGACGGGTGCACTCGTCTGAGTCTCTATTGCCTTGTTCCATACCTGACTATCAAATTGGAGCTTGGTATCAATTGGTGATATTGCATTTCCATCTTTGAATGACACCGAAGGCACTAAATCATTCTCCGCAAGCGCTCTTCGCACAACCGACAGGACCATCCGATAGATGTTTGATTCATTCTCAAATTTTACTTCCATTTTTGTCGGATGAACGTTGACATCGACCTTTCGCGGATCAAGAGTGAGGTTCAGAATAAAGAACGGAAAAGACCCTTTTTCCAGTAAATGTTCATACGCTTGAAAGACAGCATGATTGATCATCTTGCTAAAGATAAATCGTCTGTTCATAAAGACCAACTGTTCAGCGCGACTCTTACGTGCAAAGTTCGGTTTGCCAAGAAATCCACTGACCGTCATGAGGCCATTCGTATCTTCAAATTTTATTATCGATTGGTAGAGGGCTTTCCCAAAAATGGCAGTCACTCTTCCTTCGGTTGAGTTCGACTTCAAATCGAGCATCACTTCATCGTCGCTTATATAGAACCATTCAACTTCTGGATACGCAACGGCCATCCGCACAATAGAATCAGTGATATTCTTTAATTCTGTGTGCCGGGTCTTGAGGAAGTTGCGGCGAGCCGGAGTATTATAAAAAAGATTGCGGACCGTGATGCTTGTTCCGCATTCAAGCGCTGACTTAGTTTTTTCTTTTACTTCATCACCCTCAATTCGGAGAAACGTGGCAAGGTCATCCGATTCAGTGCGTGTTTTGAGTTCCACTTGTGCAACCGCCGTAATCGATGCCAGTGCCTCTCCGCGAAAACCGAGCGTCTGAATCTCTTCTAAATCGCGGGCTGAACGAATTTTGCTTGTCGCATGTCTTCGAAATGCCAGAGACGCGTCTTGTTCCGACATTCCCTCGCCATTATCCACAACTTGGATCGATGCTTTTCCCGCATCTTTTACCATAATACTGATGCGCGTTGCCTTGGCATCGAGCGAGTTCTCAATCAACTCCTTCACTACCGAGGCAGGGCGCTGCACAACTTCTCCAGCGGCAATCTTGTTCGATAATTCAGGAGTCAGTATGTGAATTTTAGAAGACATGGAATACTTAATTGCTATCTATCTCACTGCCCTCAAACAGCGCATCAACGAATGCGCGGCGATCGAATGGCTGGAGGTCATCAATACTTTCGCCAACACCGATAAATTTTACCGGCAATTTCATTTCATTGCTAATGGCAAGCACAATACCTCCTTTTGCTGTGCCATCAAGTTTTGTTAACACAATTCCGGTCACATCAACAGCGGCGGCAAAATATTTGACCTGTTGCAGCCCGTTCTGCCCGGTCGATGCATCAAGCACTAAGAGCACTTCGTGCGGTGCACCGGGCAATCGTTTGTCCATCACCCGTTTAATTTTTTTAAGTTCTTCCATCAAGTTCGTTTTTGTGTGAAGCCGTCCTGCAGTATCGATGATGACAACATCGGATTGCCGGGAGAGAGCAGAGTTGAGCGCGTCAAATGCCACGGCTGCCGGATCTGAACCGCGCGACTGTTGAACGATATCCACCCCAGCACGCCGTGCCCAGATCTCAAGCTGCTCATTTGCCGCAGCGCGGAATGTATCAGCCGCTCCGATGACAACCTTATGCCCTGCCTGCCGGTACTGATACGCCATCTTTCCGATCGTTGTTGTCTTTCCAACACCATTCACACCAACAACCATCACAACATACGGTTTTGAAGTTGCCGGCAATGTTGTCAATGACGGTTCCTCATCATCGTTCACATGAAGAATCGCTGCAACTTCCTCCTTGAGCAATACAACAAGCTGAGTCGCCGATTCATATTTATTTTCTTTGACACGCTGCTTCAGATGCGTGAGAATAATGTTTGCAGTCTCCACACCGACATCACCTGCGATAAGGATTTCTTCCAGCTGATTTAGCAACTCATCATCAATCTTGCTCTTTGTTGCTGCAAGCTGCTGCACCTTATTGACGATGGAATCCCTTGTCTTCGCAAGTCCAGCTTTCAGTTTGGTGAGTGTTTCAAAAAATGCCATAGAATCAATTCGTTATATCAACGTTTCTGCCGATAAAGAGTCTTTGAGCATAACTCCACGATGACCATACCATCACGACAACACTTCCCCAGAGTGAATAAGTCAAGAGGTGGTTCAACGCATCCATCCGAAGTGTTGCTAAGAAAAAAGTAACGGCAATACAGCTTACTGAAATTTTCCCGGGCCAATTAGATTGAGGAACAATTCTTTTATTTCGATGGATATATAATCCACCGGAAAAAATAAGAAGGTCTCGCAGCAATACGAACACGACAAACCAAAGAGGTACATCACCGGTTATAGCAAGTAAGATGGCATATACTCCGATACCAATCTTATCTGCCAGTGGATCGATGATTTTGCCAATTTCTGTTACTTGGTGCAATTTTCTTGCAAGAAATCCATCGAGAAAATCCGTCGCAACTGCAACAAGGATAACACCGATTGTCCATAACCTATGATGAGGGAATTCCGTTAAGAGGCAGTAGCCCATAGGAATGACTATAATGATTCGACTGGCACTGATGAAATTGGAAACAGTAAGATAACGGTACGTCATTACTGGTCGTTTTCGTTCTTTGCAGCCTCTGGATCGATTGGAACAGGATACTTACCATCGAAACAAGCAGTACAATAATTCCTGCCGTCATCCGTAGGAGCCGAAGCGAGAAGTTTTTCCATCGGCAGATATGAGAGACTCTCAACACCTAATTCTTTTCCGATCGCCTCGATATCACCGTTGAAACGATTTGCAATCAATTCCTCACGACTGGGGAAATCCATTCCATAGTAACATGGGAATTTAATGGGAGGGCACGAAACACGGAAGTGCACTTCTTTCGGTCCTGCTTCTCTAATCAGTTTCACTAATTGTTTTGATGTCGTTCCGCGAACGATCGAATCATCAACGATAACAACTTTCTTTCCTTTGAGAACACCCTTCACGGTATTGAACTTCGTCTTTACCTTAAGCTCACGATGGTTTTGCTGGGGCTGGATAAACGTACGCCCAACATAGTGACTGCGGATCAGACCAAGCTCAAGCCGGACATTCCGCCCTTGTTTGTTACTTTCGGTAACATAACCCAGGGTACAAGTATTGCTGGAGTCCGGAACATTGATGATAATAACTTTATCTTCAGGTGATTTGGGAATAACCGGATTTTCACTGGCAAGCAACTTTCCTAACTTGCGTCGCACTTTATCAACGTTGACACCAAAGATTTTACTGTCCGGACGGGAGAAATAGATGTACTCAAAGATGCAGTGATGTGGTTGCGAAGATTTCTTCGTAATCCAATAAGATTGTATCTTTCCTGTCGCCAGCACATCGTTATCGATAACCACAATTTCGCCCGGAGCGATATCACGGATGTACTCTGCGCCGATAATATCAAACGCACACGTTTCAGAGGCAACAACATATGCTCCTTCCACCTTGCCCAGCGCCAGCGGACGGAACCCATGCCAATCGCGGGCAGCGATCAAGCTATTGTCTGTTAAGATGACGAGTGAAAAAGCACCATCGACCGTATCAAGCGCCTCTTTGATCTGCAGGATTTGATCTTTGTGCTTGCTCCGTGCAGCAAGATGCAAGATAATCTCGCTGTCGGATGTTGATTGGAAAATTGTTCCATCTTCTTGAAGCGTATGGCGCAGCGTTCGGTAGTTTGTCAGGTTACCGTTGTGCCCGAGCGCAAGATTACCGGATCTATAATTGACTACAAAAGGCTGGATATTCGACTTGTTATCTGCTGACCCGGTCGTTGAGTATCGGTTATGCCCGATTGCCGAATTCCCCTTTAACTTTTCTTTTAAGACCTCGGCATCCTTGAAGACATCAGAAACGAGCCCTTCTCCTTTTTGAATATTGAAGCGCCATTTTTTCTTATCTTCAAGCCACTCACTTGTGACAATACCGGCCGCCTCTTGGCCTCGATGCTGTAGCGCGTGTAAACCGTAGTAACACATGACGGAAGCTTCTGGATGACCAAACACTCCGAAAACGCCGCAATGGCAGCGCGGCTTTCCTTCCAAATGTGCAAATTCTTTCATGCTGTTATAAAGATACGAAAAAAAAATCGGGCTTCCAAGAATGGGAAAAAGATTCCCGAAACCTAACCCAGAAATGACATAGAAAGATTTCGGGAATCTGACCAAATAAAAAAGGAGAAAACCCTTTTAGATTTTCTCCCTTCACCGCTAACCCTTAATGGGTCAGCAAGGATTATAATTTGTAAGCGATACCAATATTGAGAATACCCAAACCATATCCCAATTCTGCCTGCACTGCCCAGTGTGGATCAAAATAGTACCGGCCGCCGATAAATATTCCAATCTCTAAATAACTCGCTGATGCTGAAGGAGAATAAGAGCCAAATATATCTCCATATCCGCCATTATATGTCCAAGAACTAGAAACAATATTATATCCTAATAGTATTCCACCATACGTGTCGATTTTGGGATTATGGAATAAATCCAAATGATATGCGCCACGTGCTCCGATCAGGAAATAAGTATATTTATATGTTCCATCAATATAATCATCCGAGGATGATGAATAACCAAGCACGCCACCTAACGAGATGTTTTCGGTAACACCATATTCATAACCACCGGTAATTGCTATTCCAGATGAACCACCATAAGCACCAGCAAAACCGCCAAGTCCAAGCCCTATGTTTATAACCTGGTCACCCTTGTTATATGCCATCTGTCCGAAGGACATAGAGGCAATGAAAACAACCAGCACAGAAAGTAGAAGAATGCGTTTCATTATGTAACTCCTTGTTATATATGAGTGTATCAGTTAATTGAGTAACAGCGGTTTATCCCTTATGAACCTGTGCATGCAAAAAAACACTTAAAAATATATACTTACAACATATGAATGTCAAGCGTTTTTTCTAATAATAGAATCTATTTATTAAATAGCTTCGAAAGAAATCTGAAGAGATGTTTCAGTGAACTATGCTATTTCAGTGATAAACTATATCGATCATAGGATATCATGATATTATCAACATATTCCACCGTTTGTCTGGGATTTCGGAAATATCCGCTGGGCGGACAGCCATCACTCCAAATGCGGCTATGCAACGTGTAATTCTTCTTAGTTAAAAACGGAAATGCCTCTCGGACGGAAGACCATCGATGAGGGTCATTCCCCATATAAGAAGCAATTTTCTGAGCGTCAAGAACACGTCCAAGTCCTGCATTATATGCGGCAAGTGAAAGACAGGTTCTGTCTTCTTCTTGTATATTCTCGAACATTGCATAAAGCGACTTGAGATGATAAATGCCAGCTTTGATATTATTGCGTGGAGTTATTGTTTCTTCTACACCCAATTTCTCTGCCAGTTCGATCTGTGTAACCGGCATAATCTGCATCAATCCATAGGCACCTTTATAACTTACCGCCTCATAGTTAAATCGTGATTCCTGTTTCATCATTGCAAGTATCAAAACCCAATCTATGCCGTATTCTTGTGCATACTTTTTTACTAAAGGAAGGTACTGGTCAAGACCTGCCGTGTTCATTGATGCAAATGGTGAAGGTTGCTCTGGGAATGCCCCCTCGATCAATGCATCATTTGGACTGTTGGTTTTTTGAACAAAAGATGCCCCCGTAATTTGCTGTGAACATCCATGTAAAATTAATGAACTGAAAACCAGTAAAATCATTCCAAAAAAACTGCCCCTTTGTAGCCATTTCCCTTTTTCAACAATATTCATGAAACCTCAAAATGGTTTAACATTAGTTATCTTTTAGAACATTCAAAATTCTATATACGTTCCATTTCTCTACATTCTATTACTATAACAATTTAGCTAATTCCCTTCAAGAAATCAATGAAGAAATGACTTTCTTTGTATTGATGTCCTTTTTTAGAGCAATTTTGCCATATTACATTTGAGTTTTTCACTCAATTTCGACAATTTTAATTTTACTCTTGAATCCCGCCACAATCGAAATACATCGTTTCGGTTTTTCCAGGTATTCAGCTAGAAGTTCAATTAATTTTTCGTTCGCCTTTCCTTCTCGAGGTGGATCAGTCACGAAAATGGTAAATGTTCCGTCTTCAGCACGCTTTACCTCATTTTTCCTAGCGTTGGGTTTTACTTTGACCGTAAGTTTCATAGTCTTTTATGAATGAAAAAGCCGCACTGAAAAAAATCTGTGCGGCTTGGCTTTGTTGTTCGACGAATCATACTTTTGGTTTACAATCGTATGACATGTCTTAAATTTCGTTCTACAATCATAAGACATATTCTAGGCAGTTATTCTCCATTCCCCCATTCAAGTACTTCTAACCGTGCACGAGCAGTACCATTAAGAATCAAGTCAATTTCCTTCGCTGCGCCCATCGATAGATCCATGATGCGCCCCTCCTTAAAGGGTCCCCGGTCATTCACTCGTATGATAACAGTTTTATTGTTCTCTAAGTTTGTAACGCGTACTTTCGTTCCAAATGGAAAAGTTCGATGAGCAGCTGTGAGCGCATGCATATCGTACGTCTCGCCGCTTGAAGTCTGCTTGCCATGAAAATCATCTGCATAGTAGGAGACAACACCTTCGAGTGTTAGTAGAACTTTTCCGGATATATGTTTCCCGGATTGATCTATCCCCTGCGGTGTTTTGGTTCCTTTAGAATGATCACCTCGCTCCGCGAACCTCGGTGAGGATGTACAACCGAGGAGCGAGATTAAGACTATTCCATATATTGCCTGTCTGTTAGAGCAATTCATTCATTTGCTTGCGGCGAAGGTAATCAACAACCTCCTTGACGTCTTGCGAGCGTCCTTTTTTACAGATGAGAACCGCATCATCAGTTGTAACGACGATCATGTCATCCACACCAATCATTGCAACAACTCTGCTACCTGCGTCGATATAATTGCGATGCGAATCTTTCACAATCACTGTTCCGCACAGCGCATTTCCGTCTCCATTCTTCGGAGTGAGACGCACTACTTCATCCCATGAGCCGACATCGCTCCACCCAAAATCTCCTTTTGCCACAAAAACTTTGGACGCTTTTTCCATCACGCCATAATCGATGGAGATACTGCGAATGACGCCATAGACATGTTCTAATGTCGATTGATACGCATCGGTACCGATGACAGGCCCCAGCTTCGCCAACTGATCGCCAAGTTCCGGAAGATGTTTTTCAATTTCCTGTAAAATAACGCGAGCTTTCCAGATAAACATTCCGCTATTCCAGAGAAAATCTCCGCTCTTTAAAAATTTTTCAGCTGTCTCAAGATTGGGTTTCTCGGCAAACGTTTTCACGCGGTAGATGCCATCTGCCAAATAAGGATTCTGTTCTGGAGTATCTTCGAATTGGATGTACCCATATCCGGTTTCCGGATGAGTCGGTTTGATCCCGATCGTGACCAATGCATCATTCTCTGTTGCCACATGTGCAGCGCGTTGAATGACATGTAGAAATTCTTCCGTATCGCCAATAATATGATCTGCCGGTAGAACGACCATAATGGCTTCAGGATCGTAGTGATGGATCCACTTCGCTGCCAGTCCGATACACGGCGCTGTATTTCTTCCAAGCGGCTCCATGAGTACGTTCTGCGATGGCAGTGAAGGTACCTGCTGGTGGATGATATCTTTTTGAAGCTTGTTTGTTACTACCATCGCCTTGTCCGATGGAACCAGCGGTCGGATACGAGCAACCGTATTAAAGATCATCGATCCGGAACCGACAATTTCCAACACTTGCTTTGGTGAACGCTCACGGCTTCTCGGCCAGAACCGTGATCCGACACCGCCCGCCATGATTACTGCGTAAATATTTTGTCGATTTATACTCGTCATTCAAACATAGTTTTAAAATCTCGGAGAATTTCAATTGCCGGGTCCAACAAACCGGTTCGATTGTTTTGTTCACTTCGTGCCCACTGGTTCACTGGATCTTGAATGTTTGAGACAATGTTCATAACACGAATGTCATCGAGGTACTGATTGTCTGAAATATAATGGAGGAATTCCACAAGCAATTGACAGAACTGTTTATAATCTTCCGGCACCAAATCAGCGGTGACCACCGTATTGCATTCATTGATAACATCGGATAACAATGTCATTCGATCATCGTTTCCGCTTTGTACGGATTCCGAAAAGCGTTCCAGCAAGCTGGCAAAACCATGCTCCTGCTCACTTCCCATTGTTGTGCTACCGCCCATCGATGGTGCCTGTGGGGGAGCTTGCGGCTCTTTCCCCCACGAATCAAGCAACACTTCCGGTGTCGCCTCCGGCTCAGGCGATGGCGTCTGTTCATGCAGAGGTTCTGATGGTGACATTGACATTCCTGTAAGAGCAGGCGACGCGGTCGACTCAAATCCTGGTAAAGACGGAAGATCGAGCGTCTCTGCAGTAGAAGTCGATTCTTGTGATGATGCAGAAATATCTCCCAATGCATAGCGTAACTTTTCAAACACGAGAGTTTCTTCGGCAATCGTCGATTCATCCAAAGTGGCATCTTTTTCCACCTTATCTGCAATCCACATCAAGCTCAAAGCAAATTCAGCGAACCCTTTTACTTGATAGAGAGAATTGAGTTCCGCGTGAATATCCGAAGCAGAGGTGACCCTATCTCGAATCCGATCAAGACTGGTTTGATGTTCGTACGAACGAAGTTCCCATTTCGGTAGACGCTCGAGGAGAATGGAGATGTATTTCTGTGAGTGGTTCATACATTCCTATTTATTCGTGGAACACGAGATGGCACTGCGCAAAAACTTTCGTAGGGGATGCATAAAAATATGGAAGGGCACATCATACAGTCCTCCACTATGATGATGTTTGCTTTTGGTCCGACGTGTTTGCAAATATCGCGAAGATGAAAAGCGATTGCACCAAGGTCAACAACTACGATAGCGAAATTAGCGGTTTTCTGCACTTATGAACGCTGTTTCAAGTGATGAATGACTTTATGAGAAAACGACTCGGATGAATATAACCCTTCGCGCCTTGATTGTCAATAAATACCTCCGGAAATGCAAAACCCACTGAAAGCCTACAGCGGCTTTCCCTATGAATTCACGCCTGCAATCTTTAAACGGTTTAATGCACGATAGAGCGCAAGCCGTGCACGTTCAAAGTTGATTTCCGGTTTCTTCTCCGCTATACGTTTCTGAGCACGATCACGAGATGCTTTTGCTCGTTCTGCATCGATTTCATCAGTACGTTCTGCGGTTTCAGCCAATAAAAGGATATGATTCTCCCGCACTTCAACAAAACCGCCTGAAATAGCATAATGGAATTCAGTGCCACTGACTTCCTTGATTTTAACTTCACCAATCTTCAGCGATGAGAGTAATGGTGCATGATTATAAAGCACCTGGAATCCACCAACGACACCTGGAGCGCTAAAACTTGTCACTTCACCTTTGAAAACAACACGCCGGGGTGTCACGATTTCCAGTTGAAGAATTTTATCTGCCATACTTATGCTGCTTGTAATTGTTTCGCTTTCTCGACTGCTTCTTCAATCGTACCCACCATCAAGAATGCATTCTCAGGGATGTCGTCATATTCACCATCGAGAATACCTTTGAAGCCGTGAATCGTATCTTCGATTTTCACATATTTGCCTGGAATAGAAGTGAATTGTTCCGCAACAAAGAATGGTTGTGAAAGGAACTTCTCGATTTTTCGTGCGCGCGTAACAGTCTGCTTATCTTCATCAGAAAGTTCATCCATACCAAGAATGCTGATGATGTCTTGGAGGTCTTTATATGCTTGTAAAACCTCTTTCACTCGCTTTGCCACAGTATAATGCTCTGCATCGAGGATGTTCGGATCGAGAATACGCGAAGTAGAATCCAGCGGATCGACTGCCGGATAAATTCCCTTATCAACAATCTGCCGGCTCAACACGGTCGTTGCATCCAGATGAGAGAAGGTCGTTGCAGGCGCCGGATCGGTCAAATCATCTGCAGGAACGTAAATCGCCTGCACAGATGTGATGGAACCTTTTTTGGTCGATGTAATGCGCTCCTGAAGCTCACCCATTTCCGTTCCAAGAGTTGGCTGATACCCGACGGCAGATGGCATACGTCCAAGAAGCGCAGAGACTTCTGAACCAGCTTGCACGAATCTAAAAATATTATCGATGAACAGAAGAACATCTTTCCCTTCCTCGTCACGGAAGTACTCCGCCATCGTCAGTGCCGTGAGGCCAACACGCTGACGTGCACCGGGAGGTTCATTCATCTGTCCGAATATAAGCGCTGTCTTGGCAAGCACGCCAGATTCTTTCATCTCGAGCCAGAGATCATTGCCTTCGCGTGTGCGCTCTCCCACTCCAGCAAATACAGAATATCCGCCGTGATGGGTAGCGATGTTATGAATAAGTTCTTGAATAATAACAGTCTTGCCAACGCCGGCTCCGCCAAAAAGTCCCGTCTTCCCGCCTTTTGTGTACGGTTCAAGCAGATCAATGACTTTAATTCCTGTTTCAAACATTTCCTTTTTTGTCGTGAGTTGATCAAAACTCGGAGCTTGACGATGGATAGGATAATGCATTTTTGCTTGGATAGGTGGAAGCCCATCAATACCGACGCCAAGCACATTGATTAAGCGTCCGAGTACAGCGGGACCGACAGGAACAGTGATAGGGGCGCCCGTGTCATACGCAAGCATTCCTCTTACCAGACCGTCCGTGGAATCCATTGCCACCGTGCGCACACGATCTTCACCCAATTGCTGTTGAACTTCAACGATTAAGTCTTCATCTCTTCCTTCAACATTCTTTCTTGGAATTCGGACTGCATTCATTATTTCGGGCAACTTGCCATCCGAAAAATCGATATCAACCACCGGTCCAATCACTTGGACGATTTTACCTTCGTTCATATAATCCTTTCAGAGAACAACATTTTTACAAACTTAAGTAAATTATGAAAAGATGCCGCCACAATCAATCATTTTTTCATATTCACTTTGGGTGACAACTCTTACAGAGGAAGAAGGTGAGCTAAAAGGATCCTGATGGCTATGAGAACGAGTAGAACGCCTCCCACAATAGCCGCTCGCTTACCAATTTTCTTGGAAAACTGCCGGCCAAGTAAAATGCCGATAAATGACACAACGCCTGTGACGATACCGATAACAACAGCAGGATACCAGATGGATACTTGCGATAGCGCCAAACTCAATCCAATCGCTAACGCATCCAAACTTGTCGCAACAGAGAGAATAACCAGCATCATTCCCCGGCTCGGATCCTGTTGGACGGTACGTTCGTTACCAGCTTGGGCAGATCGAATCATGCGCACAGCAACCCACAGAAGTAGTCCGAACGCAATCCAGTGATCGAATGACTGGATATAGTGTTCGATGCTTAAACCTGCAAGCCAGCCAAAAACAGGCATTAAAAATTGAAAAAGTCCAAAATGAAAGGACAGCCGCAGCATTGCCCGCGGTTCCGTCGTTACACCAGTTGATCCTGCACTAATGGAAATTGCAAATGCATCCGAAGCTAAAACGAGTGCAATGAGAAAAACTTCAAGAAATGACATTATTTATCTTCTGTTAACAGTAAAAGGTAAAAAAATCCGCTCAACGGCGGATTCAACACAAAAACTGTTTTCTGAGCTGGTGGTCGGACTTGAACCGACGACCTGCGGTTTACGAAACCGCTGCTCTACCACTGAGCTACACCAGCATGAAATTATCGGGATTGCTCTACCACTGAGCTACTTTAGCATTTACACGAAACATATTTGAATATAGACAAAAAGTCCCCGCAGAGCAACAGGATTTTGCGACACAGACACTTGACAATTGAGAGGTTACTCTGTATTATCTCTCAGAGCATGAAACTCTGTAGTTAGTTCTTTTATCGACCAACGTAAGGAGGATCTTATGAAACCTGCTAACGTCCCGCTGTCAAAGGAACTTAGAATGAATAAAACGATACAAAGAAAAATTGGAACTAGTGTTCTGAAGTCAAGGTTCAAAGACCAAAGTACAAGGCGACAACGCATTATCCTCAGCGTTAACGCTGGTCACGTTCGAGGAGGGCATTCGTTCCATTGAATTCAAATGCAAAATGAACTTACACTCAGCCTTTCGATTTCCGAGAGGCTTTTTTATATCGACTGATGAATCCCATAGAAATGATGACCATCGTTCAAATTCTCTTTCTTTTCAGCAGTGCTCTTCTACAGTCCGAGCAAACAGACACACTTGCTGTGTTTCATGGTTCAAGAATCGAGAAAAAGATTGCATTGACCTTTGACGCTTGTCCTTCTTCCACACACGGCGGATTTGATTCAAGCATCGTCCAAACACTTGTCGATTCCGGTGTGCCAGCGACATTTTTCTTGAGTGGAAAGTGGATCTTGAAGCATAGACGGGAAACGAAAATGCTCGCATCCGTACCGAACTTTGAATTAGGGAACCATAGCTATTCACATCCTCATTGCATGAATATTTCAGATGACAGTGTTCAGCATGAATTACAACGGACAGAATTATTGTTAAAAAACATTTCTAAAACTTCTTCGCGTTTATTCCGTCCACCATACGTAGAGACAGATGGAAGAATCGAACGTATCGCGCAGAACCTTGGACTTGTAACAGTGATGTATGATCTCGCTTCCGGTGATCCCGATTCTACAATTTCGCGAGACCGTCTTATTCGGTACGTTGTTTCTCATGCACGAAATGGTTCCATTATTGTGATGCATGTGAATGGACGCGGCTGGCATACCGCGGAAGCGCTACCCGTGATCATCCAGTCGCTTCGACACAAAGGGTTCGTTTTTATAAAGGTCAGCGATTTGCTTACGGTTCATGGTTCTGCAACTGATTTTTCCGTCAAGAAGAAGAACCGATGATTTTCTAAGAGCGCTTCAACAACACAAATGTTGTATCATCTCTCAAGTCTGTCCCTGCACGAAAAAAGACAAGATCATTATTGACGCGTTCTCGGAGTTTTTCGACAGTTTCACTGTTGAATGTTTTTATCAATCCGGCAATTCTTTCTTGCCCATATTCCTTTCCGTCTGCATTCACTGATTCACTTACACCATCGGTGAAGAGAAACAGCACATCGCCTTGATGCAGTTGAAGAGCCTCGGTTTCAAGTGAACATCCGAAATCGGTGTTTATTTTCTGGTCTGTTGATGCATCGCCATTCGACGAAGCTGCCAATCCCACAGCAAAACCATTCGGCCTGAGCCACGAGACACTTTTTTCTCCTGTACTGTAGAGTAACGCCGGTGGATGACCTGCACGGCAGAGTTCGATTTTTCCATCGGAGTGAAGCTTAACCAAGAAAAGCGAAAGGAAATAGTTTCGTTTGAGTTGGCCGTACATATGCGAATTGAGGCGAATGAGCAATTCTCGCAAGTCGCTTGTCTCAGTTGCAAACAATTGAAGCGCAGTCTGCATTTTCACAACATAGAGCGCCGAGGAAATACCTTTTCCAGAAACATCACCAATGACAATGAGCGTGCTGCCATCCGGCAGAGTCAGTATATCATAATAGTCGCCGCCGACTTCTTTCGCTACTTCGCTGTGTGCGGCAAGTTCATATCCTGGAAGCGTCGCAATGCTGATCGGTTGAAGACTCAATTGAATATCTCGTGCCACGCTCAACTCGTCCTTTGTAACCAACTTTTCGGCAAGCTCCATCGCCAGGAGAATGCTAACGATAATAAAAGAATAGACTGCGGATGTTATTTTTTCTTGAGAAGCTGCAATAAGAATAAAGATCAAAGCGATAGCATACATCAATCGTCGGGGCGGCGTGAGTTTCAAGAGGAAAGCGATAAAGAGAAGCCACAGAAGCTTGACCGATCGCTTGATTCTGTTCGGATTTTCCTCTATAGACTTCATGTTCCTCGCGTAAAATTCGTACATTCCGCGCATATCTTCGCTGAGAGATTTATTCAGGTCATTCCAAGTCAAATCGCGGGTGAGGATTTCACGCAGATTATGGAAGAAACGAGTCATTCGAGAAACCATAATATTGATTATCGATCTTTCACTAATGCATAGTATTACGGTAGCTGTAGGGAAAAGTTCTCGATGGGAGAAAGATGTTTAGACAATTTCTTTCACCAGTATGCCCGCCAAGATTCATCAAGGTTCTTGTTTGAGTACGGGTCGACGTTCAAGAAATGAACGTACATCGTACCCTTTCTCTTGGAGCTGTTGTTGATTTCTTTCTAGAAAATCTACAATTACTTCTGAAGAAATCGCTGGAGCTATGCCATACATAATATCAGTGCGGCTTTCGACATAGATATCTCCTTTGAAAGGTGCATCCAACTCAAAATCGGCGATTTCTCCTTCCTTGAACGGAGTCATAAAATATTGTTGACGTGCCGGTACGAGAGTTACCATGCCAACGAGTTCAAAATTTGGAACACCATCACGAATGGCAAGCACGATTCCACCGCTGAAGCCCCTATTAGACACTGCATCAGTAAGAAATGAACCTTGTTTATCTCGATTAGGACTGCTGACAATTCCTTTGGTAACCATTTGATATCCAGTCGGATAACCAAACAGGTACACAAACGTTCCCCATTCAAGCTCTTTGGCTTTGCCGAGTGGATAATTGAATACAGCAACATTTTGAGCCGACTGCTCATACATCCTCTGTCCAACAACAGCCAAATCACTTCCCTTGTCAATAGCTAATATCTCAAGATCGCGCGAACCCTGAATGGATGCCGCATAGATTGACTGACGATCTTTCACAGCAATGCTTTGAATAAATTCAGTTTCCTTTCTATTTTCTTCGCGATAGTACGTAATCATCGTATCCAAAAAGTCGACAACGTGTGCACATGTGAGCAAGGCTATCCGTTTATTCTCAGAGTAAATCGTTGTTGCGCTTCCTGATGATGTTCTATTCAAGAATACTTCTTTGATCGCTTTCTTCTTCAGTAAAGGGTCTTGAAGATCACTGAGACGAATTTTCGTTTCTGGTGGAAAAAAATAACTCTTATAATATGCGATACAACTTATCATCCGAACAGATTCTGAAATCTTCTCGAGTTGATCGGAACATCCGCGATATGGAAACTCTGAATCATACTTTCCATCTGCCAGTGTAGGACATACTTCTCTATAGGAGGTTGAAGAACAAGATAACGAAAGCAGTATACTAAGAGAGAGGGTACTCCATTTTATAATAATATGACTTCTCATTAATTTTCTTCGCTCTTTTTTTGAATCGTCTTCAGGGCACTTACCAAATAATAAAAGGAACATGCACCATCGCGAAAATAGTGAACTTCAATACAGTCTCTTTTCTTGTTGTCGGAGAAAGGCTTCCGAAATATATAGCTTTTGCAATCGTATTACTCATCATCGCAAGAATAATTGCTGAGGTAAAAATATGCATCGTTCCATCCGATCCTTGGACGATAGAAAGGATAAAAGGAGTAATATCTGAGAGACCGATAACCGCAGATAAACCCAGCAAACCATAGTCCCCTACTGTTGTTTTTACAAATCCCGTCACAACAGAGAGGATGATAAACAATAGCGCAAAACCAATAGCTGGCCGTACTTCAAATGGATTTTGCAATTCAGGCATTTCTGATTCCGATGTGTGCAATTCCTTCCGAAACATCCAGAGTGAGAGAACGACACCAATCGCGGCGAGTATGACAAAACGATACCATAAATTCGGGAGAAATGATCCATTAATAAACCAGATCAGTACCAACATGCGCAGATACGTCACACTGCTTGCAAGCAAAGCTGCTTGCAACGCACTGCTGCCTCGCGCAGGATTGCTCCGCGCCATCCTGCCAACAGAAAGTGTTACTGCAGTACTCGAGACAATACCGCCGAATATTCCGGACAACCACAATCCGACTTTTGCACCAAATTTTTTCTCTAACAAATATCCAACAAATCCGAGAGTGGATACAATGATAACAATCTCCCAAACTTTCGTAGGATTGATGTGAAAACGCGTGAACTCTTGATTCGGTAAAACCGGCAAAATAATAAGCGTTACCAAGAGGAATTTGACAATCGCCAGAAATTCCACTTTGCTCAACCGTTCTACGTACGATTCGAGCATCGCTTTTTCTGAAAGCAGCATGGTATTGACAATGCCCATCGCCATAGCAATCCAAACATCTACCAGCATTGCCAATGCACCTGTGATAAACGTCAGTAAAGCAGAGACTTCACTTGTTGTTCCGAAACGATCAGATCGAATCTTGGCGACATAAGCAATGCCTGTGAGTGTGGCGATTGCCAACAATCCTGTCGGCAGCATGAATGTCACACCAATCTGATACAACCATGCGCACCCAAATCCGAACATACTGATAATAGGGTGTGTGCGGACACCACCGAATATAAGTTTCCGATCAACCTTGATGCTTTCACGTTCAAGGCCGACAAGGAAACCAAGCGCAAGAGCGACAATAAACCGCAGTTGAATAGTCCATTCGATCGTACCTAATGCCATATGTTCACTTGCTTATGAATGAGGAAGGATAGCTGCTTCGACTTCCATGATTTGAAACGCCATGCGAAGATCTTGCGGATTGATTTCGATGATGAAGCCGCGCTTTCCTCCATTAATATAGATCTTTTGCAAATCCAATATAGTCTTTTCCACATATACAGGCAATGGATACCGTGTACCGAATGGACTTGTACCGCCAAATTGATAACCGGTATAGCGTTGCGCCGTGCTGGCACCGCATGGTGTCACATGCTTCGCGCCTATAATTCGCGCCATCTGCTTTGTTGAAACCTCGCGGTCTCCATGCATCAAAATGATCAGCGGTTTTTTCTGATCGGTTTCCATCACTAGTGTCTTAACAACAAGATTCTCTGGTACACCTATCATCTCCGCTGTAAGTCTTGTACCCCCGTGTTTTTCATATTTATAAACTTGCGGAATGAAAGATATTTTCTTTTCACGCAAAATTCGGATAGCCGGAGTAACGGGATAATCGTCTTTTGGCATTTTATTGTCTTGTATAACAAAAGCGAATGTGATAAATCATACACACGGATTTTGCGTTTTGTGCATCTGCCATCGTTCCCGCCAGAACGCGCAGCGGGCTGGTTGGCGGATAGGCGGGTATCCATTGTCCAGACACCCCTTACTAGATTCCCGAAAAAAGTATTCGAGAATGACGGTTTGTTTTATTTTACTTTTTTCATCTCCCATTCAGTGCCGAGCTTAGACGGACAATGGATGGGACCTGATTCTTTCCACTTATTTCGATATTCATCTTCCGTCATGCTGTGTGATCAAAATGTTGCCGCATCCGAATATTTCGCAAGTTCCGTTGCCGAGTCTTTCTCCACATCTGCATGAAGACTGTTTCCCTTCGAATCCATCGTGACAATCACAGGAAAATTCTTCACACGTATGTGCCACATCGCTTCCGGTACACCAAACTCCAGAAAATCCACTCCTTCCACTTCTTCAATACACTTTGCATAGTACTGTGCCGCACCGCCAATGGCGCTTAAGTAAACAGCGCCGATATCTTTCAACGCTGCGAGTGTTTTTGTTCCCATTCCGCCTTTACCGATCACTGCTCGCACATTGAACTTCCGAATGATTTCTCCTTGATACGGTTCCTCGCGTATACTCGTCGTTGGGCCTGCAGCATTCATAAACCACTTGTTTCCCTTTTTCAATGCAACCGGACCGCAGTGATAGATCGCGCCGCCCTCAAGAGTCACCGGTGAGTCATGCGTCATCAAATGATGATGCAACACGTCTCGTCCCATATGCATAACACCATTGAGCAATAAAACATCGCCAACCTTCAGCGCGCGCGCTTGTTCTTCCGAGAGCGGTACTGTCAAAGAAATCTCTCTCCCCGTTAAGGGCAAATTCTCCTCTTTCGCCATGCGCATCACCGGAGTATCTTCCTTGTAGAGCCAGCGTTTGATCGCTCCAGTCTTTGAATCAAGGATAACACCAAGCCGCCTATAAGCCCAGCAGTTATATGCCACCGATACAAAAAAACTCGCGGGTAACCGATGATACGATGCAATCTTACAACCGATGAGCGTTGCCAATCCGCCAAAGCCCATTGTGCCAATGTTCAACTTGTTAGCATTCTGCAAAACGTAGTCTTCCAGTTTCGCAAGTTCCGGATTTGGATTGATATCGTCCAGAGTACGGAAGAGTTGCTGTTTTGCGTAATGGTACGCGGAGGCACGATCACCGCCGATCGCGACACCGAGAGCACCGACACTGCACCCCTGTCCCTGAGCTTGCCAGACAGCATGAAGCAAACATTTGCGAATTCCATCCATCGTGCGGTCGGCTCTGCCAAGATTCTGCAATTCGCATGGTAGCGAATACTGAATGTTTTTATTTTCACAACCGCCGCCTTTGAGGATAAGTCTTATTTCGATCTCTTTTTCATCCCATTGTTCAAAGTGCATCACCGGACAACCCTCTCCAAGATTGTTACCGCTGTTTTTTCCTGTAAGAGAATCGACTGCATTCGGACGCAGCTTGCCAAGCTTTGTTGCTTCAACAATTGCTTCTCTTATTTCTTCCTGCATGAAGATCTGGTTTGTGCCGGCCGGCGTCTTGATTTCGAATGTTGGCATACCGGTATCCTGACAGATCGGCGCTTCATTATCGCATGCCATATCAGTATTGACTGCCATCATCTGCAATGCGAGTGCTGCTTGACTTCCCAGAGTCTCACGCTCAATGGCCCATGTAAGTGCGCGTCGCACATCCGGCGGAAGATTTGTTGAAGTCTCACTAATGAGTGACAGCATGCTTGCTTTGAATTGCGACATTCTAGGAGAAGATTTGACTTCGACGACACGTTTCAGTTTAGAAGCCGGTTTACGTTTGGGAACAGTTTTCTTACCGATTTTTTTGAAAGATTTTTTTGTTTTTGCCATTGCTCTTCTCCTTCGTACGTCCAGAACATTATCAAAGTGTCTTACGTCTTCATTTCTCATTTATCCAATTCAACATTGGTGATTGGTACATCCCAGTGACCGAGCAATATTTCAAATCTCCGTTGTTCTTCTTTCTTAAATGTTTCTTGATCAGAATAAAGTTGGCGACTGATGCTTTCTTCGCTAAAACCGTCATCAGTCACTTGGATATTTTTCCAAACAATTGTTACCCTCCAGTCCCAACGTCCTTCTTCGGTTGCATGAAACCGTGGTTTCACCAGAGTGATCTTTAGGATTCGTCCCATTTCAATTTGCTTTTTCAAGACAGGATAATGGTTCTTTTTGTACAACCGAATGAACTCATCTGCATGTCCCCATATAGTTTTATAATAATATTCAACTGTGTATGGTTTGTCCGGAAGGGGGTTTTGAGAAGTTGTAGACATGTGTCGCTCCAATGTTATTCGCTGAAAACTTATTCTGATAAAAGGTAGTAGAATTCAGAGAAAGTAACAATAAACAACAAGCATTTTCTGTCAGAGGCGGCAGCCCGTCAGAGCTCATCAAGGCGAGCAGAGAGGGTTATTCGACTTTCATGTAACTAAAAACCAATGAATAATTGTTAAATTGAAGCATCAACAACGATGGTTTACACCCGGACACGCAGCTTACATGCTTCCGTAACACGCGCTACATCAACGACTATTGCTGCCAGTCTGATACACACATGACGCATCATGGGATATCAGTTTTTTTTGGTTTGTACTCCGGATATAATCGAGTTAAGCAATCAGGACAAAGTCCATGAGAAAATTCTACATCGGCGTGTTTCTTGATGTAGGTTTCCACACCTTCCCAGTACCCTTTATCATCGCGAATTTTCTTACAGCCCGCACAGATAGGAAGCAGTCCTTTCAATGCTTTGACATTGTCGAGAGCCAATTGCAATTCAATATTTAATCGACGCAGTTCCATGAGATCGGCAAACCGTGCGACTGCAATAATAATAGCCCGTTCTATTTCCGGAGCGCTGGGCGGTTTCATAAGATAAGCGCCAACACCTGCCTGACTTGCTTTGCGTACCATTTCCGGATCGTCATGTCCAGTAAGGAGCACAACAGGTCGAGGACATTGTTCATGAATCAATCGAGATGCTTCCAGACCGTCCATTTCCGGCATCTCAATATCCATCAGCACGACGTCGGGTTGCAGTAACTGTGTCATTTCGACTGCTTGCCGTCCATTCGTTGCTTTTCCTATCACCATATGTCCGATCTTCACCAACTGGCGCCGGATGATAGCACTCATCGATTCCTGATCGTCTGCAATCACAACTCGCAATGGCTTTGAGGCAACCATATTCACTCTCAATTATTTATGTATGATAGAGATAAAAGAATTTCCCTCTAATTTCTGCTTTTTTTCTTTCACTTCCTACTTACTACGAATCGAAGATGGACATTGTCACCCCCATAACTTCAGTTAAAGGGACTATTACTTGCCGCCCACAGTCATCTCAGTTACTTTGATGGTCGGTCCTGTGATAGAGTCTTTGAATTGTAAATCATTACCGACCATTTGAATCCCTTGCAGCAGCTGCGCAAGATTTCCGGAAATAGTAATTTCTGCGACTGGGTACGTCAGTTCGCCTTTCTCAATCCAAATCCCGAAAGCTCCACGAGAAATATCTCCTGTCGTCGGGACTTGACCAAAACCAATCGTGCCTGTCAAAAACAACCCCTTATCGACAGACTTGATGATTTGTTCTGGTGTGGATGAACCCGCTGAGAGATAAAGATTGTTTGGACCGCCGCTGTTCCCGGTAGATTTCATACTGAGTTTCCGAGCAGCATAGGTATCCAACAAATAGTTCCTCAATATCCCATTCTCCATTATAACTGTTCTGCGTAACGGTACACCTTCACCATCGAATGGTTCTGTGCCCGGTGCTCCCGGCTTTAAACCGTCGTCGATAATTGTGACGAGTTCGTTTCCAATCTTCTCTCCGATTTGTCCTGCAAGGAATGATTGCTTCAGGTACACATTGTTTCCCCCGACGCACGTTGAAAAAAAACCGAGAATTTCCGCAGTCATGAGCGACTCAAAAACAACGGGAACATTCTGCGATTCCACTTTCTTGCCACCAATTAATCTTGTGACCCGGTGAATGGCTTTTTTCGCAATCGTTTCTGCAGATTCCAGACCTTCAAGATTCACAGAAGAATCGTACCAACCCTCATCAAATAGGTTGGATGCTTCACCAGCCTGGAGACTAACTCCACAGGAACAACTTGTCCGTTTGAAAGAACTGCTAAAACCATTAGAGTTTGACAGGTATCTTTCACCAATGTACGTGCTGAATGTAGATCCAAAGGTTTTCTTAACACGATTATCAGCTAGACAAATTGCTTCTGTTTCTTTTGCCGCTGCAATCTTCTTTTCTGGAGCCATTTCCAAGATTGCCGGATCGTAGATTTTCAATGCTGTGACATCAACGGTAAGAGGTTCCTTCTCTGGCAGACCAGCAAACGGATCGGGACTCGAAAGTTTCGCCCGAAGGATTGCATTGGTTACCAATTTTTGCAATGTGTCCTTCGAAAAATCTGATGAACTTGCCCTTGCCTCTTTGCCTTCAACAAAAATGCGGAACCCTAAGCCTTTGGAAACCGCTTCTGTCAATTTCTCAATTTCACCCTGACGTATATCCACCCTGAAATTTGTTCCTTGGTTTATAGAGACTTCCACTTGACTCGCACCGTTTTTCTGGCCGAATTCTACAAGCTCTTCTGCCAACTGTAAGAGATTTTGGTCTTTCATTTTCGACCTCCTACCGTCATCTGACGAAGTTTCAGCGTCGGCGTTCCAGCAGTCACTGCTGCTGATTGTCCATCCTTACCGCAGGTACCGAGGAAAAATGCCGTGTCGTTGGCAATTAATTCAACCTCGTTTAGAATTTGCACATTTGTACCTATGAGCGTTGCATTCTTCACAGGCCGAGTGATCTTACCATCTTCAATGAGATATCCCAAATTAACCGAGAAAGTAAATTTACCGGAATCACTGACTTGTCCTCCTTGATACGTCTCTGCATAGAATCCTTTTTTAACCGATCGAATGATCTCTTCTACCGATGCATTGCCTGGCGCAAGAACAGTGTTCGCCATGCGAGGAATTGGATTGTTTCTATATGTTTGGCGCCGACCATGTCCATCCGGTTCCATATTCATCAGTTTCGCAGAAAGCCGATCCTGCAAGTATCCGACAAGCTTGCCATTTTCGATCAACATCTTTTTCTGGGGAATCGTCCCTTCATCATCAACATTGTAACTCCCGCGATAAAAAGGAATCGTTGGGTCATCGTAAATTGTTACAATCGGATCGGCAACCTGTGTCCCAAATTTATCCCACATAATAGATGTTTTTTTTCGATTGCCATCGGCTTCTAGCGGATGACCGACAGCTTCATGAATCATAACACCTGACTGACGGCTTCCGAGTACCACCGGTTGTTCACCTGCAACCGGATCAACAGCAGATAGCAAATTAATCGCTTCTTCCGAAGCTTTCTTACCGGTAACCTCCGGCGTCTCTGTTGTGTTGAAGAAATTGAGCCCAACGCGTCCCCCTGCCGATTTGAATCCGGTGCTACGAATATCATTTTCTTCTGCAGTAGCAGAGACAACCATCCTCATCTGTGGGCGAGCATCTGCGATAATTAATCCTTCACTATTGACAATTGTAATATATTGAAGTTCATCAACCAGCGACGACTGAACTTTAACGATTCGCTTATCATAAGTCTGCGCTGCAATATAGGCTTTTCTCACGAGATCAACTTTGACATCGAGCTTCACATCGCTCATTGGTACATTGAGATCGTAAACATGCAGGCCTGAGGATTTTTCTGTAAGATTTGCGATTGTGAATTTAGAATTGCCAGAGGCAATTGCAGCCGCCGTTAATGCCGTCTGTTTCATCTTCTCAAAGGAAAAGTCATCAGTGTATCCATAACCGGTTTGCGTCCCTTTCAGTACACGAATACCTACACCGAGAGTTATATTTTCGGATGAATCCTTGATAATATCTTCTTCCATGGATACTGAATTTAAAGTTCTATACTCAAAAAAGAGTTCTGAGAATTCTCCCCCTTTTGAGAGAGCGATCTCTAGAATCTTCTTCATATCCTCCCGCGAGACGCCAAAACGTTCTTCGAAGAAGGTTGGCGATGGAAGTGGAACAATTCCTTTGGCAAGCATATCAAACCAGAGTCCAGAAGTTAAGGTTGCTACAAGACCGATACTGCTTTTCCGAAGGAAGTCTCTCCGCCTATTGTCAACCATGGAAACACCTCCTGATTGATACATGGAACATATCGAATATGAATCTGTGGCCTTTTTCGATGCATCATTGCCTGCACGTCATAATTGTTTTAACAATACCGATATATCTTTAGACAAACACTATCTCATCGCCAAAGAGATGTAAGAAGTGCTCAGTGGTTTAAGAGAAGGAAGTATAAAAATAGCATCAATTTTCTCAATATTGAAAGTTTATTTTCCCGGTTTCATAATCACGCCTCTATTCTTCCGTCCGTTAATCTTGGCACTGAACGGTTTATCAAACCTCAAGTGGCGAACGTGATTAAATTCCTGAAACGCCGGCTGCACTTTCAGCCAATCCCAATCGATGAACCCAAGATTGTGCGAGGTATTGACAGTAAAGTAACCCACGCGAAATGAAGTAATGTTTTGAAAAAAATGCGACCCTTGTGACGGTGTTACATCGATGTCTTTAAAACCAGACTCAACAATCACCGACGCGCCTGAGATTTGGTCCCATGTGACAGGAATACCAAGCCACGGATCCATGCTTCCCCATCGACCCATTCCAATCAACACATATGGTCGATGTTCTGAAAGCAATCGGGCATTGATTTCACTGACTTCACGTGCCGTTTCTTTACTCTTTGATCTGTCAAACTTATCCGAATCCACCATGACTATATCGTAAATATCCTGGACAGCACCATTGCCGAGCACCTGCTCGCTCTGACAAATAAGATTTTCGCGAACGAATTGATCGACATCAAGCTCTTCAAATTCAAGGTTCATGACTAAGGGACGAATCTGCAACATTGCGAACTCTTTCGGTTCGCCCGGTGATGTATTCATATTGACTGCAAATTCGACTTCGACATGCGTGCCCATACCCCATGTCCCCATCTCTAAGATCAAATCAAGAATTTCCGGTAATGGGAATATCCGATGCTTCAAGACCGGGGCAAATGTAACAACACGTTTCCCGGCGCGTGACACTCCATCATATACAGAATCGTCTTCCGGGGAATAGGTGGATCCGACATAGAAGAGCGTATGATCTTCCTCCGCTGTGTTCAGATCATAATGTTTGATCATCACATCCGGTGTCTCATGATTTTCATGGCTGAACGTTGCCGTGAGATCGAGTGCAAGGTACTCTTGCTGGGCATTACGAATCGTCTCCTTTGTTGTAAAGAATTGCATGAGGTGACGCGGATACTTGGGACAAAAACGAACTGAATTATGTCCTTCTACCACAGTGTACCCTAATCCGAGTGCAACCTGAACGATGCCGTCTTCTGATTTCTGCGGCGGTACAGGATAGAAATTATAGGATTTTGCAACGCCGGCAAATTCAGGATAAAATCGATTATGATGTGATGTACCGACCATTCGCTGGATGATAACCGCCATCTTCTCTTCTTCGAGACGGTAGGGAGTCGCTTTCATGTAGTCTTTTGCCTTTTTACTGAAAGTAGAGGCATACACAAGCTTTATGCTTTCCAACAATTCATGTAGTCGGACAGTGGGATCGGAATTCTTGTTCGGCAACATATATGTTTGATACACACCGGCAAACGGTTGATATTGTGAATCTTCCAACAAACTGGATGAGCGTACAGCCAACGGCTCGTGCATGATTTCAAGAAAATCGATCAACCGAAAGACTACATCAGGCGGAAAGTACGGCGCATCGGTGAAACGCTGGAGAACTTCTTCGTCACTTTTTGATTCCAGAATGAAATTCTCAAGTTTATTTTCCAATAAAAACCTGTCAAAAACATCCGTCGCAATAACCACCGCCGATGGAACGGATATTTCCACTCCTTCAAATCTATCACGAATGTTATAGTTGTTGATGAGCGTATTGATGAAACCTAATCCGCGCGCCTTACCTCCTACCGAACCGGTACCAATTCGCGCAAAGCTGTTTTGAGGATCAAACGATTCCTTGGAAAATTCCGTAATGATGCCCAACTGACGTGTTTCTAAATACAGCCGCAAAGCACCGATTAAATCGTTCCGTAATTCAGTGGCGCTCGGGAAGTCTTCAACCTTTTGCGGACGGAGCTTGTGAGCTAGCCAGAATTCCGTTCTTGCCTTCAGCCAATTTGAAAAGTGATTACGCTTAGCATGATATTGGATGCATTCATCCGGGACAGTTTGGAGATGCTCTTCCAACTGTTTTAAGTTCGTCGCTCTTCCTACTTCCGTCCCGTCCGGCATACGAAAAATGAAATCGCCGAACCCGAAATGCGTCATAACGAAGTTATTCAGGTCATGCAATAGTGTTGGTGAACCCTTTTGCAGGAATGCAGCTCCGATTTCAAATGCTTTCGTCGCTGCTTTTACATCGCCTGACTGGAGGAGGATAGGAATATCTTCCCTTCTTTGTCGCACGGCTTTCGCAAACTTGAAACCTGCTTCAGGGTCTTTCACTCCTTCACGAAGGAAATCAATGTCCGAAATGACGCCGAGCACAAAGTCTTCGTATTTCTCGAAATACGACCAAGCTTCTTCATATGTTGAACAAAGCAAAATTTTCGGCCGTGCCCGCATCCTGAGAAATTTATGTGTCAAATTGACGCCTTCTGAAATGAGCCGTTGGGACTGATTGAGAATCTGTGTGTAGAGTAGCGGCAAATATGACGAGTAGAAGCTGATATCATCTTCTACCAAAATAATAACTTGCACACCAACGGTCGCAGTATCACTTTGAACATTGAGCCTGTCTTCAACGTACTTAATCATCGCAACCAAGAGACGGTAATCGCCCGTCCATATGAATATACGATCGAACACCGATGTATCGTAATTCAAGATGATTTCTTTTTTTTCTCGATTGTCGTACGCCAACAAGATCATGGGAATATCGATGCCTGTCTGTCGTACTTTTTGCGCAAATCGGATAACATGCATATCTTCAATATGCATTGTGGTGATGACAAGATCGAATTTTTCGCCGGAGGTTAGAAGCTCGATTGCCTCTTCACCGCTGGTCACATGCGTAATCTCTGGTGGGTGACTCAGATTGAGGACTTGAAATTCCTGTCGAATCAGTTCATATAATCTGCCATCTTCTTCAAACAGGTACTGATCATAAAGGCTGGCGACGAGCAGGATGTCGCGCACCTTAATGTGCATCAGTTTCTGGAACGACTTAATACGGCTTCCATATATATCTTCTGTCGAAAACCGATCAAATCGATTCATATGAACATAACACAAATTTTTAAGACACTATCAATTATCTTATGAAAACTCCCTGACACAAGCAGTGCGAAATATATCTTGAACAAGTAAACTTCAGATATAAATCTGCTATACCAAGCCCTGTTCGAGCATAGCATTAGCGACTTTGAGAAATCCAGCAATATTAGCGCCGTTGACATAATTTCCGGGTGTACCAAACCGTTCAGACATTTCTACACATGTCTTGTGAATGCTTTTCATAATCTGACGCAGCCGGTTGTCCACCTCTTCGCGCGGCCATGGTAAGCGCATACTATTTTGTGACATTTCCAGACCGGATGTTGCCACGCCGCCAGCATTTGCCGCTTTCCCCGGGCCATAAAGGATTCTTGCATCAAGAAAGAGTTTCACGCCATCGAGCGTTGTCGGCATATTTGCTCCTTCCGCTACAACATAGACACCATTCTTCAGCAAGTTTTGCGCATCCTTGCCGTTGACTTCGTTCTGCGTTGCGCTCGGGAATGCGCATTCCGCATTATGATTCCAAAGCGGATTGTAGTCGAGTTTCGGATCAACGGGCGTGTAGACCGCCTTTTTATATTTTTCAGTGTATTCCGAGATGCGTCCGCGCCGAACGTTTTTCAATTCCATTGCGAATGCGAGCTTCTTCTCGTCAATACCTTCTTCATCGTAAATATAACCACTTGAATCCGAAAGTGTTACTACTTTTCCACCAAGTTGGTTAACTTTTTCGACAGTGTATTGCGCCACGTTACCACTTCCGGAAACGAGACATTTTTTGCCTTCCAACGTTTTTCCGCGTGTCGCAAGCATTTCTGATGCAAAATAGACCGCCCCATACCCAGTTGCTTCCGGGCGAATAAGTGAGCCCCCCCAATTCAGTCCTTTTCCGGTAAGCACACCTGTGAATTCATTCCGTAGCTTCTTATACTGGCCGAAGAGATATCCAATTTCACGTCCACCAACGCCAATATCACCAGCAGGGACATCCGTATCAGCACCGACGTGACGGTACAATTCGCTCATAAATGCCTGACAAAAGCGCATCACTTCATTATCGCTTTTCCCTTTAGGATCAAAATCTGCACCGCCCTTGCCGCCGCCCATCGGCAGCGTTGTAAGACTATTCTTGAACACTTGTTCGAATGCAAGAAATTTAAGAATGCTCAGTGTAACGGATGGATGGAAGCGTAATCCGCCTTTATAAGGACCTATAGCGCTGTTCATCTGAATCCGGAATCCACGGTTAACATGAATTTCACCCTGATCATCCATCCATGGAACACGAAAGATGACAATCCTTTCGGGCTCGACCATACGCTCAAGAATTTTTGCAGCACGGTATTCCGAGTGGCGCGCGAACACCGGCTCTAAAGATTCGCATACTTCTTCTACCGCTTGATGAAACTCCGGTTCATTGGAATTCTTTGCCTTTACATAGGCAATAATTTTGTTGATGTAGTCAGACATAGGATCCTCATAACTTTAATTTTTGTAGAATATCTCCGCATATTAGTTTTGTACAGGGATAAACAGATCGTGCAAGAGCAACACGGGGAGATATGAATTGAATATCGCAACGCAAGCTCTATATTATTGGACATATGATTGCGTTTTAGTTTAATAGGATTCAATATAGAGCTTTTTCTACAAAATGCTATTGGAACAAAACAGCAACAATAGCATTCTTGATATATGTCACTCGATAAGAAACCAATCATTGGAGTAAGAAAGTCCAATGGAATCAAGGTTTTTATACATAGTTGAAAATCCTCTATTAGAATTTCATTTATCCTTAAAAAATAAAACGTCAGATGAGCTTCTTCCGAGCCAATCTGACGTCAACAAATCACAACGAGAGAATAATTATAAATTTGCTTGAATTGCTTTCTTTTCTGAAGCACGAATAGAACGCAAAGATAATTCAAACAGACCAAACAATACTCCTGTAAATACCAAATCTCCTGCTAGCGTATTCCAGAAAAATGGAATAGCCATGACATAGCATTCAACAAAACCTTGCCATGTCCTCGGGTAAAACCATCCACCGCCTGTGAGCCACACACCAAAGTTAGTAATGATAAAAAAGAGAATGGAGCTGAGAAGCGCAGCTCCCAAGACGGGCAAGAATTTCTTATGCGATTTCAACCATAGTCCCATGAATCCGATGAGCACAAAGCTGCCGTAGACAAAGAGAATGGTGTTGTGAAAACCAATAAAGAAATCACTGATCACAAGCGCAGCGAGTGGGACGATGAGTGCGAATCGTTTTTCGAGGTACACGCCACCTGCAAGTGCCATCGCGGCAATCGGAGTGAAATTATCAGGATGCGGAAGAAGCCTGGATAATGCCGCAGCCAGAATTAACGTTGAACCAATAAGAATAGTACGCATAAATCCTCCAAATAAAATGAACTGGTTAATTATACATCATTTTTCTTTTTGAACCAAATCAATACTCGACCTCTGCGGACACGCGCACACTCCTTCCGGGCATGGGATAGCTGGGATAAGACTGGTAATCTTCATCGAAGACATTCTGGACGGTACATCGCACGGTCAGCTTTGTGGAAGACAGCGGAAATGTCTTCGAGAAATTCACGTTGGTAATTGCGTACGCCGGCAAAAAACTGCTGTTTACGTTTTCGTAATCAACATAGCGCAATCCTGTATATATCTCATTGATAGATACTCTTCCTATTTCCGTTTCAAATGAAAGACCAAGGACTCCCGATGCAAGCGGAACAAACGACAAATATTTATTGTATGTGGAATCTGTTTCGGAAATTTTATCCTTCTTTCTTGCATCGACAAAAGAAAAACCTGCATAGGCATCGAAACGATTATCGATAGAATTGTAATCGTAACGCACGTCCAAACCGGAACTCTCAGCCTGGCCGATGTTATAGGGACCGAATGTCCCGTTGACAATTTTATCCTTTGCAGCAATATTGAAATATGTTATTTCCAATGTCTGTCTACCGGTTTGATCGATCGATCCCAGAACACCAACATCGAATGCCGTTGATCGTTCAGGACTTAAACTTGGGTTGTTGTAATTTGGATAGTATAAATCATTAAATGTCGGCACGCGGAAATCCTGCCCCCAACTGCTGCGAATGTGCACATTATATTGTTCGTTGATGCGGATATTTGCTCCGAGCTTCGGAGAAAGCGCATCATCCTTCACATCTGAATAATAATCTTCCCGCAATGTTTGATAGAGAACGACAAGGTTGAACCAATCGGATTCGTTTTCTAATCTGCATTCATTTGAGAGATACACGGATTTTTGAATTCTTACCGGATTCATGATAAAAGGAAATCCAAATGAAATACCATTAGCTTCCAGTGTATTCTCACCGTACTCAGCTCCGCCAACTACACGATCCCATGAAATTGGTTTCCACTCACATTGTGCATTGAGCATCCAATAAAAGCTTCTGTACGAAAGATCGGTTGCGTTGGACGTATCCCGAGAATTTTCGAGATTATGATTAACGTTGGCATTCATTGTCGCCGAAATATTTTCCTCGAGCTGGCAAGTCGTACCTAAAGTTGCACGAAATGTTTCATCGCTTAGCCGTGCATCGGCAGAAGGAAAGGCAAGAGAACCTGGGTCTCCTCGTTCAAATTTTACATATTGAATAAATGAGTTAACAGTAATATCGTTAGATGGTCGGTAATCACCATTCCAGTACGTAAGTGTCCGGTTATAGTCCGCATTCGTTCGATTGAGCGTCGTATCTGCGGCATTGATTCGATGGTACAAAAAGGGGAAATCATCGCTGCCGGATTCGTGAGAAATACCGGCGACCATTCCGATGCTATCGAATCTCCCTCCCAACTCAAACGCTTCATTGCGCGCACCGAAAGAACCGATATCTCCTTTTACCGACGCGTGCAAATCTTGTGAAGCCTTCCGCGTAATAAGATTCACAACACCACCCGTCGCATTGCCGCCGTAAAGAGCCGAAGCACCACCTGATACAAATTCCACACGGTCGATGGAAGAGAGAGGCAAGAGTGCAAGATCAACAATGCCATTTTGCGGATCGTTTATCGGATTTCCATTAAGTAAGATTGTAATGTTCGCCGATAGCAATCCGCGTGTACTGATCGTCTTCACTCCCCCTGTTGCGCCATAATCCCTGATATTAACGCCGTCGACAATTTGCAAAATGTCGGCAGCTGTCGTTCCATTAATTCTTTGAATTTCTTCCGATGATATCAGGCGTACCTGAGCAGGCGCATCTTCCGGTGCTATTGCACTACGCGTTGCCGTGACAACAACCTCCTGTCCTTTATAAATTTTGGTCGTATCGTCGCCGGCTGCATGCGCAAGGCTTGCGGCAATACATCCTGTGAGAAAAAAAAAATTCAATGTGTGCTGCATAACCATATCTCCTTTGAATGATGGTGAACGAAAAAAGCCCCAACCTTCATCAAAGATTGGGGCTTCACACTCATCAAAGAAGACGTGCGTGAACCACCTTCCCTCGAAGGTTCATGAGGCACATAGCTCTGGCAGGTCTCCTGGCTCTTCCGATCTTCAATTCGTCTTCCCATGGCACATTGGGCGCCACAGTGACTTTACAATGAAGATACAATTCTGCATCATGCAGAATCGGAATTACAGTTGCGGGGCAGCTTTCGCATTATCCCACGATCGGCGGGGTTTACGAAATTCCCTTTTCATCCCGATACACGATGTGCATCGGGACACCAGAACTGGAATTAAAAAGAACATTGACAACGATACCAACGTAATAAACAAGAAATGAAAAAGCAACGATTACAACAACTAGAAAACTTAAAACGGCAGATCATCGACTTTATCCGCTCCTGGTTCTTCAACCGGTTGTTGCAACGATGGTGCGGCTGAGCCAGCTGAGGATGCGTTTGCATGGCTGGCACCTTTGGAATCCAACATCAGCAATTGATCGACAACAATTTCTGTAATATCCCTCTTGACGCCGTTTTTATCGTCGTAGCTGCGATATTGAATGCGCCCTTCGACATACACTTTACTGCCTTTCTTCAAATATTCACCCACAATTTCAGCAAGTTTTCTCCATGCAACAAGCTTATGCCATTGAGTTTTTTCTTGAACATTGCCATCCTGATCTTTCCAAGACTCACTGGTCGCCATCGAAAACGAGGCAACCGCAACGCCACTACTGGTGTACCGCAATTCAGGATCCTGTCCAAGGTTTCCTATGAGAATAATTTTGTTAATGCTTCTTGATGCCATGCGAATTCCCTCCTTAAAGTGAACGGCAATACTTCAATGAATACCGAATAAAATTAGGTTAATTCAAAACGAATGTCAAGAAATGAATCCGGTGAATTAATCGCCCATCTTAAAAATATGAAGTCTCCTCGGTGATAGAATAAAAAGTCGATTTCCGATACAAGCGATATCTTGAATTCGATCAATATGTTCTCCGGTTACCAAATAACTGCGCAGAATCAATTTTTGAAAAACACCTTCCTGAGAAAACTGCCACAAGGTATCAGGTGATGCTAAGAGAAGACCATTGTCTGACTTTGCGAAACCGGTAAGTCCCGAGACAATACCATCTCCGATACTGCTGAGATAATTTCCGAAATAATCAAAAACGACGATCCGTGTCTTCTCGCCTACAAAAATTCGCGATGTAGTAACAACAAGTTTGATCGGATTCTTGAGCTTCCCTTTTCCGGCGTCGATATCGCCGAATGAACGCTCAAAGAATTGTTGCGGATTGAACTTGAGAACGCGTAAATTTTCTCCGTCGAGGATAAGTAAATCTCCCAGTTCAGATACGGCAACATCGAGGGGATAACCGAACCGCGAGACAATATCGGAAGTATCCCGCGTTGAGAACGAAGATAGATAATTGAGATACCGATCAAATCGCTGGATGCGGTGATTGCCATAATCAGACACGTAAATATTGATGCCGTCCGTTGCTATGCCTGTCGGCGTATCGAAGGAACCATCCGACCATCCGAATCCCCCGATACTCCTTGGCGATTGTGTTACATCCGAAAAGACAAATATTTTATTCTGATCGGCATCAAGAACATAGATCGCCCCTTGCGTCCTCGCGAATACACGTGTTGCCCGTTCGAATGAACCGACAGAAAATTCTTCAATCGGTATAGAATCTACTGACTGTGCACAAACTGATACTGTCCAGGCAAACAGAGAAAGTATTATTGCAGGTTTCGCTGCCATTCTTCATCCTGAATTTCGCCGCGTTTTGTGGAATGAACAAGGGTATAATCTCCAAATCCTGTTCGATCAACAAAGACAAAAATGACGCTGCTTTCAATCTGATTATAATTCCATATCTCGTAGGGTTTGGCATTGTCTGAGTTTGGGTAACGTTGAACTTCGTCCGGCTCAGCATAGAGTATATACACACGCCCTCGGTCTGTTTTCCATCCCTCTTTGCCCATCACTCGATAACGCTCATTTGCCGAAATAATGCGTTGGAGATAAATCGCCCGTGTTAAGTCGTTTCTATTTCCGTTGCCACTTTCAACATCTGTCCAAAATTTTGATAGGAAGTCGCGTCGCGCCTCTACCCCCGTCAGCTTAGCACACATCTTGATGTCTTCATTCGTTGCGATGTATTGAATCTTCTTCATTTCATCCTTTAATTCATCATCTGTCATTCCGGAAAATTCAGCAATTTTTGCAGAAGTTGATGCAACAGATATTTGTTTCACTTGAGGGTTATATATATATATCACTTTTTCACTTTGAGCGATCCCATGGCCTAGGGTATCAGAAATAATATACTGGTATTTATATTTTCCAGAACTTAGAGAAGTGATATTGAGTGTTGTGATATCGACTGCATCGGTTACTGAAAATTGACGTGCTCGAGTTCGATGTTTTAGGACACTATCCTTTGAATCGACTACTTGTACTTTTATCAAATATACCAACCCTTTTTGTAGATTATACAGCTCGGCATAAGAGAATATTGTAGGTGATTCAATCGAACCAAAAACAAGACTTGGATTGGGAATGACACGGTAAGAATTTTTATAAAAAGGATCTTTTCGATCTGAAGATTCGGAAATATTTGTGGATAATTCAATATCACTCAGAGCGATTGTACTCGGCCTTTTTTCAATATTCACAACAAAGAGGGAACTATCACAACGTGACCTATTTAAACTATTAGACCCATGCACAGCAATCGAATACGAACCAAGTTCTAATTGGTAGATAATCTTACTTACAATCGATTTCGTCATAAGTACAGAAGCTGTATCGAGGATACGAACTGGGACAATATACCGATCAGCATGAATAAGTGTTCCACTTGATTTCTTTTGGATCGTCATTCGCAGCTCAATGTTCCCATGATAGCCAATGGAATCTTTTGTCAGCATCACTTGATTTGGATAAAAAGCAGTTGCAATTTCTAAAAACGAAGTCGAATCACTTTGCCAAAACCGATTATATGCAACATTTATTGTAAACCGGTCGTTCATTCGAACGTTTTGAGAATAGGCCTCGGAATACAGAATGAAAAGTTGAATAACACAGAAAGTAATAACTATACGATTCTTCATTTGTTCATTCGATTTTAGTTGTGTATGGAAGATTCAATTGCCAATTATCAATCATCTCAACAACTCTGAACTCTTTCTAAGGTAATATTATTTCTATTGTTAAACGACAATAAAAAAACCGCCGCATAAATCCATGTGGCGGTTCGTTTTTCTAGAAGTTGTTTACAAATTATCAGAAATTCATCCGGATATCAATCAAATGATTACCGGAGAAATACTGAACGGGGACATATGCATAATCAAAGCTGATTCCGAGTCCTACAATATTTTGAAGATTCAATCCAGCGCCGAGTGAATAGTTCTGAAAAATTGAAACAGTCCCACTTTGATCAGTGCTGTAAAGATAACCAAGACGCAGGGATATTGCGTTCATCAATGTTAATTGACCGCCGATACGATAACTGTCAATACCATAATTATCATTTTCATAGGCCGCGCTGAGTGTGAAACTGTTGTCTACACCTATCGATTCCGTATATCCGAGGCCGATATCAATGACGGAAGGCATTTGAAAGCTCGCTGCTTCAATCTTGTAATATGTCACACCACGAATGGAGTTTGCATCTGTCGCTTGACGCCAGAGACTTGAGCCGTCATATTGCATAGTCGTACCGACATTTCTGACAACAACTCCCAGACTTAAGCCCTTCAATGAGGCCGGATTTTGATATTGCACACCCACATCAAACGCAATACCAGTTGCTGAGACGCCGCCAAAACCTTCATTCACCAAATTGGTTGTTACGCCAACACTGACGCGATCAGAGAGTTGTTTGGAGTAGGTCAATCCGAGAGTGAAAAACGTTGGATTGATTACCTGTCCATTGCCATCTGGTGCATCTTCAGTTGTAACAGGTATCGTACCGATATTGAATGACCGAAGTGAGAATCCCAGAGATCCAAAGCCCTCAAATCTGGTGCCAATTGCAAGGTAGCTGATTCCGATATCTGCTATATATGCACGGTAAGAAAACAGTGCACTGGTTAGAGATTCACCTCCATCCAATCCAGCGGGATTCCAGGAGATCGCATCAGTTCCACTCACTGATGAGATACCAGCACCGGACATCGCGACATTTTTTGCGCCTATTGGTATCAACAACTCCGGTGCCGCCGATGTCCCTGCTTTGCTTTGCGCCATTAGCGATACAGCGCTAAGCAAAACAATGTTTATTACTATTAACGCTATTAATACAATCTTCTTCATAACTCGCTCCTTATTTAATAGTTGGAGGCATTCAATGACATCGCAATCCTCACCATCAATACGTAGGTAATATTTGAACTTCCTGGACAAGTGCAAGTTTCAATATCTTTGATTTGCCGATATCCGGCATATCGATATGAATAATATAGATGCCGCTTGCAACGGGAAGACTCTTTTCGTTTCTAAGATCCCACTTCGTAAATTGTGTGGTTGCATCGGACTTCGTAAGTGTCCTGACAAGAACGCCAGCTAGATTAAAGATGCGAATCGTAGCATTTGTGGGCAGATGACTAAACTCGACATATTTATTGAGCCTGCTCGTTTCGTAATTATTCATCCCGTAATATGGATTCGGGAAGACGTTGATTTTATCAATGTCCGATTTTGCCAAATCCGTACTTGTAGTGGAATTCATTCCGGCCGTTGTAAATGTCCACGTGTCTACAGTTTTGAGCGGCTTTGCAGTTTTGATTGTCCACACATCGCCGTTTACATACGCAGGCGCTGTAGGATCGGCTAAGATATACCATCCTGACCATACGCAAGAATCTGCTCCTAAGGCGCTCCCCAATGTAGTACCAGTATATTTGGCTTTCGCGGTAGGACTATAATCTTCTGTCACAAAGAACCAATACTCACGGTCACTAGTTTGGGCACCCGGAGCCCAGATATGGTTATTTGTATTATCCGGACTGGGGTTCGCTTCCATAAAAACAAAATCAATCTGGCGTTTGTGTGTTCCATCCGGATTTAGCTCCCACACTTTAAACGGTTGAGGATAGTATCCATCATATGGTGCGGTTGCAGAGCCCGTCGCTGCAGTACGTGTGAAACAGTATGCATTTTGTCCACCACCCGCAGAGTTGTCGAACTCCATCTGCACGTCCTGGGCTACCTGATCGGCTGTAAGCATACTGTTTATAAATTGATCAGCAACATATGGAGTCGCATTAACGCCGCTGAAATTAAAGTCGGATTTAGGAGTATATGTTAACGAACCTAATTCTTGACCCGCAACATAATATGGCTGTCCTTTCAATCCAATCTGAAATCCATCGATAATAGGATTGGCCGAACTATATGAATAGTCTGCTATATTTTTAAGCAACGTGTCACCCTTGGTAACATCTACGATATTCCATTTCCCTACTCCAACCTTGTTTCCAAGTGTATCTACAACGAGAGAATCTTTTACAGATATAAAAACTTTATAATTATCTCCGGTTATCTTTGCCGGATCGATTACCCCAGCTTGCATCGTTGCAGTCGCAATTCCCGATGAATGAACAATGGTAATCGGATCGTTATATGCACTATGTAAACGATTACCAGGATTGGGCATATGCGGAGTTAATGCCAGAATAGTTGGTGAATTTTCCAGGCATGGAGTCGACGGCGCATAATCAGGATTATTGTTTGAAGTATCATTATATATTGGATTGAAAGAATATGCAGTTACTCCAAAGAAGTATGTTTGTCCATCAATAAGCGGACGATTCCGGATATAATCTTTCGTAATATCCTGAAACCGCTTTATTCCGGAATTTGTACCGGCCTGAACAACTACCGTTATAGTTGCTCCGCTAACAGGATCAATCGCCGGAGCAAGAATAGCTTTAAGTGTATCGAGATTACCATTAGCATCAACAGCAAGATCATACGTCGCAATTTTTATTGCGTCCTTGAGTGTGGAACTTGCAGAAGGGAATTGATACACGTTATATCCTTGAAACGCATAATGCTTGTTTACCGTTGTTTCTGTGGCGTTACTCGAAGCACTGCCGCCCCAGTTTAAGATAATTTCCTTATCAAGCTCGGATGCGCTCACCTGTGGCGGCGGCGGCGGTGCCGGCAGCTTGAACAGGTTCGTAAATGCACGAGCTGCGAACGTTGTCGTAAACTTGAGAGCCGTGATACTTGAAAGATTGTCTGTTCCCATTCCATCCACAAGGGCTATAACAGATTCAGCCGTGTCATTAAGATTCATCTGGAAGGGACCATGTACAGTCACGAGCCTACGGTCACCGGCTGTAAGATCACTTCCATCTATCCAGCCTGTTCCCGTCACTGGGTTGCCGCTAAGAACAAATGGCGTGACGATATTATGATCGGACGCATAAATAGAAGACGAATAAAAAGGAGAGCCGGCTGGGTAAGCTGGACGAGGCAAGTCTCCTCGCATCAAGTTGTACCACTGTTTTGTTCCTTCATATGTTGCGTTATCAGGGTCAGAAATAGTCGTTCCTGATGCAAAATATTCTGCAGCAGTTAAAGGTGTAGGAATTGTTTGTCCCGGATGAGCGGGATCCGGTCGTGTATGCCAGTAACCGTATCCATGTCTCCACTGAAAATCTATCACTGCAGAATCAGCCATATTCCCCGTATAGTGTGCTACACCATTTAAAAAGACAAAGCCAACGGCAGCCGGGGCCAAACCTATGGCTGCAAACTTCGCATCGTGTGAAGTCGAATTATAAACGTAATTCAAATTCAGCGTTGAGTCTGATCCGGCAAAATCATCGCCTCCATCGCCGTCATCTGGATCAGCCCACTGGACAACATACATACTATCGATGTGTGAAGTACTTAGTATTCCGGGATTTCCTTTATAGATCAACTTTACTTGTTTAAAAATCATATTATTAAGGGGTGTTGAAGATGCATATGCCCAAAGCGTCATCTGCTCTTCCATCCCTGTCGGTGGTGAACCGGCAAATGTCTGGGAAACAGTCGGGTTCAAATCATTACACACAAACCAGATTGTTTTTGAAGCACCGGCAATTCCCGGAATATGATGAGGATTCGTTGGATCGAATGCGCCATCATGTCTGATGGTCCCATCGCGGTCGTCGGACCAAGGAGCGCCTTTGGAAGCCGGCCATTCTGTCCAATCTTTAAAATATTGTGCGGCGATTTGCGCTCTATCAGCATCCGATACACTGGCCTGCGGTTTTTGGAAAAAAGTCGCAGCATCAACTGTCAAATCGGGCCACAGTTTTGAATCATTCTGGATCGAAGGAGGCATATCTGGGCGAACGCCGAAAGCCCTTGACCCCGCATCATTTTGGTCATCCGTAGTTCCGTCTGAATGGATTGCTCCAGCCTGCATACCTACGAAATACGTATTGCCGGTTACACGGAGCGTCTGTGAATATTTAGCGTCATTGACTAATCCGCCAAAGACAATGCCTTCAGAATAGATGGTGCCAACTCCAGATCCTCTGGGGAATTCACCGTTCCACGATTGACTTACTAACCAATTAAAGAGTCCATCAGGGTGTACCCATGACGTAACGTTATTGGCATTCATAAGAATATATGGCTGTCCTGCAGCAGTCTTCGCGAGCCCTCTCCCATTCCCTATCTTCTCCTTTGCAAAAGAAGTAAGAGATGCAATAAGAAGGAACGCGAGAATCAAGATCATTACTTTTATATGAGACTTCATAGCGGCAATCTCCTGTACGTTAGAAATCTTTGTTCGATAATCAGAATTCAAGTTTTGCTCCTACGCGTAACTGACGTGGTGTTCCAAAATTATTGAATCCATTACTACGGAATTGGTTTTGACTATTCTGCAGATTAATCACATTATAGAGTTGTGAAAACATAGGTCCATATTGTTGAAGAGTCGTAGCGCTTTGACTCGGATCAGTTAAATATCCATCATCGTAGGCATTACCGGTCCGATAAAACACATTAAGCACATTTTGTGTGTTCAAGATGTTTTGAATATAACAATAGATGTTTACATCAAGAGACCCGATGGAGAATGATTTATCAATACGCAAATCAAGTTGATAACACCAAGGTGTAACGGAATTACCTATCGGTCCTAGTGGGAAGCGTGTCCGTGCATCAAAATCATTCAGAATGTTACCGAGGTCTGTTTCCTGCTGACCGCCCGAACCCGTAGCCTGTGTAAACGGGTGGCCGGAGTTGAATGTGAATTGTAAATTGACGCCAAGGCGTTCTAAAATCGGTCCGCCTTCTCCTTTATCCCAGCGATAATCTATCGACACAGTTCCTCGGTGAGCATTTTCATAATCCAACGGTATAACCATGCTTGGCTTCACCGCATTACCTTGAACATTCACTAATCCGACAGCACTGTTCGCAAATGAATTTGTGCCACGGGCATCTTGTAAGGTGTAGTTCACTTGCGCCTGCAATCGATTTGTTCTTCGTATACGCAGGCTCAATTCCAATCCCATCACATTTGTAAAATCGCCATTCGAATAGGCGAAAAAATTTGCGGGATCTGATCCAGCCGGTTGAGGAAAGAAATTAACCTGGAGTTGCCCATCGACATTTTTATAGAAACCCGTAACGTCGAGCGCAGCGACATCACTAAACTGCTGCGCGAAACCAATCTCGTACGATACTGTCTTCTCAGGTTGCAGATTGTAACCGATCGGATTGTTGTAATAGTTACCGTTCTCAAACACATGAACTGCGACCGCTTGCGATCGATATGCGGTATATAGCGGCGGACCCTGAACATACTCACCATATTGCATATGGAATGTTGTTTTGTCTGTCGCGGGGAATGAAAATCCTACGCGTGGTTCCACGTACATGAATGTATTCCCCTTCTTTGGAGTGTCGAGCGTGAAATTATCCTTATCATATCCTAAGTCAGATACTTTATTGAAATTCCAATCATCCAGATACATTGCATCGAATCTTAATCCAAAATTGACAATGATATCACTCATTTCCATCTTATCCTGGATGTAGGCTGCTCCATAAAACGGATGTTTGGGTGCATCTGTTCCGCTGGTGATCGGATTGCCAAATTCATCGAAACCGTAATTGTTCACCTGAAGCGAGCGCAGGGTTTTTGCCCACGCCACAGGGTCGCGTGTGACATTCGGATCAGCGAGCATATTTGTGTAGACTTCTCCGGGAGCGATTGCATAATGGGAGATCGTCCAGTATTCAAACGATCCACCAATCTTCAATGAATGACTCTGCAAGTCTGATGAAATGGCACCCGAGATTCCAATATGGCTCCGCCTATCTTTTGCATATGTATCGTCGGTGAAATCTCCGGGGCGTAAAAATGTAAAACCACTGAAATTATATCTGAATGGTGCACTCGTCAGAGATGGAAATAACCATCCTTGTTGTGCTGCCGATACGCTATCGCCATAGGCCGCCAGATTATCGCCAAAACATGGAACGTATGTTTTATACCGTTGATCGACATAATCAACACTCACTTCAGCAAAGGTCTTCTGGGAAATCGAATATGTCAATTTCCCATTGAGTAGAAGGTTGCTATTATCTGTAACGTCGCTACTTCCTTCATTAAAAATATCCTCCAACAGATTGTCGTCTTCATTTCGAGACCATGTAAATGCTCCACCCAATCGCACTTGAACCGGCTGAAAATTGAACAACAAAGTGCCATTCGTAGTATAGCGATTGTTCATTGCACCCGGAACATTTCCACCGGGCCATTGAAGTAATGCGGAATCACCTGTTGTAATTGCCTTTCCCGTATAATCTTTAAGGCTTTGCTGGTAACCGAAATTCGCTCCAGTCCAAAAAGTGGGGTTCTGGTCGCGCATAAAATTATTTTCACCTGCGACGAATAGCTTTATTTTATCAGCCATCAATGGCAATCCTAATGTGACGACATAGTCTGAATAACCGTATGAGTATGTATCTAAGGCCTTGCCTCCAGGGTAATTTCCGAAATTATCAGTCTCAGCCTGGAAAGTAATCTTCGCCTGGGATCCACCTGTTTTAAATGTTTGACCGATAATACCACCATTGGCTCCACCAAATTCTGCGCCAAATCCACCGGATTGGACGTTGACCTCTTCAAGTGCTTCCGGAATCGTCGTTACAAGAGAACCAGTGTTGGTAAAACTAGTGTTATTGTTTCTCACGGTCGAGCCCACAACATCTTGTACACTCGCACCTTCAATTGTATAGCCAACCTCTTCAGTACGGCTGCCGCGAATGTAGGTCATCCCGTTTTGAACAACAATGCCTGGTTGTGATGAAAAATATCCTTGAATTCCACGTACAGGAAGGTTCTCGATTTCATCTGCGCTCTGAATACGAACAGCATTTGTAGCTGATTTTTCGACCAAAGGTCTTTGCGCAATGATCTCAACTGACTGAACCTCCACTGCAGTGCTTGACATTTGTATATTGACTTCTCTTGTAAGTCCATCAAGCACGGTTACACCCGTGATGGTCGTAGACTGATAGCCGATGTAGGTGGCTTTAACATTATACTTGCCTACCGGCACGTTAGAAATAACGAAGCCGCCATCGATATCGGTCGCGGAACCCCATGTTGTTCCTTCGAGAATGACGGAAGCTCCAACCAACGTCTCCTTTGTCCCGCGGTCTGTAACTATTCCGGAAATTTTTCCGTACTGAGCAAATAACACCGCTGAAGATATAAAGAGTAGGAACATAACTGCAATGTATCGTTTCATTATACGATCCTCCTTTTACCTTAATCTTCTTTTAAAATTATGGATTGCAAATTACTCGCCGTCTTTGAACCATACAACACGACAGAGTATCTACCTTCTGAGAGAGAGACTGCTGAAGCACTTACTAAGGTATCCTCCTGAGCACCAACTATATAATACTTTGGGGCGTTGGTGAGTGGAGCTTGAATATAAGATGAGGATTTCAGGAAACCGAGCGCTGCTGTGGAAGAATCTGTCACTACTGTGTCTACCATCACACCCGTCAGATGAAAGTTCACACCACTCTTGATGGTTGTGGCAGTATCAGATGATAAATTTATAAATCGTACCAGAACATTCCGAGGAACAAATGTGACTGCGCCAGAATAAGTAACCCGTTCATAGAATATTGCATACGTGCGACTCGTATCTCCAGTTTGCTGGATACTAAAGAAGCTGGACTTATAATCGGGTGCTATTGCCTGCTTTACAGTGTCCACTGTTGTTCCATAGGTGAATGCAAATTTACGTCCCCCGGCGGGCAAATCGACGTAACCTGAATAATTTTGGAAAGCAAAGGATCCGACACTAATACCATCAACACTCACACTCATTGTCGATCCATTATTCGCAAGATCAACGAACTTTACAGACGTCCGAATATCCACAGATGAGGCCACTGGGTTATCGACCTTAACGCAGCCGTTGAAATAAAAAGCCAGCGTAACACATACTACGATCGCCGACCCAAACTTCAGGAAAAGTTTCATATTTCCTCCATTAAATAATTGATACGACATAACAGATAATCATTTACCTGATGTCTTTGAAAAGAAAAGCATGGGATTGGTAACAAAAGATAAGCTTCCTTACATGACATGCGCGGAGATTTCTTCACGCAAGGAATCGCGTCACCTCCTTCTTGAGTATGTGCGACTTTTTTATTTGTCAAGAATATATATTTTGTTGCCTTGTTTGTCAAGTCCTTTTTTAGAAAATATTAGGAAACTTTAAGAAATTGACAGGAACTAAAGTTTAGCGTTCTTCCTTATTTCTGTTTTACCCCACTTATCTCAATCTGGTGAAGTTTCATAGAAACAGGACGACTGTTTAAGCAGGCAAAGAGGGTTTATACACTAACAAATAAGGGTAAAAACAAAACGACCTCGAGTATGTCTACGCGAGGTCGTTCAGAAATGGAGTGTCGTAAAATTCTACACAGCTTCTTTCTTCTTCTTGGGTGATGTCTGAAAATGCGAGTCGATGAATTTGAGCAGTTCCAATCGTCCGTCACCACTGATAATAGAAAACGGCACGATACCACGGCAGCATCCTTCGGTCAACTGCCTATGAAAATGATCTTTATAAAGCTCAATTTGCTTTCCCAATTTACTAAATGGAAGTTTATCCGATTTTGTGAGAACAAGCAGATAGGGAACTTCATAGTATTCCAGCCAATCCATCATCATCAGGTCGAGCGGTGTCGGCTCCTGACGTGAATCGATGAGCTGCATCGCTAGAGCAACCGGTTGTCCGCGTTTCAGGAAATCTTCAATCAACTTTTTCCAGCCTGCGCGCATTTGTTCCGGTACTTTTGCATAACCGTACCCGGGCAAATCAACAAAATAAAACGAGTTGTTAATAATATAATAGTTGATCTCGCGCGTCTTTCCAGGAACAGTACTGGTGCGTGCAAGGTTTTTCTTGTTGCACATCTTGTTTAATAATGAGGATTTGCCAACATTTGATCGGCCGATGTACACGATCTCGCATAATTCATTTTTTGGAAGTTGTCGAAGATCGACAACACCCTGTAAAAATTCTGCTGATACAATCTTGAGCATATGTTTCTCCCATGCTTATAGAAGCAAGAAAGGATAGCTGTCTGCTATCCTTTCTCGTTCCACTTTCTTACGACCCCGTGATCGGGGGTGATCCGACACTTGTTTCAGGTGCGCTTGGTACTGTCTTCTGTTCAACTGCCTCGGAAGCGGTTGCTGCATCCTTACTCTTCTTTGTCTTCATTGCACCTTTCTTTCGAGGAGCGGATTTTTTTGCTGCCTTCGCTGCCGCTTTATCTTGACCAACATTGAAATCGACAAGCTCCAACACTGCAAGCTCAGCACCATCACCTAACCGTCTGCCGAGTTTCACAACGCGTGTATAGCCGCCGGGACGTGTGGCAACTTTTGGCGCGATATCTTTGAACAAGCTCGATACCGCTTCCCTACTGCGAAGAGCCGCAAATACTTCGCGCCGAGCTGCAATATTCTTCTTGTCAGGTACGGTTTCATTTGCAACTGCATTTTTCGCACGAGTAATAATCTTCTCAACAAACATTCGCGTTTCTTTTGCCTTCGCAACGGTTGTTTTGATTTTCTTGTGCACAATCAATGCCGTGCACAATGCCGCCAGTGTTGCTTTGCGGTGACTTGCGGTTCTATTGAGTTTTCGTCCTGAGTTCTGATGACGCATACTTTACATTCCTTCTACGACTTAGTCGTTACCTTCTTTCAAATACTTGTCCACATCCATTCCAAACGTTAATCCATGCTGCTCAACGATTTCGGAAAGCTCTGCCAGTGATTTGCGCCCAAAGTTGCGGAACTTCAATAACTCGGATTCACTCCTGTGCACGAGATCTGCCAGTGTTTTGATATTAGCAGAGCGCAGACAGTTATGCGAACGCACCGATAATTCCAATTCATCCACAGACAACCGAAGAATCTTGCGCACTCTGCCGACTTCTGCTTCCTGCTCTGTCTCTGCTTTTTCCGCCTCCGGTTCCACGCCGAAGTTGATGAAGAGCTGCAAGTGATCACGCAAGATTTTTGCAGCATACGTGACTGCCTCTTCCGGAGTAACCGAACCATCGGTTTCAATATCGAGCACGAGCTTTTCGAAATCTGTCTGCCCGCCCACACGCGTCGGCTCAACTGTATAACGCACATTGGTGATGGGTGTAAAGATCGAATCGATGGCTATTGTTCCTAACGGCTGGTCTGATGATTTATTTTCCTCTGCGGGAACATATCCCTTACCACGTCCAAGACGAAGTTCGATTTCGAAGTCCGCATCTTTATTAAGCGAAGCGAGATGGTGATCCGGATTCAGAACTTCAACTTCCGTGGAAGCTTTCTGAATATCTCCAGCCTTCAACTTGCCAGGACCTTTTACGTGCAGCGTCACCTTGGACGCTTTCTTATTGATCGGTTTGATACGAACCTGTTTCAGGTTCAAGATAAAATCCGCAACATCTTCCACCATCCCTTTGATCGTCGAAAATTCATGGTGAATTCCTTCAACACGAATTGCAGTAATTGCTGTGCCCGGCAATGACGACAATAAAACACGGCGCATCGAATTTCCCATCGTCACTCCAAATCCCTTTTCTAAAGGTTGAAGTGTAAATTTCCCCGTGGTGGTGGAATATGTCGACTGTTCCAGTTCGACTCTTTCAGGTATTTGAAGAGTACTCATAATGTTCCTTTTCCCGAGTTCATCGAGGCGGATAATAGTTCTTGGCTCATAGTTCAATTACTTCGAGTACAACTCAACAATCAGTTGCTCATTTGCATTCAATGGAATTTCTGCACGTTCTGGAATATTCAGAAACGTGCCGGTCATCGTTGCTTTGTCGATGTTGAGCCAGGGCAGCATAGAAGTGTCCTTCACGCGTTTCATTGCATCATGGATCAGTGAAAGTTTCTTCGCATGGTCCCGCACCTGTATAACATCACCCGGACTCACAAGGAACGATGGGACATCAACGATCTTATTGTTGACTACAAAATGTCTGTGAACGACCAACTGCCGTGCTGATTTACGCGATGGTGCAAAACCCAACCGATAGATTACATTATCAAGTCGTCGTTCCAGCATTTTTACCAATGCATCACCGGTTCGACCAGATTGCTGAGACGCTCGATGGAAATAATTTCGGAATTGTGCTTCCAGAATTCCATACATCCGACGGACTTTCTGTTTTTCACGCAATTGCACGCCATACTCGGAAATCCTCGATCGCCGGGATTGCCCATGCTGACCTGGTGCATAATTCCTCTTTTCCAAAGGACATTTTTCCGTCAAGCACTTTGTTCCTTTAAGAAACAACTTTTGCTTCTCTCGACGGCACAGTTTGCAATTGGCATCAATGTATCTTGCCATAATTCTCCTAATTCATTTTATGATTTTGTGATTTCGTGATTCTGTGATTGATCCATCACTCAATCACTCAATCAGCCAATCGTACCTTCACTACACTCTTCGACGCTTTGGTGGACGGCATCCGTTATGCGGAATCGGTGTAATATCTCGAATCAACATAACTTCGAGTCCCGCTGTTTGCAAGGACCGAACCGCTGCTTCACGTCCGCCACCCGGCCCTTTGATGAACACTTCTACACGGCGAAGGCCGAGGCCATGTGCTTCCTTCGCAGCCGCTTCTGCGGCAACCTGTGCAGCAAATGGAGTGCTCTTGCGTGATCCTTTGAATCCGTTCTTGCCTGATGTCGACCATGCAATGACATTCCCGTACGTATCAGTCAATGTCACAATAGTATTATTGAAGGTCGCCTTAATGAACGCCTTCCCGTTGGCATCAACGTGAACTTTCTTTTTCTTCTTTGTTACAGGTGCTGTTTGTTTTGCCAATGCAATTTTCCTTCTAAAAGATTTTCAACTGATTGACTACTTCTTCTCGAGTGCTTTCTTCTTGCCGGCGACCGTCTTTCTCTTACCTTTGCGCGTGCGCGAGTTGGTACGTGTTCTCTGTCCACGAACCGGAAGCCCTTTGCGATGACGCAAACCGCGGTAACAGCCAATATCCATCAACCGTTTGGTGTTGAGTTGATATTCACTCCGCAATGCACCTTCCACCTTAAAGTCTGATTGAATGATGGAACGAATCGCCGCCACCTCTTCATCGTTCAAATCGCCGACCCGCTTTGCACGATCGACCTTTGCCTTATCAAGAATCTCCAGCGCTGCGGAGCGGCCGATACCGTATATATAGGTGAGGCCGATTTCTGAACGCTTATTTTTGGGTAAATCAACTCCAGCAATACGAGCCACGTCGTTACTCCTTGTTTATCCTTGCCGCTGTTTGTGTTTTGGATTTTTGCAAATTACTCGAATGACACCTTTGCGCCGAATAATCTTGCAGTTCTCACACAATTTTTTTACTGATGACCGAACCTTCATACTTTGCTCCTCAATTCCTTAATCCCATACGAGTCTCTATTTGTATCGATATGTGATACGACCTTTTGATAAATCGTACGGCGACATTTCCACTGTTACTCTATCCCCGACAAGAATTTTGATGTAATGCATCCGCATTTTTCCAGAGATATGTGCAAAGATTTCCACGGCGTTATCGAGTTTCACACGAAACGTTGCATTCGGCAGCGTATCGGTAATTACTCCATCAACTTTGATCGGTCCTTGCTTCGCCATTCTTCCTTAGGACAAGGTAAGTATCTCTGCCTTGCCGTGTACAATCGCTATTGTATGTTCAAAATGCGCCGATGGTTTTCCATCGACTGTCAAGACTGTCCAACCATCTGTTGCCACTTTTACCCGCCACGTTCCCGCATTGACCATCGGTTCGATGGCGAGCGTCATTCCATCTTTTAATACGACACCTGTTCCCGGTTCTCCAAAATTCGGAATAGACGGCTCTTCGTGCAACTTCCTACCAACTCCGTGACCGACTAAATCCCGGACAACTGAAAACCCATTTGTTTCTACATGGTGTTGAATCGCGTTCGAAACATCATGCACTCTCTTGCCCGCAACCGCTTGTTCAATTCCTTTTGCAAGCGATTCTTGTGTGACACGCATCAGCCGTTGTTTCTCTTCGGATACTTCTCCAATTGCGAAAGAACACGCTCCATCACCATAAAAACCATTCTTCTTCACACCAACATCAATGGACAACAAATCTCCATCTTTTAACATTCGCTTGCTCGGGATACCATGCACAACTTCTGCATCTATCGACGTGCAAAGCGTTGCCGGAAATAAATTTTTCTTATCCCAGCCATATCCTTTAAACGCCGGCTCACCGCCCATCGAGCGAATAAAGTCTTCTGCAACTTTGTCAAGCTCCAGTGTGGTCATGCCCGGTCGAACTTGTGCACCCACCAACTTGAGCACATCGGCGACGATTCGGCTGCTCTCACGAATGAACTCAATCTCTTCGATCGATTTCAGAGGAATCATCGCAGATAACGAGACCTACCGTCTGCCTCTGAGCTTACCACTCTTCATAAACCCATCATAGTGACGCATCAATAAATGCGACTCGACTTGCTGCAATGTATCCAATGCAACACCTACCATAATAAGTAAACTTGTTCCACCAAAGAATGACGCAAAGCCCGGTGTCACACCTAATTTAATCATCATCGTTGGGAGGATGGCAATAATCGCCAGCCCGATCGAACCTGGAAGCGTGATCTTTGTTAAAATATTATCGACAAATTCTGCTGTATGTGTACCGGGACGAATGCCAGGAATAAATCCACCCTGCTTCTTCATATTATCTGCAACGTCTTTCGGATTGAAAGCAATAGCAGTATAGAAATAGGTGAAGAAAACAATCATCAACGCATAGACGAACGAATAAGTCCATGAAGTATAACCAAACCAATTATTGGACAACTCATTCATGAAATCGTTCTCCGGGAAGAACGAGAAAACAATCTGCGGAACGAACATGATCGCTTGTGCAAAGATAATCGGCATGACACCAGCGGTGTTTACGCGCAGCGGGATGTATTGTGTTACACCGCCGTATACTTTTCTTCCCACAACCCGCTTCGCATATTGTACTGGAATGCGGCGAGTACCTTGCGTAATAAGAACAACACCTGCGACAATGAAGCCCATGAGAACTAAGATCACTAACTCGACGATGAGATTTCGAGTACCGCCTGTAACAAGCTGGGCTTCATTCAGAATAGCATGCGGGAAACGGGCTACGATACCAATGAATATAATCAACGAGATTCCATTACCGATGCCGCGCTCAGTGATCTGCTCACCCAGCCACATCATAAAGATAGTACCCGTTGTAAGAATAATCATCGTACTCACATAGAATCCGGGACCACGGACTCCCATCGGTACGATGGGATTTCCACCGGGAGCAACGCTCATAAGTTTCGCTACCACACCGCTCGCCTGCATAAGCGATATAGCGACAGTGCCATAACGAGTGTATTGCGTAATTTTCTTGCGTCCCTCCTCGCCTTCCTTCTGCAGCTTGGCGAAGTACGGAACCACCGCGCCGAGCAATTGGATGACAATAGATGCGCTGATGTACGGCATAATGCCGAGTGCAAAGATTGCCGCATTGCTGAATGCACCTCCGACAAAAAGATCATACAATCCAAAAAGCGTATTCTCAGACGATTTCCGGATCGTGTCTGCCAAAAGAACTGCATCGACGCCAGGCAACGTAATGTGCGAGCCGATACGTACGATAATCAGCAAGAGGGTTGTGAACAACAGTCTCTCGCGCAGCTCCTGGATTTTAAAAATATTCGTAAAGGTTTCAGTCAGCTTACTCATGAGTTCGCGGTTGTCTTCGTAAGAACTGTGGTTTTTCCTCCGGCGGCTTCGATCTTCGAAATCGCCGATTTACTAAATGCATGTGCCGTAACATCTAATTTTGTTTTTATTTCACCATTACCAAGAATTTTTATAGGAACATTTTTCTTAGCAGTTGTTCCAGTTTTGAAAAGAACTTCCGGTGTCACCACGCCATTGGAAACTTTCTTTTTTTCAGCCAGTATGCCGAGCGTTGCGATGTTCACGACTTGCATTTCGATACGATTGCGTGGTGTGAAACCGAACTTCGGCACACGTCGCGTCAGCGGCATCTGTCCACCTTCAAACCACATCTTAAACTTATGACCCGAACGGGATTTTGCACCCTTGTGTCCCTTGGTTGCTGTTCCACCGTGCCCGGAACCTTGACCGCGGCCGATTCGCTTTGTCTTTCTCCGCGAACCTTTCGCTGGTGTTAAATTGCTAAGAATGTCTTTCGCCATTACTGTACCTCTTCCACTTTGACAAGATGCCGGACTCTGTTGATCATACCACGAATCTGCGGAGTGTCATTTTTAACAACAAAATAATTCGGCCTGCCGAGTCCCAGCGCTTTGATGGTACGCTTGGCAATCTCAAGATGGTCAACAATGCTCTTGATCTGTGTAATTTTAATTCTCTTCGGTTCCGGCATAGTACGTCTTCACTAAGAGTTTATTGAAACAGTTCCTGAATTGTTATTCCGCGGCGTTCGGCAATCATTCGAGCATCTGAAAGATTCAAAAGCGCCTGCATAGTTGCTTTAACAACGTTGTGGGAATTCGGTGAACCCATTTGCTTCGTGAGCACATCTTTCACGCCTGCCATTTCCAGAACAGCACGGACACCGCCGCCGGCTATGAGACCGGTTCCGGGAGCTGCCGGTTTGAGCATCACCTTTCCTGCGCCAAACTTTCCAATGACCGAATGTGGAATAGTTCCCTTCACAATAGGGACAAAAACGAGGCTTTTCTTCGCATCGTCTGTACCTTTTGCAATTGCATCTTGTACTTCATTCGCCTTTCCGAGACCGACGCCAATGTGACCATTACCATCACCTACAACAACGATAGCATTGAAACTGAAGCGGCGTCCACCTTTGACCACCTTCGCTACACGGTTGACGTTCACTAATCGTTCTTTAAGTTCGAATTCGCCTGCTTTGACTTTTACCATGTTTTTCATACGAGTATGGGGAGTTAAAATTTCAGTCCGCCTTCGCGAGCACCATCCGCGAGTGCTTTAACACGGCCATGATATAGATAACCGCTTCGGTCAAAGACCACTTCTTTGATATTTTTTTCAAGCGCTTTTTTTGCTGCTGCAACACCAATGAGCTTGTAGCGTGCAATCGGAGTTTTCGCTTGCTTCACATCCTCGCGAAGATCCTTTGACAATGTTGATACTGACAACAACGTTTTTCCAGTTGTGTCGTCAATGATCTGTGCATAGGCATGTTTAGCGCTGCGAAACACGACCAAACGAGGACGTTCCAGCGTACCTTTAATTTTCTTTCGGATGCGCACTTGTTTTTTTGCAAGGCGTTCTACTGTGTTTTTTCGAATCATAATTCCTTCTTCCTTACCTCAAAATCTTCTTCTGCACTATTTCGCAGCCGTAGCAGCTGCTTTACCAGCTTTACGGCGGATGTACTCGCCTTCGTACTTGACGCCCTTGCCTTTATACGGCTCCGGCGGACGGAACGAACGTATCTTCGCTGCAACCAAACCAACAAGTTGTTTGTGGGCGCCGCTGATGAGAATACTTGTCTGAGTCGGTGCTTCAATTTTAATTCCTTCCGGCGCGCCAAATAAAATCGGGTGACTGTAACCAAGGAGAAGATTTAATCGTGTCCCCTTCATTTCAGCACGGTAACCAACACCAATGATTTCCAGCTTTCTGGAAAATCCTTCGGTTACGCCAGTAATCATATTCTGAATCAGTGCGCGCCATAATCCGTGCAATGCACGATATTTCGTTTCATCCGACTTTCGACTGAGAAGGATTTGCTGATCCTTCACCTCGACACTGATATCCGAATGTACTTTTTCCTCTAAGACACCTTTTGGTCCCTTGACGGATACAACGCCATCCTTCAAAGTGACTGTGACGCCTTTAGGAATCTGAACCGGTTTTCTACCAATACGTGACACTGTTTTTCTCTCCTCTTCAAACACTTACCAGATGTAAGCAAGAATTTCGCCGCCAACATTATCTCTCTTCGCCTGTGCATCTGTCATCACACCTCTCGACGTGGTGATGATCGCAACACCTAAGCCACCGAGCACACGAGGCAATTCATTGGAGCCGCGGTATAATCGAATACCCGGCTTACTCACTCGACGTAATCCGGTGATGACCGGTTTTCCGCTGTGATACTTGAGATTCACCCGGAGGACATTCTGCTTCTTGTCCTCGAGCACTGTGAACCCAGAAATATAATTTTTCTCCAGAAGAATTTGAGAAATCGCCTTCTTCAATTTGGAGGACGGTATATCTACCCGACGGTGCTTCGCTTTTGCTGCGTTGCGGATTCTCGTAAGATAATCGGCAATAGGATCAGTTTTCGACATCGATTGAACTCTCTTAATTATTGTATTACCAACTTGCTTTGCGAACACCTGGAATCTTGCCTTCAAGCGCGAGTTTACGAAGACAGATCCTGCAAAGGCCGAACTTGCGATAATAACTGCGCGGACGCCCGCAGATACTGCAACGATTGTGTTGTGATACTTTGTGTTTTGGCGTTCTCTTCGCCTTTACTCGCATAGCTAAGCGTGCCAAACGAACTCCTTTGCTTTACTTGTTCTGGGTTACGGGTTGAACAACTTCTTGCCGTTTGACAAACGGTATGCCAAGCTCTTTTAATAATTCATACGCTTCAACGTCATTCTTGGCAGTCGTGACGAACGTAATGTCCATTCCAGAGATCCGTGTTACTTTGTCTACATCAATTTCCGGGAAAATAATCTGTTCTTTAACTCCAACAGTATAATTACCATGACCATCAAACGACTTATCCGAAACACCCCTGAAGTCACGCACACGCGGCAATGCGACACTCACAAATCTATCCAAAAACTCGTACATCTTAGCTCGACGTAACGTGACGCGGCATCCAATGGGAAGATTCTCGCGCAACTTGAAATTTGAGATTGCCTTCTTGGATTTCGTGATCGCTACTTTCTGTCCGGTAATGGCTTCCAATTCGTGAACGGCAACATCCAATAATTTTGGATCCTGTGTTGCTTGCCCTACACCGATGTTGATAGAAATTTTTTCCAACCGTGGCACTTGCATCTTGCTCTTGTACTGAAATTTCTTCATCATCGATGGAACGGTTTCCTTGTGATAACGCTCAAACAAACGAGCAGCCACTCCTTTTTCCTGTCCGCCTGCTTCTTTCTTGCCTTTGGACTCGGGAGTAGCCTTTGCAACTTTTTCCTTTTTAGGAGTTGTTTCTTTCGCCATGGATTACTCTCTTAGAACATCTCATTGCATAATTTGCAGGTTCTCATTGTCTTCTTTTTGCCGCTCGTTGCATCTTTCACATGTTTGTGTCCAATACGAGTCGGTTTATTGCACTTGGGACAAACGACCTTCACGTTTGACGCGCGAATACTTCCTTCTTTTTGAACAACTCCACCTTGCGGATTCTTCTGTGAAGGACGTGTGGCCCTTTTAATTATATTAACGTTCTCGATAATCACCCGCTGTGTATCGGGAAACACTTTCAACACTTTACCTTGCTTTTTTCGGAACGCGCCCGAAACGACGAAGGCTGTATCATTCTTATGTATGTGTAGATTCTGCGCCATAATTTTTAAAGCACCTCAGGTGCCAAGGAAATAATTTTCATAAATTGACGTTCACGTAATTCTCGCGCAACCGGACCAAAGATGCGCGTTCCGCGCGGCTCGCCCAGTGGAGTGAGCAGCACAGCAGCATTTTCATCGAAGCGGATATAGGAACCATCCTTCCGTCGAATTTCCTTCTTCGTTCGTACAACAACGGCGCGTGACACTTCGCCTTTTTTTACAGGAGCACCGGGAATGGCACTCTTCACGGACACCACAATGAGATCGCCGACACCGGCATAACGCCTATCGTGGCCACCGAGGACACGGATGCATCGCACTTTTTTCGCACCCGAATTATCGGCAACAACTAAATTAGTTTCTTCCTGGATCATCGTCTTCGCCTACTTCGCTTTTTGAACAATTTCCACCAACCGCCAGCGCTTGCGTGCGCTCATTGGGCGGGTTTCCATAATTTTCACCGTATCTCCGATACCAGCTTCTTGTTTCTCGTCATGCGCCATCAACTTGGTGGTAAGGCGGAATATTTTTTTATAGAGTGCATGTGCAACCTGTCGTTCAACTGCAACTATGATACTCTTTGCCATTTTGTTACTAACCACTTTGCCGATTCGAACTTTGCGCCGCGCGCGTTTCAGAGTTTCCTTTGGTGCTTCTGTCATCGTTATCTCACATTACTTTTGTTTCTCAACCTGCGCAGGTTGTTCGGTTGATGGATTCAGTTGTCGATCGCGGAGAATCGTTTTGATCCGCGCAATAGTCTTACGAACGTGGCCTAACTTCATCGGGTTCTCCAACTGTCCAATGACTTTCTGAAATCTTAGATGGGACAGGTTCTCTTCTTCTTCTTGAATTCTCTTCAGCAGTTCTGCGTCCGAGAGTTGTCGCAAATCATGTGCCTTCATCGCTTTACCTCTTATACACCCTGATAATCAATACGGGTGACAAACCTTGTTTTAATTGCGAGTTTGTGTGCTGCAAGCTTCATCGCTTCTGCTGCGGTTACGCGGTTGATTCCACCCAACTCAAACAAAACTCGTCCTGGTTTCACTACGGCTACCCAAAATTCCGGCGAGCCTTTACCGCTTCCCATACGAGTCTCTGCGGGCTTCTTTGTAACCGGCTTATCAGGAAAAATGCGAATCCACACTTTGCCTTCGCGTTTCATCATACGGGTCAGTGCAACACGGGATGCTTCAATCTGACGCTGAGTTACCCATCCCGGTTCCATCGCTTTCAAACCAAAATCACCAAATGCAATCGTTGCACCTCGCGTCGCTTTCCCTTTCATTCGTCCGCGCTGCGCTTTTCTAAATTTCACTCTTTTTGGCATCAACATAACTCAACACTCCTTAGGACCGCGGTCCGATGATTTCACCTTTGCAGATCCATACTTTGACGCCGATGGCTCCATAGATGGTGTGCGCGGTTGCACCTGCATAATCGATATCTGCCCGGAGTGTCTGCAAGGGAATACGCCCGTCCTTATAGTGCTCCGTTCGCGCGATTTCTGCGCCACCAAGACGCCCTGCGCACATCACCTTAATTCCTTCTGCACCCATGCGCATGGCAGCGGTAATCGATTGTTTCATTGCGCGGCGGAAGGAGATTCGTCCTTCCAGCTGTCCGGCAATGGCTTCTGCCACAAGATAGGCATCCAATTCCGGGCGTTTGATTTCATGGATAAGAATTTTAATTTCTTTTGATGTTACTTTTTTCAGTTCTTCTTCCAACTGAGCAATTTCTTTACCGCTCTTGCCAATCACAATGCCCGGCCGTGACGTGTGAATGGTGACTACTGCGCGTTTAGGAGTTCGATCAATCTGAACTCGTGCAATACCAGCTTTTTTCAATCGGCTTCGAACGTAGTTCCGTACCACACTATCTTCCTGCAATTTACCTGCAAAGCTTTTATCATCGTACCAGTTTGAATCCCACGCACGCACGATTCCGAGACGAAATCCAACTGGATGAGTTTTTTGGCCCAAGTGATCCTCCGATTAACTTTCGGTTACTTCTTTTGACACTGTTTCTGATTTCTTTGTTGCGGTTTTTTTATTTTCAACTACCGCTTTTGTTTTTAGTGCCGGCTTCGTTGCTTGTGCACGCTGCGCCAACACGATAGTGATATGATTTGAACGTTTTCGCACACGGAATGCTCGCCCCATAGGCGCAGGCATCACGCGCTTCGTCATTGCTCCGCCATCGACAAACGCTTCCTTAATAAACAAAGTAGCAGTGTCCACGCGTCCGCTCTCTTCTTTATTCTGAGCATTAGAGATCGCTGACCGAAGAACTCTCTCTGCCGTTTTTGCGGCGTGCTTCGTTGTGAAGTGAAGAATGCTCAATGCCTCTTCTACTCCTTTACCGCGAATCAGGTCAATAACCAATCGCATCTTGCGCGGCGAAGTTCCGATATATTTATTAATTGCTTTTGTTTCCATGGTTTACTCTTCAACAAACAGTTCTTACTCTGGTGCCGTGGTCTTTTCACTCTTGATACCCGGGTGTGCACGAAATATTCGGGTTGGTGCAAACTCACCGAGCTTGTGTCCCACCATCGCTTCATGGATATACACCGGAATGAATTTATTTCCGTTGTGCACTGCGAAGGTATGTCCCACAAATTCTGGGATAATGGTGCTCGACCGCGACCATGTTTTAACGACACGCTTCTGGTTCGTCTTGTTGAGTACTTCTATTTTCCCCTGCAATTTGAGGTCGACATACGGCCCCTTTTTGATTGAACGGCTCATAGGTGCTTACCGATTACTTACGACGTTTAATAATGTATTTGTTTGATTGATTCTTCCGCCTGCGCGTCTTCAAACCTTTGGCATACTTGCCCCACGGCGATTCAGGATGCTGTCCTCCGCCGCCGCTCTTTGAACGACCTTCACCGCCACCCATTGGGTGGTCTACGGGGTTCATCGCCATACCTCGTGACTGTGGACGAATGCCGAGCCAGCGAGAGCGTCCGGCTTTTCCGAGGCTTATGTTCTCGTGATCTGCATTGCCAACAGTACCGATAGTTGCATAGCATTCAGAATGGAACTTACGAATTTCTCCTGACGGCATTTTGACCGAGACCCAATCATCTTCTTTCGCCATCACCTGCAAGGAATTGCCTGCACTACGACCAACCTGTCCGCCTTTGCCTGGAAACATTTCGACGTTATATATAAATGTGCCTGCTGGAATATTTTTCAGCGGCAGCGCATTCCCGAGATCAACTTCAGCTTGTGGACCTGAGACAATTTTTGTACCGACTTTCATTCCCATAGCAGCGATAATGTAGCGTTTCTCGCCATCGGGATAATGCACCAGCGCAATACGAGCAGCGCGATTCGGGTCGTACTCTATAGCAGCAATTGTTCCAATGATACCATGTTTATCTCGTTTGAAATCAATAATTCGGTACTGACGTTTGTGTCCACCACCGCGATGCCTCGAAGTGATGCGTCCGAGATTATTTCGTCCACCCGATTTCTTGTTCGACTCGAGCAACGCTTTTTCCGGTTCTTTTTTCGTTATCTCTTCGAACGTCGAGATTGAATAGAATCTCGTCGCTGGAGTCATTGGTCGTAATTTTCGAATTGCCATAGTCTCTTATACTTTCACAATCAGACATTACCGAAGTAATCGATTTTATCGCCTTCTTTGAGCGTTACGATCGCCTTCTTCCATGTCTTGGTGTGTCCTTCAAAACGACCGCGACGTGTCATCTGGCTCTTACGTTTGCCCTTGACCAGCACAGTCCGAATGCTTGTTACTTTAACGCTAAATTTCTTTTCGATAGCCTTACCGACTACTATCTTATTCACCGAAATCGGAACCTCAAACGCGTATTGACGTTTTTCACCAAGCTCGGTCATTTTTTCTGTGATAATCGGTCGAATGAGAATACCTATCATTGCCTGTTGTCCTAGTTCTTCAAAGATTGTTGCAGTAGATCCACAGCGCTCTTTTGAATCAGAAGCACCTGGTTCTTGAGAATTTCAAATGTCGAAGCTTTGTCCGCCTCGCGTACCTGCAGTTTTGCGATATTGCGTCCTGACTTCACCAGCGTTTGATCTGTTCCTTTTGTCAGCAATAATGTTTTTTGTTTGTCGATAGCAAGAGCTTTCAGCACCGATGACATTCTTTTCGTTTTCACTTCATCAAATTGAAAATCTTCAATCACCTTAATAGCTCCATCTTTCGCTTTATAGCTTAGGGCCGATTTGCGCGCAAGCCTCCGAACTTTAATCGGAAGATTGACCGAATACTCATGCGGAGTTGGTCCAAAGATTGAACCGCCACCCACCCATATCGGAGAGCGCGTTGATCCGGAGCGAGCACGGCCTGTCTTCTTTTGCTTGAACGGTTTTCTGCCACCGCCGCTCACTTCGCTGCGTCCCTTCACTTTGTGCGTGCCCTGGCGCTTATTTGCTTGAATGCTGCGCACTGCTTGATAGATAGCATGATCGTTCGGTTCGATCTCAAAAATTTTCGGATCAAGTTCGACCGTTACGCCGCTTATCGTGCCATCTATTTTATAGACATCAACCTGCATAATACTTTTTCCTTACAAGGCAACCCTTAATGACGCTTCTTCTCAATTTCCAAATACCCGTTAATCGCACCGGGAACAGAACCGCGAATAATGAGAATATTGGATTCCGGAATAACCTTCACAACCTTCAGATTCTTGACAGTGACACGATCAAATCCCATCCGACCACCCATTCGCATGCCTTTAAAGACACGCGAGGGATATGAACTTCCCCCTATGGATCCAGGAGCGCGGACACGATCCGACGCACCATGCGTTGTCATACCGACGCCGCTGAAATGGTGGCGTTTCACCACGCCTTGAAATCCACGACCCTTCGATTTTCCACTTACATCAACAATATCGCCTGGAAGAAACATATCCACTTTAATTTCGTCGCCAGCTTTCAAATGAGTTCCATTGAAGCCTTTGAACTCGCGCATGAGGCGCAACATCTTCGTTGCTGCTTTTGCGAAATGTCCCTTCAGCGGCTTGTTGACAAGACGATCTTTCTTTTCATCAAAACCAAGTTGGACTGCTTCATACCCATCTTTCTCTTTGGTTCTGACCTGGGTTACGTAACATGGACCCGCTTCGATAACGGTACAAGGAACTACTTCGCCATTCTCATCGAAGAGACTTGTCATTCCAATTTTCTTGCCTAAAATACCACTCACTGTTTCCACTCCTTTGCGTCTTTAACGCATGAGCCTTTGGCTCAGTCATCCAAAATGAGAACGTTCACAAGGGGATTGCCGCTCTCATTACACACCTACTTCAAACATCTGTCGAATTAGACTTTAATCTCGACATCAACACCTGCAGGAAGCTCCAATTTCATCAATGCATCAACCGTACGACTTGTGGAGTTGAGAATATCTATCAATCTCTTGTGCGATCGTGTCTCGAACTGCTCGCGCGACTTTTTGTCAACGTGTGGAGAACGATTGACCGTATAGAGACTGCGCTTGGTTGGCAACGGAATCGGTCCCGATACTATCGCACCTGTCGATTTTACAGTTTTGATGATCTTTTCTGCAGATTTGTCGATCAAGTTATGATCGAACGATTTTAGTTTTATTCTTATTTTTTGTCCAGCCAAGGAAGACTCCTATACTACTCTCCGCTCTCGGGTTCCCCCAAGAGCGGAATAAACGATATTTTATTTTATGATTTTTCCAATAACACCTGCACCGACTGTGCGTCCGCCTTCACGAACCGCAAATCGCTGACCTTCTTCCATTGCGATGGGGGAGATCAACTCGATGTTAATTGCATCAAGATTATCACCCGGCATCACCATTTCGACTCCGGCGGGTAATTCTGCAACACCCGTCACATCGGTAGTACGGAAGTAGAATTGAGGACGATAACCAGTTAAGAATGGTGTATGACGTCCACCTTCTTCTTTCTTCAATACGTAAATCTGTGCAGTGAACTTCGTGTGTGGCGTAATTGATCCCGGCTTGGCGACAACCATACCACGTTCGAGTTCATCTTTTTCAACCCCACGCAATAACAAACCAGCATTATCACCTGCTACAACTTCATCCAATTCCTTGCGAAACATTTCAGCGCCTGTAATGACAGTCTTCTTATGTGCACCAAGACCGATCACCTCTACTTCATCGCCGACCTTTGCACGACCACGTTCAACACGACCTGTTCCGACCGTACCACGACCAGTAATAGAGAATACATCTTCGATCGGCATCAAAAATGGCTTGTCGACATTGCGCAACGGCAACGGGATGTACGAATCGACGGCATTCATTAATTCCATAATGCAATTGAATCGTGGATCGTCGACTTTCACTTCTGGATGAAGAGCAGCTTCCATTGCTTTTAATGCGGAACCGCGAATGATGGGCGTTTCATCGCCGGGGAATTCATACTTCTTGAGAAGATCACGAATTTCCATTTCAACAAGGTCCAACAGCTCCGGATCGTCAACCGCATCTACTTTATTCATAAATACAACGATCTTTGGGACACCCACTTGACGAGCAAGAAGAATGTGCTCGCGAGTTTGCGGCATTGGACCATCTGTTGCAGCAACTACGAGAATAGCGCCGTCCATTTGCGCAGCACCTGTGATCATGTTCTTGATATAGTCAGCGTGACCCGGGCAATCTACGTGCGCATAGTGACGCTTTTCGGTAGAATACTCAACGTGCGCAGTATTAATCGTTATACCACGCGCTTTTTCTTCTGGAGCATTGTCAATTGAATCGAATGTACGAACTGCAGAGAGACCCTTTTTGGCAAGCACCATAGTGATAGCAGCCGTCAGAGTGGTCTTTCCGTGGTCAACGTGGCCGATCGTACCGACATTTACGTGCGGCTTACTACGGTCAAATTTTTCCTTTGCCATGTGTTGATCTCCTTTAATTAGATGTAATTACTCATTCTATTAAAAAAATCTTATGCAGCTACGTTACTTTTACCGCGAACCTTTTCAACAATCTGTTCGGCAATATTCTTCGGTACTGGTTCGTAGTGTGAAAATTGCATTGTGTAGAGAGCGCGTCCCTGTGTCATCGAACGCACTTGTGTCGCATATCCAAACATCTCTGAAAGCGGCACATGCGCTGTCACTACTTGAGCATCTTTTCGAGATCCCATTCCTTCAATCTTGCCGCGGCGTGAATTGAGATCTCCCATGACATCGCCAAGATATTCTTCTGGGGTCACGACTTCTACTGCCATCACAGGTTCGAGAAGAACGGGTCCAGCTTTTTTTGCTCCCTCTTGGAATGCCATAGAGCCTGCAATTTTAAATGCCATTTCCGATGAATCGACCGCATGGAACGATCCATCGAACAATCTAATCTTAACATCTTCTACGGGATAGCCTGCAAGGACGCCATTACGCATCGCTTCAATGATTCCCTGCTCAACTGGTTTAATATATTCTTTTGGCACCGAGCCGCCGACAATATCGTTCTCAAACTCGAAACCTTTGCCTTTTTCGTTCGGCTCAACATCGATCCAGACATGTCCGAATTGACCGCGTCCGCCTGATTGACGAACAAACTTTCCTTCTGCTGTCACCTTCTTGGTGATTGTTTCTTTATAAGCAACTTGCGGTTTGCCGACATTCGCCTCGACCTTAAATTCACGTTTCATGCGGTCAATAATAATTTCGAGATGTAACTCACCCATACCGCTGATAATCGTCTGCCCTGTTTCTTCGTTTGTCGAGATACGGAATGTCGGATCTTCTTCGGCAAGACGCTGCATTGCCTCGCCCATTTTCTCCAAATCCACCTTCGTCTTCGGTTCGATTGCAACGTCGATCACCGGTTTAGGAAACTCCATCCGTTCGAGTACGATTGGATCATCTTCTGTTGCCAGTGTATCACCCGTACGAGTATTTTTCAGTCCAATAGCAGCAACGATATCACCCGCATATGCTTCCTGGATTTCTTCACGGTGATTCGCATGCATCCGAAGAATACGCGCAATTCGTTCCTTCCTATCAGAAACCACATTGTAGACATACGAACCTGCAGATAGTGTTCCGGCATAGACACGAAAATACGTTAATCGCCCGACAAAAGGATCGCTCATAATCTTAAACGCCAACGCCGTAAATTTTTCATCATCACTTACCTTCCGTACAACATCGTCATGCCGGTGTGGATGGTGACCATGAATTACTCCGGTGTTGATATCTAAAGGGGACGGCAATAAATCTACAACTGCGTCCATCAAATCTTGAACACCTTTGTTCTTGAATGAAGAACCGCAAAGGACGGGAATAATGCCGCCTTTTATTGTAGAGCGCCTTAGTACCCGTCGAACCTCTTCGGGCGAAATTTCTTTTCCTTCAAGATAGTTTTCAAGCAGCTTATCATCTTCATCTGCAACCGCCTCAAGCATCTTGATTCGATATTCATTTGCTCTCGATTTCAATTTTTCCGGTATTTCTATTTCATCCCACGTCGCACCCTGTGTCTCTTCATGATACATGCGAGCCTTCATCGAGATCAAATCTATGATGCCGGCAAACATGTCGCCTTCACCAACCGGTAATTGTATCGGGACGGCATTTGCCTTCAGACGAGTCTTCATCATATCCACTACGCCAAGGAAATCTGCTCCCGCACGATCCATCTTATTCACGAATGCGATACGGGGCACACCATACTTATCAGCCTGCCGCCACACTGTCTCGGACTGCGGTTCCACACCACCAACCGAACAGAACAAAGCAACAGCACCATCGAGCACGCGAAGCGAACGCTCGACTTCAATTGTAAAATCAACGTGACCCGGGGTATCAATAATATTGATGAGATGCTGGCGCCAGAAACATGTCGTTGCCGCACTGGTGATCGTGATACCGCGCTCTTTTTCTTGCTCCATCCAATCCATAGTTGCAGCGCCGTCATGAACTTCACCAAGACGATGCAAACGGCCCGTATAAAACAGAATACGCTCCGTTGTCGTCGTCTTACCGGCATCAATGTGCGCCATAATACCGATGTTCCTGGTTTTTTCTAAAGAATACTCACGAGGCATAAATTATTACATACTCCAGCCTATAGAATCAGCATGTGCCGATCATACAGATTACATGAAACAATAAAACACTACCACCTGAAATGTGCGAAAGCTTTATTGGCTTCAGCCATACGGTGTACATCATCTTTTTTCTTCACCGCACCGCCTTCACCAGAAGACGCAGCAAGTAATTCTGCCGCGAGCTTTTGCGACATCGATTTATCCGAGCGTTCTTGGGCGTAATTGATCAGCCAACGAATTGCGAGAGCGGTTCGTCGCTCGGGACGAACTTCTGTAGGCACCTGATAGGTTGCACCGCCAACTCTTCGTGCTCTTACTTCAATGAGTGGAGAAGCATTGTCCACTGCTTTTTTAAATATATCTAACGGATTCTTATCTGTTTTTTGCCCTATTTGTTCTAGGGCGCTGTACACGATCGTACGGGCTATATTCTTTTTCCCATCTTGTAATACACTATTGACAAAACGGGAAATAAGTTCATCACCGAACTTTGGATCCGGCGTCACACGCCGACGTATGGCTCTTTTTTTTCTCATCGATAATCAAGCTTGCTGCTTTGGCTTCTTAGCTCCGTATTTTGAACGTCCTTGCTTTCGATCTTGCACGCCCTGAGTATCTAATGTGCCACGAATAATATGATAACGCACACCAGGTAAATCCTTAACTCTTCCGCCTCGAATAAGGACGATAGAATGCTCTTGAAGATTATGCCCTTCACCGGGAATATATGCTGTAACTTCAATTCCATTCGTCAGACGAACACGTGCAACTTTACGCAATGCCGAATTAGGCTTTTTGGGAGTTGTCGTATACACGCGCGTGCAAACTCCTCTTTTCTGAGGATTGCCATCGAGAGCCGGTGACTTACTTTTCCACAACACCTTTTCTCGACTTTCTTTAACAAGTTGATTCACCGTCGGCAACTCTACATTCTCCAAATTTTCTACTTTAAGATGAAGTACAAGTTTTTTAATATAATGTTTTTTGATTTAGAAGTCAATGCAAAAAATCTCAATACAGTAAAAAACTAATCTACAACCTTGATCTTTCGTTTCGGTTTCTTCGTTTCTACTTCTGAAATAGTTGCTTCTTCGGAAACATCCTCAATCGCACCAGAAAGCACCGGTTCAGGAGCGGTGACAATAATATCCTTGAACTTCTTCTGTCCTGTTCCTGCTGGAATAAGGTGGCCCATAATGACATTTTCCTTCAGACCAAGAAGGTGATCGATCTTTCCTGCAATGGCTGCATCAGTCAATACTTTTGTGGTTTCCTGGAACGAAGCCGCAGAGATCCAGCTATCTGTTGTCAGAGATGCCTGAGTGATGCCTAAAAGAATAGGATCTGATGTGGCCTGTAAAGCATCGCGGAAATCAACAACCTTTTTAGATCTCTTCTTGAGGTCGCTATTTGTCTCACGCACATTCTTCTTGGATATTAATTGACCATTTTTCAGTTTTGCATCGCCCTTGTTGATGACAACGATTTTATCTTTCAGACCTTCGTTTTCGTCATGCAACTGGTTCTTGTCAGCGTGATCACCTTCGAGATACTTTGTGTCGCCCGGATCTGCGATTCGAACTTTTTGCATCATTTGCCGCACGATGACTTCAATGTGTTTGTCATTAATTTTAACGCCCTGCATCCGATAAACTTCTTGAATTTCGTTCACCAGATATTCCTGCACTGCAGTCGTTCCTTTAATGCGGAGAACATCATGAGGATCAATCGAGCCCGCCGACATACGTTCGCCTGCCCGAATCAAATCACCTTCCTGAACCAGAAGATGCTTGCCAAGTGGAACGAGATATGTGCGCTTGTCCTTACCATCCGCACTCTCGATGAACACTTCTCTCGAACCGCGTTTCGGTTGACCAAGAGTAACTGTTCCATCGATTTCACCGACGACTGCCGGATCGGTTGGGTGCCGTGCTTCGAAGAGTTCCGTTACTCGGGGTAAACCACCGGTGATGTCACGTGTCTTGCCAATATCACGTGGGATCTTGACTAAAATTGAACCAGCATGGATTTCCTCTCCGTCATCAACATTGACGTGCGCGCGCGTGGGAATAGGATACGATGCAACCTTCTGACCTTTCTTGTTGACGATTGCGATAGCTGGAATAAGAGTTTTCTCGCGACTATCAATGACTACTTTCTGAATGTGTCCTGTTTGCTCATCCGGTTCTTCTCGATACGTTACTTTCTCCTTCATATCGACATATTGAATTGTGCCGCTATGTTCAGAAACGATCACCGCGTTGTATGGATCCCATTCATAGACAAGTTCGCCTTTTGCAACCTTTGCATCATCTCGAACCAATAAGGTCGCACCATACGGTACATCATATTTTGTGAGAATTCGATTGTCGTTATCTAACACGTTAAGAACACCGCTTCGCCCCGAAACCATCAACCGGTTATCACCTTCCTTTGTGAACTCGATGAATTTGATACCGGCGTATTTGATGCACCCGTCAAATTTAGAAACGACTTGTGATTGTGCAGCAATAAGACTTGCCGTTCCGCCCGTATGGAACGTACGCAACGTCAATTGCGTACCGGGCTCTCCAATCGATTGTGCGGCAATAACACCAACCGCCATGCCCGGCTCCACGAGATTTCCCGTCGTAAGATCGCGACCATAACATTTTGCGCAAACACCACGACGAGAGTCGCATGTGAGTACTGAACGAATAATAACCGTCTCTATAGATGTTTCAGAAATCTGTTGCGCCTTGTCCTCGTCGATAAGCTCACCACCATGGACAATCACATCATTTGAAATCGGATCGATAATATCTTGGAGGGAGACGCGGCCGAGAATACGCTCAGTCAATGGTTCCTTAATATCTTCAGCCTCTTTCAATGCGCTGGTTGATACACCTTTGATCGTTCCGCAGTCGATTTCACCGATGATTGCATCTTGTGCAACGTCAACGAGTCGGCGCGTGAGGTACCCGGCATCGGCTGTTTTCAATGCGGTATCGGCAAGACCTTTACGTGCGCCATGCGTTGAAATAAAGTATTCAAGAATCGATAGGCCTTCGCGGAAGTTTGCGATGATCGGATTCTCAATCAGTTCTCCAGTTGCACCGGACATACTCTTTTGCGGCTTCGCCATCAATCCGCGCATACCTGCAAGCTGACGAACCTGCTCCTTTGAACCGCGTGCACCGGAATCGACCATCATATAAAGAGAGTTGAATCCATCGCGATCTCGCTGCAAAGCTTCAAACAATCTATCTGCAATTCTACTTGTAACACGTGTCCAGATATCAATCACCTTATTGTATCGCTCGCCATTCGTGATGAAACCTCGGAAGTATTGTGATTCTACATTCTCTACATCCTTTTGCGCTTTGACGACTAGATCAATTTTCTCTTTTGGAATAACAACATCACCGATAGAAACCGAAAGTCCGCCCTTGGTTGCATATGTGAATCCAAGCGTCTTCAGTTGATCAAGGAAATTTGCAGTGACCAAATTGCCGCAACGGCGGAACACCGTCGAAATTATTTGTACAAGACGTTTCTTGTTCAGTAACTCGTTCACAAAAGGAATTTCCGGTGGAACGATTTGATTGAAGATAGTCCGACCTGTCGTCGTTTCAACCAAGGTTCCGTTGATTCGTACTTTCACCCTTGCATGTAAACCAGCTCTGCCTTGATCATACGCAACGATAACCTCTTGGGGAGAAGCGAAGATATTTCCTTCTCCGACATCGCCTGTTTTCGATTTCGTCAGATAATAACAGCCGAGCACTTGATCTTGTGTTGGTGTAACGATCGGTGTGCCGCTTGCCGGAGAAAGAATATTATGACTTGAAAGCATCAGCATTCGCGCTTCAAGCTGTGCCTCGTATGAAAGCGGTATATGGACGGCCATCTGGTCACCATCGAAATCTGCATTGAATGCTGTGCAGACCATCGGATGAATACGAATAGCTTTGCCTTCAACCAGCACCGGTTGAAATGCTTGAATGCCGAGACGGTGTAATGTTGGTGCGCGGTTCAACATGACCGGATGTCCATCGATGATGTTTTCCAAGATGTCCCATACGTCAGGACCCTTCTTGTCTACCATCTTCTTCGCACTCTTCACAGTTTTGACCAACCCGCGTTCGATGAGCTTGCGGATAATGTGCGGTTTGAATAACTCCACTGCCATATCTTTCGGTAAACCGCATTGGTGCAAGTATAATTCTGGCCCAACCACAATAACCGAACGCCCAGAATAATCAACGCGCTTACCAAGCAGGTTCTGACGGAAGCGTCCCTGCTTCCCTTTGAGCATATCTGAAAGAGATTTCAAAGCTCGATTATTGTCGGAACGAACCGCATTCACACGACGTGAGTTGTCGAACAACGAATCAACCGCTTCCTGCAACATGCGCTTTTCATTGCGTAAAATTACTTCCGGCGCTTTAATTTCGATGAGGCGCTTCAGCCGATTATTACGGATGATAACGCGTCGATACAAATCATTCAGGTCCGATGTTGCAAAACGTCCACCTTCCAATGGAACTAATGGACGCAATTCTGGTGGAATAACCGGAATTACATCCAATACCATCCACTCCGGTTTGTTCGGTACATCGCTCTCCGGGCTGCGGAACGCTTCAACAACGCGCAAACGCTTCAACGCGTCTTGTTTTTTCTGGACTGAGGTTTCCATTGCAAGCTGCGCGCGCAATTCTGCAGCGAGATCCTCTACATGCACACGTCTCAATAAATCCTTAATCGCATCACCGCCCATCTTTGCAATAAACTTTTTTGGATCGTTATCCTCAAGTTCCTGATTCTCTTCCGGGAGCGAAGAAAGAACTTCGAGATACTGATCTTCTGAAATCAAATTGAACTGTTGCAAGCCGGTTGTTCCGGGATTGACAACGACATATGATTCGTAATAGATGATCTTTTCAAGTTCTTTACCGGCAATACCAAGAATTGTACCAATTTTGCTAGGTGCAGAGCGGAAGTACCAAATATGTACTACGGGCACTGCCAGTGTAATGTGTCCCTGCCGCTCGCGACGAACGCTCTTTTGCGTCACCTCGACGCCGCAACGATCGCATGTAATACCTTTATAACGAATGCGTTTGTACTTTCCGCAATGGCATTCCCAGTCGCGAACCGGACCGAATATTTTTTCGCAGAACAATCCATCCTTCTCGGGACGGAATGAACGGTAATTAATCGTCTCCGGCTTTGTTACTTCGCCGTGCGACCGGCTCAGGATCATATCCGGTGATGCAAGACTAATCGTAATTTTTGAAAATGTTTTCTTTGCTGCTAATTCTGTATAAGGCATACCGCCTCCATCAAACTATGTTCTTTTTTGGATGAGTGATGACTGCTTTTGAGCAGCGCGCATCACCATCATTCAATCTTCACTTCCAGACCCAGTCCCTGCAACTCGCGAACGAGTACATTAAATGATTCAGGTACATTTGGTTCAGGAAGGTTTTCACCTTTCACAACAGCTTCGTACACTTTGGCACGCCCAAGCACGTCATCAGATTTGACGGTGAGAATTTCTTGAAGAATATTCGCCGCACCGTATCCTTCGAGCGCCCACACTTCCATTTCTCCAAAACGCTGACCACCGAATTGCGCCTTACCACCTAACGGCTGCTGTGTGATGAGCGAGTATGGTCCGATAGAGCGAGCGTGAATTTTGTCGTCCACCATATGCGACAACTTCATCATATATAGGTATCCGACCGTGACTTCCTGGTCGAACGGTTCACCGCTTCGTCCATCGATCAGGAGCGTCTTCGATGTATTGCTAATGCCGGCTTTCTCCAGCCATTCCTGTACTTCTTCCCATCTTGCACCGTCAAAGATCGGTGAGGCAAAGTTTACGCCCAGTTTTATTCCTGCCCAGCCGAGCGCTACTTCAAATAACTGTCCCAAATTCATACGAGACGGCACACCCAATGGATTGAGTACGATATCAACCGGATGCCCGTCAGGAAGAAACGGCATATCTTCCATCGGCACAATAATAGAAACGACGCCTTTGTTTCCGTGACGACCGGCCATCTTGTCACCTACTTGAAGCTTGCGCTTCTTCGCGACATAGACTTTGGCGAGTTGCACAATACCTGGTGCCAATTCGTCGCCAAGTTGTATTTTATTTTTTTCGTGGCGATAGAGTTCTTCTATCTCGCTCATCTTCTGGCGAAAATTTTCATAGATGTGGATTATGGTATTCTGCTTGCGCTTATCATCGATCCACTCTTGATTATAATCAAGCTTGTCTAGATCTTCCATTTTTTGGAAAGTGTCCTCTTTAAACATGACACCGGCACGGATAGAAATTTCGCCATCTGTGTTCCGGATGCCAACAGATTTTTCACCTTCGAGCACTTGATCCAGCTTGCGTCCAAGCTTTTCGTGCAGATCTTTGATTTCCTTGCGCCGCAAGCGATCGAGTGATTCCAGTTTCTTTTTGTCTTCCTTCTTGCTCTCCGTATCCTTCTTCTTACGGCTGAAGAGCTTCGTTGAAATGACAATACCTTTCATACCTGGAGGTGCTTTCAGCGAAGCATCTTTTACATCGCCGGCTTTTTCTCCAAAAATCGCTTTTAACAATTTCTCTTCCGGTGTAGGATCGGTTTCACCTTTTGGTGTGATCTTACCGATCAGAATATCGCCTTCGTTCACTTCTGCACCGATACGGACGACTCCGTTTTCGTCAAGATCTTTCGTTGCTTCTTCACTGACATTCGGAATTTCCCTCGTGAGTTCTTCTTCACCGCGTTTCGTATCCCGCACCTGCAATTCAAACTCTTCAATATGCACGGACGTAAAGATATCTTCCGACACAATACGCTCACTGACAATGATGGCATCTTCGAAGTTATATCCGCGCCATGGCATAAACGCTACCAAAATATTTCTACCAAGTGCAAGTTCTCCGCCATCAGTCGCGCAACCATCAACCAGCACATCGTTTTTCTTGAAACGTTGACCTTCCTTGACAACTGGTTTTTGATTGATACAGGTATCTTGATTTGTGCGGAGGAATTTTGTGAGCTTATATTCTACCCGACGTTTGTCGTCGAAACTGATAATTGCCTCAGTGCTGTTCTCGTCAATATCGTACAACACGACAACGCTATCACCATTAACAGATTCGACTAAGCCGCTGCGTTCGGCAACAATGATCGTACGTGAGTCACGTGCGATGGTTTCTTCCAACCCAGTGCCGACAACGGGTGCTTCAGGTTGTAACAACGGAACAGCTTGGCGTTGCATATTTGATCCCATCAAAGCACGGTTAGCGTCATCATGCTCAAGGAATGGAATCAATGCTGCTGCTGCGCTTACAATCTGGTTCGGTGCAACGTCCATATACTGGATCTTATCAGGTTCTGTGACCGGATAGTCGCTTTGGAACCTCGCCTTTATTTTTTCTTCAAGGAAACGGCCGCGTTCATCCAGAACAGTGTTGGCCTGTGCGATAGTCACTTCATCTTCGCGCTCTGCCGTCAGGAATTCAATCTCTTCAACAACCTTGCCGTTCTTCACTTTCCGATATGGTGTTTCGATAAAACCAAAATCATTGATACGCGCATGGATGCAAAGCGAAGAAATCAAACCGATGTTTGGACCTTCCGGTGTCTCAATCGGGCAAAGTCGACCGTAGTGTGTATAATGCACGTCACGGACTTCGAAGCCTGCGCGTTCGCGCGTTAAACCGCCAGGTCCGAGCGCAGAAACACGCCGTTTGTGCGTCATCTCCGCCAATGGATTTGTCTGATCGAGAAATTGTGAAAGCTGGTTCGTTCCGAAGAACGCATTGATAACGCTGGTGATTGTTCGCGCGTTCACTAAATCCTGCGGTGTGATTGTTTCGGCATCACGTAAGTTCATCCGTTCACGAATAGTGCGGGTCATCCGAGACAATCCAATGTTGAATTGCTGGGCAAGCTGTTCGCCAACTGTTCGTACGCGACGATTCCCAAGATGATCTATGTCATCGACGGCTCGCTTCCCTTGCTGCATATCTATCAAATACTTGATGATAGCGATAATATCATCTTTCGTCAGCGTTGTTACATTTTCCGGGATATTCAAGTTGAGTTTAATGTTCATCCTGTGACGACCGACATCGCCAAGGTCATAGCGCTTCGGATTGAAGAACAATCGGTCGATGAGGTTCTTTGCCGTATCTAAATCCGGCGCTTCACCGGAACGCAACTGCGTATAAATTGCTTCAAGCGCATCTTCAGAAGAACGCGCAGCATCCTTCAAAATAGTATTTGCAATGACAGAGCTGGAGGATGCTTCGTCAGTTTTCAACAATCGAAGCTTTTTAATGTTCGCTTTTCTGAGATGCTTGATATGCTCTTCAGTGAGCTTTGTGTCTTTATTAATGAAGACTTCACCTGTCTTTTTATCGAACACATCACTGCACACTTTCCGGTCGATGTATTCCTTTAAATCAGCTTTCGCGGTATCAATCTCTTCCACGAGTCCGAACAAATCAAGAATATCGTCATCGGATGAATAACCAAGCGCACGCAACAATGTAGTGACGGGGAATTTTTTCTTCCTGTCGATGTAAGCGTACATGACATTGTTGATGTCGGTGGCAAATTCCACCCATGACCCGCGGAATGGAATAATGCGCGCAGAATACATCATCGTGCCGTTCGGATGCACCGATTCGCCGAAGAACACGCCTGGCGAACGATGCAACTGGCTCACCACGACGCGTTCAGCACCGTTGATGATGAACGTACCGCGATGCGTCATTGCAGGAAGATTACCAAGATAGACTTCCTGTTCGATTGTATCGACAAATTCTTTTCCGCCTTCTTTCTTGGCAGAGAGCCGGAGCTGCGCTTTCAGCGGAACAGCAAATGTCAAACCGCGTTCCTGGCACTCGACGACTGAATACTTCGGCTTTTCGACGTAGTACTCAGCGAATTCGAGAAGAAAATTCTCTCGCGCATCGCTGATCGGAAAATTCATTTCAAAAACTTGCTGCAAGCCGAGCTTCTTCCTGCGATGCGGAAGCGTATCGGCCTGAAGAAAGTTGTTAAACGAGTCGATCTGGACGTTCAGAAGGTCTGGCGTTTCGATGACCGATGGGATTCGTGCAAACGACACACGTTCTTGGGAACCATTGGATTGGTTTTTCAAAGGAACCACTCCTTGTTGATATTAAGATTTTTACATTCAACCTTGATGGTTGATTCATCGATTTCAAATGAAAAACAAACTTTCACAAAGTGACCGCCATATGCTCATCCTTAGACAGCATAAGCCGATGGTTCCAGATCCTCATAAAAGTCTAGCCATCGGCTTAGCGACCTATGCATCCACCGCAATCTAAACAAGATTTTCACTTGGAAAGTTCACGATGGATTTGCTACTCAACTTATTTGAGCTCGACAGTAGCGCCTGCTTCTTCGAGTTCCTTCTTCAACTTTTCAGCATCGTCTTTTGAGAGGCTTTCCTTCACGGTCTTTGGCGCACCATCGACGAGATCTTTAGCTTCTTTCAAGCCGAGACCAGTTGCTGCACGTACAACCTTGATGACGTTGATCTTCTGCGCGCCTGCACTTTTCAATTCGACATTGAACTCGGTTTGTTCTTCCGCGACGGCAGCTGGGGCAGCTGCGCCGGCCTGCATCATCGCGCCCATCATCGGGGCAGCGGCAGTAACACCAAACTTCTCTTCGAGTGCTTTCTTTAATTCTACAGCTTCAAGCAGAGTGAGTTTTTCAATTTTTTCAACAATTTCAGCGACGACTGACATGGTAATTCTCCTTTAAATAATAGTTTTCAAATTCTAAATTAAGCGGCCTTCTTCTTCTCGATCGCATCGAGAACATAGACGAGATCACGAGCAACTGCATTGATCGCGCCAACGATACCAGAAGCAGGTGCTCGTAAGCTTCCGAGAATAGCAGCGATCATATCCTTTCGCGATGGCATGTTCGCAAGTTCATTTAATCTTGTGGCATCGTAGACTTGTTTTTCGATGACAGCAGCTTTAAGCTTGAACTTTCCTATTTTCTCAGAATACTTCTTGATAATCTTTGCCGGTGCCGATGGATCGTCGTATGAAAATGCGATACCGGTCGGACCAACGAGCTTCTCATATACCCGATCATATCCGGTAAGTTGTTGAAGAGCTTTCCGTGCGAGTGTATTTTTCACTACGTTGTACTCAACTCCGGATTTCCGAAATTCACGACGCAGTTCTGTTTCCTCTGTGACCGTGAGTTTAGAAAAATCCGCAAAGTACATCGCAACAGCTCGCGCAGCTTTCTCAGCAACTTCGGCGATGATCGCCTCTTTCTCACTGCGTTTCATGGTTTCCCTTTATACGTTAGTTCTTGTTGTTGAATGAGAAGCCTCCGCGTTCAACGGAGCATCCAACGGTTTACGAGAACGTGAGTGCGTAATTTCTATTTCAATGCATCTCGGTTTCAGCACGGTCGATGTGCACGCCGGGCCCCATTGTTGTGGAGATGGCGATACTCTTAACATACTGGCCTTTTGCCGTTGCGGGTTTTAAACGCATGATGGTATTGAGAAATGAATGAATGTTCTCAACCAATTTTTCTTTTTCAAATCCTGCTTTACCAACTGTAGCATGGACAATACCCGCCTTCTCAACGCGGAATTCGATTTTGCCGGCTTTCACTTCCTTCACCGCTTTCGCGACATCCGGTGTCACCGTCCCGCTCTTTGGATTCGGCATTAAGCCGCGAGGACCGAGAATTTTTCCGAGTTTTCCAAGGTCGCCCATAACATCCGGCGTGGCAATAATCACATCGATATCCGCCCAACCTTGTTGGATCTTTTCCAGATACTCTTTGTACCCGACATAATCGGCACCTGCAGCCTTGGCTTCTTCATCCTTCGGCGGTTTGGCAATGACGAGTACACGAACTTCTTTTCCAATACCGTGCGGCAATGCTACTGTTCCTCGAAGTGCTTGATCTGCCTTCTTCGGGTCGAGACCAAGTCGAACAGCGATATCAACCCCTTCAGCAAACTTTGCGGAAGCAGATTGTTTTACCAACTCCACCGCATCAGTGATTGTATAATTCTTCGGTTGAATTTTTTTTGCAACGGCTCTGAATCGTTTACTATGCTGTTTCATTCTCTCACTCCATCTCGAACAATCTTATTCTTCAACCGTGATACCCATACTGCGGGCAGTGCCGGACACCATGCTCATTGCCGAATCGATGTTTGCTGCATTCAAATCCGGCATTTTCAATTCAGCAATTTCGCGAACTTGTTTCTTAGTTACTTTTCCAACTTTATTTTTGTTTGGTTCACCGGAACCCTTTTCCAACTTTGCAGCTTTCACCAACAATGTTGCCGCAGGCGGTGTTTTCGTGATAAATGAAAATGATTTATCACTGAACACGGTAATAACCACAGGAATGATGAGTCCCTGTTGATCTTTCGTTTTGGCGTTAAACTGTTTGCAGAATTCCATAATGTTGACGCCCTTTTGACCAAGCGCGGGACCCACCGGCGGTGCTGGATTTGCCTGACCGGCAGGAATTTGCAGTTTGATGAAGCCCGTTACCTTCTTTGCCATAGTACATGCCTTACGTTATGAATTACAAAATACTCTGATTACTTTTCTATCTCTACTTGTGAAAAATCAAGTTCTATCGGTGTCTTGCGCCCAAAGATACTGACCATCACTTTCACTTTGAGTTTTTCAAAATTTACTCCTTGGACGAATCCGTTGAAATTATTAAATGGCCCATCCGTCACTTTCACTGCTTCACCGACATGGAACGGAATATCGACGATTTGAGTCTCTTCCTTTTGTTCCATCTTACCGATGAGACGACGCACTTCATCCGGTTGTAATGCGGCCGGATTATTCTTGTCCGGTACAAATCCCATCACCGATGGGGCTTCAAGAATCACGTGGTTCGTCTCTTTATCCAAAATTGCTTCAACAAGGATGTACCCGGGGAAAAAATTCTTCACTTTCGACTTCTTTTTTCCATCCTTAATTTCAAACACTTTTTCAGATGGAATTAATACATTCGAGATTTTTTCCTGCAATCCTATCCGAGCAATTTCCGCATCCAAGTATGTCTTCACCTTGGCTTCGTGTCCCGAATATGTTCGAACTACATACCAGCGTTTATCCAATGTCTATCCTTCAAGATTTCAAAATTGCTGAAAGAACGCTGCTTACCGCATAGTCCACAATCCATGCAAAAACCGCTATAAGCAATGTGACAATGATGACAATTTTAGTCTGCTCCACGAGTTCTTCACGTGAAGGCCAAGTCACCTTATCCATCTCTTTCACAACATCTTTAAAGAAGTTTAAAATTTTTTCTTTCATCGCTCAATATCTTCTTTCTTGTTTTGAGTGATTGTGCACGTCAGGAGGGAGTCGAACCCCCAACCTGCGGTTTTGGAGACCGCTGCTCTGCCAATTGAGCTACTGACGTATCATCATTTTTGCTCACTGTGCAGGCGCAGACACGTCTGCTCTACTGATTGAATATCTCGCGTGTGTCCTTCAACTTGAGTAAACATCAGAATGCAAAAATCGTTACTTGGTTTCTTTATGCGGCGTTCGTTTATTGCACCAGGGGCAATACTTTTTGTACTCGACCCGTCCGGTTTGTTTCTTTTTATTCTTCGTTGTTGAATAATTACGCCGTTTACAACTTGTGCATTCTAAAGTAATGATGTCTCGCATATTCGTTCCTTCTTGTTCTTTCTACCATGTTCGAGCTTGCGATCGGGATTGAACCGATGACCTCTTCCTTACCAAGGAAGTGCTCTACCAACTGAGCTACGCAAGCGCTCAGACACTGTGGAGCGGGAGACGGGACTCGAACCCGCGACCAACAGCTTGGAAGGCTGTGACTCTACCAACTGAGTTACTCCCGCGTTCATACCATTCCAGCTCGTTCAATAACTCATCTATCAAACAACAACAGGCTATCAACCCCATCCCGCAAAATCTCCGTGGGCAGGGGAGGATTCGAACCTTCGAAGGCATGAGCCGTCAGATTTACAGTCTGATGCGTTTGACCGCTTCGCTACCTGCCCAACAACTCTGCCTGAGCTGGCTATCGGACTCGAACCGATGACCTGCTGATTACAAATCAGCTGCTCTACCAGCTGAGCTACGCCAGCAGAATTGTACCCAAAGCGATATTCAACCCTTCTGCGATTTCGCATGACCATAACCGCAGTAATTCAAGGACTTCGAGAATACAGGTGATTCGCCCGGTACACCGAATTGCCGAACTATAAATATAGAAAAAATTCGCTCATAGTCAACGGTATTTTTGAAAATATATTCTGAAAATACATTTTAGCCGTCCCTTAAAAAGTCATTTTTGAGTTTTTAATAGAGTCTGAAACGCTGTCGGACAAAAATTTGGTTCTTCGGTGTTATACCAAATTGTATCACACTTCTTGTGATTTTGTCTAACGCCTCCGGCTGAGCTGGACACTACAAAAACAATGGTCGAGACAGCGTCTCTCGACCTATAGGGCAAAACAACTCGTAGGGGTTTGATTTTTACCCGCCTCCTTATTGGGCCTGGCATCAAATCCAAAATCAGGACGTGATGTCCACCCAAAAAATGGAGGATAAAAATCACGTCCCTACAAAAGAGCGTTCCTCGATTTTTCTTATCTATCGCAAGTAACTTTCGGAAAGTATTCGCGTGTACGATCAAGAGGACTTTCCGAAAGTAACCAATTTTAGAATTTCTATCTCAAAGCTTGCTTGTTCTTGTTATCAAAGGATCAATTCTATGTGAAAAAATCATTGATAATTTGGTGATTTGTTTTATCGCAAAAGATATGACAGGTATATTGACGATGGGTAAGCCTATCAAGCAATGCAACCGAAACTAGATTACTCTCCCTCGTTTATGAAAATCAATAAAAATCTTCCCCTAAAATCGTTCATTAAATTATGGCCAAGTATGGGAAGACAATGCAAAAAATGGTTCCCATATAAAAAAAAGCATCCAGTCCTAGGAGAACTGGATGCTTTATATATATCGAAGATTGCTTAATCCACGCTTGATTTTATGCGGGGATAGCACAAAACATTATTTCATCAGAATCATTTTCTTCGTGGCTGTAAACGACCCTGATTGCATCTTATAGAAGTAAACACCGCTGCCAAAGCTGGCGGCATTCCATGTTGCAGGATATGAGCCGGCCTGCTTGAATTCATTCACCAGCGTTGCTACTTCACGACCCAAGAGATCATATACCTTCACCGATACAAATCCGGCTTTAGAAAGTTCATATGTAAAGTTTGTGCTCGGATTGAATGGATTTGGGTAATTTTGATCCAACGAAAACTTTGCAGGAACTTGAGTTGCTGCGTTCTCGACGCCTACTGTTCCCGTCCAACTCCATCGTGTATCACCAATGACTGTTCCATCTAGGGCAGCAGCAGTAAGATTGGTATTGCACTTAAAATTGCAATTTAATGAATACGTAAGATAGGCATAATTTACACGATTGTAGTCATCCGCAAGAGTCCAAAGACCAAGATACGCTTTTGTTTTATTTCCACCACTTGGAGATCTGTAGTAAGTCATCGTTGCGGTCATCAACGCAGGGACATTGTTCACATCCGCTGTTGTTGCCTGGAAGGCATTAATGGAATCTGTGCCTATTTTCTTACTAATGTGCCAAGGTAATGGAGATGGCAATGTAAGGGGTGGATTTGCACCTGCGTTAGCCCACCAAGTAGCGAGGGCTGGTGTAATGCGATAATAATTATTCTATCCGTTTCATCAACCAATTTGCATCGAGGGTACCCGGTTCGGTACGCAGTATCTCAAATATTACCTTTTTTGCCATTGGAGCTCTACCCTGTCTTATCAACCAATTAGCTTCACGTATAAGTGTAATGATATAATACTGCTCAAAATCCTTATGAAACTGTTACGGGCAGAACGCTGACGAGATTCTCATTCCAGAAGAATGAGACGATTTTTTCTTTGTTTATTATTTTCGGCAAGGGTAATAACATCATCAAATAAAGCGCACTATATTTAGTATTACTTTTCAGTTATCGGTTTCACGGCTGGCATTGCACTGATCATCTATCAGCCTTCGACGTAACGGTCAGATACTAAGAAACAGACGTCTAATCCACGTAAATAACTACTGGCTGTTGTTTTTTCGGCTACTGTTGAGTATGTTTCCATCATCATAAGGATACTCTGAATTCATGTTCAAACACCTCGGCATTGTTGGCGCGGGAACGATGGGCACGGGAATTGCCCAGATTGCCGCCCTTTCTAAAATAGATGTTCAGCTCTACGATGTCAACGAAACCATTTTACGCCGCTCGATCGAGCGCATCAAAGCTGATCTGCGAAAAATGATCAACTTGGGGGAACTGCCTCATGAGGAATTCTCTGCAACGCTCGAGCGCATCCGCACGCGAACGATTCTGCCCGATCTCGGTAACTGCGATTGCATCATCGAATCGGTCATCGAAGACATTCGAGTAAAGAAAGACCTCTTTAAACACCTTGATGCAAACACTAAAAGCACCGCTGTTTTGGCAAGTACTACTTCTTCGCTTTCCATCACATCAATCGCGGCTTTGACGAGGAATCCGGAACGTGTCATCGGCTTGCATTTTTTTCATCCAGTAAACACTGCTGCGCTTGTTGAAGTGGTAAAGGGTTACAAAACCAATACAGAGACTCTTGATCGAGCTATCGAATGGGTAAAGTTACTGGGAAAAGATCCTATTATCGTCAAGGATACTCCGGGATTCATCGCTAGCCGTATATCACTTCCAATGTTCGGCGAAGCACTGCGTTTGCTTGGGGAAAACGTTGCTTCTGCAGAACAGATTGATAATATTGTAAAGAAAGTCGGCGGTTTTTCTACGGGACCATTTGAAACATTGGACCAGATGGGCATTGATTCAGCGCTTGCTGAGACAGAATCATTGTATGATCAATCGTACGGCGAGCCGCGTCTGCGCCCGCACCCGATTCTCAAACAAATGGTGGAATCCGGATTAGTAGGGGAAAAATCGGCAAAGGGATTCTTCAATTACGAAGAAATGAAATAGCGGGACATAAAGATTGAAGAAGAATAAGAAAAAATCAGAAAAGAATATCAAGATTACCGCGAAGGTTACAAAAACTCCCTCGAAGAGCGCGAGGAAAGAAGTACCAAAAACTCCAAGCCTTCTGACTGAAAAGCATGACTTACAAAAAGTGGAAGTTCTGCGCTCTCAAGAGAGTTATAAATCTGACAAAGCCCTCGTGTACTTGGTCGGTGAAGCTCCTATGGTTGAGCAATACGCAGAATTGTGTATAGCTCATGGGTACGATGTGTGCGTTTCATGGAATGAACCACTTACGAAAAAACAAAACACTTTATCTTCCGACATCGTAATTTCAAGTACTGTTCCAGAAAATATATCCGTAGCGATTGAATTAACAAACATCGATGTTCTCGCAAAGAAAAAGAATCTTGAAAGGTTGGCAAAAGCATTACCAGAGACTGCGCCAATTCTCTCTTCGTCTATAACCATAACGGCAACAGAACAGTCCGCTTGGATAGCAGGGAAACACCGGCTTGTGGGTATCGCTGCGCTGCCAACTTTCATCGATAAATCGCTGGTCGAGGTCGCGCCGACAATCTATACACCGATGGAAACTTTAGAAGTCGTTTCACGGTTTTTCCTTACACTAGGCAAAGAAATTGAGATCGTGCAAGATAGAGTAGGTATGGTTCTACCGCGAATTTTGTGCCAAGTCATCAACGAAGCGGCATTTGCAATAACAGAAGACATCGCTGCACCTGACGATATTGACAAAGCATTAACACTTGGCATGCACTTCCCCCTGGGTCCGATCGAATGGGCTGAGCAAATCGGACTGGATCAGGTGTATGCCGTTCTCACAGCACTTCATACTGATTTACAAGAAGAACGCTACCGCATTGCGCCCATATTAAAACAAATGGCCTCGACGGGTGTATGGTGGAAACAATCATCAGCTCACTAAACGTAAGAGATGAAACTATGAAACTGACTTATCGTTTTATTGTTATGACATTCATTATCACCGGTATTGCTTTTTCACAACCAAAACTTTCTCTCGACAAACCTGAAGTCGACCTTGGGAAGATGTACGGCGGTGAAAAGAAAAAAGGAAAGATCGTATTGAAGAATATTGGCAACGACACATTACGCATCTTTTCTGTTCAACCTTCATGCGGATGTACAACGGTAAAACAGCCAAGAGGATTTCTCCTTCCCGGTCAATCCGATGATGTAGAATTGGAGTTTAACTCCGCCGGGTACCGTGGGAAAGTAGAAAAGCATGTGAGTATCAATACCAACGATCCGGCATCGCAATTTATTAGTGTCAAATTGCTCGCAGACGTAAAAGAAATACTTCAGCCGATCAGCGGATCAAATATGCTTTGGATGAATAATATAACGATTGGGAAACCTATAACACAAATAATGGCAGTGAAGAATGTATCGGGATCACCAATTGCCATTCTAAGAGATAGTGTTTCGTCGGCATCAATTTCCATTCAAATGGAGAAAAAGACTTTACAACCCGACGATACACTCAACATACAGGTAACGGTAGTACCGAATAAACCCGGTTATTCCAATGAACATTTTTATATTATAACGAACCATAAGATTCAGCCGTTTGTAGAAATGCGGGTTACCTATATTGGAATCAAAGAGAATTGAAGACATATCGTCAATCAATCCATGAGGCATTGCTCCTGATTGCCGCGGCAACAATACTGGGATTCGCTTACACATTTGTGACGAAACAAGGTTTTTTTTCTGAGAAAAAACCAGCCCCTTCTATGGCAGCCGCCAACTTGGAAATGATCTCATTAAAAAAGGCGAAGGAGCTGTATGGATCACAGGGCGTGCTCTTCGTCGATGCTCGACATGACTTCGAATATAAAATGGGACACATCCATGGCGCGATCAACATTGCATTGAGGGAAATCGATACACACCGCATCCAGTTAGAAAGCATACCAAAAGAAAAAATGCTCATCGTTTACTGCGACGGCGTTGAATGCAACTCTAGTATAGAATTGGCGCTTAAACTGATGGATTGGAAATTTACCAATGTGAAAGTTTTTTTCGGCGGATGGCAGGAATGGAAAACAAACAATTTACCTATTGATTATTGATAAAGAATAAAATCCTGCGTACGGTAGATGAGATACTATATTCTCGCTTGCCTTCGGTTCAACGAGTAAAATACATGAAATCGATTCTCACGAACACCATCCTCATTCTTCTTATTCGGGTTTTTCTTGGAGGATTATTCATCGTTGCAAGCTTAGATAAGATAGCTGATCCCGCTGCATTTGCATCATCTATTCTTAACTACAAAATCATAGGACCAACACTATCAATGTTAATTGCAACGATTCTCCCTTCTTTAGAACTCCTCTGCGGACTTGGTCTCATTCTCGGTTTGTATCCGCGCGCGAGTGCACTACTCATTACTTGTATGCTTGCTGGATTTACCATTCTCATAATTTCCGCCCTTTTGCGCGGGCTGGATATCTCGTGTGGATGTTTCACCCAAGATCCAAACCTTAACAAAATTGGATATGTTAAAATTTTAGAGAATGTTGGTATGATTATGCTGGGAATGTGGTTACTGTTCGTTCAGAATTACAATATAACACTCACTCAGTTCTTCCCACAACAGAAAAATGCACCGAGCGATAAGATTTGAATTTATGTTGAACATTGAACTCCGTTGAAATAGAAAATGCTTTTCCTTAAAGTTGATGAAAAAATTGTTTTAAAAATATTAGAGATGGACGATGCAGCTGCCTTATTTGATCTGGTCGAAAACAATCGTTCATACCTTCGGGAATGGGTTCCATGGGTAGATACCAACGCCACAATCGAAGAAAGCAAAGCATTCATTCAATCGACACGAGAGCAACATGAACAAAACCTCGGTTTCCAGTGCGGTATATGGTTCCACAATCAGCTTGTCGGTGTAATCGGCTTCCAACGTATCGATTGGATGAATAGAAATGTAGAGATAGGATATTGGATCAGTGCAGAACATCAAGGATTTGGAATTGTCACAAAATCATGTCAGACTTTAGTAGATTACGCATTCAATGAGTACCAACTCAATCGCGTCCAAATTCGCTGCGCAACCGGAAACAAAAAGAGTTGCGCCATTATAGAACGGCTCGGCTTTTTGAAAGAAGGAACAACACGACAAGCCGAATTCCTCTATGATCATTATGTAGATCTCTTCATGTATGGGATGACCGCCGATGAATGGAAAGTTCGGCACAGTATTGAGACACACAGGGATGTATAAGAAATCGATACAGCATTATGGGATCCAGAAATGCATTAAAAGTGATTCAACACATTAGCATATTTCAAATCTAAACGCTATTTTGATCAACATACAAACCGACATTGAATCCATAACTTTTTATTCACCAATTAAAAGGATCCTCATATGAAAGCTTCTCGTTTTTTCTGTCTCCTACTCGTTTGTCTTTTCATAGTTGCCCTGCCTGCGCAAGCCCAGCTGAAAAAGCGCGTAGCGGTGTCGCGTTTTGAAGATCGTACTGGCAGCGGCTATCACTCGCTCGGTGAAGGTATCGCTGATATGCTGGTGACCGCACTCGTGAAATCCGGCAAGTTTGCGGTTATCGAGCGGCAGGAGATTGAACGAATTATCAAAGAGCAACAATTTGGAACATCCTTTATGGTCACACCGGAAACCGCACCAAAGGTTGGACAGATTCTCGGTGCAGAATTGTTTATCGTAGGCAGTGTTTCAGAATTCGGCCAAAAAGAAAGTAATATTAGCGGCGGTATGTCGATTCTCGGCGGCGGAGTTTCTACAAAGCAATCACGCGCAGTTATCGATATTCGTCTCATCAACACAAGCACCGGAGAGATTGTTGCAGCAGAAAGCGAAGAAGGCACCGAGTCTTCTACCGGCATCTCTGTTCGTTATGAAGACATTGATTTCAGCAATCAGAATTCGTGGAATGATACCGACATCGGCAAAGCAGCACGCCAGGCTATCAATGGCTGCGTCAAACTGATTGCGGAAAACATGGAGAAGATACCATGGTCGGGAAAGATTTTGAAAATAAATGCCGACGGTACGGTGCTGATGAAACCCGGCTCTGAAGGAAAAGTGAAACCAGGCATGGAATTCTTCGTGTTCCACAAGGGAGAGGAAGTGAAAGATCCGGACACCGGAACGATCCTTGGTTCTGAAGAATCAAAGGTCGGAAAGATTGAAGTGATAGAAGATGCGTTGATGGGTAAAGCCGCTAAGGCGAAAGTGCTTGAAGGCACAAATTTTCAAGTCGGCGATATTGTGCGAGATAAAGAGAAATAAACAAAACAAATAACGTCAAACAGCAAGGGCAGTTACATTCGGACTGCCCTTTTTTTATTGAATCGCGTTTTCCACATTCCTTCTTCATGAGAGCCTCATCTCAGACATAGATCACTCCCTTTTTATCAAATCATTTTCTTATCTTAGAACAGCTAATAAACATTCCACATACTATTCCGACAGCGAGGTGTTTATGAATGGTTCCATCAATTTTCTTTTTCATCTCATCGGTTTTGGACTTCTTTTCACAGCCCTCTGGGGCGGGTGGATTCTTGAACAGCGAATCCGGGCAGAAAAGAACTGGGATCAAAAACTCTTCCTTGGAAAAATCAACCGCCGTTTCGGCTTGCTTTCTTCCATCGCCTCCATCATCATGCTTCTTACAGGTATCGTGAATATCTTCAACTTGCACCACGGTAATATTAATCTCTGGTACATTGAGGGATGGTTAATCGCAAAAATCATACTCTTCGCCTTTCTCCTCGTTAACGGCGCTATCTTCGGACCCATACTCATCCGGCGGCGTACAAAATTGATGCAAGGGATATCAGAGAAAACTGCACCGGAAGATGCCGAGGCGACTATCAAGATTATGAATAAAAGCATTTCGACGTTTTACCTTGTGCAATTCCTCCTCTTGATGATCATTCTGTATCTCTCTGTAGCGGGTGGAGGAAAACATCCGGGCATCATCTAATTATTATTATGGAAAGGAGAAATCCCATGAATCAGAACGCAAGGATGGATCACACACTGATCACGACAAATATTCAACTTGACGGGTATCGTGTTGTGAAGAACCTCGGTGTTGTTCGTGGAATCATTGTTCGATCACGATCGCTCCTCGGAAATATCGGGGCTGGATTTCAGATTCTTTTCGGAGGCAACATCAGCCTCTACACCCAGTTGTGCGAGCAGACTCGCAGGGATGCATACGAACTCATGATACTTCATGCTGAAGAACTCGGTGCGAATGCTGTACTTGCTTTTCGCTATGACGCAACTGAAATCGCTGCCGGTGTGACAGAAGTATTAGCTTACGGAACTGCAGTAATCGTGGAAAAAATCTAACGTAAAAATTTCTGCGCGGCGACATTCACCACGCAGAAATAATGCCTCTTAGTTTCATCCAATCAATACATCGCTGCGCCCAACTGATGACAGGCCCTCTGTCTTCCAATAACGCAAAGCCGTGTCCGCCTTTTTCGTAAATATGCATTTCTGCCGGAACTCCATGAGCACGAAGAGAAGTATAAAGATTGATGCTCTATGATACGGATACGCGATCATCATCGCCGGCATGGACGATGAATGCCGGTGGAGTATCATTGTTAATTCTATTGATAAAGGCATCATACGTACCATAAACTAATACCATAAAATTTGGCCGACAACTTATAGAGTCGACCCAATCATTCAGAACAGACTTCATCTGATGCGTTGCGACATGTACGGAAAGATGCGCTCCGGCGGAGAAACCCATCACGCCAACGTTATCAGAATTGATGCCAAATTCTTTGGCTCTGCTTCGAACCAAACTCAATGCCCGCTGAGCATCTTGCAATGCAATATCACTATTGAGCCGGTACGTAAGGACAAACGCAGCGATTCCATTGTTATTCAACCACTTGGCTATTGTATAACCTTCTTTTTCAATGACAATCTGACGATACCCACCTCCCGGGAACACAAGGACTGCCGGATGATTCGTATCGCTCTTCATCGGTAAGAACACTGTCAGGTCTGGCTGATGCACTTCCGTAACATTATTGCTGCTTTTTGTGTTCTGTTGATGTTCCAATCCCGGTGTCCCAGACGGCCAAAGCTGAATGACTCGATTTTGTGAAAAAGCTACCGAGATAGTTATACACAAAAGTATTCCGCCCGCAACGAACAATCTCATTATTGAGCACTCCCTTGATTTTTTATATATTCCACTCGCACCGGATTTGTTTTATCATACTTTTTTATTACTAAGTACTTCAATTCCGTATCGCCGGCATTCCGAATACCATGTTCAACATTCGATGGACAGTAGAAACTTGTGTACGGCCCGGCTGGCGTCCATTGTCCTTTTAAATATAATTCCGCATTTCCTTCAAGAATAAAGAAAAACTCATCCTCCGCATGCACATGGGGCGGATGCGTAGCCGAGTGAGGCGCGACCACACTCATCTTCAAAGTTTTCCCGTCTGCAAAATTTGGATCAGCAAACCAGTATTGATATCCGGCTTTTGTCTTCTCGATCTTATCCATAGAAAATTTGTTGATGCAATTTTCTATGGTGTATTTCATCGTATCAACAGCACCTCCGGCTTCTATTTTCGGCTGACTCACTGCTGTACAGAAGTAGATACTCCCTAAGAGCATATGGTACCCAATCAATCGAACCATCTTTTGCATTTTTGAATCTCCTATAGTACGATAACGTTTGCTCTAAGATAGTATTAATTATTCGCGTGTTTTCCAATATGTGTCGTGGAAATGAATTTGAGAAAAGAAGAACTCATGAGGGTATGGTTCATCCATGATAGAGATGGATTTACTTCCTATTCATAGCGAAGAGACTCAATCGGATCGAGGTTTGCAGCTTTCCAAGCAGGGTATACACCAAATATTACACCGACAAATGTGGTAAGCGCAAATCCAATAAGCGCCCAGTCTACCGGAAAAACGGGAGGGAAATGAAATGCAAGTGCGGTTATATTCCCGCCCAGGACTCCTAGTACAATACCAAGAATTCCACCCATCTGGCATAGAACGACAGCTTCCGTAATGAACTGCGCAAGGATATTTGAGCGCCGTGCACCGATCGCCTTGCGAATACCGATCTCTTTGGTACGCTCTGTAACAGAGACTAACATGATGTTCATGATACCGACACCGGCCGCAAGAAGCGAGACAAAACTGATGAATCCAACTCCCATTTTTACATAGAGCGTAAAATCATTAAATGTATCGATCAATGAATCGTTCGAGAAAATTGTAAAATCGTCCTCCTGGCCCGGCACAACATTTCGAACTGTTCGAAGGAGCATGCGAGCTTCCTCGACACAATCATCATAGACTTCAGCATTTTTTGCCTTGATCATAATATTGATGCTGCGAAGTTTGCCGTAATTATTCAAAAACGTGCTCAATGGTACAACGATGAAGTTATCTGAATTTCCACCCAGGGATGAACCCTTTTTATCAAACGTCCCTATGACCTGATACCGTTCATCGCCAACGCGAATCTCACTTCCGACAGCACCGCCATGCGGATATAGTTTCATTGCTACATCATCGCCAATAATGGCTACAAAGGTACTATGTCGCATATCATCCTCTGAAAGGCTGCGTCCTTCTTTAATTGTCCAATTATTCGTTGGTATTCCTTCCGGTTCTTCTCCAGCAACCTGAACATCCGGATTTGTTTTTAAAGATCCATACTGCACGGTTTGTGCAAATTTCCAGGATTCCAGTGCAACATATTGAGCAAGTGTCATTCTTTCTTTTACAATAAATCCCTGTTCGTACCGTATATCCTTCCACTTTAATGATTTAAGCCATTGTGTCCGATTCGCCATCACCGGTTGTTTCTGAATCTGGAAAGTATGAGAACCGAGATTACTGAGACCATCTTCAATACTATTTTGCAGCACCTGAAGGGCTGTCATAACACCGATAATAGAGAAAACTCCAACGACGATACCAAGAAGCGTTAGCGCCGAACGAAGTTTATTGGAACGTATGGCTATCAAAGCCATTTTTATAATTTCGGAAAACTGCATAGAAACTCTTCAGAGGTAATCAAAAAAGGCGATCCATATGACCAGCTTTGTCTTTTCATTCATATCTCAGAGATTCAATCGGGTCAAGATTTGCTGCTTTCCATGCCGGATACACGCCAAACACAACTCCGACAAACGTGGTAATCGCAAATCCAATCAATGCCCAATCAATGGGGAATACCGGCGGAAAATGGGATAGGAGCGCAGTAAGATTTCCGCCCAGCACACCAACGGCAATACCAATCACGCCGCCAATCTGACAAAGAATGACAGCCTCGGTAATAAATTGTGCCAAAACATTTGAGCGTCGAGCACCGATGGCTTTTCGAATTCCAATTTCCTTGGTCCGTTCTGTAACAGAAACAAGCATAATATTCATAATACCGACCCCCGCTGCAATCAATGAAATAAAACTCATAAAACCCACGCCAAGTTTTACGTAGAGTGTAAAATCATTGAATGTAGCAATGAGCGAGTCATTCGAAGAAATAGAAAAATTATCTTCATCGCCGGGAGCAACTTTTCGTATCGTACGGAGAACCATCCGAGTCTCCTCAACACAATCATCGTACACTTCCGAGCCTTTGGCTTTGACCTTAATATAGACACTGCGTATCTTGCCATATTGTTGAAGGAATGTACTGATCGGTATAATCACTTTGTTTTCAGAATCGCCTAATGTGGAGCCTCTCGGTTCAAACGTTCCAATGACTGTATAACGCTGAGTACCGACTCTAATAATACTGCCAACTGCACCACCATGCGGAAACAATTTCTTCACAACGTCACCCATGAGAATTGTAACGAATGAAGCGTACTTCACATCATCATCCGTGATATTTCTTCCATCTTGAATAGTCCAGTTGTTCGTCTGCATTCCTTCCGGATCCTCGCCGCCAACATCAACATCCGGATTGGTTTTGAGGGACCCAAACTGGATGGTTTCTGCACTCTGCAATGCTCCGATACCAACATATTGAGCAAGTGTTATCCGCTCTTTGACAGCTTTTGCCTGCTCGTATGTAATATCTTTCCATTTCAGTGATTTCATCCATTGCGTGCGATTTGCTATAACTGGCTGCTTCTGAATCTGGAAAGTATTGGATCCAAGATTGCTCAGTCCGCTCTCAATGCTATTTTGAAGGACCTGAATTGCGGTCATCACACCAATAATGGAAAATACTCCGACAAAAATTCCAAGTAGAGTTAATGCCGAACGCAGTTTATTCGCGCGTAAAGCATTCAGAGACATTTTAAATATTTCATAGAATTTCATAACTCACTCATACCGTAATGCATCTACAGGGTTGAGTCGAGATGCACGATATGCAGGTAAGAATCCTGAAAGCACACCAACAAAAACCGACACCAACAAAGCAATGGCTATGACGCTGAGCGGCATTGCTGTTGGCAGTACTGTATCGATAATAAGACTTAATGGAAAGGCAATAACGATACCGATCAAGCCGCCGATAAGGCACAGTGCAGCAGATTCAATGAGAAACTGGAGAAGAATTGTTCGCCGCGGCGCTCCAATAGCTTTGCGGATGCCAATCTCCTTTGTCCGTTCTGTGACTGAAACGAACATGATATTCATAATACCAATACCGCCGACAAAGAGCGACATTCCCGTAATAAATAAACCTACGGCAGCAATAACAGCGCCAATCGTATTGAATTGCTGGATTAACATTTCTTGCTGGTTGATTGCAAAATCATCCGGATCTTTCGGTTTGAGGCCGCGTGATTTACGTAAGATACCCCGGACTTCTTCTTTTGTGTTTTCCAATTCATCCACAGATTTTGCTTTTACCATAATTTGGATATCACTTCGAAACGACATAAACTCTTGAAAGAAACGATTGATCGGAACATAAACTCTATTATCAAGACTAAAGAGGCCGAGGAAACTTCCTTGTTTATCGAACACGCCCAGCACGCGGAATGCATACCCGCCAATCTTGATGACTTTCCCTATCGGATTTTCATTGGGGAAAAGATTTTCAGCTACTTCAGAACCAATAGCGCACACCGGTCGTCCTCCATCAGCTTCCAACTGAGTAAAGAAACGGCCAAACGCAACAGTCGCTCCGCTTGTCTCAAGCAAGTCGGGCCCAGTGCCAATAATGGCGACATTCTCTACGAGCTTTTGTCCATATGTGACATTCCGTGTTGTTCCCGTTGCAGGATTCACCGCTTGTGCATATTCTGAGTACTTTTCAATATCCCTTGCTTGCTGTATACGAACATCTCGCCGATTTTTAATTTTCCACCAATCATCACTATGATTACCCCATGACCACTTTTGTACATATAAAACATCCGATCCCAGGGCTGCAATACTTTTGTTAAATGCACGATTCAATCCTTCAATTGCCGTGCCCATGAGTGTCACAGAAACGATACCGATAACAATTCCCAGAGTGGTCAACACCGAGCGCATTTTGTTGGCACGGATGGCAGCAAATGCAATCGCCATCCCTTCTTTGAATTCATCAAATACAAATTTCATGTTATGCTATGACCGTTGTTGGTCGAGTTAGGATTTTTCGATTCTTGATTGGCTCGTCCACTTCCATCTTGCCATCGCGGAGACGGATCCGACGATGCGCATGTAATGCGATATCCTCTTCATGGGTTACGAGGATGATGGTATTGCCTTCCTTGTGCAACATATCGAATAGCATCATAATTTCATCGCCGGTTTTTGTATCAAGATTTCCGGTTGGTTCGTCTGCAAGTAAAATGGATGGCTGTGTCACAAGAGCGCGCGCTATGGATACACGCTGGCGCTGCCCGCCGGAAAGTTCGTTCGGTTTGTGATGGATTCGATCCGTCAATCCTACGCGTTCAATTGCCGCGCGGGCTAATTTCTTCCGCTCCATTGATCCAATTCCACCATAAATGAGCGGGAGTTCAACATTGTGGAGGACATCCGATCTGGCAAGCAAGTTAAACGTCTGGAAAACAAATCCAATTTCTTTATTTCGAATCTTGGCAAGCTGATTGTCGTTCATATCGCTGACGTTTGTGTTGTTCAATTCATATAAACCAGAAGTAGGCGTGTCGAGGCAACCAATAATATTCATCAATGTTGATTTGCCGGAACCCGACGGACCCATAATTGCTACATATTCGTTTTTCTCAATTTGGATTGAAACACCATCTAAAGCATGAACTTTTTCTTCGCCAACCTGATAGATTTTTGCGATATTCGTAAACTTGATAATTGCGGACATTCAACATTCCTTCCTATTACTCAACTTCTTTCAGTTTCTTTTCGGCTTGAGTCTTGTAATATTCATTTTGTGCAACTGACAACGCCCGTTGATATGCGTCTTTCGCTTCTTTTTTCTGTCCTTTTGCTTGATAGACTTCGCCCACCAAAATAATTGCAGGCACGTAATCCTTGTCGAGACTCAACGACTTATTCAGATTGGTCATTGCTAAATCTGTTTCACCTTTCTTTAACAATGCTTCGGCGAGACTTTGATACGAATCCGCAGTATCAGGACACAATTCGATATATTTCTTGAAATTTCCGACCGCAGCATCATATCGTTCTGCATTCATACAGAAGTACCCATAATTTTTCCAGGTACGCCAATCTTTCGGCTTCGAAACAACAAGAATCTTGTACTCCTTCTCTGCCTCATCGTTTTTCTTTGCTCGTTCTAAGAAGCTTGCTTTGACTGAACGAGCAGGGACTTCATCAAGTTTGATAGCTTCATCCAACTGCTTCCATCCTTCTTCTTCATTACCACCTACAATGGATGGGGCAATCAAATAAAACTGAGCCAATGCAATACGCGCTTGGGCATGTTGAGGATTAAGTTCCACCGCTCGCTTAAATGCATTTTTCACTTTGGGTGCGAGAAATGCCTGTTTGATAATACCGGCTTTTTGTGTTTTTTCTCCCAGAGCAACACCATATCGAAATTGGTAATTGGCACTGTCCGGTTTTAAGTCGACTGCTTTCTCTAATTCATCGACCGCCTTGTCCACATCCCGCTGCGGATTCGTTCTATTGGAATATACAAGGCCTAACCGGTAATGCGCTTCAGCATTGTTTTCGTCTTTATCTAGAATTTGCTCAAACACTGTTCTTGCTTCTGCAAACTTCCTTTGCTGAAGAAGAGAAATACCCTCATCAATCGTCTGAGCAATCAATTCTCCATGCATTTGCAGAATGAGTGCCGCAGCCACAAATCCACATATCCGCGTTATTTTCATCATCTGCAATCTCATTTTCAATTTTCTGCTTTCGTCCTTTACTCTTCTCTTCTCCTATTTTCTTCCTTCTAACTTTTTTCACTTCTTATCTTTGTCTGCACTGGCTCCGGTTTTGCGTTCGGTTTTGTTATCAATCTTCACTTTCGAATCAACTTCCAGATCACGATTGATCGCTTTAAACGGCCCCGAAACAACATCCTGCCCTTCCAATCCACCTCCGTTCACTTCAACATAGGTGTCGCTGTTGATACCGCGTTTGACAGGAACCGTTTTTGCCACGCCATCTTTCACAACAAAAACTACCTCCTCCAATTTTTCATTCTCTTTTTTCACTGTTGTTTCAAATTTCGCTTCTCCTTCTTTCGGTTCTTCAGCTTTTTCTTTCTTCGGCAATCGTACTGTAACCGATTGAATCGGGACTGTCAGCACATTCGATCTCGTCTCAGTTTCTATGTCTGCCGACATCGACATCCCCGGACGGAAGACCGCATCTTTCTGTGGATTGAGTAAAATGCGCACTTGGAAATTTGTCACCTGATCCTGTGTTCCAACACCTGTAGATGTCGCTGTATTGGCAATTTGATATACTGAACCGATGAAGATACGATCAGGATAAGAATCGACGCTTATACGTGCCGTATCATTATTGCGTACCATGACTACATCATTTTCGCCGACATCGACGCGAGCCTCCATTTTAGAAAGATCTGCAACTGTCATAATCTCCGTGCCTTGCATGAACGCACTGCCGCTCACACGTTCGCCGAGTTCCCGTGGTAGATTGCTGATTGTGCCATCCATCGGAGAATAAATGGACGTCTTCAACAGCGATTGATACGACTCTTTGGCACTTGCAACTGCCTGCACATAGTTTGCTTTTGCACCCTGATAATTAGCTTTCGCAATATCCATATCTGCATCGGATATGAGTTTCTTTTCAGATAGTCCCAATGCACGTTTGTAGTCTGCTTCGGCCTTATCTAAAGCTGCCTTCACCATTTCGATATTCCCCTGCGCCCGATCATAATCTGCCTGGTAAGCTTCCGGTTTGATACGGACGAGCAATTGTCCTCTGCGCACCGATTGTCCCTCACGGACCGGCAACTCGATTATTTCTCCACTAACCTCTGCATTAATCACGACCTGAGTGACCGGTTGAATTTTACCTGTCGCTGTTACAATTTGAGTAATTGTCCGGCGTTGTACTTTCTCGGTTTGCACGGAAATAACCGGCTCACGACGGCTGCCAACAATCACCAGTACAACGAGAGCTACTACTACGACCGCAATAATTGAAATAATGATAGTCTTCTTCTTTTTCTTTTTCCCGTTGCCATTTGCCATAACCTACTCCTCGAAATTAACTGTCAAACACTACGGACAGTGCTGTTTAATAAGTTCGTTCCCCAGTGACATATTCCAGATTTCGCTTGGCTGTAATATAATTGTATGTCGCATTCACTTTATTCGCTTCTGCGTTTACATAATTTGCATTTGCCGTTTGAAGATCGATAATCGTCCCGGCGCCAAGATTGTACCGCTCTTCTGCTACTCTACGATCCTGCGAAGCAGAAGTTACACCTTTTACACTTGCTTCATACTGTCTTTGAGACGCCCCGAGGTCGAGAAGTGCTTTTTTCACATCGACACTGACGATCAGCTCTGCCTGTTGGAGCGATATCTCGGCATTTCGTTCCTGAACCTTTGCGTTCTGGACACCCTCATTCGTTTGAAATCCATCAAACAGTGTCCAACTCAATCTTAAACCCCACGTGTAATCCTTATAACTTGATAATTGCGACACTTCGGGGGCATTGAGATTGTAACCTGCATACGCGTTCACCCCAGGTAAATAGCGTCCCCAAGCTGCAACAACCGAGTACGATGTGCTTTTTAAGTTTTCCGATGCTACTTGATAATCAGGTCGAGCGTCGAGCGCTTGCTTGCGGAACTGTTCAAACTTTCCAAGGGAAGGCAGTTGGGAAAATTCCACCGAGTCCACTTCTGTTGGGACAGTAGTATCTGCAATATGATAATCATCCCGCACATCCAATCCGACAAGTGAAAGTAAATCCGCAATCGATTTATCATACGTATTTTGGGCGGTGATAAGATTAAATTCGTCTGTTGCCACAGCAGATTGCTGGCGATACACATCACCAATTGCCAACGCCCCTACACGATTCGATTCCTGAATTCTTTCTAGCTCCTTCTGTTCACGTTTCAGATTTTCTTCATTGACCTGCACGAGTTGTTCATTGCGCAAGACTGTGAGATAAGTTGCTTGCACCTGATACACGATCCCTTGTTTCGTTCTCAAAAAAGTTTGATCGGCAATTGCCTTGCCGGAAATGGATTTACTGAGATTCATTTCACGATTCAGCCCGTCGAAAATAGTATAATTGAGATTCAACCCTGCAGAATAGCCGGTGGTTATTGAATTTACGGACGGAACATTCCGGTTGACTAACTGGCTATAGACTGAATCAATCGAATACTCTGACTGATCTCTTCCCCATGCAGCAGAAGCAGAAAGAGACGGCAAATAAGAACCGTAGCCCGCCACCTCGACACTACGCGCAGCATCTACATTATTTGCCGCCTGTATTACATTTAAATTTCGCTGCATAGCAATAGTAACAGCATCGTTCAGTGTAAGTGATTTTAACGTTCCAACTGGCATTTGCGCACTGCAGAATGAAACGGCAAGCAGGATGAACATAATCATTTTCTTCATTGAGACATCTCCAATAATTATAGTGTTGGCAGGTAACAAATTATATTTAATAAACGATTGTTTTTCCGTAAAGTTTCAAAAGGACTGAAGAACCTCAAGCTTTTTCCAGAGTTTAGACGCCCCCCCAGAAATACGAATGTTTCACATTTTCGGCGACCGTTTTTTCCCCATTGGCGCTTGACTCAATATACTGTCTTTAATAGAAAAAAGATACTGGACAGCGGCATCGTGTTCGTTCGAAATCGTGCCGTCAAGTATCGCCTCGGTGATTTTGTCTTTTAACACGCCAACCATTGGTCCTTCGGTCAATCCGCAAACTTGCATAATTTCTTCGCCGCGCAATGGCGGCTGCCAATTCCGAATACGATCTTTTTCCTCTACCTCTGCCATTTTCTTAATGACGAGATCATAGTTTTGCTTCACTTGTTCGATAAGCTTTTGGTTCTTTGATGTAATATCTGCCCGGCATAATGCCATAAGATCATCAATATCATTTCCGGTTTCAAAGAGTAATCGGCGAACGGCGGAATCTGTCACCCCATCATCGACTAATGCCTGTGGACGGAGGTGAAGGCGAATAAGTTTTTCGATATACGGAACATGTTCTAGCGGAAAACGCATCCGCTGGAATATCTTCTTCACCATTCGTGCACCGAGATCTTCATGTCCATAGAAAGTCCATCCCGTCCCTGGTACAAATACTTTGGTCTTCGGTTTAGCGATATCGTGCAGCAATGCCACCATTCGCAACCAGAGGTTATCAGAAACGTCCGCGACTTTATCGACAACTTGTAGCGTATGCCGAAATACATCTTTATGGTGATAATCCTTTCGCTGATCAACTCCCGCCATCTGAGCAATTTCAGGAAAAACAATTTCCGTAACGCCAGAATCATACATTATCTGAAGTCCGACCGATGGTCTTGTGCTGGACATTATTTTCAGAAACTCATCCGAGATTCGTTCCTGTGAAACAATTGCCAATCTCTGCGCCATCTTTCCTGCGGCTTCAAGCACATGCGGCTCGATGGTAAATCCAAGCTGCGCAGAAAATCGCATAGCGCGCATAATACGAAGCGGATCATCATCGAACGTAATCTCCGGATCGAGCGGTGTGCGCAGAATGCCTGCTCGCAAATCGCTTTGCCCTTCAAACGGATCGACCAACTGTCCAAATGTCTTTGCATTGAGACTTGCTGCCATCGCGTTCACGGTAAAATCCCGCCGCAATAAATCATCGTCCAGTGTTCCGCCTTCAACGTGCGGCTTACGGGAATTTTTACTGTAACTTTCTTTCCGCGCACCGACAAATTCCAGTTTTCGATCATCCAATGGCAGCATTGCCGTGCCGAAGTTTTCAAAGAGAATCAAATTGGTTCTGCCAAAGTCCTTCGCAACTTGTTTTGCAAACTCTATACCGCTGCCGATAACAACAATATCGGTATCTTTGACTTCCTTACCGAGCAGATGATCGCGCACATAACCGCCGACAATATATGCGGCAATACTCTCACAATCGGCGACTCTGCCAATACGTTTCAGAATATCATCCCGGATTTCAATCCGCTCAGCCACTACGCGACCTGTATTGTTTGCGATTCAATTTTCTGTAATATTTCCTGCGCAACTTCTAATGCGTGTAAACCATCGCGACCTGTAACCGGCGGTTCGATGTTCTTTTGTACAGATTCAATAAACCGTTCAAGTTCATATCTCAAAGCGTTTACTTCCTTCACTTTTGGCTTTTCATAAGTGATGATTCGCTTGTGCCGCCCCTCTTCTATCTTTCCGAGCATTTTCGTTGCTTTCGCACGAGGAGTATTTTCATCTGCCAAACGAAATACTTCCGACACCCCGGTTGCAAAGTCAATGGAGATGTAGGCATCATGCTGGAAAAGACGCATCTTGCGCATTTTGTTCTGTGAGATACGGCTTGCCGTTACGTTCGCCACGCAGCCATTCTCGAACTGCAGCCTCGCATTGGCAATATCCGGAGTATCCGAGATAACTGCAACACCATTCGCATCAATACGCGTCACTTTTGATTTTACTAAGCTTAATATCAAGTCAATATCATGAATCATCAGATCAAGCACGACAGCCACATCCGATCCGCGCGGATTGAATTGCGCCATCCGATGTGACTCAATAAACAACGGCTTAATATCATATGGTTCCAATGCGAGAATCGCCGGATTGAACCGCTCGATGTGCCCGACTTGGAGTTTTAATCCCTTTGTCTCTGCCCGCTCTGCCAGCGCACGTGCTTGTTCGATGGTTGCGGTAATCGGTTTTTCGACCAGAAGATGTACACCGCGCTTGATCACTCGCATCGCTACATCGTAATGCGATTGAGTGACCGTAGCAATACTGACTGCTTCGACATTTGCCAAAAGATCATCGAGCTGCGCAAACGTTTTTATCCCGAATTCTACCGCAATTTTTTCTGCCTGTGTCGAATCGATATCAAACACACCGACCAAGTGAGCAGTTGGAATTTGTGCATACATTTTTGTATGGAGAGCACCCAAATGTCCTACACCAATAACACCAACACGCAATGGATTCATAGCCATCTTCCTTTATTGTGAATTCGCTTCCAGTCCGCCCGGACTTTTTGCTTGAGCGGCAAGAAGAATTCGATCAAAACCACCGAATCGTGGATCATGATAATACAGCAACGCAGTATAGATATTAACCGTTCGCCAATCGTTCCCTTCGAGCGTTATCCAATCATTTCCGTTGAGAACATATTGGTAATCGTACGCGCCACGGCGAAGCAACGCAAGAAGCAGGTAATGCTTCGTTGCTCCGTCATAATGCAATCGCCATTGTTCGTTTACTTTCCAACCATTAAAATCACCAACGACATAAATCTTCTCATTACTGCCTTCCTCAGGACGGCCAAGTTCGAACTGAAACTGTATGTAATCGGCATAGCGATTGCCAGCCACAAGCGTAGAAATTCCATTCTGATCTCCATCTCCTTGAATCATCCAACGGCTGAGATCGGCGCCGTCTTTTTTACGCAGCACTTCAGCAAGCGAATAAAGATCGACCGTTTGCTCATCCAATCGACGATACTCATTCCCCGGTTGTAGATTATCGATCACAAACTTCAAATTGTTTGTCCCGTACCCGTCAATAAATGTGTTCGGATTCCGATCGTCTGCATCAATACGGTGCGGGAATTCGATTTCACGATTTCGATATACATCGGCGATTTTAATGGAAGTCGAGTATATTGGACTGGCATCATTGAGCAGCGGAGGAGGAACCGTGAACGACAAGACTGCCTTATGCACCTGATTTTGCGGTGAAACCTCCGAAGGTAAATAACGGTTATAAACAGTCAGTACTGAGTCTTCCACTTTTTCAGCGGCAAAAAATTTTCCTTCGGCAACCAATTCGCTCTGATCATCATTCCACACTTCAAATTTATAGTTGCCAGATTGTGGCAACTTTTCAAAGTCATTCATTCCCGAAATATGCAACGATTGTGTATTGTTTCTATCTCCACTTTCCGGTATTCGCAGCAAGTATGTCCACCGATAGGCTCGTACTCCCACGGGAGCTTCCTCAAATGGAATCTGGTTCTTGCTAAAATTTCTAAACTCGTCGTTAATAAACGATGACCGTGTGATATTCCAATCCTTGTCGCAATGAAATATCTTCACATGAAAGTTCTCAGGCTTCGTTCCGTCCACATCGAATGAAATCGTCACCGGAAGCGAATCCAACAAAACAACGGGAAACTTCGCCTCTCCCATACCATTGATGCGCATACCCTTGATACGTTGAGAGTAGATTGTTTGCGCAGGAAGCGAGACGACATATGTCATAATGAGTAAGAGAAGGATTCGCATGATCATTTTCTCAGCAGTGTCAACTGAACTGCTTTTTTAGCCAATCGTGAAATTCCCCGACATCGTGGAATATAAAATCTGATTTCATTTGCATAACTATATCTTTGGCGTACGAATCCCACACGACAGCAGCTATCTTCACACCGGCTTCATGCGCTGCCTTCACATCGGAAACTGCGTCACCCACCATGAGAACTTCACTCGGTTGAAGTGCGAAGTGTTCCATAATGTTCCGCAATCCCTCCGGTGACGGCTTGCGGTTGACAACATCATTTCCCGTCACCACGAAGTCAAAATATTGATCGATGTGGAATTCCTGCAACGTAATCCTTGTGGTATGCGTCCCCTTGCCGGTGAATAATGCCAAAGTTTTTCCGCATTCCTTTGTATAGCGAAGGATACCTTCAATACCGGGGAACAGGCGCGCTAATCGGCTATGATGCGTGCGATAGAATGCGAGATAATCCTTCATCACTTCATCCATTTGATCCGGCCGAACAATCTCAAGCAATGCTTCTTCTTCCGGCGGACCAAACATTGCATGGATTTCAGGAATGGTGTATGTTCTTCCGGCATATTTCTGTGCGATGTAATTAAATGAATCATAGATCAGTTGGTTTGTTTGTGTCAACGTCCCGTCCATATCAAATACAATACATTTCAAGTGCTTCACATTTTTTTCTCCACCCTTAATATAAACACAAAAGGCATCAAGCGGAATACTTTTAACTTTGCTCAATTCCCTTATCTCCAGCAAACGACAATTCTATGGTGTCACGACAAGCACATAAGCTTGCTTATCCCTCAAAAACTCTCTAATTTGCCTTTGTGAAAAAGCAAATTGTCCTCAAAAAAAACGAAGAACATCGAATTGTTGCCGGACACCAATGGGTGTTCAGCAACGAGATTGCTTCACTTCGCGGTGCCCCTGAAATAGGCGACGTTGTTGAACTGCTTCGGCATGACGAGAAGTTTCTCGGGCTCGGCTTTTTTCATCCCCATTCGCTTATCACCTTTCGCTTTCTCACGACTGAACAGGAAGATATCTCAGCCAATTTTTTTGAACGTCGAATTCAGCAAGCACTTGTGTTACGTCAAAAACTCTATCCCGGTGCAGAAACATTTCGTCTTGTGCATGGTGAAGGTGATTTCCTGCCCGGACTCATCATTGATAAATATAACGAGTTCATCTCATTGCAAGTTCTTTCTGCGGGAATGGAAAAACGGATAACACCGATCTGTGATGTCTTAGAATCCATATTCCATCCAAAAGCCATTGTTGCCCGCAATGATGTAGCAATCCGTGCACTGGAAGAATTGCCGATAGAAAAGAAGGTTTTACGGGGAAATCCGAGCATTACGATCATTGATGACGATGGAGTGAAGTTTGAGGTAGATATCCTTCAAGGACAAAAGACCGGATTCTTCCTTGATCAACGTGAAAACCGGAAAGCAGTTCATCGTTATGCAATCGGTGCTGCGGTATTGGATTGTTTCTGCAACGAAGGAGGGTTTGCGCTGCATGCCGCAGCTGCCCAAGCGGTATTGGTACGTGGAATAGATATTTCCGAATCTTCCGTTGCGAAAGCAAAGGTGAACGCCCGTTTAAATTCAGCCGCTGCAGATTTTGTAATCGGAGACGTGCTCGATGCGCTCAAACAACTCGGCGAGGATAGGAAGAGGTTCGACGTGGTTATACTTGATCCGCCGTCCTTCACAAAAAGCAAAAAAAATATTCCAGCAGCGCTTCGGGGCTATAAGGAAATCAATGCGGCAGCCCTGCGGATTCTTTCACCCGGCGGATATCTCGTCTCATCATCATGTTCGCATCATATTACGGAAGATGGATTTCTTTCCACCATCGAACAAGCCGCGGTGAAAGCAAAACGGGACATACAGCTCCTTGAATTTGCCGGCGCAGCTCCGGATCATCCGATTATCCCGGCGATGCCGGAGACAAAATACCTGAAATTCGGTATTTTTGCTGTTCGGTAAATTCGTTGAGCAGATTTTCATCTGTGGAATCTTTTATGAAATTCATACGTTTAATATATTGACCGTAATGAGATATAAAATCAACAAATATTGCACTGTTCGATTCCTTCTCTTTACATTCCTCTTGTTCACATACGCATCGGCACAAACGCCGACGATACCAGATACAACCATTATCTTTACACCATCCAATCCAAATCTTATACATGAGCAAAGCTATAACCCAGCAGTGCACGCGTGGGGTCTCGACGTGCTCTTATCCAATAATGGTTTCGGTATGGGAGCGTTCTATCGGTATGAAATGAACGACGAACTGTCATGGATGTTCAATTTCGCGGTCTCTGATGTAAAAGACGATGCTGAGGTTGAACAGTACGATTATTATGGAGATAGTTATATCCCTAACAAGAAAAATCGTTTACTTCTTCTCCCCTTGACCGTCAGTGTGCAGTACCGGCTGTTCAAAGATGACATCGTTGACAATCTCCGTCCGTTCATTACTGCCGGGATTGGGCCAACAATGGTGTTCGTCGCACCTTATGCATCAGATCAAATATCCTATGATATTTTTGGAAATCCCTACAGAGAAAAAATCGACTTCTTCACAAGTCTCAAGTACGGAACGCTGCGATACACTCTTGGTGGTTTTATCGGAGCCGGTGTGTATTTCGGTATGGATAAGGGTACACTCACAGGTTTGAGCGTCAAATACTTCCTTGCACCGTTCCCAAGCGGCATCGAAGTAATGGAAGGCGGCTATATGAAGAACTTCGGCGGGTTATTTATTACGCTAACGTTTGGCGGATTGTTTTAGAAAGTGCAAGAACCTATCTCAAAAATGGTGGATTACCAAAGTACTATTGTCATGCCCGCGGATTTTAAGCGGGCATCCAGAATCCTAGACTCCCGATTGAAACATTCGGGAGTGACAACATATTTTTGAAATGGTTTCTAATATAATTCTTTTAAAAAAGAAGCCCCGGCGACAACTGCGGCGAGGCTTCTGCTTTCTTCTATTAATTACTTCATCATCGACATTTTCATCACCTTGACAAAAGGATGACTTCCATCTTGCGGCATTGCAGTCAGCCGAGCAAAGTAAATTCCGCTCGCAAATCTCGACCCGTCAAATGTTGAAGTATAATATCCGGTATTCTTCATTCCTTCCGCAAGAATCGCTACTTCTCTGCCCATTATATCGTAGACAACTAATTTTACAAAACTGGCTGCCGGCAGTTGATAACGAATCACGGTTGAAGGATTAAACGGATTCGGATAATTCTGTGATGCTGCAAAAACCGTCGGAATTTCGACTTTCGTTTCCTGATATATCTGCACGCCTTTTCCCAAACTTGCCTGATTTTTGCCGATAGAATCCTGGCTCGAGATTATCTCATAAACAATATTTACTTTCAGAGAACTATCGATAATATTTTCTGTTATACTCGGGACAATTCTTACGGACTTCATGTCCTTCGGTACTACCCATTTTATCGCATTATCCAATCTTGCAATTCCGAGACTATCCGTTTCCTGGCCTGACAATGGCTCTTTGATAGACGCCTGATATGTACCGTTTGATCCATTTGCATCGACGGTGATCTTGAATTCTATCCCTTTACTCATTTTAATACCAAAGGCATTAAGATGTGAATAGGATATTTTAAACCGAGTACTAATAGTGTCGCCCTTCGATATACCCATATCAAATGATGCATTTTTATCCTGAATATCATTCTTGAACTTAACAGCTTTCTGATTTCCTTTATTTGATTGAATATCTAAACTCGGACATTCGAGAGAAATAAAAGCTTTTTTATCCTGATTCGATTTGATATCCCACGTATGTTCAATAATTTCCCTCATAACTGTGTATGTGCCAATCTGATTACTGGCAACGTCTTTCTTAACATTGGCAGAAAGAATATTTATTATATTTTTGCGGGGGAGGTTCTTATTGCTTGTTACTACAATACTGCTTCCACCACTTAATGTCGAAGTTGCATTATTAGAAGAATTGAATGATGCAGATTTTGAGGAAAGAATATCTACATTCTTTTTGACAAAATTGCCATTGGAGTTGGTCGTACCCGATACACTGGATTCTTTGAGCACGATGGGTTTATGTGCGGCTATGCTTCCTGGCTTGGATTCAAGTGGACAAACAGTTTGCTCATTCTGTCCATATGCATTGCTTACTTCGACATCTAATATATTATCTGGTATGCTTGCTGCCGATATCTCATCACTTATATATCCACCGGTATTTTGCCATTCATCATAAGAATTTCCATAATAAAGTTTAATATCCACCGGTTGATTATCTGAATCCACATAAAAACTTACTATCACTGTTCCATAGGTCGTTAGACTAGTGACAAATTGCGATATGGTAGGTGCTGGATATGCTGGCGGAAGAACTTCAATGCTTGTACATGCTTCATTGTTGCCGTAAGTGTTCTGTACATAAAAACATATTTCATGCGTCCCCGCTTCCAAATATATATAGGTGCACAAAAGTCCCCCGGTACTTTGACATCCGTTAATAATATTCCCATCGACATAGTAAGTTATACTTACCGGCTGATTTCCTGACTCTACATAAAAATAGACACCATAACCATTAATACCATCCTGATTAATTCCAGTTATATATACTGTCGGTGCCGGAGGTGGCGGCGGATTTGGTACATCAACGGTCGCATAGGCTTCATTGTACGCCCCGTAATTATTCGTTGATCTTACTAATATTTGATGAGTAGTTCCCGGTGCCAAATAAACATTTACAAATAAATCATTACATCCCATATTTTGCCAGCTACAATAGATACTGTTATCAACATAGAGATCAGTACTTATCTGCTGATTACTCGAATTTACAGAAAATTCGACAGTATAGTTACTATTAGTTCCTGAAGGATAGACGGACAAGTCTATTGATGGAGGTGGTGGATAAAGTACATTATAAGTTTCAGACACAGAATTCCCGCCATTGTTGTTCCCGGCATATATGTATATAGTATGTGTTCCCGCGGATAACGTAGTAGTCCATTGATTACTGCCAGATAAATAATCTCCAGAACTATACAACCAATCAACATAAATGGATACAGACGCAGGCTGGTTAACGGAATAATGAATGGTTACATTGGCAGAGCCTACCTGTGTTCCACTTTCCGGAGAAAAAGACATAGATACTGTAGGTGGTGACGCCTTCTGAGTTACATTCACTGTTTGCGGGGTATTGGTTGCACTTGTCCCGCTAACCGTTATCGTTCCTGAACGCGGTGAGGCGCTTGTATTCGTAGTATAATTTACCGTTATAGTTCCGTTGTTCGTTCCACTGGAAGGATTTATCGTCAGCCAACTTGGATCTGATGAAGTTACACTCCAATTTAATGTGCCTCCTCCACTGTTGCTTATCGTAACGCTTGTTGAACCAGATCCATAATCTACACACAAACTTGCTGGATTTAATGATATCGTTGGCACCGCTATGCCACTCCCACTTACTCCTACATTTGTCGTAGCTCCACCACCTGAAATGGTTATATTCCCGCTGTAACTCTGTACTGCTGTCGGAGTAAATCGTACATACACACCCTGCACATTTATTCCGCCGTTTTGAGCTGTAACCGTGAGAGATGGCGCAAACCCCGAACCACTCGTAGTTGATACCTGAAATCCGCTCGGCGCTGTAATTGTGACAGCCGCATTTGTCGGTGATAGACCCGATCCAAAGAGTGTAAATCCATTATCGCTAGATGTATTTATCACTACATTACCAAACCCTATAGATGTCGGCGATGTTGAAAGTGACGGTGCTTGAATACCTGTTCCGCTGACCGCTACATTTTGTGTCGTTGCTCCACCGCCTGAGGTGGTAATATTTCCGCTGTAACTCGTTATTGCTGTTGGAGTAAATCGCACATACACTGTCGTCGATGCTAATGCACCGCCGTTATAGGCAACTGTGATAGATGACGCAAACCCCGAACCACTCGTAGTTGATATTTGAAATCCGCTCGGTGCTGTAATTGTGATATTTCCGCTCGCCGGTGAAAGGTTCGCACCTGTGACTGTATAGGTCTGTTGACTGGATGTTGTGTTCACGATTACACTGCCAAATGACAAGCTTGTCGGATTCACTGTTATCGCAGGTGCAGGTGTCGTGGTTACAGTAATCGTGTTCGAGTTCGGACTTTGCACTCCATTGGATGATCGGACTCGATAACGATAGATAGTGTTGGGACTCAAACCAGTCACCGGATAAGATGTTACGTTGCTGACATCTAAGTTGTTGTATGCAGGTAATAAGTTGTTCCAGCCATCACTTATTGTGGCATCTAAGAAATACTTCGTCGCTCCACTTACAGTTCCCCAGTTGGCGGTGAAGCTCGTAGAGGTAATGTTGGATGCGGGATTTGCGATAGGTGCAGGTAATACAGTGACAACCGATGGAGCAGATGAAACCCCGTTGCTATTAATTCCATATATTTCGTATGTTGCTGGAAGAGAAGTAACCGCATTAACGTCTGTATATGATGTTATTGTTGGAGACAAGCCGCTAAGAAGCACACCATTCTTAAAAATTTCGAGCGAACCGTTTCCTGTATAAGTATCCCATGTTAGCACTACATTTAAACCACTAATTGTAGCAGTAAAGTTTTTCGGCGTATATGGTGGTGGGGGTGGTGGTGGACCAACCGGGTTAACACCCGTAGTGTTTCGGCCGTATAAAGCTATTATACCTGCTTTATCGTTAGGAGTTAAACCTGTTGACCCATTATAATATCCGTACATTGTTTTTGATGCATCATTAGCCCCATATAAATCATTTAAAGCTAGCCAATGTCCAAATTCATGCGTCATAATAGATTGCAGTTCAGTTCCATTATTATCGAAATTTATAGTATTACTAATTACCGTGTTCCCACCAGATATTATTCCATCGGTGATTACCATGCTTGTACTTGCATTAGGAATTGGTCCATTAGGATTTTTAGGATCCGCAGGAACGGGACCAATATAAACATATCCACTAGAACTAGACTTGCCGCCGGTAGAAAATTTAAAATTCGCACCCGCTTTATTCCATGCTAATGCAGCGGTATCGATATAAGTTTGCAAAGTCTGTTTTGAATTATATAAATAATTTCCAGGATCAAAATAATATAATACTGATGTAGCTGTAGATGCTTGCGGCCATGTCCAAACACAACCGTTATAGCCAAATGATACATTATATTGAGCACTATTGTCTATATTACTACTTGAAAAGTTATCATCAGTTTGAATTACAACTATTCCACTACTGGCATTATGGGGAACATAACATTTTATTAGATTATCCTGCCATGAGTCAATATAGTCTGATTTAACAGTTTTATAGTTCGGATTACTAGGGCAATAAGGGAAAAGAACAATGCCCTCGTCGCTACCAAAGCCATATCCGCTAATTATTATTTCCTGTCCGCCAGACGGAGCATCAACATAAGTCGATGTTGGAGCACCTGAAGGACCACTGCTGGGTGAAATGCTCGTAATTTTAAAAGGAATAAAGCTGTAAGTGTTTGAAGAATTACTCTGTTCTCCAGCAATTACAGATACTACGCACCAGTAGTATGTGCTCGTCGCAGTTATGCTATAATTATTATATGACGTTCCAGCTACAGAAATTTGATTAGAAGCTAAACTACTTTCATCAGTTGACACTTCTAAGATGTAAGAATCTGCATCTGGGTCAGGATCCCAACTAAAAGATACAGATGAGGTAATTATTCTTGAATTGTTTTTGGGAGATACTAATGAAGCCTGAGAATAGGCCATATTGAAAAAAAGAAATCCCAAAGCAATCAAGCCGATTAGATAGAGGAAGCGATTCATTTCATACCTCCATCGTTTATATTGTTGTCTTTCAGTATCCTTGGGTTTTTCTGCTTAACGGTGTCTTTAAGCCCTTTTCGAAGCCACTTCGCCATTGATTCGTGAAAATTTTCCTCTTCATTCTTCGCATTGTGGTAATATTTTCGAAATGCTTCTGTATCAGTAACAGATTGTTTTAAAGCATTGATAAAACCATTAGCACCTAGTATGTAATCTCCTACTCTTACTCCCCCTCCCACTCTCTCTGGCTTATAGATTTCATACATTACTCCCCATAATTCCCCATATTTATCCTTCTTGCCGAAGAAATAAATTGCTCTCTCATTTAATTTATAATCTATTTGATTGGTCGACACTTGACTGGTCGCACCAATCTTGCCGCCTTCTTGATCAAATGTAAATTCATTATTCTCTACATTACCTTTTATCGTTTGGAACACTTTAAATTTTATCGTTGTGTAAAAGCCTCTTCTACCTATATGTCTCCAGCCATAATTTCTGGCGTCACTACTATCCAACAACCATGATTCCTTCGATATTACTTGCGCATCTACAATTGTTTCTGAGTTGCTTATTAATCTTTGGAAGTGTTTGATCATGCTTTCTTCGCTCGTATCTATTTGAGAAACGGCAACATGAGGAAAGAGCATAAGAATAAGTATGCTCACTTGTACCAAATGTGCCACTGTTGAATTGAGCACAAAGCCCATACGAAATCTTGTCATCACCGCCTTTGCTTCTTGGAATAACCTTTTAATTGTACACATGACAACTCCTCTCTATTATTGATTGATCTAATATGAATTATTTAAAATGTATTTTCTTGAAAATAAAATAAGATCGACTTCTTGTATATTGCCACTTCCATCTTGTTGGACATGTGTCTCTGCTGCACGTTTGGATCATTTGGCGTCCCAAAAAAGATATCATTATCCCAACCCACTGTCAATGTAGAAGTTGAACAAGCAGCTGGATTAGAATTGAAACCAAACTTTGATCCAGCAGTGGTCCATGTTGATGCAGCGGCATCAATATAAGATTGCAAAGTCGTTGAGCTACTAAATTGATAACTTTTAGGATCCAAATAATATAATACTGATGTAGCTGTAGATGCTTGAGGCCATGTCCAAACCCAACCATTATAGCCGAACGATATATCAAATTGAGCCGTAGATTGGGTTTGATCACTACTGACATTGTCCGGTTCAGCAGTTGTAACGACCACAGGTCCACTACAAGCACCTTTCGGTACATAACATTGTATTGTTGAATTATTCCATACCATTCCATCTGTAGTAGCCGGAATAAAGGTATAATTTGAAGTTGGATTTTCAATAGGCTTGCCTTGATAAAAAAAACTAACCGTTCCTGTATTAATGCCAAAATTAGCTCCCTGAATTGTTACTAGTTGTCCACCAGTAATACCAGTAGGACTGTTTGGAGCACCGGAGAAAACATTGCTGCTGGGTGAAATGCTCGAAATTACGGGCTGAGGTGGAATGGTGACCCACTGATAGGAAGAATAATCACCTGGGACACCATCGCTATTCACTGTTGCTACGCGCCAGTAGTATGTGTTACCGAAATCAAGAGTTACTGTGTATTCAACGTCTACAACTAAACCGACAGGTTCGGCTACGGGAGATGGATTTGACCAATCATTAAGGTCTGTGGTTATCTCAAATTCGTAATAATTTGCATCTATTATTATCGCTCCAATGAAATGTTATAATTGGGTTTGATATCTTTATATTGTCGGGTGATCCTAACGTTGGCGGAGGCAAAAGCGGAGCGGAATCTTGAGAATACGCCATATTCAGAAATAGTAATCCGAAAGCAGCAAAGCCGAGTATTCGTTTCATTTCACGCCCTCTTCCGTTGTGTTGCTATTTCCTTGCTTACTATGGTTCTCCTGCTTAACTGTATCTATTATTCCCTTTTTAGTCATCTGGTTATTTTTCGATCTAAGCGACCTTGTCTTATACTCTTCTTCCGACATCTTCAATCTATGTAAATATTTTGGGAACACCGTTGTATCGGCAACAGTTTGTTTTACAGTATTGATATATTCGTTAGTATCTATCCTGTAATTTCCTATAAGTACTGTTCCCCCTCGCCAAATTTGAACTCTAGATTCTTCCTGTAAATAGGCATTTATATCTTTTTTACTGAAGAAAAAAATTGCCCTCTCATTTAAACTATATATTGCTGGAGCACCCACCATATAAGTGGTATTAGCGCCGGTACCTCCTGGTTGTTTAAATGTAAATTCGTTATTCTCTATCGTACCTTTAATAGTTTGGAAAACTTTTAATTTTATCAATGTGCAAATGAATTTACTGCCATTAATACTGTCCCACTTAGATTCCTTCGATATAACTTGCGCATCTACAATTGTTTCTGAGTTTCGCATGAGTTTTTGAAAATTGTTAACCATTGCCTGTTCGCTCGTGTCTATTTTTTGGGAAATGGCAACATGAGATAAAAATATAAGAATAAGCATGCTTACCTGTACCGAACGCGTCATCATTGAGGCGAGCAAAAAGGCCGTACGAAATCTTTTTATAACCGCCTTTGCTTCTTGGAATAATCTTTTAATCGTATTCATGACAGCTCCTCTATATATTGTTTGTTGATCAAACGTTCATTAATTCAATATGAATTATGCAAACTATATTTGCTTGAAATTAAAATAAAATTGAAATCAGCAGATCTTAACTGTTACTTTGCTCTCAACAGTCGAACGGACAATTCTTCTTCAACACATTACTCCCCTCATATTTTGTAAATGTTAGGAGTTTGGTTGTTTTTGGAGCTCTGGAGGCGCTACTGCCTTATCTCAATACCTTACCACCGGCAGATGTGCCCCACACGTAGAGTGTAACATTTTACTCTAATGGAGTCAAGTACTTTTTTAGGAAAAAGAGGGGGATAGAGATTGTTACTAGGTTAAGGTAGAATTTGTGTGTATTTGCACACTCGTCTTTATCAGTGGAATTCCTTTAATCTTGGGAATACCAGGATCTGAAAAGAGAGGATCGTTATAAACCATCACCATAATGGAATATTATCTGGATTATCTTTTTCGAATGCCCATTGGAGAACATTATTAAGAATGTAATCCCTGATTTTGTCTAATTCATTGTCGTTGCGAATGACGCGATCGTAAAAGTTGCGCTGCCATCGGAAATCGTGATACCCACATTGCCGACATTCATGTGTAACCGCAGCCTTATATGAACGAATAATCGATCCCAACGATTTTGGAATAATGTGTTGATATGTGTTTTGTGGTAGGGGTTCAAAATTTTGAACCCCTACATCGACATTCTTTGTGTTTGGCTGAATATATTCAACAGGTTCGCTTATCGTGAAGATTCCATGCAAATGATTGGGCATGACAACAAATTCGTCCAATTCTACATTCATGAAATGATTGGAAATTTCTTTCCAACATTTTTCTGCAATCTTTCCAATCTCATTCAACCGCATTTCGCTGTTTATAATTTCTCCTAACGTGTATTCATGATTATATGTACAAATGGTGATAAAATATTCACCAGGCTGTGAATAATCATATTCCTTCAAACGAATGGATCTTCGGTTGTGTCGTTTAATTATTTTCATTGGCGCAAAATGGTACTAAATATTTTTAAAGATGTATTAAAAGTAACGTTTGAGAAATCCACCGGTGTAGGAACGAGAATTCTGAGCAATTTCCTCCGGTGTTCCAGTTGCAATAATTTCACCGCCTCGTTCGCCTGCGTCAGGCCCCAGGTCAATGACAAAGTCGGCACACTTTACAACATCCATGTTGTGTTCGATGACAAGAATCGAGTGGCCTGCTTCGACAAGAGCATCGAAACATTTCAGAAGCTTCGCAATGTCGTCAAAATGCAATCCGGTGGTCGGCTCGTCGAAAATGAAGAGCGCATTCCCTTCCTGCTCGGAAGTTGAAAGGTGATGCGCCAGTTTGATCCGCTGCGCCTCGCCGCCTGAGAGCGTGGTTGCCGGCTGGCCAAGCCGAAGGTATCCAAGCCCGACATCATCTAACACCTTCAGCCGTTTTGCTATCCGCCTTCCGTCCGCTGAAGCGGAAAAGAATTCTATCGCTTCTGTTATCGTCATATTCAAGATATCATCCACATTCTTGCCGCGGTACCGAACATCGAGCACTTCCTGCTTAAAGCGCTTTCCTTTACACGATTCGCACGGGAGAAAAATATCTGCGAGAAATTGCATTTCGATCCTCTGCAAACCGTCTCCTTCGCATACTTCGCAGCGTCCTCCGGGCACATTGAACGAAAAATGCCCCGGTGCATAACCATGTGTCTTTGCAGCCGGTGTGTGAGCAAGCACATCTCGGATAAGATCGAATATTTTGATGTACGTAATAGGATTGGAACGCGGACTTCTTCCAATCGGTGATTGATCTACCAGCTCAATATGGTTGATTGAATCAATTCCTTCGATGGATTTACATTTACCGGCAGTTCCATCATACCCGCCTTTTTGCTTCATCATTCCTGCGTACAGCACTTTGTGTACCAGCGTGCTCTTTCCCGAACCGCTGACACCGGTGACACAGACAAACATATTCAAGGGAATCCGAATATCAATATTCTTCAGATTATTCTCCGACGCACCGTGAATAAAGATCGACTGTTCATTGTCCGGCCTCCTCGATTTCGGTGTCGGAATGGCAAGGGTGCCATTGAGATATTTCGCTGTGAGCGACGTTGGATGCTCCAGAAGTTGTTCCATCGTTCCATTGAATACAACTTCGCCGCCGTGTTCACCTGCCCGCGGACCAATATCCACAATAATATCGGCTTCACGCATCATTTCGGCATCGTGTTCAACAACTATTACGGTGTTACCGATATTGCGCAGCGACTTGAGCTGGTTTATTAACCGCCCGTTGTCGCGTGGATGCAGTCCAATGGTAGGTTCATCAAGAACGTAGAGTGATCCCATCAATGAAGAACCGAGCGACGTCGCAAGATTAATGCGCTGTGATTCTCCGCCGGAGAGTGTCATCGTCAATCGGTCAAGCGTGATATACCCAAGTCCGATTCCATCAAGGAAGCGAAGCCGCTTTCGAATTTCTTCTAAGATACGCTTGGCAACTTCCTCTTCATACTTTGAAAGACGGATTTCCTGAAAGAATCGATTCGCTTCTTCAATGGTCATTCGGACAATATCCTGAATATTTTTTCCGCTCACGCGGACATTGAGTACTTCCTTCCGCAGACGCGATCCGCCGCATTCATCGCATGTCGTATAACCGCGAAAGCGGCTGAGAAAAACACGATAGTGCAATTTGTACGATTTCCGTTCGATGAATTTGAAATACTTATGGATACCGTCAAACCCTTTACAGCCGTTCATGACGAGCGTGCGTTGTTCTTTTGTCAACTCGCTGAATGGGATGTCCACAGGCAAACCGACATCCTTTGCAACACGGAGCAGGTCGATAAGATTTTCGCGCCCCCGTGGAAATGTCCATGGTAAAATGGCTCCATCCCGAATCGTTTTGCTCGGATCCGGTACAACAAGATCCATGTCAATACCGACAATTCGTCCGAACCCCTGGCACGTTGGACAAGCTCCAACCGGATTGTTAAACGAGAAGAACCGCGGCTCCGGATCTTCATAGCGGACATTATCTTCCACACATTCAAAATGCTGTGAGAACCGGAGAAGCTGCTTCGATTCCAAGATGACAGCCAAAGCATACCCGCTTCCTTCTTCGAATGCCGTTTGCACGGAATCAGCAAGCCGAGTCATGCTTTCTGTATCATTCTTTCGAATTACGAGGCGATCAACAAGAATATTGATTCCTTTTTTCGATTTCGCTTTGAAAGCGCTTTCGTTCAAATCAATAAGTTCATCATTCACCACAAGCCGGAAAAAACCACGCTTCTTGAGGACATCGATTTCCTCTTTCACCGTTCTTCCCGGATGATCATGCATTGGGAACATCACGTACACTTTTGCCCCTTCCGGTTCTTGTTGGAGGCGGTCAACAACAGTGGTAACCGTATCGCGCTTCACCAATTTTCCGCACACGCGGCAATACGTCTGTCCGATGCGCCCAAAAAGCAAGCGAAGGTAATCGTAGAGTTCAGAGGTGGTGGCAACAGTCGAGCGGGGATTGCGTGAAGTTGTCTTTTGCTCGATAGCGATTGCCGGACTGATTCCCTGGATCAGATCGACATCCGGTTTTTCCATTCGCTCGAGAAATTGGCGGGCATAGGAAGAGAGACTTTCGACATACCGGCGCTGCCCTTCTGCATAGATCGTATCAAATGCGAGGCTTGATTTACCAGAGCCGCTGACACCAGTGAACACAATAAGTTTGTTACGCGGCAGTGTGAGGTTAATGTTTTTGAGGTTATGAACCCGTGCACCGCGGATGATGATGTCGGAAGGTTTACGACGACCCGAACTCTTCGGAAGGTTGTTCACTTTTTTTTCAGAAACCTTCCTCAAGTTTTTCTGTCCAATTATTTTTTTTTGTCATACGTGAAAGTAAGATACAGAAAAATGAGGAGACGGGAAAACGATGTTCTTCGTAACTTCAATCACAAAATAAAATTCATCAAGAATAAAACATTCAAAGATTGTGGAAAAAGCTTAAAATCTCTCTAAATAGAGTGCATTCCAAAACGAGCGGACTTTAAATCAGACATATCCTATTGTATTTATAAAAGGAACTTTGTAGGTTAATATAATCATTACTATAGGAGTTCATCTTATGGGAAAAAAAATACTCGTGGTTGAAGATGATGATACTGTACGTTTATCCATATCCGTTGCCCTAAGATTGAAAGGCGGATTTGAAATACTGGAAGCCGAAGACGGACTTAGAGGACTTGAACTTGCAAAGCAGCACATTCCTGATTTAATTATTAGCGATGTCGTTATGAATAATTTAAACGGCTTCCTCATGTTAGAAACGCTGAAGGAATTTCCTGAAACGGCTAATATCCCCGTGATTATTATGACAAATCAAGCTCAATCAGATAAGGAATGGAAAACCGGTGCAGCGGTAGAATATCTAGCAAAGGGATTCACTCTTGAGGCACTTCTCTCGAAAGTCAACTCAATTCTCAAAATCAAACCTACTTCATAAATAACTCTCTAAGTCCATCCAGATCTATAATATCCGATTCGCCTGAGAACAAAAATAATAGGGAGGAGATCTCCAAGTTTCACATAATTCCCTCGGAGCTTGATCTCCGCTGATCCGAAACAGCGATGGGAGGATAAATAAAACGCCCCGCTGGTTTGTTACCATAACGGGCATCTCAATAATACATTGGATTCAATATATTGAATCCCTACGTGAAAATTTCTATTCTTCTTCTACTTTCGCCTTCTCGCTTGCAGCGATTACCTTCTCTGCTGCCTCGCGCGGCATCTCGTCATAATGTGAGAATCTCGTCTTATAGACTCCACGGCCTTGTGTCATCGAACGAAGAATCGTCGAGTACTTATGAATCTCCGACATCGGTATACTTGCTTTGATTTTCTGGAAATGCCCTTCAGCTTCCATTCCTTGAATCTTCCCGCGACGCCCGGAGAGATCACCCATCACATCACCCATGTATTCATCAGGCACTAGTACTTCAATAATATTAATTGGCTCCAGAAGAACAGGTTTCGCTTCCATGATTCCTTTTCTAAACGCCATCGCGCCGGCAATTTTGAATGAATGCTCGTCAGAATCCACTGCGTGGTAGGAACCGTCAAAGATCGTTACTTTCACGTCTACCACTTCATAGCCGGCAAGCACACCGCGCAGCATCGTTTCGATAACACCTTTTTCAACTGCCGGAACAAAACGACCAGGCACTACGCCTCCGACGATGGCATCTTCAAATTCAAATCCCGCACCCCGTGGTCTCGGTTCAATCTTAATGTGTACATGTCCGTACTGTCCCCGCCCGCCGGTTTGTTTCTTGTGTTTGTATTCCACATCCGGCGCCGTTGCACGAATCGCTTCCTTATAGGGAATCTTTGGCTCTGTGAGATCAACATCCACACCATATTTCAGTTTGAGACGTTTGGTGACGATAAGCAAATGGAGTTCACCCTGACCGGCTATCACTGTCTGACTGAGCTGACCATCTACCGTGATGACAAATGTCGGATCCTCTTCATGCAAGGAATGCAATCCGTTCGCCATGCGATCTTCATCTCCCTTCGACCTGGAATGAATCGCCATACGAATGACCGGATCCGGGAAATTAATCGGTGGATACAAAACCGGGAATGCCCGGCTGCTGAGCGTATTGTTCGTATGTGTGTCCTTCAACTTCACCGCAGCGCCAATATCACCGGCGAAAAGTTTTGTAATTTCAGATCTCTCTTTTCCATTCATCACGAAGAGCTGTCCGAGGCGTTCACTTTTACCGTTGGATTGATTAACAAGATCCAATCCTGCAGTAATAGTGCCGGAGTACACGCGGAAGTACGACAATTCGCCAACGTGCTCTTCCGAAACTGTTTTGAATACAAAGAACGATGGTTCTTTCGCTCCATCGGGTTCTACTTCAATCTCTTTTTTATCGTTCAGATTGGTTGCCTTAACCTTGCCCCGATCCTTCGGCGATGGTCCAAACGTTGTTATGAAACTCATCAATGGACTCGTGCCGATGCCAAGTGAAGCGGCAATGCAGTAGATAGGGAATATTTTTCTATTCAACAGCGCAAAGCGGAAGCCATTTTCGAGATCGGCATCTTTCAACGTGCCATCTTCAAAAAATTTGTTCATCAATGCTTCGTCGGTTTCTGCGATTTTCTCAATTAGTTCTTCGTGGAGCTGTTCAGCTTTCTCCTTCAAGTCGGCAGGGATATCGCTTTCTGTGAATTTGCCGCTGCCTTCACGATTAAACTTCAGCACCTTCATCTTTAAAACGTCCACGACCGTATCGAACGGAAGTCCTTGATTCACAGGGAATTGTACGATCACCGCATCATGACCAAATCGCTCTTTCGCAGTTGCGACTGCAAGATCGAACTCAGCATTTTCATTATCAAGCTTATTCACGACAAGGAGGGCCGGTATATGTAAGGATTTGGTGTAGTTCCAAACAATTTCTGTACCAACTTCGACACCTTCCACTGCCTTCAACATCACCACAGCAAGGTCGGCGACATGGAGAGAACTGAGTACCTCGCCAGTGAAGTCTGAATATCCCGGTGTATCGAGAATATTAATTTTTGTTCCCTGCCAATCTGCGTGTAGCACAGCCGCATTAATGGAAATCTTACGTTCGATTTCATCTGCATGATAATCGGAAATAGTCGAACCATCTTCGACGCGCCCTATTCGCGTAGCGGCTCCCGCCACAAACATCAACGACTCGGTCAACGTCGTTTTTCCGGAACCGCCATGACCGATGACTGCAATATTACGGATTTTATCAATGGTATATTCTTTACTTATCGCTTTTGACACAATAGTATCTCCTTAAGGTAAAATGACACCGGCGGTGGGCATCCACCGTCAGCACAGATTTCTTCTTCAGCGGTGCTTCAAAGAATATTCTGCTGCTATCGCCGCATAAACAACGATACAAGACGGTTGATGATATTGCCAAACAACGCGCCCACACGCATCAGCGGTTCTTCCAAACGCTGTTGAAAGTGTTCTTCAAGCCGCGTAATGTTTTCGGTAACACGCCTGAACGCAAGAAACACTTCATGGATTATATCGACCTGATCTTCCACTTTTGTGACAATCAAACGCAGTTTGTTTGTTACCGCGTTGAGATTTTCGAGAATGGGCTTCAGATTCTTGTTGAGATCGATCAATTCAATCTGCAAGACTTGCAGGAATGCCTTGAAGCGAACAAGCACGACAATAAGATAGATACATACCGCGGAAGCGCTGCAGTACAACACTAATTTTAGTATTTCAGATAATGTTTCCACTCGAGTTTCCCTTTTCTGGGTTCGATAAAATAAATTGTTTAGATTTTAACAGAGGCTTAGGTGTTCTTTGTGCCTTACGTCTTGCTGCGCGCATTGTTGATCACTCGATCGGCATCGCCAAGTATGGTGTTTGCCTTACGGCGAGCATCATCCACAAGCGTGCTTGCTTTCCGTTTTCCTTCGTTCACAATATCCACTGCGCTCGATTTCGCACGATCCATATATTCCTGTGCATCTTCCATTAAGTCGCCTGCCTTCTCTTTGATATCAGCGCGTAATTCTTTTCCTGCCTTGGGAGCATACAAGAGTGCAACTACCGCGCCTACAATACTGCCTGCGATAAACCCTGCAATGAGTCCCTTCGCCATGCCGTCATTTTCCTGTGCCATAACAACCTCCAGTTTATTTATTTATTTATTTTAAAAAAAGAACAACAATACTCTGTTTCACTCAATTCTCAACTCACTGTAGAAACTCACCATGCGCCAATCCGTACCCTGCCTGTCGCAAGGCATACGAGCGACAGGCAAAGGGATTGATACCTAACGGACCTTCTTCTTATGACGCTGCTTCCGCAGGCGTTTCTTGCGCTTGTGAGTCGCCATTTTATGGCGCTTTCGCTTACGACCACATGGCATATGCGTATCCTTTCTGTTAGTTCGTCTTCGGTGTTTGTGAGTTGTGTTGAGTTAAAAGCTGCTGCGCTCGTTTCCCGACTTCGCTTGTAGGATCCAATGCAACTGTTTTTCTAAACCACTCGTTCGCTTCATGGGGATTACCTTCGCTCAAGCAGACAATCCCAAGATTGAAATTCGCATGGAGATGTTTGGGTACGTACTTCAGCGCCTCCTTCATCTCCTTTTTTGCTTCTGAAAAATTGCCAAGTTCCTTGTAACAAATTCCCAAATCTACGTGAGCATTAGCATCACCTGGATTTTTCGCGAGAAACATTTTGTAATAAGGAATCGCCCTCTCATACAATAATCCGTCGTGCAAAAGATTGGCAAGTTGCAGTGTTCGTGTCATATCGTTCGGGTGGGAGGCAACGTCCTTTTCCAATGCCTGAATCTCTGTTTGCTTCTGAGCCATTTCTCCCGTCAGTGTCTCCGGTTGAGCGAGCACTTGCTGGGTTGATCCGGCACTTAGGCCCTTTTCAATAAAAAACTCATATCCAATAACAGCGAGTGCAGCTATGACAACAACGCCCAGGATTGACTTTAACAACCAAGAAGCTGATGCTTCGTTCGACCGTAGGTTTTTTCCGTGTAATTCAAGCTTTGTTGATTCCATTCGTAAATTCATGGGGGAACCAGAAGCGATTCCCTCTGTCCAATCTACTGCCACGCCACATGAAGAACAGAACTGATTTCCCGGTTGAAGCGGCGCACTACAATGCGCACAGAGAATTCTGGGCTTCATTCCCGCCACTATGAAACCCCTTTCTTGAGGTTCTCATTCACAATTTGCTTCATTTCTTTTGAAACTTTGAATGTCGGAACGAAATGTTCATCCACCATCACCTGAGCACCCGTACGCGGATTGCGGGCAACTCGCCCCTTACGTTTCTTCACTTTGAAGCTACCGAAACCGCGGATTTCTATATTCTTTCCATCCCTCATCGCACCGATAACCGTTGTAATGAATCCATCCACCACGGCTTCGGTTTCTACTTTCGTTAACCCCGTTGCCGATGCAATGACATCTACGATATCTGCTTTGGTCACGAAGCCTCCTCAAAAAATTAGTTGGGAGATGTGAATCGGTATTGCAATAACGGCTGCTGTAAAAATTCTTGTCGTATTTTTGTCACTTCAGTAGCCGCATCACCGACGAGTTTTTCAAATAATGTTTTTCTTTTATTCTCTTTTACTGTTTTCGGTTTACCATGAATGCCGCCTAATTCTGCCGCAATGCTCACTGCATCTTCCATGGTGCCAAGTGTATCGACCAATCCATATTCCAACGCTTGTCGTCCGGTGAATACACGGCCATCGGCGTACTTCAGTACTTCCTTCCGATCAAGCCCTCGTTCCTCAGCTACGACATCGACAAACTGATCATAGACATCACTCATGAGTATATGGAAATACTGTTTCTCTTCTTCCGTCGTTTTGCGGAAAGGCGAGCCGGAGTCCTTGAACTTTCCTGTCTTCAATGTGGTTTCATCAATGCCAATTTTATCCATCAACTGCTTGTAGTGCATGAATTGGAAAATGACACCGATGCTTCCCGTTAGTGTTCCAGGATTTGCTACAATCTTTGTCGCGCCGCATGAGACATAATAACCGCCGCTTGCTGCTACCGAGCCCATCGAGACAACCACAGGTCTGCCGGCATCACGCGTCTTCTTCACTTCCTCATAAATTTCCTGACTTGCCGCCACACCACCACCCGGTGATTCGACCCGGAATACTATTGCTCGCACCGATTTGTTTTCGCGGTACTTCTTGAACTGGCGTACTATTTCTTCCGAAGAGACAATCGGTTCTTTCAGCTCGACGACCGCAATTTTCTCCCCGCCGGTGGTGGTCGTCTCGTCGTTTTCATCGGAGAACATCCATGAAACCAACGTTAGAACAAACAGACCAAATAAAAATACGAGAACAGCAATAATACCGATGATCCATTTTGCAGTTTTAGACATAGGTTTATAGGAAATTGATAAAGATCGAAGTTATTTCACTTCGCCAATCTCCGTTTTGCTCCTTATCCTTTTTTGAAGAGCACAAATTCCCAAGGATTACTTATAAGCTTTTCTTGCTATAAGCGTCCTCGTAGTATTTCGTGCTCTTCTCAGCCAGAGGCTGATGCGCTCGTCAGAGTGCGACGGAGTCTGTCGACCTTTGGCACAGTGTAACTTGTTATAGTATAACAAATTATGAAATAGAGGGCGGAAAGTCAATCAAAGTTAGGAAGAATGTAAGAAAGAGCATTTCTCAAGACAAACACAAAGAACAGCCTCAGACACAGGATTGAATGAAACAAACATCTACTTTCCTGCATCATCTCCATCCAAATCATGCATCTGAAAAGTCAAAGCATCAATCGAAACTTGAACTTCACGTAATGAAAGCCCTAGCGAAAGGAGCAGCATCAACAGACTGCCGACAAAAATCCACTTCCCCAATGTCAGCAAACCGGCGAACAGTACAATCATACACAGCACGCACCCGACAAAGCTGGCTACACCCCATATTTGCATATTGCGGATGATTCCAATACGGTAACGCAAACTTGTTAATTGTCCCTTGATGCGTGGATCAGGTTGGGTTTTGTACCGAACGTGGAGTTCGCGCATTAATGCGGCGAGAGCAAGAAAGCGGCTGGTATATGCCAACAATAGAAGGGATATTGCCGGGAAAAGAAGCGCAGGGGTCGTCAGGTTTATGTCCATTTTGATTTTTCTAATTCTAATTATTCATGTTCAGCAAGAAACCGTTCTGCGTCGATAGCTGCCATGCAACCGGTACCGGCCGCGCTGATGGCTTGCCGATATTTCGAGTCTGCGACATCTCCTGCAGCAAACACGCCGGGAATGTTCGTTGCTGTACCGTACGGTTTGGTCTTCAGATATCCAACGCCATCCATTTCCAGAACGCTTTTAAAGAGTGCTGTATTTGGCTCGTGCCCGATTCCAAGAAACAATCCATCGCACTTGAATTCAGTAAGAGTGCCAGTTTTAACATTTTTAAGTTTCAATCCTGTCATTTTCTTCGGCGTTGCATTTTTTAATCCAATTACTTCTTCGACAACAGAATCCCAAATAAAATTTATTTTTGGATTTTTCTTTACACGTTCCTGCATCGCTTTGGAGGCGCGAAGTTCATTCCGGCGATGAATGATCGTGACCTTGGAAGCATGATTGGTGAGGTAGGAAGCTTCTTCGAGCGCTGTATCTCCCCCGCCTACCACAGCGACATGTTGGTTCCGGAAAAAGAATCCATCACACGTGGCGCAAGCAGAAACGCCATATCCTTTATACTCTTCTTCTGATGGAATGTTCATCCACTTTGCAGAAGCTCCGGTTGCAATGATGAGTGCATCGGCAAAATATTCTTCGCCATCAGCAATCACTTTGAATGGACGGTTTGATAAATCAACCGACTCTACTGATTTAAACGCGGTCTCAGCCCTAAACCGTTGCGCCTGTTTGCGCAAAATATCCATCAGTTCGGGACCTTGCACACCTTCAAGAAATCCGGGATAGTTTTCGACGTCTGTTGTAATTGTCAATTGCCCGCCAGGTTGTTGTCCTTCAAAAACGAGCGGAGCAAGATTAGCGCGTCCTGCATACAGAGCGGCAGTGAGTCCGGCAGGTCCGGATCCGATGATGATAACTTTACGATGATTATTTATTGTCATACCGAAGATATATTTTGTGATTGAATGATTTACGATTTTGTGATTTGGTCATTGACAATCTATTATATAAGATGCACCGAATTTCTACAAGATTCAGTTATAGTAAAATTTACCTTGAACTCTCCCCAGATTCAAGTACACCTTTGGCATTCCGAATTAATCCAGTCCGCTTTGTACGCTTGATGGAACTTCGGCGAAACCGCCGGCTGAATTCTTCCTGACTCATTTCTGCAAGCCCGGTCAATTTCGGAGCAATATTCTCTTGCCGTGGATAAAACGCAGTTTCCTTGGTTTTTTTTTGAAATCGATTCCATGGACACACATCCTGACAAATATCACAGCCATACACCCACTGATGAAACTTGGGAAGAAGATTCTTCGGTAATGCATCACGGTGCTCAATAGTCAGGTACGAAATGCATTTGTTTGAATCCACTACATACGGTTGAATGATAGCTTTTGTCGGACATGCCTCTATACACGCTGTGCACGTTCCGCAGAGATCCGTTATCGGTTCGTTACAGTCCAGTTCCACATCGAGTAAAATTTCACCGAGGAAAACCCAAGAACTATATTCACGGGTAATAACGTTGGCATGCTTGCCCATCCATCCAATTCCTGACCGTACAGCCCAGACTTTATCCATCATCGGTCCGGTATCGACGTAGAGCTTGCCTGTGACCTCCGGAATTACAGATTTAATAAAACTGAGCAAATCTTCTAAGCGCTCTGTCATTATCAAGTGATAATCGTCTCCCCACGCGTAACGAGAAATCTTTCCTCTCTCCGGATTATCAGAATGCTGTTCTGGAGAATAATAGTTCATCGCGACACAAACAACCGATTGTACTTGAGGAAAAACAAGACAAGGATCGGCACGTTTCTCCATCTCACGTTCCATCCATTGCATCGTACCATGATAACCTTTTGCAAGCCACTCTCGCAGTCGCACTCCTTCTTCGGTCAATGACTCAGCTCGTGCAATTCCGACCTTGGAAAATCCAAGTTCAATTGCTTGTAATTTAATAAGGTTGGTGAATGAGGACTCCATAGACATCCATCAAAAGTTTGAGAATTTCTGTTCGTCTACTGAATTCTTTATCAACACTTCATTTCCAACAACACAAAGCTCAAATGTTTTTATTCGGCCGCTTCCAGTTACGGCTCTTCCACTCCGAATATCAAAGCTCCAAGCGTGCATCGGACACGTGATGATGTAGCCATCCAGCACACCTTGATGAAACACAGAAAATTGCTGATGGGGACAAAGATTTTCAACAGCGAAGATTTCATCTTCTACTCGAAAGAGCACTATCTCACGTTCTCCTACCATCACACGTTTCGGGCGCGCCGGAGTTACTTCATCTAGTGCGGCAATTCGTTCAAATCCTTCGATTTTCATATCTCCAAGAATAGAATTCCCAATGCATGCAACACCAGAAAAAAAAAGTCGGTTCCTCCCTTAAGAAGAACCGACTTTTTTGACCAATATTCTGCCTTACTTCCGGAAGCGCGATGTTGCCGCGCTCAACTCGGCAAAAGCCTTCTCGGGATGAATCTTCTTCGCTTTTACAAGCAACTGATCTTCCGTTTCTGTATGAGCTGGGTCCGGAACACAACAATCGACGGGACAAACCGCTGCACATTGCTCTTGATCAAAATGACCGACACATTCGGTACACTTTTCCGGAACGATGTAGTAAAAATCTTTCGAAAGTGCATCAAAGGTTTTTCCGCCCAATTCATAGGGCGTACCGCCGGAATAAATTGCTGTATTGGGGCATTCTGGCTCGCAAGCGCCGCAATTAATACATTCTTCGGTGATCTTCGTTGACATAACATATCTCCTTAATAAATAAACCTACGTAATGAGTTGTCTCGTTCTCAAAGCGGGATACGGCAATTGCAACTCTCTATTTTGACGCATCGAATATGCGAAAGAGACAACCGAAATGCAAGCAGAAAGTCCGCAAAAAAAAACGGCGATTTTTTACAAATATCGGTGCTCTGTGATGTTTCCTTTGTTATCGTATACATATAATAATGGAACACCGGTGGGGATATTAAGTTCCAGCACTTGTTCCTTCGTTAGATTGTCAAGCTTCATGACGATCGAACGCAGGCTATTACCGTGCGCTGCAACGATTACATTCTTGCCGGCAAGCACGTCCGGCAGAATCTTCGCTTCAAAGTATGGAAGTGTCCGAGCAGCTGTATCCTTTAAACTCTCGCTGATACCATCGGGATTCAGTTCCGTCACATCCTTTGGCGGCGGAACATCATAACTGCGACGCCAGATTTTCAATTGTTCTTCGCCATACTTTCTGCCGATATCTGCTTTATTCAAGCCTTGCAGTGCTCCATAGTGGCGTTCATTCAATGCTTTGTCGCGCTCCAGCGGAAGATCGGGCTGACCGGTAATGTTGAGGATAATATCGAGCGTCTTGATTGCGCGTTTGAGAACTGAGGTATATCCTTTGTCGAATTTATATCCTTTGAGTTTTTCTCCGGCTTGCTTCGCTTCCTGTTCGCCTTTTGACGAAAGAGGAATATCTACCCAACCGGTAAAACGATTTTCAAGATTCCATTGTGATTCACCATGTCTAATGAGAATAAGATTTGGCATGTTTTTTTCCCTTGTGCTCTATGTACTGTTGATTGTTTTTGGTTACCTGTTTCGAGTCTTTCAGTATCCGGTATGTAAGATAGATGTACTTACTCAAATACTGGCATCTCGATATGTATTACTTATTTTATGTTAAAATACCTTGCTTCCGGATGATGAACAATAATCGCATCTGTCGATTGCTCAGGATTTAACATGAACTCGTCCGTCATAGTGACGCCAATGCGTTCCGGCTTCAATAACTCAAAGAGTTTAACGTGGTCTTCCAGATTTGGGCAGGCCGGATAACCGAAGCTGAACCGCGAACCTTGATATCCTTGATTGAACAACCGTCTGATCTCCGGTGCATCTTTACCGGCAATTCCCAGCTCTTCACGAATCTTTTTGTGGCACAGTTCTGCAAGCGCTTCCGCTGATTCAACACTCAATCCGTGGAAATACAGGTAATCCTTATATTTATTTGAATCAAAGAGCTTCTTTGAGTATTCGGAAGCGGCTTTTCCCATTGTTACCATATGGAAAGCAACGACATCGACCTTCCCGGAACTCGCCGGTGCAAAATAATCACTGATACACAAGAAACGGTCGTCCTTCTGGCGCGGGAAAGTGAAACGCAGCCATTCTGCAAGAGGAAGAAGTTCTGAGTGTTGAGTTTCGAGTTTTTGAGTTTTATCAACTCGCAACTCTTTACTCGTAACTTCTTTTGGGTTATAAATAATTAAATCATTCCCATCCGACTGACACGGGAAGTATCCATATACCACCTTCGGATGAAGCAATTGATCATTCTTTATTTTTGATTTAAGCGTCTCATATTCAGGATGTATTTTTTCTAAGAGCAATTTCCTGTATTCTTCCTCTGATGACTTACCGCGAACAACGCGCCACTGTCCACGAATCAGCGCTGTTTCGTTGACATACGTAAATATTTCATCTAACGAAATATCTTCTATAACCTTCGAACCCCAGAACGGCGGTTTTGGAATTTCAACGTTGGTCCGGATCTTCGATCGCTTTGGCGCCTTTTCGTCTTCCGCAAGCATGAGCGCAATCTTCGCTTCTGTACCAATGAGTACCTCCTCATCAGTCTCTTCCATTTCATCATCTTTTTTACTCTTAACTCGAAACTTGTTACTCTTTATCTCCTCCATCTGGTGTAAGCCGTCGAAAGCGTCATTCGCGTAGGAGACTTGTCCTTTGTACGCCGATTTCAAATCCTGTTCGACATATCGTCGTGTCAGCGCCGCACCGCCAAGGATTACAGGAATCGTGAGGTTTTGCTCGTTGAGGACTTCCAGATTCTCTTTCATGACGAGTGTCGACTTCACTAATAATCCGCTCATTCCTATGGCGTCAGCATTGTGTTCCTGTACCGCGTGAATCATCGTCTCGATCGGACACTTAATGCCCAGATTAATCACTTTATAGCCGTTGTTTGTAAGAATGATGTCAACGAGATTTTTACCAATATCGTGCACGTCTCCCTTCACCGTGGCAATCACCATCGTGCCCTTCTGATCTTGCTCTTTCTTTTCCATCAGCGGCTCAAGGTGTGCCACTGCCGATTTCATCACCTCCGCAGAGAGAAGCACAAAGGGCAGCTGCATCTGTCCGGAACCAAAGAGATCGCCAACAACCTTCATCCCATCCAGCAAAATGGTGTTAATGATTTCCAAAGGAGAAAATTGCTTGAGCGCTTCATCAAGATCGGAGTTCATTCCGACTTTGTTTCCGTCAATGATTCGGTTCTTCAACCGTTCTTCTATAGTACCGCTAACGACTTTCGACTCTTTTTCTTCCTTTTTCTTACCGGCAAAATGCGCCATAAATTCCGTTAACGGATCAAAGACAAGTCTCTTGTTGTCACCTTCACCTTCAAAACGCCGTTCATCAAACACAAGTTGCCGCGCTAGTTCGCGGCCCTTCTCATCAATTTTATAAAGCGGAAGTATCTTTGAGGTGTGCACAATCGCCATATCAAGTCCGGCTTCAATGGCATAGTGCAAGAATACGCTGTTCAACACCTGACGTGATACCGGAGACAAACCAAATGAAACGTTACTGACCCCCAAGGAAGTATGAACATCCGGAAATTCCTTTTTGATAAGTCGGATTGACTTGATGGTCTCTATCGCCGAACGGCGAAATTCTTCATCGCCGGAACCCAGTGTGAACGTCAACGCGTCAAAAATGAGATCGTGCGGCTTCATCTTGTATTTGTTGACAACAAGATCATAGATGCGTTTGGCGATAGCAAGTTTAGATTCTGCTGTCTTCGCCATACCCTGTTCATCGATCGTGAGCGCGATAACAGCGGCGCCGTACTTTTTGCACAACGGCACAATCTTGTTGATGCGCTCTTCGCCATCTTCCATATTGATAGAGTTGATGACTGCCTTGCCTGCAATATACTGCAGCGCTTCTTCGATGACGTTTGCTTCCGTGGAATCGATAACCAACGGAATGGTGATCTGTTTATTGAAGCGTGTAAGAATCTCACGCATATCTGCCGCTTCGTTTCGTCCAACATATGCTGCGCAGACATCAAGCATGTGCGCGCCTTCTTTCACCTGCTCACGTCCCATCGCTACGATAGCTTCCCACTCTTCCTTTGCTAAGAGGTCGCGGAAGAGCTTACTGCCGTTGGCATTGGTGCGTTCACCAATGAGCGTTGGCGGATTATCAACACGGAACGGAGCAGACTGGTACAAACTCGATGCGCACGGAATAAATTCGTACGTGCGCTTCTTCGGGGCAAGATTCCCCACCGCCTGCACCACTTGACGAATGTGCTTCGGCGTGGTGCCGCAGCAGCCTCCGACAATACTGACGCCAAGGTCTTTCACAAAGTGCGAAAGATATTGCGTCATCTCCTCCGGCGAAAGATGATACTGTGCATGCCCGCCGACATTTTCGGGTATCCCTGCGTTTGGCATCACAAAGACCGGCTTTGGACTACTCTCAACCAGCGTTCGCACGTGCTCAGACATTTCTTTTGGTCCGGTTGCACAATTGATCCCGATGATATCGATGTCATAAGGTTCAAGACTTGTAAGTGCGGCAGAAATTTCTGTGCCGAGCAGCATTGTCCCCGTCGATTCGATTGTCACAGAAACAATGACCGGAACGCGGCGATGTGCTTGCTCGAAATATTCGAAGATACCATACAGCGCTGACTTTGCCTGGAGGACATCCTGACATGTCTCGACACACAACAGATCGGCACCGCCTTCAACCAAACCTTTTGCCTGCTCGTGAAACGACACTGCCATTTCTTTGAAGCTGATATGTCCAAGCGAAGGCAGTTTTGTCGTCGGTCCCAGCGAACCGGCAACAAACCGTTGATGTCCATTGTTAGAATAATCCTGAGCAACCCGCTTTGCGATTTGTGCAGCTTTGAAGTTCAATTCGTATGCGCGGTCCTGTAAACCATACTCTGCGAGCACAATACTCGTACCGCCGAAAGAATTCGTCTTGATAACATCGCACCCGGTTTCTGAGTAATCACGATGCACCCTCTCAACCGCTGATGGCTTAGAGACAACGAGATACTCGTTACAACCATCGTAATGCTCGCCGCCGAAGTCATCTGCGGTAAGATTTTGCCCTTGCAGGTGTGTTCCCGTCGCACCGTCAAAGACGATGATTTTTTGTTTTAATATATTGAGGAAAGAATTCAAAGTCGCGAGTTTCCAGTATCAAGTTACGAGTCAGAACCACTACTGATTGTACGCTCGAGAGAAAGAAGCATTTTGCGAACTTCGATGAGTTGATTGTTCAACAATTCGTATTTTTCACTTTTCAAGTAGTCCAAATCCTTTGAGAGAACCAGAAAATATTCAACTTCATTTGTCGAACCGAGCGACATCGTCACAGGAAGCGAGCAAAATCTGGTTTTGTCTTTCTTCCGGCTCCTTCGACAATGTTTGCAGCAATAGACACAGCAGCACGACGAAGTTGTGAAGTTACTCCATAAAGCTCATCCTTTGGAAAACCCTTTGTAATCACATATACGTCAATTACCAGCTTATGTGCTTTTTGCCAGACTGATAACTTTCGATAATCTTGCATAAGTTCCCCTCCAGATCAAGAACTTGTTACACTGAACTCGTAAATCAACAACTGGTAACTCGAAACTGTATTAATTTACGAAAGAAAGAGACGGAGAGCAATGTTAGGTTCGAAACTAATATTTCTTTTGAGTCAGACTACCATAGAACTCAGTCGTCACCAGCCGAAATTTTCTTACACATATAATACCCTTCTTCTTCAAGCGAGATTCTTAGATCATTTTCTCCATTTTTGATCCCCTTCTTCGGTCAGGACTACCTTCGCAAGGTTCTTCAGCCATTGCTCGGAGACCTTGCGAAGGTTACTGATGTTGCTTAGTTGAATCCAGCACTTTTCCGAATCCGAAAAAGAAATAAAAAAAAGGGCAGACTTCAAGTCTGCCCTTTCGGAATAACACATTCCAGAGAGAATAAACAACAACTACAATGAACAATAAAATAAGGGCAGACGTCGAATCTGCCCTTATGATTTACATCTTCATTGCAATTACTTCACCAACAATAACTTCTTGGTAATCGCAACCAGTTTTTGATCGCCGGTCAACGATTGCGAAGTCATACGATACATATACATGCCACTTGCTAATTTGCTTGCATTAAATGGCACTGTATAATAACCAGGCGTGTAGTTTGTATTCACAAGTGTTGCAACTTCACGTCCAAGCATATCATAGATCGCGATCTTCACACTACTGTTTTGCGGAACACCAAAATTAATGTTTGTTGTTGGGTTAAATGGATTTGGATAGTTCTGTGCCATGAAAAATTCTGTCGGCACAGGTGGTTTATTTTCCTCAACGCCAGTTCCTAGCTTAGTTCGGAAGTTGAATATAGAAGAGTAACTACTCGTTCCTCCACCATTCTTTGCGTTTACTCTCCAATAGTATTTTGTATTGCTCAACAACGAACTCACCGGCCTGTTGGCAGATGTTAATGTTGAATCATTAACCACCAAGGTAGCAAAAAGACTATCTGTTGCCACTTGTAACCTGTAAGTTGCGGCTCCAGTTACAGTGCCCCATGTTAGTGTCAATGTTAATTCCTGATTGACTGAACTATTTGCCGGCGTTTGTAAAACAGGAATTCCTGGAGGAACTATTACAGCAGCCGTTGCAACGATAGACTTGCTTTGACCAAAAATAATCCCAGTGCCATTGGACACGTAGATAATCAGGTTGGTCGTCGCTGCATTCTGGGTCGCAGCGTACGTCACTGGTCCGGTAAATATCTTAGGATTGCTACCTGCATCAAAATTAACACCTTGATTGGAAGATACAGTAGCGAAGTTCGAGACAGTGTAATTTATGTTATAGAACGTATCACGTGGGGCAATGGTGTAACTAAACGGCGCATTTACACCTACTGTATCACCGGCGGTTACAGACCACGTCGTTTGACCAACAGGACTCTTCGCCATGAACTTGGAACCGTTAACAGATGTTGCTGTAATCGCACCTGCAGTTACAGTGACGGTGTTTACTGTAGCTTCAGCTTTAAATTTCCGCAATGTGATAGTTGCTAAACCTTGTGCAAAGATGGTATCAGTAAGAGCAACACCACTACTTCTCTTCACATATTTAGGAATAGGTCCTGTTGTCGTGTAACTGAAGTAGAATGTTGTGTCTTTTGATGTATTTGGGGTAACAGTAGTATTATTGAGCGTAACTGTCTGCCCAGTTCCATTATATGAATATACACGATTTAATAATGCGTCAAACGCAGTAATTGTTACATTGACACTATCGCCGGCATTATGGACCGAATCACCCGCAGCTATGGTGACAGTGAAATTGCCCAAAACTCCGGTCTGAATTGATCTGACAAGAACAGTGTCTGCAAAACCGCTGAGCCTTGCATAAATTTTCTGCGTGTCTGCAGTAATAGCATAAGGGACGTATGGGAACGTTGCCTTAAGTGTACCGCCCACGCTTGCAACACCGGCTGTACCGGTCATGGTATATGTCTTTGTCACATGACCACCGCGGTTGTGACCTGTGGTCACTGTATCCGCAACTATAATAGAGGAGTCAGCAGTGATATTAGCCGCTGATGGTTTTGTAGTTGACGGGGCGTTTCCGCGGGCGTTATTACCTGCAAGACCGATGTCGATGTGGTTACCATAGGTATCCAGCTTCTCGATTGTGAATGTATCAGCCTTTCCTGCGATCGCAGTCGTGTCAACATGCGGAGTGATGGCAAGTTTCGCATAAGCCGCAGGCGTAACCCACATAGGAACTGACGCGGTAACTGAAGCGGTCACCGCAGACGTAGTTACAGTTTCAGTACCAGATACTTTACCAGCAATAACGGTCTCACTTACGTTACCGTTGGTTGGATAGAGTGTGTCCGCAACGGTTGTGTCGGCCCCGCGGTTAAACTTCACTTTACCCGTTGTTGTGAAGTACATCTTGTATGCAGCTTTCAACGGAGCGATCGTAACAGTTCCAGGAGCAGTGACGAGATTTTTATACTGATCCCATACGGTGTCCGTTAAGATGGTGGAATTGACGTAGGTCGCTGAGGCAACGAGCGAACTGTCATTACCACCACCCAGGCTCTGGACGATCTTCACGGAGGCAGGGACGTCGCTGCGGTTTTGAATAGTAATCGTAAGAGAATAACCACTTGCTGTTGCAAGGACACTGTCGGCAGTAGCTCTAACATTTGTAGAAACGGTGTAAGGAATCGCCACACCAACTGCCGTTTTATTCGTGTTGGGATATAGCGGTTGTGTAATGGAAGTGGTCAATGCTGATGTGCCAAGTGCCGTACCCTTGCCGAGTGTGCCATTGATTGTGAATGTCACCGCTGATGCACTTGCAGCGTTGATCGGGTTGCCGTAACTGTCACGGAGGAACCCACGTGCATATACTGTCGTTCCGGCAGCGATATTCTCAGTAGTAACCGAGGAACCACTTGCTGTTCCGGCATAGTCAACGATGATTCCGCCAAGCGCACCCGCGTTGATCACAATAGCGCGCAATTGGTTCGCCGAGCTTGCCGTGAACTTCAACGTGTCGGCGCCAACAAAGAAATTGCCCGGGGAGAACGTTGCGGATGTCTGGCCATTCACATCTGTATTTGTGATAGCCGCAAATGAACCGCCGTGCGACGTGTTCTCTGCTGCAGTTACAACCTGGTTGTTAATCGGGTTGTAAAATTGGTCAGTCACAGTGATCTCGTATCCTGTTGTTTGTTCTACAGTCAGAGTGTCGCTCTTTCCTGATAACAGAGCAAGCGAAATGTTTGCTGCGGCTCCTGCCGTTACAGTAACGAGATTGGAAGTAACAGCACCGCCCAGAGCGGTGAACTTCAACTGAATAAGTTCAGCCTTTGTATACTTCAACGCTGTCCATTGATACGTATCAACTCCAGGGTGTCCCAATGTAACGGTATGAGTTATTGTGGTCAAACCTGAGAGGGTACCATTTCCGGGAGTAGATGTACCATTTAATACAGCGGCTACACTTATGGCTGTGGCTGAATCATTTGGAACGTTTCCGAATTGGTCAGTGAAACTCAATGTCGAAGTGATACTGGATCCAGCCGCAACAGGAGTTGTTGGCTGAACGCCTATAACTGCAGTGTAAATCGGAGCAGGAAGAAGCACGCACAACACTGAACCTTTATGAAGTCCCGCGGTAAGCCCTGCTCCTGCATCACCGATAGTATAAGACAGACTATCATGCGTGGTGCTATCACTAAAGGCTCCAATTGCTCCAATGCCCTTAACGTAAACGCCAGAAATAGTGAGCGTATCTTGGTCGCCAAATCCGACGGGGCCGGTAATTTTGATAAATAGCGAGGTCCCGGCAGTATTGACACGGGCGCTATCGGCTACAATAGCTCCATTTACAACTACTGGGTAGGGTCCTCTCTTAGCAAACAGGAATTTCCCGGCCGCGAAGCTGATCGCAACTGAATCGCTTGTAGTAGTAAGCGTATCAAAAACGGCTATCTTAAAAGTCGGCATGATTACGGAATCTTGCACTGCCTTGTTCGCAAGTTTCACAACGAGTTTCGCCCGTGCACCAAGGGTATCGACTAACGGTATGGCTCCCGTCGGCGCCACTGAATTGCCGCTTACTGTAACAAAGGCAATCTGTGTCAATGCTCTACCGGCTAGTGTCGATCCTCCGCTGAAATTTTGCGTAATAGAATTTTTAGCCAGGATATTTCCCTTGAAGTCTCCATCAATAGTTGCGTCAGAGTTGACTAACCAAAAGACGTTGGACCACACAGCGCCGCCGATGAGGTTTATATGCGTAGTCACAGCCCCGCCGAGTGTGCTGCCCATCTCGAAGATGAAGACGTCATTCGCATCGCCGCTTAGTGTGAGAGTCCCGGTTATTATTATACTTGAGGCATTACCGTATTTTCCACGAAACAGGGTTGCCCCGGTGAGATCTCCGCCCACCGTGGAATCTATTGTTGCTAGATTATAGGCTGCGTTATACCCTGTGACTAAATCGCTTTCGGCTGTGTTATAGGTAGCGCCGACAGGGATTGTCGTCGTCCCGGTCACTATTCCGGGAACACTATTAGTAGTAACCTCTACATTCCCGTTTATTGTTGCGTTATTAGTCATTGTAATACACCCAACATTCCCACTAATTGTGCAATTGGAGTTAACGGTGACAGCGCTTCCAGCCAGAACGGCGAAATTGCCAGCTGTTCCAAGATTCGGTTTTGCCGGGTTGGCCCACTGACCATGCTGGGAAAAAGCAGCGGCAGGCACCATCAAAGCAAGCGTCAGCATTGCTCCGAGAAAGCGCATCCATCTGCTTAAGAAAGTTGTTGAATTATTTGTATCGTTTTTCATAAAAACCTCTTATAGAGTTAGCGAGTGAAAATGAATTACAACATGTTTTGTTGTGTAAAAACTTCTATTCGTCTGCCCTTTCGGAATAACACATTCCAGAGAGAATAAACAACAACTACAATGAACAATAAAATAAGGGCAGACGTCGAATCTGCCCTTATGATTTACATCTTCATTGCAATTACTTCACCAACAATAACTTCTTGGTAATCGCAACCAGTTTTTGATCGCCGGTCAACGATTGCGAAGTCATACGATACATATACATGCCACTTGCTAATTTGCTTGCATTAAATGGCACTGTATAATAACCAGGCGTGTAGTTTGTATTCACAAGTGTTGCAACTTCACGTCCAAGCATATCATAGATCGCGATCTTCACACTACTGTTTTGCGGAACACCAAAATTAATGTTTGTTGTTGGGTTAAATGGATTTGGATAGTTCTGTGCCATGAAAAATTCTGTCGGCACAGGTGGTTTATTTTCCTCAACGCCAGTTCCTAGCTTAGTTCGGAAGTTGAATATAGAAGAGTAACTACTCGTTCCTCCACCATTCTTTGCGTTTACTCTCCAATAGTATTTTGTATTGCTCAACAACGAACTCACCGGCCTGTTGGCAGATGTTAATGTTGAATCATTAACCACCAAGGTAGCAAAAAGACTATCTGTTGCCACTTGTAACCTGTAAGTTGCGGCTCCAGTTACAGTGCCCCATGTTAGTGTCAATGTTAATTCCTGATTGACTGAACTATTTGCCGGCGTTTGTAAAACAGGAATTCCTGGAGGAACTATTACAGCAGCCGTTGCAACGATAGACTTGCTTTGACCAAAAATAATCCCAGTGCCATTGGACACGTAGATAATCAGGTTGGTCGTCGCTGCATTCTGGGTCGCAGCGTACGTCACTGGTCCGGTAAATATCTTAGGATTGCTACCTGCATCAAAATTAACACCTTGATTGGAAGATACAGTAGCGAAGTTCGAGACAGTGTAATTTATGTTATAGAACGTATCACGTGGGGCAATGGTGTAACTAAACGGCGCATTTACACCTACTGTATCACCGGCGGTTACAGACCACGTCGTTTGACCAACAGGACTCTTCGCCATGAACTTGGAACCGTTAACAGATGTTGCTGTAATCGCACCTGCAGTTACAGTGACGGTGTTTACTGTAGCTTCAGCTTTAAATTTCCGCAATGTGATAGTTGCTAAACCTTGTGCAAAGATGGTATCAGTAAGAGCAACACCACTACTTCTCTTCACATATTTAGGAATAGGTCCTGTTGTCGTGTAACTGAAGTAGAATGTTGTGTCTTTTGATGTATTTGGGGTAACAGTAGTATTATTGAGCGTAACTGTCTGCCCAGTTCCATTATATGAATATACACGATTTAATAATGCGTCAAACGCAGTAATTGTTACATTGACACTATCGCCGGCATTATGGACCGAATCACCCGCAGCTATGGTGACAGTGAAATTGCCCAAAACTCCGGTCTGAATTGATCTGACAAGAACAGTGTCTGCAAAACCGCTGAGCCTTGCATAAATTTTCTGCGTGTCTGCAGTAATAGCATAAGGGACGTATGGGAACGTTGCCTTAAGTGTACCGCCCACGCTTGCAACACCGGCTGTACCGGTCATGGTATATGTCTTTGTCACATGACCACCGCGGTTGTGACCTGTGGTCACTGTATCCGCAACTATAATAGAGGAGTCAGCAGTGATATTAGCCGCTGATGGTTTTGTAGTTGACGGGGCGTTTCCGCGGGCGTTATTACCTGCAAGACCGATGTCGATGTGGTTACCATAGGTATCCAGCTTCTCGATTGTGAATGTATCAGCCTTTCCTGCGATCGCAGTCGTGTCAACATGCGGAGTGATGGCAAGTTTCGCATAAGCCGCAGGCGTAACCCACATAGGAACTGACGCGGTAACTGAAGCGGTCACCGCAGACGTAGTTACAGTTTCAGTACCAGATACTTTACCAGCAATAACGGTCTCACTTACGTTACCGTTGGTTGGATAGAGTGTGTCCGCAACGGTTGTGTCGGCCCCGCGGTTAAACTTCACTTTACCCGTTGTTGTGAAGTACATCTTGTATGCAGCTTTCAACGGAGCGATCGTAACAGTTCCAGGAGCAGTGACGAGATTTTTATACTGATCCCATACGGTGTCCGTTAAGATGGTGGAATTGACGTAGGTCGCTGAGGCAACGAGCGAACTGTCATTACCACCACCCAGGCTCTGGACGATCTTCACGGAGGCAGGGACGTCGCTGCGGTTTTGAATAGTAATCGTAAGAGAATAACCACTTGCTGTTGCAAGGACACTGTCGGCAGTAGCTCTAACATTTGTAGAAACGGTGTAAGGAATCGCCACACCAACTGCCGTTTTATTCGTGTTGGGATATAGCGGTTGTGTAATGGAAGTGGTCAATGCTGATGTGCCAAGTGCCGTACCCTTGCCGAGTGTGCCATTGATTGTGAATGTCACCGCTGATGCACTTGCAGCGTTGATCGGGTTGCCGTAACTGTCACGGAGGAACCCACGTGCATATACTGTCGTTCCGGCAGCGATATTCTCAGTAGTAACCGAGGAACCACTTGCTGTTCCGGCATAGTCAACGATGATTCCGCCAAGCGCACCCGCGTTGATCACAATAGCGCGCAATTGGTTCGCCGAGCTTGCCGTGAACTTCAACGTGTCGGCGCCAACAAAGAAATTGCCCGGGGAGAACGTTGCGGATGTCTGGCCATTCACATCTGTATTTGTGATAGCCGCAAATGAACCGCCGTGCGACGTGTTCTCTGCTGCAGTTACAACCTGGTTGTTAATCGGGTTGTAAAATTGGTCAGTCACAGTGATCTCGTATCCTGTTGTTTGTTCTACAGTCAGAGTGTCGCTCTTTCCTGATAACAGAGCAAGCGAAATGTTTGCTGCGGCTCCTGCCGTTACAGTAACGAGATTGGAAGTAACAGCACCGCCCAGAGCGGTGAACTTCAACTGAATAAGTTCAGCCTTTGTATACTTCAACGCTGTCCATTGATACGTATCAACTCCAGGGTGTCCCAATGTAACGGTATGAGTTATTGTGGTCAAACCTGAGAGGGTACCATTTCCGGGAGTAGATGTACCATTTAATACAGCGGCTACACTTATGGCTGTGGCTGAATCATTTGGAACGTTTCCGAATTGGTCAGTGAAACTCAATGTCGAAGTGATACTGGATCCAGCCGCAACAGGAGTTGTTGGCTGAACGCTTATAACTGCAGTGTAAATCGGAGCAGGAAGAAGCACAAACTTCGTGCCATGGTTGGGTCCAGACGTGACGGTGGCTCCATCGCCCACAGCGAAAGTCAAGTAATCGAGCGATGTGCTATCACTATAGGCTGAATTTGCTGTAGTGCCTTTAACATAAACGCCAGCAATAGTGAGTGTATCTGCGGTGCCAAATCCGACGGGGCCGGTAATTTTGATATATAGCAAAGTCCCATCAGATTTGATACGAGCGCTATCGGCTACAATAGCTCCATTTACAACTACTGCGTAGGGTCCGCTCTTAGCAAACTGGAAATCCGTGTTCGAGAAGCCGATCACAACTGAATCGCTTGTAGTAGTAAGTGTATCTGAAACGGCTATCTTAAAAGTCGGCATGACTACCGAATCTTGCACTGCCTTGTTTGCAAGTTTCACAACGAGTTTCGCCTGCGCACCAAGGGTGTCGATCGATACCCCCGGCGCTGCGAGCAAACTGCTAGTGGATACAAGCAAAAGCACGCCGAAGACAACAAGCAACGCACCAATCTTAAAAAGTTTATTTGTGTTCATATTATACTCCAATAGATGAGTTAGAGATATGATGGATTAAAATTTGGAATAACACTTTGAAAGAAGAATAAAACTTTTTTCAAAAGTATTTCCCGTTAAATGATCAGTGAAAATTAAGGCGGTAAATTCCCTAGCATACAATTTTCCCTTCCGTTTATTTGTATTCAAATTTGACATTTATTTTTTTATAGTTTTGGCATTACGTAACATTTTCATTTTAGGCGAATTTTCTATAACTCTTGAATAATCCAACAATTACCGCAACCCCTTTCACCTATGACTATCAGAGAATAGGAATTATCCGTTGAAATGTCAATAGTTTTTTTATTATTTTTTAAAAAACCTCATTTCCGGTCATTTACCGAGGTACGTGTATTTTATGAGCTGTTTTCCTATCCTATTATATACTACCGGTTTTGTATAGCCCAAATTTCGCTTTTCTTTGCATTAAGAAGCAATAGGTATCCAAGGGAATTCCCATTATTACAAATAGTTAACAATATAGATTTTGGACGAATAAAACCGGTATCCCGACCTTGAGCTTCGATCATGTATCATCTTCATTTATAGAAGGCACCGATAAAAACTTCTTTTTCTCTACTATTCGCTGCAAATATATTCATCGGTTCTACAAAAACCAAGTTATTTTTCATGCTTTTCACGTATGGGAATCTCTAAAAACTCTAAATCACAAATTACAAATAGCAAACAAATTCCAAAGATAAAAAACCAAATATAAATCAGTAGACCATAAGCTTTTTATTATTTTCATTTATACAACGCGTTTATTTTTGTTATAACATCGCCATTCATCAAATGAGAAGCAATGATGGGCGTCACGGAAAATTTTCGGCCTTCGCAGCTGCTTTTGGAAGCTCTCTCGGCTAAACTCTGAGACCTTCCACGTTTTTTGTGTCCCGCTGTTTTCTAGCGGGACGAAAGGTACATCACACAGAAAGTTACGATTCATTTTATGACCCACTCTTCATCTCCCCCTTTGAGGGGGAGAGTTATTTCTGAGATGATAATAATCGAAAAACGCAATTTGATCTGCCCGCCGCTTCGCTCTAGCAGGCGGGAGATTGCTACCACCCCTTTTCTAAAGTATATCTGCGTAGCTATTGTAATACCGCTTCGCGGATTTTTTTATACGCTCCTCCTTACCAAGGAGGGGAAAAGGGGGGAGGTGATCAGAGGTCTCTCTCTTGTATAACTTTGTGAATGTTACTCTCATCAATTCGTAGGAATCAATTCCGGAATGACACTTGTCGTAAAAGAGAACGTGTAAATTTCAAGATTTGGATTCGATGTCGTTAGCTTCAGGAGGTGGCTGCCGAATTCTTTATTGTGGACAAGCCGGTACATGCGCGGTCTGTCAACAAACAATGATGTCACTCCTCCCTGCACGTGTATCATATCTTCACCTCGTGCATCTTTGCTCAGCGGCTGGCTGTTTTGTTGAATAGTCACTTCACACAATGAACCGTCTTGTGAGCCCATGACTGCATTCACTTGATGAGCTTGATATGGCAAAAGAATGGCGCCGTCTTCTCCTGTGTTCCCATCAAATCGCAGACACTGGCGTTCATTCATCCATTTTCCCGTGGCGTAAAAACGTTCCGGAAGATACATGCCTGGGTCGGTGTACTCAATGGTCGATTCCGGATTATAGCCCTCCGGATTGCCAAGCGCACCGCGAAGATATCCAAAATAGAGTTCACTTGTCGGGCGATAACAGACTGCACCTACCTGATCTTCATCGCACAGAGGAGGCATCAACGCAGGCAGCTCGCCATGGCAGCCGGCTTCGATCAACAATTGCTGGATCGCGCGTTCGAATTCCATGTAACCACCTTCACCGTGTTGTGTAAATCGAATAGAGCCATCGCGATCGATGAGACAGCGGGTCGGCCAAGAACGCACCGCAAATGCATTCCACATGAGAGCGTCGTTATCAAGCATGACCGGGTACGTGATATGAAAATGGTCGATCGCTTTTTGCACACGTTCGGAAGACCGGGCAAATTCAAACTCGGGAGTGTGTACTCCCACAATTCTCAATCCGAATTCTTTGTACTTACGCTGCCACTCTTGGATGTATGGAAAAGTTCGGATACAGTTGATGCAGGTGTAATCCCAGAAATCAATGAGTATCACCTCGCCCATATGATCGCGGAGCGAGACCGGTTCCGAATTCAACCAGAAATTTCCGTAGAGTTGCGGTGCGTGAATATGTTTAGGTTGAAGTTCCATGTGTTCCTATGTGACCTTCATAAAAGTATCAGAAACATTTTCGAAATTTATTCTTCTTTCCCGCCGGTACGTGCGACAAATATGAAACTATCTTTGACAAAATCTGCAGCGTTGGTGGCAAATGCAGCAGGAATACCTTTTTTCAACTCATCAAATGTGACTACCATTCCGCCCGCCGAAATTGTCATGTTCGGATTGACCAAAATAGATCTTGTTGAACCCGAACATTTCAGTACAACACTTGCTTTCACATTAGGAAATGTTGCGTCGATGACCGGATCGATGTGAACAAGCACTCCGAGAATTTTCATTTCATCAACGTTCTCACATTGAACATCAATATTATTTGTTTTCAAAAAAAGGATACAATCATGGACAACTTTGCGTGTTATAACGGCAAGCTCGTTTGATGCCAGGGTAAGTCTTTCCCGTTCAACCGAAAATTTCGTCCAATCTTTAATCGCGCCTGTGAGAATGAGCTTCATTGATTCAGTGAGTGCCATAGCGTCTTTCCCATGAATGTTGATCAATCGCTGGATTCATGTTTGTATGAACCATTATACTTTTATCGACTTTAAGATTGAGCGCAATTCGCCCATCAACTGGTCGCACAATTTTTGTGTAATGATATACGGCGGAAGCAACCGCAGCACAGTTGTGTTCGTGCAATTAATCAGCAGACCACGATTCCGCAGTTCATCGACAATCGGTTGTCCATCCCGATCGATTTCAATACCGAGCATACAGCCCAATCCTCTCACTTCTTTGATGAGAGTTGGAAATTCTTTTTGCATTTCCAGCGCCTTCGATTTGATATACACACCAATCATGCCAGCTTGTTTCATCAAACCTTTTTGAACAACTTCTTCCATCACGGCACATCCGGCAGCACATGCAACCGGATTGCCCCCGAAGGTCGTTCCGTGCTCGCCATAGCTGAACACATCGGCAACTCTTTTATTTCCTAAAATCGCACCAAGAGGCAACCCGCCGCCAATCGCCTTTGCGATGACAACGATATCGGGATGGACACCCATATGTTCAAAGCCAAAGAACATACCTGTGCGTCCGACTCCCGCCTGAATTTCATCCGCAATGACAAGGAAACCATACTTCTGCTGAAGTGCAGTCAACTCATTCGCAAATTCCTTTGTGACGACATTAATTCCGCCTTCGCCTTGAATGAATTCAAGAACGACGCCAAGCGTCTGCTCGTTGGTCTTTGCTCGAAGGTCGCTGACATCATTAAACTGGACTGTCTCTGTGTTCTGAAGAAAGGGATCATACCCTGCGCGGTATTTAGGGCGATCCGTCAATGATAACGCGCCCATCGTTCTGCCGTGAAACGAATTACTCAAATTCAGTAATCGTGTTTTTCCGGATTTTTGTCCCCACTTGCGTGCAAGCTTAATAGCTCCTTCCACTGCTTCTGTGCCGCTGTTGGAAAAAAAGATACGCTTGAATCCGCTTGCTGTAATAATTCTCTCCGCCAGCTCTACCTGTGCATCCTGCACAAAGTAATTGGACAGATGGATATAGCGATGAATTTGTTTTTCAATAGCCGCATTGATGCCCGGATGATTATATCCAAGCGCATTGACAGCTAAACCGCCAAAGAAATCAATATAGCGTTTGCCGTCTTTTGAATAGAGGTACACTCCTTCGCCGTGGTCAATCTCAAGCGGAAGTCGATGAAATGTGTGGAAAAAATATTTCGCTTCTTTTTCAATCATTGATTCAGACACATTCATCCTCTTTTATATTAATAGGTTAAATACAGTATACAGAAATCGCACATTGGACTCAAGCTCTTCAAGCGTGCCAGTGTTGTAAATCACATAATCCGCTTTTTCGAGCTTCTTTTTCACATCGAGCTGTGCATCGATGCGTGCACGAACACTCTCTTCGGTCACTGCATCTCGTTTACGCACACGTGTAATCCGGGTTGTCTCTTCAGCATCCACTACAACGACTGCATCGAGCTTCTTATCCAATCCGGCTTCATAAATGAGCGCAGCTTCGATGATGAGAAATCGATGTCCCTGTTGTATCAATTCTTTGATTCGGCGCTCTCTCTCTTTTTCAACTTGAGGATGGATGACTGCTTCGACTTTGCGCTGGAGTTCTTTATTGGAAAATATTTTTGATGCAACGAACTGTCTGTTCAGCGCACCATCGGACAAATATGCCTCAGTGCCGAGAAGACTCATAAGCTTTTTTCGAATAACCTGATTCGAATGACTCAACTCTTTGGCAATCTCGTCCGAATGAAGCACCGGTACGCCGAGACGCGCAAAAAAATCACAGACAGCAGTTTTGCCGCTGCCAATACCTCCGGTCACACCAATTTTCAGAATATTTTTTTCTGCACGAGTCAAGCGTGATGATCAATCATCGATTGCACCATGAATGAGAAATTGCTCAATTCACCTCCCCTTTTTCCCCTCCTTGGTAAGGAAGGGATATGGTCGGGTTTTTTTTAGGAATAAAGCTCAACTACTTGTTGTTTTTCATTTCCTGCGTAATGCAAGCCAATAATTGAAGTTAGTTTGACTATTGTGTATCGATTTTTAAAATTTACTCGCTGTTATTTTGCCACTACCGTTGATCGAAATTCCCGGATCACAACAACTTTGATCTGTCCCGGATATTCCATTTCCTGCTCGATTTTGTTGGCGATATCGTGCGCAAGCTGGTCTGCGGAAGCATCATCGAGTTTTTCATGGCTGACAATCACGCGCACTTCACGTCCCGCCTGAATGGCGTACGTGCTCAGTACGCCGCTGAATGATTTTGCAATGTTCTCTAATTTTTCCAGCCGTTTGATGTACTCTTCCACCGATTCACGTCGCGCACCGGGCCGCGCACCACTGATGGAGTCTGCCGCTTGCACCAGTGCCGAGATGGGATGTTCCATCGGAATATCTTCGTGGTGCGAACCAACCGCATTGCAGACAATTGCATGTTCATTATATTTTTTGCAAAATTCATATCCGAGAAGAGCATGCGGACCTTCGACGCTCTTATCAATCGTTTTACCGATATCATGCAAGAGACCTGCCCGTTTCGCTAATATCGGATCCAACCGAAGCTCCGCTGCCATGATTCCAGAGAGATAAGCAACTTCAATGCTATGCTCCAGAAGATTCTGACCATAGCTGGAACGATATTTCATCCGCCCAATATGCTTCACAATTTCCGGATGTGCACCGTGCAAACCGATTTCGAGCAGCGTATTTTCACCCGTATGAATAACCTCTTCTTCCAATTCCTTCCTTACCTTCTCAACAACTTCTTCAATGCGCGCCGGATGGATGCGCCCATCGGCGATTAATCGCTCCAAGGACATCCGAGCTACTTCGCGCCGGAACGGATCGAAGCCCGAGAGAATCACGGCTTCGGGTGTATCGTCAACAATGACATCAATACCGGTGGCGGCTTCAAATGCTCTGATATTTCGCCCCTCACGTCCGATGATGCGTCCCTTCATTTCATCACTGCCGACATTCAGCACACTGACCGTTGTCTCCAGTGTAAAATCCACTGCTGACCGTTGGATCGCCTGAATAATAGCTTTCTGAGCTTCTTTCTTTCCCTCAAGTTTCGCAGAATCGCGGATATCCTTCAGCGACTGTGTCGCCTCGGATTTAACTGTCTCAATCAGGTTTTGGTACAGATATTTTTTTGCCTCTTCGCTTGTAATACCGGCAATTTTTTCAAGTCGAATATTTTCTTCTTCAACCAACCGTTCGGCCTCTTTCTCACGCTCGATGAGGCGTTTTTGGCGATCAGCGATTTCTCTACCGGTTGTTTGAAGTGTCGATTCTTTTTTTGTCAGCAGATCGAGCTTCTTCTCCAAGTTTTCCTCGCGGTTGTTCAATTGTTTTTCGTACGCCTGCTGTTTCAACCGCTTGGCCTGGGCATCGGCTTCAAACTCTTTTTTCTTCTTGTACCATTCGTCCTTCACTTCGAGAAGCTTTTCACGCTTCGTGGTTATCGATTCTTTTTCTGCTCCTTCAATGATTTTTTTTGCACGTTCTTGAGCGTCCATAATTTTGTTCTGACCGCTACGTGCATTCAGAGACCAACCCATGAAAAACGTAATGCCGCCGATCAACGCTCCGATAAAAATAAGAATATAAGGTTCCATGTCTTTCCTCAGTTCAAACAACTTTGAATAAAAATAAAAAACCGCACGCATCTGCCACAATCAAGTGTATTGAAAGAACTTTTTTTCATACACAGTGGGTGCTCGCCTAAGCATTTCACGCTTCCACGGTCCGCTCGTTCCTGCTTTTGGCAGAAAGTCATCGCAGGCTCTTTCCGTCTCGACAAGTCGGGACGAAAAAAGTGGCTTGTGCTCCACACTTATGAGTCAAGCTCCCATATTAACAGAATTGTTAAGTTCTTTAATATGATATTGATTACGGCTGATGGTGCGGTTCTTAAAACCTCCGCATCCGTATGTAAAAAGAACAGGCGACGTTGTTACTGAATTCGTTGGTCCGTCGGTTCGGCAATGAGACAATTATCAAGATAGTTGGAAAGTTTTTCTACTTCCGCTTCCAGGTGCGTCACTTCCTGTACATGTTTCTCGCGTTCCTGCAGAAGATCCTCGGTAATATTCAATGCCGAAAGAACGGCAACCGTCAAGGGCGGCTGTTCCGGAATCTTATCGTGAATCTTCGTTAACATTCCATCTACGTAGGATGCCACGCGCTTTGTGAGATCTTCATTCTCTCCCCGAAGCGGGTACTCATTTCCAAATATTTTTACTTTTATACTCTTACCGTTCATCGCTTGGACCAATTGAATTGTTTTTGTCGATTTCTCCACAACGTTCCGTCATTGTTCTCGTCTATCATACACGTGAATTGATTTTTATAATCAATTCCTTCAGCCGTGATTTAAGTACCTCTGACTCCTCCTTTGAAAATAAACTACTGCCATTAGATTGTGCCTGTGCAAGCTGCGTTCGAATTTCATTCAAATCGCGTTCCCGGCGTTGAAGTTCTTCCGTCGAACGGCGCTCTTTTAATTCTAAACTCAAAATTCGGCTCTGAAGTTCCTTATTTTCTGCTTTTAATCGGAGAAGCACATCGGACACATGTCGAGCTTTATCCCAAAGTATCAGGAGAGCATCCTCAAGGCGCTTCAAGCCCTTCTTGTCCGTCATCTCGGTATCTATAAGCTGCTCAGGCAAACCTCAGCTCCCGATAAGTTCAGTTGATTTTGGGCTGCACATCTGTATCAATGCCTTTTCCAATAAACTTATCTTCGATAAAAAAACTGTTTTGTTATTGAAAACAAACATTGTATCGCGTGATTCCATGTATGCGACACTAGCTGCGTAACACGCCGTTACATTGTCGCTGAATGGCTTCGATAATTTTCGCAAGCGCATGATCAATTTCCTCTTCCGTCAATGTATGGTCCGGAGATTGGAATTCAAGGGCATACGCTATACTTTTTTTATCTTTTCCCGTTTGCTGTCCACTGTACGTATCAAAAAGAACAACGTTCGTACATAACGGCCGTCCAACTTGACGAATAACATCTTCCACTTTATTCTGGGGAAGCGTTGCATCAACCGTGAAAGCCAAGTCGCGTGTTACACCCGGGAACTTCAGCAAAGGAGAAAACTTTCGATCTCTCGCCCAGCCGTCGCGGATTGCTCGAATATTCATTTCGCAAACGAACACAGCTTCATCAATATCAAGCGTATCTGCAATCTGCTTCCGTATTTTTCCAAAGAATCCGGCATAAGTGCCATTAATCTCAATACCTATACACGGTTCACTTAATATCTCGTGCGTATCATAATAAATAAAACGGTAGTTGTCAAGACAGAACTTTGAAAGCAATGCCGAAACTTCCCCTTTCATATCTAACACATCAACAAGGCGGGAGGTATTTCCATAGCTTACGGGCGCTTGGTTACCGCTGATCACCAGTAAAAGCCGTTCTTCTTCTTGATATGCTTCGAGCGAATTTGATGCTTTTCCCTCGATACGTAAATGAATATTGCCCAATTCGAACAAACGCAGATCTTTTATACCGTGATTTCGATTGTGTTTCACGATGCTCAACGCACTCGTAACCAGACTCGTCCGCAAAGCTGCCATTTCAGCGCTTACAGGATTGAGTGCCTTGACCAAGGGTTTTCCGGCAAGCGACATCGTTGCCTCATCTTGCAGACCGATTGTTATAATTTCATTGAATCCGGAACCGATAAGAAATTCCCGAACTTCATCCTGAAGTGCGTCTGTTCGCACATTCGAGGAAAAATCGATAGCAGCATGAGTTTTTGTTTCAATATTATTGTAACCATACACACGCGCTACTTCTTCTATGACATCAATCTCTTCAAGTATATCATTACGAAAACCGGGAACCGTCACAAGAAGCTCATCTCTGGAAGATGATTGTACAACAAGATCGATTTTCTTTAGAAGAGAAATGATCTGCATTTTAGAAAGCGATGTTCCAATAATGGAATTGATTCTTGAAACACGGGCTTTCACGACGATCGGTTTTCGTTTTTTAGGATATGCATCGAGCATGCCGTTCAGCAATTCACCGCCGGCTAATTCCTGAATCATCTGTGCGGCGCGATTGACGGCTACAATCGTGATATTCATATCAGCGCCGCGCTCGAATCGGTATGACGCTTCAGTGGAAAGGCCAAGGTGCTTTGATGTTCGCCGAATATTTTTCGGATTGAAATATGCACTTTCGATGAGAATAGATGTCGTTGTGTCGCTGATCTCAGTATTTGCACCACCCATCACACCGGCTACAGCGATCGGCCGTTTGGCATCGCAAATCATAAGCGTTTCGGAAGAGAGCGTACGTTCCTTTCCGTCGAGTGTTACAAACTTCTCGCCACTGTGCGCAGTTTTGACAACAATCTTGTGTCCGGTAAGTTTGTCATAATCGAATGCGTGCAGCGGATGACCGGTTTCCATCAAAACATAATTCGTTACGTCAACAACATTATTGATCGGACGGACACCAACCGAATTTAAGATGTCCTGAAGCCATTTCGGCGACGGAGCAATTTTGATATTCCGAAGAACACGCGCTGAGTATCGCGGGCATTTTTCTTTATCAAGGATTTCGATCTTCGCAAATTTTGATGCAGGTGTTTTACTTTCTTTGAGTACAACTTTGGGATACTTAATTTTTTTGTTGACCAGTACACCGATCTCTCGCGCTACACCGATGTGACTCAAACAATCCGACCGATTCGGTGTAATACCGATTTCGTAGATAGTATCGGTTTGTCCGAGGTACTTGGCAAGCGGTGTTCCGGCTTTCGCTGACACATCGAGGACAAGAATGCCGCTTGTATCTTTTCCAAGACCAAGTTCCTGCTCGGAACAAATCATGCCATTGGATTCAACGCCGCGAATCTTTGCACGTTCGAGTATAAATGGTTTTCCCTCGTTACCATGCTGATTGTGCGGAATGACGGCGCCGACAAGTGCGACTGCAACTTTTTGCCCTGCTGCAACATTTGGAGCGCCGCAAACAACTTCCTGCACTGTACCGCCGATATTTACTTTGCACACTGAAAGACGATCTGCATTAGGATGTTTCGCTCGTTCCAGCACTTCACCAACCACAAACTTGTCGTACTTCTTGGAAAGGTCCTCATAGCTTTCTACTTCGAGACCGAGCATGGAGAGCTTTTCAGTAAATTGCTCGGGAGTGAACTTAAAACGAATATATTGCTTCAACCAATTTTGGGAAACTTTCATGCTATAAACCCGTTTTCAAAATCGATCCATCAGAACTGTTCCAAGAATCGCACATCGTTTTCATAGAGAATGCGAATGTCATCGATGCCATAGCGCAGCAATGCAGTACGTTCGATACCCATGCCGAATGCATACCCGGTGTACTTCTCTGCGTCATATCCGACAGCTTGAAATACATGAGGATGCACCATGCCTGAGCCGAGAACTTCCAGCCAACCGGAGTATTTACAAATACGGCATCCTTTTCCATTGCATAAGTAGCAGGTAATATCCATTTCAGCGCTTGGTTCGGTGAACGGGAAAAAGCTCGGACGGAATCGGTACTTAATCGAACTTCCATAAAATTGTTTCGCGAATGCAACAAGCGTTCCCTTCAACTCGCTGAATGTCACACCTTCGTCCACGTATAATCCTTCAATCTGATGGAAGGCAACGAGACTCCGTGCACTGACAGCTTCGTTACGGTATGCCCAGCCGGGCATAATGGCACGCACCGGCGGTTTCTGTTTTTCCATTACACGAATCTGCACCGGAGATGTGTGAGTACGCAGTAAAATTTTATCCGCAATAAAAATCGTATCCTGCATATCACGCGCCGGATGATCAGGAGCGAAATTGAGCGCTCCAAAATTATAGTAATCGCTTTCGATCTCCGGTCCGTTCTCCACCGAGAATCCCATGCTTATAAAGATACGTTTGATTTCTTCCATCACTTGTGTGACGGGATGTTTTGTGCCGATGGGCTTTGAACGCCCAGGCAATGTGAGATCAAACGGGACTTCTTTCGGTTTGGCAGATTGTTCGAGAAGTGATTTCTTTTCGTCGAACTGTGCTTGGGCGTACTGTCGAAGTTCATTGAGAGTTTTTCCCAATGCAGGTTTCTCGGCGGGGACTGCAGATTTCATCCCCTCGAACAATGCCGCAATCTCTCCACTTCGCGCAAGATACTTGATACGAATCTGTTCAAGATCTTGAAGGGTCGTTGCCTTCTGAAGTTCTTCCGTGAAAGATTGTTTCGTGTGCGCAATTTTTTCGAGCATACAAGTAATCTCTATCGAAAAACGAGCAGGACACTCTCGCGTCGTCCCACTTTCTCAATGTGGATCATGAGATAACAAATAAAAAATCTTCTTACCATTTTTTTAATCCCGCACGAAGCGCTCTGGGCAATCCGTGCAGGATAAAAGAGATAAGAAGACTATAATTACGCCGTCGCAAATTTTACGACTTCGGCAAATGCTGCCTGATGATTCGCAGCAAGATCTGCCAACACCTTCCGGTTGATCCCGACTTGTTTCTTTTCCAGGGACGAAATCAACCTCGAATATGTCGTGCCGTGAATACGTGCTGCAGCATTAATGCGGGCGATCCAGAGAGCGCGGAATTCCCGCTTCTTCGTTCGGCGATGCCGATAGGCATGCGTTCCGGCTTTATCAACGTGATGCTTGGCAACGGTCAGAACTTTGCTTCGACCGCCCCAATATCCTTTCGCTGAAGCTAAGAGTTTCTTGCGCCGTCTATGCGACGCAACTTTATTTTGTGAACGTGGCATTGCTTGTGTACCTTCCTTTCAAACTTATGCTAATAAAAATCTGCGTACTTTGTATGCTTCGGTTTTAGCGACAACACCGGGTTTGCGTAAATGGCGCTTGCGCTTTGTGGATTTACTGGTCAGGATGTGACTGCGAAACGCTTTTCGACGCTTAATTATTCCGGTCGCACTGACCTTAAACGTCTTGACAGCGCTGCGCCGGCTTTTCATTTTCGGCATAGGCTCTTATTCCTCTGTTGTTTGTTTGGTTGCTTCTGAACTTTTCTTCTTTCCTTTTTCCGGCACAAAGTACGATACCATCTGCCGTCCTTCCATCTTTGGTTCTTGTTCCATCTTGGCAATATCGGACATCACTTCGGTAAAACGCTCGAGCAACTCTTTTCCTTGGTCCTGATAAGTAATCTCGCGCCCTTTAAAGACCACGGTTGCTTTCACTTTGTTCCCTTCAAGAATAAACTCACGAGCATGCCGGGTCTTAAAATCGAAGTCATGCGTATCCGTATTTGGGTGAAATCGAACTTCCTTGACAAGCGTTACATGCTGATGTTTTTTCTGAATCTTCTCTCGCTTCGCTTGCTCGTACCGGTATTTTCCAAAATCCATGATCTTGCAAACCGGCGGAGTTGCATTCGGTACAATCTCGATCAAGTCCGACGTTCTTCCTTGCGCCACTCGGAGCGCATCACTTATCGACATAATACCTAACTGTTCTCCATCATCCGTTATTAAACGCACCTGAGGTGCTTTGATTTCAGAATTAACGCGTGCTCGATCTTGTTTAATAATTTCTTCTCCTAAACTGTGAGTGCTCTTGTTTTGATGATATCAAGAATACGGGTCTGGAATTCTTCCCGCTTCACTGTTCCTTGATCACCCTTCTTGTGCTGACGGACGGACACCAAACCGCCGACTTTTTCCTTCTCGCCAACCACAAGCATAAATGGTACTTTCTTCGTTTCCCAATCGCGAATTTTATATCCCACCTTCTCATTACGGTCGTCTATTTCAACTCGCACGCCGGAATCTTTCAACATCACGTACACTTCCCGTGCATACTCCATAAACATATCGCTGATAGGCAAAACCGCGACCTGTGTCGGTGCAAGCCACAACGGAAACTCACCGGCAAAATGCTCAATAAGAATACCGATGAATCGTTCTAAGGATCCAAACGGCGCACGGTGAATAATCACCGGACGATGCTTTTGTCCATCCTGACCGATGTACTCCAACTGGAACCGTTCCGGCATGACATAGTCAACCTGAACCGTGCCAAGCTGCCAGGTACGATTTAACGCATCCTTCACCAAGAAATCGATCTTTGGCCCATAGAAAGACGCTTCACCTACTGCTATAAAGTAATCAAGTTTTATCTCATCCGCCACTTCTCGAATTTCTCGCTGAGCTTGCTCCCAGAATGATGCTTCACCGCCGTACTTTTCAGTATTCTTGTCATCGCGGTATGACAAGCGAATCTTCACATCCATTCCAAAGGTTTTGAATACCAATTGTGTCAGCTCGACAGTAGCCTTTATTTCCGCCTTTAACTGATCATGTGCACAATAAATATGCGCATCGTCCTGAGTAAAACCGCGAACGCGCGTCAGTCCGTTCATTTCACCAGATTGCTCATAACGATAGACAGTCCCAAACTCTGCTAACCGAACCGGCAAGTCACGATACGAACGCGGCTTCACCGAATAAATTTGATGGTGATGCGGACAGTTCATCGGTTTCAATAAGAACGCTTCGCCATTTTCCAGTTGTATTGGCGGAAACTGCGAGTCTTTATAATATGGATAATGACCCGAAGTCTTGTACAATTCCAGATTCGCGATGTGCGGAGTCACGACGCTTTGATATCCGCGTTTTCGCTGTTCATCCCGCAAAAACTCGATGAGCGATTCGCGAATGATGGTTCCTTTCGGAAGCCATAGCGGCAAACCACTGCCAACTTTCGGCGTTAAAAGAAAAAGTTCTAACTCAGTACCCAACTTGCGATGGTCGCGGCGTTTCGCTTCTTCCAATCGGAAGAGATACTCGTCAAGTTCCTTTTTCGTCGGGAATGTGACGCCGTAAATGCGCTGCATCATTTTATTTTTTTCATTCCCGCGCCAATACGCACCCGCGACACTAAGCAATTTTATTGCCTTTATTTTTCCAGTTGAAGGCAGATGCGGTCCACGGCAGAGATCGGTGAAATTGCCGTGATGATAGAAGCTGATGGTTTGCCCCTTAAACTCATCTAACAATTCAAGTTTGTACTGATCGCCTTTCGCTTTAAAATACTCAACTGCATCTTCCCATTTTTTTTCTTCGCGAACGTACGGAACATCACGATTGGCAAGCTCGTTCATCTTCTCTTCAATCTTTTGGAGATCATCTTTGGTAAGATTATGATCACCTAAATCAAGGTCATAATAAAAACCGGTTTCAATAGAAGGACCGATGCCGAATTTTGCGCCCGGGTATAGAGTCTCAACAGCTTCCGCCATTAAATGAGCAGAGCTATGCCAAAAGGCATCTTTACCGCCATCGTCAGACCATTTGAGAATCTTGAAAGTTGCATCCTGACGTATCGGTCTGCTGAGATCCCACACTTCTCCGTTCACTTCAACGGCAAGTGCTTCTTTCGCCAGACCTTTGCTGATACCTTCGGCAATTTGCTTGCCTGTGATATCCCGGTCAAACTCTTTCTGATTCCCATCTGGGAATGTGATCTTTATTTTGCTCATGATACTAAAAAAAATCGGACCAACGTCCGACTGAAAGTAAAAGTCTCACATATGAAGGATAAAGCGTTATGTTGCTTTTCATCCTTGTACTTTTTCTTTGTAATCGTGGGCTCAATAGGACTCGAACCTATGACCTCTACCATGTCAAGGTAGCGCTCTAACCAAGCTGAGCTATGAGCCCTCACAACGTCGTACAAAAAATAATAGCAAAAAAATGGTTGAAAAACAATTATGATTGATACGGATATTCGCAACACTATCCATCAAGGAACATTTGGTAGTGGTGCACTTTGAAATGGAAAAAAACTTTTTATACGATTCTATGTGAAGAAAATGACCTTAATAACCCTCCCTTTTTTTTCTAACAGAAAACACATCGGAAAGCAATACCACTTCAATTCTATACGTTTTAGCAAAATCAATAGCAGGAATAAAATCTGAATCAGAAGTTGCAAGTAATATTCGTCCTACAGATTGCTTGATAGATAGCTTCGCCACATCGAATCCTATTTTCATGTCTACTTGTTTTTGCCTAAGGACTGGTTCAAAATCTGCGTCGGTGAGAGGTCTCGGAGCTTTTATAAGACCCTGAATTGATGGTTGTTGTAGTGTCCATCCGTCAAAAGATAAATGACCCCGTCTATATAAAAAGGAAGGATTTTGTTTGAGGTCGTTTTGAAAAACCGTGGCTTGTTGGTGAACATGGCTAATGCTAAAATCTTTAATTGATCGAGAAACAGGTTGTATTCTTTGTTCGCTAAACGGTGGGCAATCGTAATAATAAATTTTCAGGAGAGTCTCTTGTGGAATCAGAATACTCCGACAAAATGCTTCAATTTCGCCGATAGAGGGAGATCGTCCAAGCTTTCTTTCAACAAGCCTTCTTGTAAAATCTCCGTCTAATAAAATGGCAACTTTCATATAGGCTCCCCTAAAATAGTGAACCCCCTATACTAATTGTACAGAGGGCTCTTTGCCGGCCTACCGGCGGTAACGGATTAACAACTCTGTTAATCTACAATAGTTTAACGTTTGAGTCAAGAAAAAAGTTGCAAAAATATATGGCATGAAACATAAACATGCTAAATGTAATATTTATGCCGCTTTTTTATTTGATTTCGCTATACCCAACAATCCCTCCCATCCCCAAATGTGATTTGTAATACCCGCCTGCATTGCTGGTGTAACTCTCAAGGTTTGATGTATACGCATAAAGTTATAATAAAAGAAGTGTAATGCAACTGCGGCTTTTAGGTTACAAAGTTTCTTGCTGAATGTGCTTGGCAGCCTTGTCAATTGTCAGGTTAAAAGTGAAACTTTTCATAAAAGAATTTCTCTATGGATTTTTGAGGAACTTCTCCTATCATGAACAACAATGAAGTAGTTGAAACTCAATATTGCGGGTATGGGGCAAAATCACTCTAAACTGAAATTATTAAAAACCAAATCATAAGGAACAAGAAAAATGAAAACTGGGATACTATGCATACTTTGCCTAATACTGACATTGAATCTTTTTGCACAAGAGCAGGAACAAAAAAACATTATAGGTCTTGGGGTTGGAATTAGTCCCAGATATGATAATTCCATTTGGATTGGAGATCCTGTAAATGTTTGGGCAACAAAAAAAACAAGCTCGGTATTTCAGTTTTTTTATGCTCGCCAGGTGCGTGAAGCTGTAAGGTTGGGAGGGTATTTCGAATATGAAAGCGCAACGTTTAACGTTTACAATTCTGATGATTCAAAAGCTTCCCGGTACAACATTGGCGCAAATTGGCTTGCACAATACCCCAATAGTGCGTTTCACATGCAATTGGGAGGATATATCGGATATGGCTTCATGAAGGCCTCCGATTGGGATCAATCGGTGTATGGAACTGATATCGGAATCATGGTTGGGCCTGCGTTTGAGAAAGATAATTTTGGGATAGCGTTGCATGTACAGTATGGCAAAGGCTATTATACTTCATCGGGAACCCCTACTGAGGTTGGTCTTGCATTACCAAGGTGCCTTGTGAAGGTCTATTATAAACTCTAATAATGAACAATTAAAATTCACTACCATTTGGAAATGGGAAGCTTTGCCAGTAATCATATGAGGGAACAACAATGACAATACCTGCAAAATGCTCAAAAATGTTGCTTCATTTTTTAGGGCTGATAAACTTTATTTTCTTTTTCTCTTTAACATCCTTTGCACAAATCCATTATGAAGATTATTTGACTTCTGAAACTATCTTCATTGATGACTTTTCCAATAATAAAAATGGTTGGGTTACCGGATTATCAGCAGATAGTTGTTATAGCAGTAAAATCGAAAACGGAGCTTTCGAAATAACCTCAACTTGTAAAGGCACAAATCCTTTTTATTGGATAACACGAACGATCGACATAACGAGAGATTTTGAAATTGAAGCGAATATACTTTATGTGCAAGGTGAAGATAATAATTCAATATCTTTGATGTGGGGCAAAAATGAGAATGATTACAGGTTTAATTTTGGGATATCTGGTTATGGTCAATACGTAATAAGACAATACAACGGCAGCTGGTTTAAATTAAAGGATTGGACAACTTCAGATTTAGTTTATAAATCGGATTATAATAAATTAACGACAAGAAAAATCGGTACTCAATATTACTTTTTTTTGAATGAACACCTAGTACATACTTCTGATTTTTACCAATTTTTTGGGAATCAGATCGGATTTCAGGACAACCAAAATACGACCATGAGGGTAAATTATATTAACGTATCTTATCTAAAGCCAAATCCAAACTCCAATCTTTCAACATTACCTCAAAAAGACAAAGAACAATCAATTGAATTATCTGGCCTTTGCGGTTCTTTTGGTATGGGCTATATCCACTCGACCGGTGAAATACGGGACTTGTGGACAGATGGATTTGATATAGATATTTTATTAGGGTATTTGTTCCTACCAAATTTTGGATTTGAATGCGGGTTTAACTATGGGCTTACAGCAATTGCCGAAGATAAGAAGGTAACAGTAGATGTCGATGATTCTTATGGGAATACTTCCACGAGAACTACAAGAGGGGGACAGTACTGTTCTTTCCCTGTCGGGCTAAGATATACTTGTCCAATCTTTTCCAGTTCAAAGTTTTTTTTAACAATCAGTGGTGGTGGAAACTATTATTTCGAAGACGAATGGGGCATGGATGATGTCACTGATTACACCAACAGAGGCTCATCAGGTTTTGGCTATTACGCGAGAATATCCTTTTCTTGCTTAGCAGATATTGGTTTGGGTAACAACTTCGGATGGGGGTTCCAAATTAAATACATTAATAATCATGCGAACGTAAGCGACTTTTATAATAATTCCGGATTTAACTATAATAATATGAACACTGGAGTTTTTGTCAATAAATCCCACGCATCAGATGAAAGGTTAGTCTTATTATTGGAAATGAGTTGGTTATAAAAAATTGTCATTTTTTCGATGAATGACCATGCGGGCAAGCCGCAGGGATCTTAAAACATACTCAATTGCTTCAGTTCTTCCTTGGGTCTTCCTTCTTCTTGTTCATACTTCTCAACGATACTCCAATTCTCTCGCTCTCCTACTGTCCATACATAATATCCATCTGACCAAAACTCCCCTCACAGATGAACATTTGCTTTTTCCCATACATCTGGCTACATTTTAATTAAAGTTAATTATTCCCAAAAGAGACAAGAAACAAATTCATCGTGTTCTGTAATAGTGCATAGGTTTCATGAAATTTAATACTCTTCATATTGTAAGTATTATAGCAATATTCCAGTCCATCTTGATGGCGCTGTTTTTTCTCCTGAACAAGAAAAGTCCTCGAACAAGTAATATCCTTCTCTCTTCTTCTTTTAATTGTTTTTTCAATGCTTGTGAGCTGCTCCTTGATCGTTAGCCTGAACTTACTAGGGAAGGGTCAGACATATCGTTCACTTGTTTTTCTGTTAGGCCAAACGGCATTTTTGGTTGGCCCCTTACTCTTTTTATATATTCGTTCGCTACTGAATATGAATTTTTCATTCAAAAAGTACGATTGGCTGCATTTTATTCCTTTTGTCATCGCTGTTATATATTCAGTCGGTATTATACAAACTGCCAGTAAATTCAGTATTTGGACGTACCCCGGCCGACTTTTCATCACAGCAGCGATACTGTCTCAAAATATTATGTACTTAATCGCTTCGTGGAAAGATATTCAATCGTATGGGTTGACCTTTAAATCGTTTCTTTCGTATATCGACAATTCACGATTGTCATGGGTGCGATATTTTACCGTTGGCTATATTCTCCTTTGGGTGGCGCAACTTCAAGTGTTTTTTGGCTGGGATATTCTTGGCCACCCGGCATGGTGTCCCTACGGCTTAAGCTTATATTCAGTGACAGCATTTGTATTCTTCAATGGAATTCTTTTCATTGCATTACGAAAGCCCGAAACATTTTACCGAGTTCAGAAATATCAGTCCTCCATCCTCAAACAATCGGATAAAGAACAGTACCGGGAAAAATTGATCGTACTTATGGGCGGCGAAAAGATTTTCCTTAATCCGTCTATGACTCTCAGCGATATTGCTCAAAAACTGGGTATCGCTCCCTGCTATATATCACAGATCATCAATGAATCCTTTCAACAAAACTTTCGGGATTTTATCAACAAATATAGAATTGAGGAAAGTAAGCGACTGTTGACTCAACCAAACCAACACCTGAATATTTTGGGAATTGCACTCGACGCCGGATTTAATTCCAAATCGGCATTCAACAGCGCTTTTAAAAAGCACACGGGTATCACTCCAAAAGAATTCAAAAAGAAAGTATCCACAGTGTCTTCGTCGTGATAGAAATTATTAGACGCTCCCTTTCTTCCTCAACCGCACTAACCATCGTACAATCTCCGATTGACACGTTCAAGATGACTTGATATGCAATTCAGCTCGATCCCCCTCATGCAATTTAAATCAAGAGATTCTTCCATACTTTCTGCCATCTGATACTGCTTCACATCATTTGTTTCTTACCCTCATCGGTAATAATTACCAACCCGTAAACACCTTGCATTCTGATTGAAAGATGTCTCGAAATACATTTCCGGACGATTTCCCCATCAGATTTGATTTACTTGTCAGTAAAAATACTTAAAAATTTCTGTCAAGAATTCACATCAGACCTAAAAGGAGACAAACGTAGAACAAAAACACATTCTTCTGACAGCCGTCTTTTTGTTGGTAATGGTGGCATCATCATTTGCACAAAGCATTGTTCTTGATGTAGGCAAAGACGCATATATTTGCGGCTGCCAGCCGGATGCGAATAATCCGGGCGGTCCCTATCACGAAACTGTACCAAGGTGCCTACTACGTAGGAGGTCATCAATGCTATGCCCGAACAGCGTCTTGTTGGGACCTCAGCAATCTTCCCCAGGGAAGCACTATCACCCATGCGACAATAGAATTTGAGTGCACATCAACGTATGGCACACTGACAGGGCAAATGGTGTTCTATCGTTTTCTTGGGGATTGGGGTGAAACGACGATCACTCATAATAATCTGCCTTCATACACTTCGCAGGATTCCATCGTTACCAACTGGCCTGCTGCGGGACAATGGCTTTCAATCGATGCTACAAACCTACTACGATTTTGGTATGCACATCCCGATTCAAATTTTGGTCTCTATGGCCATTGTGCAAATACTACAGCAACTAACGGTGCAGTAGAATTCAATAGTTCTCGTTTTGCTACAAGTGCCGATCGCCCAAAGTTGACCATTACATATACAACCACAGATGTTAAATCAGAAGGAACATTGCTCCCTTCAGACTTTCAATTGGAGGCATATCCAAATCCTTTCAATCCAACCACGAACATTTCTTATACATTAGAGAAGTCTGGATGGACACTCTTGAACGTTATTGATCTGAACGGCCGCATCGTCGATCAACTTGTCAATTCGTATCAATCGATGGGAGAGCATCATATACAGTGGAATGCCAATCGATTCTCATCCGGCATCTATTTAGTTTCTCTAGCATCCGGCGAGAGACGAGCAGCAAAAAAAGTGGTTTTGATGAAATGAAGCACATGAATATTCAAAAATATTTTTCTCCATCTGAACGAGGAATCGAATATGTGGAAGTATGCTTGGCGTGAAATAATCCGCAGAAAAGGCCGTTCAATTGCAGCCATTTGCAGCTATGCACTGGCAGCGATGATTTTCAGTGTCCTCATTTCTCTTCTCCAATATTCAGAGCGCAGCCAATATAAAACACTGTATAATACCGGAACCCATTTCATTGCTTTCAGTCCTGTCTGCTGTAATCTGCCTCTTTTAAAAGATGAGACACATGAGGGATTTTGGGCAAACGGTTCACGCTCTTCTGTTATGCCGATAAATTTAATCGATACGATAAAGAGACTACCCACAGTAAGAGATGCATCCCCTTTATTGATGTTTCGGTTCAAAGACAGTACAAACAATGCCGGAATTATTGCAAGTGGATTTGATCCGGAAAATACTATCTCCGTTGCCAACACTACTTGTTCGTCAACAGATTTGGTTTCTGGACGGTTTATCACATCGCTCGACACAAATAGTATTATAGTGGAAGAGTCGTTTGCATATTCGCATACAATTGCTGTCGGAAAGTCGTTAAACGTTGCGGGAACATCACTTCTCGTCGTCGGGATTGTCAATGCAGGCATTCGTCCGGTGAAGTCTGATATTTATATGTCTTTCACACAAGCAGAACGAATGATTAGTCGGCAAACCTGGAATCCGCTCAAAGATGAAATGAATATTATTCTGGTGGAATCGGCAAATGCCCAAGTACATGAACAAGCAGTACAAAATGTGAAAAGTATTCTTGGAAAAGATAAGATCGTATCATCTTATTCTTGTCACAATCCGGCAGCAGAGGCAATCAATCTCAATCACCAATTACTCTGGCTGGTAATTATTTTTATAACAGTATTTATAATTGTTCATGTCATCAGAAATCATTATGCATCTATTATTGAACGCAAACGAGAGATTGGCATTCTGCAGTCTATGGGTTGGACAAGAAAGCGTACTGTTCTTGTTGTCGGGTATGAACTTATACTTCAAGCTCTCCTCGGAGGAATTTTGGGCGGGTATCTCGCTATACTATGCCAAATAGCTGTCCCTGCCTCAAAATCATCTTGTCATATCCTTTGCGCCATTGACTCTTACGGCAATGCGCTTATTGGTTTAGGCATAGTGCTTACGATAGCGACATTGTCAGCATTAAGCTTTGCATTCTGTAGTGCACGTCTTCAGCCAATGGAAAATCTAAAAACAGTATAGAGACAGATTAAAAACTCATATTCTAAAAGGTAGAACCATGATTCCCCCTCTTCTTCGATGCCAGGGTGTCTCGAAAACATTTCAGAGTGACCAAAAAAAAATCGAGGTGCTCCACAACATAGAATTTCATATTTGTTCAGGTGAGACCATGTTACTCTTCGGCAAAAGCGGTCAAGGAAAATCAGTGCTGCTCTCTATGCTCTGCGGACTGGATGATCCGACAAGCGGCAATATTTATTTTGACGGAGTGTGGTTAAGGTCGTGTACGCCAAAACAATTAGAGTCTATTCGGCGTACTCATATAGGAATTATTTTCCAGAATTTGAACCTTATTCCATCATGGACTGCCCTCGAAAATGTTGAAGCCGCTTTAGAAGATATTGTTTCATCTCCAAAAACAAAGCGCACTCTTGCTCAAACCCTCCTGGAAGAAATAGGTCTCGCAGATCGTATGGATCATATTCCGGGAGAACTTAGTATGGGTGAGCAGCAAAGGGTTGCAATTGCCCGCACCTTGATCAGAGAACCAAAATTAACCCTCGCTGATGAACCGACCGGCGATTTAGATGCAGAAACTGCCGAACAAATAGTACATCTCCTTCGCTCATATATAGAGAAAACGAATGCGGCACTATTCGTTGCAACGCATGGCAGCTTTCCAGATATCCATTTCGATCGAACCCTCATTCTGAATAATGGAATAGTATCGCCATTGTCTGATAAACTCGAGAGAAAAACAATTATATCGACACATTCAAAGAACACTCTTTCACTCATATCATCTTATCAAAGGAACACATCATGAAAAATATTACACTTTTATTCGCCTTGATGTTGATGTCAACACATTTTTTGTTGAGTAAAATACTCCATGTTCCTCAAGAGTATTTAACCATTCAATCGGCAATAAATGCCGCACACAATTCGGATACGATTCTCATTTCAGAAGGGATGTATTACGAAAATATTAGATATTATGGCAAAGGAATAGTTGTTGCCAGCAATTACATGTACACCAAAGACTGGCATACAGTACAAAACACGATTATTAATGGAAGCACTTGCGTTAATAAAGATACCGCAAGCACGGTGCAATTCCTTGATAGAGAGGATTCAACAGCAATACTTGATGGATTTACCATTACCGGAGGAACGGGAACTCTATGGATTTCTGGAGCAAATAAAATGATAGATGGGGGAGGAATCTTCCTGAACAAGAGCTCGGCTACTATTAGAAACAATATCATCACGAATAATATGGCGCAAACTGGAGCCGGAGGAGGAATTGGTTCCTTGTCCACTAATCCGACTATCGAGAATAATGTCATCTTCTCGAATACTTCATGGGATGCTGGAGGTCTCATGCTCGATTCAGGAAAAGTCAGAAACAATATCATCTACCATAATACTACCGTCATACAAGGAGGCGGAGTCATAATCTTCCAAGCTCCACAAAATAGTGCGATTGTAGAAAATAATATTATCGCTGGTAATGTATCAACGACCTCAGCCGCAGGTGGAATCTCTATCTGGGTGACCGATGCAACAACTATTCCTGTTGTGAAAAACAATATTGTCTGGGGGAACAGACAGGCCGCAGGTGGACAAATAGATTATCCTCAATACATCACCAGCTACAACGATGTGGAAGACTATTCATCAGGAACAAATATTGCGGTGTTCCCACAGCTTCAAGAAGGATCATTTCTTCTGTCTCCGACATCACCATGTATCGACGCTGGTGATCCTTCCGCACTCTATAACGATATAGAAAATCCAAGCAATCTTGGAATGGCATTACCACCATCGAAAGGAACAGTAAGAAATGATATAGGTGCATACGGTGGCTTTTTTGCAAAGGCACTTTCATTGCTCGATGTGAGCGACTTTCGTCTTTCAAGCAGTTCTATCAGTTTACAATGTTCCACGAGCTGTCAAAAAACTGCGGGGATTGAATTGCTGAACCTCAGCTCGAAAAGTTTAACAATTGACAGTGTAACGGTTTCGGATACTGCAACATTTTCTTTGAATAAGAATTTTGCCGGCCAGACTTTTATTTTGCTTTCATTCGACTCGATAAAAATCACATTTTAACCATCTGCCCGTGCCAATTTTTACGATACGGTCAGAGTGTATCATCACATCACTGGAAAAACAAATCCGTTGAAGATCGCAATCTCAGCAACATCGAACTCCGCGCCATTTCTCAATAAATCGATTCCCGCTCAAACAGCTTATGTGGGACAACTCTATACATTTCAAATTCCCGACAGCGCATTTCTTGATCCGGACATCGGGGATACGCTTATCTATCAAGCAACGGGATTGCCTTCGTGGTTAAGCTTTAACGCACAGACTCATACCTTTCAAGGAACTCCAACAACAAAAACAAAATACATCCTTGGAGTAAATGTCATGGATATTCTTCAAGCAAGCGCTGCCACGAGCTTTACGATATTTGTCGTGAATCCAACGACAAACGTTGACGATATATCGACATTACCAACCAAGTACGGTCTGAGCCAAAACTATCCTAACCCCTTCAATCCGTCGACTTTAATAGAGTATCAGGTTCCGACGTTTAGCAGGGTACACCTGAAGGTTTATGATGTCCTTGGAAGAGAGGTAGCTTTACTGGTGAACGAAGCTAAAAATGCCAGTCAATATTCTGTTGAATGGAATGCAACGGGGATGCCAAGCGGTGTTTATTTTTATCGTCTTGCAACAGAAAATTTTTCGCAAGTCAAAAGAATGCTATTGATAAAATAAGATTGATGCTTTTTCACTTTGCATGAAAAGGTGTTTGTAAGGTTTTTGAGGATACTATTATTATTGTTACATATCTGTTACATTGAGGCAACAGATTTTTCGAATCGAATGGTTCAGACGATAATGCTTGTTATACACCAATAATAAGAGGTGAGTCATGAGATTCTTTATTGTAGTAATAATTATTGCCGCCTTCATCGGTTGTGTTCCCACACAACAGATTGCCGATCCATCAATTCCACAGGTATTGGTTCAAGATCCACTCCCTGCACTTCCGGAATCAATGCAAAACACACCCTCAGAGATATCTATGGCGTTGTTTATTACCGAAGATGGGTCGGTCACGAAAGTCCGACTCATGAAGGGCAGTGGAAGTTCTTCTTGGGATTCGCTTGCTGTTGCTACAATCTTGCGATGGCAATTTGTACCTGCCCATACGAACGATAAACCCATCAGCACATGGTTTCATCTGCGGGCTCCTATTCGATATATGAAACCATTGTATGTTACATTAGCAGAAATAATGTGTACTTCGAGAGAAAGAATTGATTCTGTTTACAAAGCATTGAAGCAAGAACAAGATTTTAACGAATTAGCAGTGTGTTATTCCATTGATCCTTCACGCGAGAACAAAGGTGTGCTCGGGGAAATGAACATTTTTTGCTACCCGGAACAAATCCGACGCATATTGTCTGACCTCGAAATAGATGAATTCACAGAACCAATTCAATACGGCGATCAATATGTTATTTTCAAAAGACTAAAGAAATAATTAGATTGCAGCGATCATCTTCTTTCCTTTGAACTATTCTCATTTTTCTCTATGGATTTTCGGAATATTTCTCTTATTATTAAAGAGAATGGCAATAACTCAGACAATATTTACGAAGCGTACCGCATGAACTTTATATTTCTTCTCGAAGGCATTGCAATAGGTTTCTCCCTTGCTGCACCCATCGGACCTGTTGGAGTACTTTGCATCCGACGAACACTCGCCCATGGGAGCAAACGGGGTCTCATTGTGGGATTAAGTGCGGCATGTGCGGATATGCTCTACGGTATTGTTGCTGCGTTCAGCGTAACACTCATCTCCGATTTCATCTCCCATCAGCAACAATGGCTTCGCCTTGTGGGGGGAATTCTTCTCATGATACTTGGGTATCGCACGTTTCACTCGCACGCTTCAACAGATGCACCAATAAATGGGACAAATGGACATGTGCGTGCGTTTATCTCTACATTTCTTCTTACGTTAACTAATCCTATGACTTTGTTTGCCTTCGCAGCTGTTTTTGCAGGTGTCGGACTTAATAAAGTTATAGGCGACAACTGGTCGGGAACATTTCTCGTTGTCGGTGTCTTCCTCGGTTCATTAAGCTGGTTTACATTGCTCACTGCTCTTGTTCATTTCTTTAGAGAAAAAATAACCGCTAACGGACTCACTCTCGTAAATAAAATTGCCGGTACCCTCTTTATACTTTTCGGTGCATTTGCCCTTTGGAAAAGCCTCGTCGGATTCTGAAGTATTTTCTTTCCCTTCGTCTATCGATCAAAAAAAAATCCAAAAACGTTGCCGTTCTATCTTTTTCCCAAAAATATATGAATATCTTACCCAACGGTTGCGCAAGCACGCAAAACGATTTATGACAAAGAAAGCAACGAAACTTATCTTTGGATTCGATTGTTTAAATCTTGAATATGAGAAACTCATTTTGCGAACCTCGCTTAGGATGAAATAAATGAAGAAACCAGTGTTACTGTTTACAATGATGCTTCCTTTTCTATCATGCTGCGCTAAAACTGACTTAAAAAATATGGAAACACATATAGTACCTCAAAACGATAAGGGACTCGATACTGCAACGTTTGCCGGAGGTTGTTTTTGGTGTACAGAAGCGGCATTCAGCGAACTGGATGGTGTCAAGAGTGTTCTTTCCGGATATACCGGCGGGAATACACAGAATCCAACATATGAAGAAGTATGTTCCGGCACAACCGGACATTATGAAGCTGTTCAGATTTCCTTCGACCCTGATATTATCAGTTATTCAGAGCTCGTAGATATCTATTGGAGGCAAATCGATCCAACAGATGAAGGCGGATCGTTTGTAGACCGAGGCTCCCAATACCGGTCCGCAATATTTTATCAGAACGACCAGCAGAGAATCATTGCGGATTCATCAAAAAAGGAACTTGAGCAATCAGGCATTTTCGATAAACCTATTGCATCAAAAATTATAAAAGCTTCGAAATTCTATCCTGCAGAAGGCTACCATCAACAATATTGCAAAAAAAATCCAACTCGATATTACAGTTACCGAAGCGCATCGGGAAGAGATCGATACATCAAAGCAGTCTGGGGAGATGTTGGATTAGAAAAATATAAGAAGCCCAAAAAAGAAGAATTGAAAAAGAATTTGTCCGACCTGCAATATCAAGTAACAGAACAGTGCGGCACAGAACCGCCATTTCACAATGCTTACTGGAATAATCATCAAGAAGGAATTTATGTTGATATCGTCTCTGGAGAACCGTTGTTCAGCTCCAACGACAAGTTTGATTCAGGAACAGGCTGGCCAAGTTTTACGAAGCCCATCGACCCGCGATTCCTTGTTAAGAAAAAAGACGCCTCCTCGCTGATGGAACGAATTGAAGTACGAAGTAAGAACGGCGATTCACATTTAGGCCATGTGTTCGCTGACGGACCAACACCGACACATTTACGCTACTGTATGAACTCCGCCTCCCTTCGCTTTATTCCAAAAGAGAATATGGAAAAAGAAGGATACGGATATTTACTTTGGATATTGAAGGAAGCACCCATCCATAAAAGTGAATAGATAAGAGAAGTAAACACACCTTCTCAGAAATGTTCATGAATATGTATTAATCTTTAACAGCCGCAATTTCGGCTTCTTACAGTAAGTACGTCCGTCTTGAAAGAAATCTTTTCCTTCCGATAGTCTAGAATTTCGATATCCTTCCGGAAATTCTCATTGCAGATACCTGCATTTTTTTATATATTGCTAAAGTATTTTTGAGGCGGGTTTTCCCGCCTTCTTTTTCGTTTGACGGACAGGCAGCCGGCTTTCAAAATGTTCTTTTAAATCTACAATCTTAAGTTCATAAATCGTCAATCTAAGTTGGCGGGGTAGCTCAGCTGGTTAGAGCGTCGGAATCATAATCCGCAGGTCGTGGGTTCGAATCCCTCCCCCGCTACAAAAAAAGAAAATCCCCAGCTTGTCTGGGGTTTTCTTATTTTATAGTAATTGGATGATCGAAATCGAATTTGATCCCGACACACGAAGTGTGACGGGTGAAATCCCGCTGCTGCTCAAGCGGGACCCTCCCCCGCTACAAAAAATAAAAAATCCCCAGCTTGTCTGGGGTTTTTTATTTTTGATAGTGCTTGGATGAAAAACCCCGTTCGCTTGTCCCGCCGAAACGTAGCGTAGGCGGGAAATCCCTCCCCTGCTACACGAGAGGCCAAATATAAAAAGATATTACCATTATTTTTCTCGACTTCATTACAAATCCACGGCTTTAAAGAGAAGCACGGAGAATGATAATGTTTATTGTAGTTTACTTTAATATGACATATAAGGTTAACCAATCCACTTAAAAATTCTTTTCACACTTATCACTTTTCACCTTCATTTCATTTATTCCGGTTATATTATTTATGTACATTTTAAAAGGGTATCTTTTGTGTTACTGTGAATATATGACCTACATTTTTTGGCGGCGTTATTTTATTTATAAGATTATGAAAATTCTTATTTGATTTCTTTAATAGATTATTAATTGACTAAAGATTGAAATAGGAGGTGTACCATGAAGTGTGGTAGTATAACAGGAAATCTGCGAATTGTGCAGTTGGTTTCTCTGATTCTCTTTGCAGGCAGTGTCACCGTTTATGGCTTTAATGGAACCACGCAGTCACATCTGTCATTCATTGGGCCGGTTACTAATTACAAGGTGATGTACAGTCTGTATCTACCCTTGGGGTATTACCGTTCTACCACCAAGTATCCGGTCATTTACTTTTACGGCCCAAGGGGTTCCACGGGGGAGCCGAATAATACCTTCATAACCACCTATGAACTCGCTAGGTCGAACGGGAAGATAGGCGACGCAATAATTGTGTTTACGAATTGTGACGGCGCGTCCTTTTATCATGACAACAAGGACGGAACCCGGCCGGTTGCGACCTCTATCGCTGTGGATCTTGTCAACTATATCAATAAGACCTACCGTGTCAAAACCAACCGGGGAAATCGTGCGGCCGTAGGCTTTTCCTTGGGCGGAGGAGGTTCGGTTTCCCAATGGTCGAAATACGACTCAATATTTAGTATCGCCGTGGATTTAGACGGAGCGATGGATACGTGGGTTCAACTCGCCGACTCAGATCATGCTGATAACAGAAAAGCGATGTACGAAGAAGATGAAGCGTATTTTCTTACCCAATCGTTCTGGGGCACCATGCCGAAGAATGCCGCCTATCTGAAGGCTAATTCATTTCTGTTAATGGTTATGGGGGACCACTCGCCAGAGAATCTGCTGTTTATTGATTCACTCAAGAAATACAGCATCGGCTATGAATACTACGAAACTGGTTGCAGCCATGACTTAGATTGTATATTGAACCATCAATATGGTAAATATGTGTTTGAATTTATCCAGACATATTTTAAAGAATAATCGATTAACATTAATGGGTATCGAACATCATATCAACTACGCTTCCATAATTAAGAATATGAGTGATCTTATCGATATCCATGAAAGGAAAGGCTGTCGCGGCGATCGTCGAACAGCGGAAATTTCTCATTGGCTATACAGCGAATTTCTAAAAGTGTATATCCGATGAGTCATAGTGCAGGTACGCAGCGCATACATATATTATTAATTAAGATTATCGACTTACTACCAGAATAGTTGGCATATCTTAAAAGATTTAATAGCTTTTTTCATCATTCCGATCCTTCGATTTAAATAATTGATCGTTCGTATGAAGCAAAGTACATTGTAAATCTAATTAGTCCGCTTAACAAATATTTTTTCGACTCATTGCCTTTCACCTTCACTTCATTAATCTCGGCTATATTATTTGTGCACAATTAAAAAGGAAATCTTTCATGACAATGCGAATATTTCATCTTCTATTTCTCACAATAGTTATTGTTCAAGCATCCTTTGCTCATTCCATTAAAGGAACTGTCGTAAATAATAATTCAAAAGGACCGTTAGAATTTGTTACCATCACTGTGTTGCGTTCTTTCGATAGTTCTCTTGTTTTAGGCACAGTTACCGACTCACATGGAAATTTTGAAATAAAGAATATTCCAGATGGCAATTACATCTTACGGCTTAGTTTCATTGGCTATGAAGAACGTAAAATTGGTCCTATAGAGTTAAAAGCAAACGACCAAGAAAATAAATTTGAAAAAATTATTCTTACAGAATCAACGGTAGCTATGGACGAGGTATTAGTGACCGCAGAGAAAACTCTGATGAACAATGCCATTGACAGAAAGATTTATAACGTCGATCAAGATGTGCTAAGCAAATCATCATCGGCAAGTGAATTATTACAGAATATTCCTTCAGTACAAGTCGATATTGACGGCAATGTGAGTTTGCGTGGTTCATCGAATGTATTAATTCTCATTAATGGAAAAACTTCACCGTTGTTGGAAAAAAGTCAGGCTACTGTATTACAACAACTTCCTGCAGTATCCATTGAGAAAGTCGAGCTCATTACAAACCCATCGGCAAAGTATAAATCCGATGGTGCTTCAGGTATTATTAATATTGTTCTTAAGAACAATAGCAATCTTGGAATAAATGGAAACATAACATTGAATGCAGGAAATAAAGACCGCTATAACGGAAATATCAGTTTGAATTATAATCCAGGAGATTTTAATATTTACGGTAGTTACAGTTATAGGAAAGATAACCGAAATCGGTTTACCGACATCAATGAAAACGGATTTCCTCCAACAGAATATTATTATTCACAATATATGAATACATACATTCGTCCCATATCCCATATGTTCATATTAGGAATCGATTATAAATTCAATGCATTCAATAGTGTAGGTATTTCTGGTAACTACTTTCACAATGGATTTACACGGACAGATTATGCCTATAATCAAACACAGAACAGTAATCATATAGATACAAGTGTTTATAATCGGAATCGGTTTGATCCCGAATATGAAGAAGAGTATGGGTTCACCGCATTTTTTGAGCATAAATTCCCCGAAGAAGACCACAAATTACGAGCTGAATTCAAGACATCACATTCGCCGGAGCTGGAAGATAATCATTATACCAACATTAATCTTATTCCTGTCACTACAAACACATACGACATTATGAAAATTGCAAATGACGAGGTTACAAATGAATTTTCTATAGACTATTCCAATCCTCTGGCAGATCACACAATGCTTGAGATCGGCTATGCTGGTGAGCTGAATTATTTTGATTATAATTTTCATGCCGAAAAATCATCAATCACTCCACCGGTATTCGTAATTGATACCACTAAAACAAACGAATTTCTTTATGACGAATCAATTCATGCATTTTATACGACGATAGAACATTCATTCGGAAAGTTTGGAGTATTAGGAGGATTGCGTGCAGTGCATGTTTTTACAAAGACGAATCAGGTAACAGAGGATTCAATCATTAAGAATAACTATTTTACTTTCTACCCGACATTGCATTTATCATATAAGATCAGCGATGCATATGAAATTCAATTGAATTATAGCAAGCGTACTCGCCGTGGAGATCCTGAGCATGATCTAAATCCATTTCCGCAATATCGCGACGAGCGTAATGTTTCCGTCGGAAATGCAAATTTAAAACCGGAATATATTCATTCATTAGAATTCGGATTCAAAGTCCAAAATGATTGGGTGACACTTCTGCCCAGCATATATTATCGCTATACGTATAATCGCATTACGACTGTGACTCAAAATTTAAGCAATACAGTCTTTTTGACGAGATCGCAAAATTTATCCAACGATCAAGCTGCCGGAGTTGAATGCATTATTTCGGCAAGTATCAATGATCTATTTTCTGCAAATTTAAGCGCAAACGTAAATTATAATGAAATTGATGCTTCAAATTTGGGCTATAGCAACCGCAAATCGACAGTAACTTGGAGCGGAGCATTCACAGGTAATCTGCACGCCACATCCACTACAATGCTGCAGGTGAATTCTATATATAATGCCGCACAATTAACCCCGCAGGGTGAAAATGCGGCAAGCTATGTTGTGAACTTGGGATTGCACCAGGAGTTGATCAGAAATTCCTTGTCACTTGTTTTTATCGTTGCAGACATCTTTAAATCGCTGAAACGTGAAACAACTGTCAACGCAACGGATTTTTCCAGTTGGTACTTTCAAAGACGAGATTCTCAAATATTCTATTTGGGCGTCACATATACCTTCGGCGCGTCGCCAAAGAAGGTGAAAAAGGATGAATCATTGAAGTACGATAACGGATTTTAGCGTAGGCGAATACTATTGTTGAATGGGGAAACAGATAATAAATGTCGAACCGGATTTTCCATCGCTTTGCACTTCAATAGTACCTTGATGGAGTTCAATAATTTTTTTAACGATGGAAAGTCCGAGTCCACTACCTGGCGCTTTGGAGCGCAATGCACTACTTCGATAAAATGGCTTGAAGATATGCGGAATGTCTTCTAAGTGGATTCCTATTCCTGCATCTTGAATTGTAATAACAGTCTGTTGGTCTTGCTGACAAAGATCGAGCCGTACAATTCCTTTTATCGGTGTGTATTTAATCGCATTATCTATTATGTTTATAAAAGCACCTCGCAGTTGATCCTCATCGCTTCTGATTTCTATTGGATTATGTAATGTCAGTCGAAGAGAAATCTTCTTCTTGTGAGCTAATCGCGTCATTCGTTGGACTACATCGGTAAGCAATTCATCCAACCGAATCGTCCGTTGAAGTTCTTTAGAATAAGAATTCTCCAGCTTTGCGAGTAGAAGAAGATCACTCGAAAGCTTTCGCATATAATCCAATTCCTTCAATGCAATTCGAACGCTACGCTTTGCTTCAACGAACCGACTAGATCGATTCGCATATTCTAATTCCGATTGAATGATAGCCAACGGGGTACGAAGTTCATGTGAAGCGTTCGCAATGAATTGCTTTTGGTTTTTGAATGATACTTCAAGGCGTTCAATCATCCTATTTACCGATGAGCTAAGCAGCGATACTTCATCGAAAGATTGTCGAAGTCCGATTCTTTCATGCAAACTAGATTCAGAAATAAGATTTGTTGTATTAATAATCCGGGTTAATGGTGCAAAAGACCGCCGCACAACGATATTAACTATTATTGCTGAAAATAAAACAGCGATGCTAAGGATGGACCATAAAATAAACCTCAGTTGTCCCATGTCCTCCTCGATATATTCAATAGACGTTGCGATCAACACTACCCATTGATGGTTTTCGAGAACTTCCATCTTTGACCAGAATAAACGATACTTGAGAGCGTGGATATAAGTATTTTTTGAACGATTTTGATGTTGACGTATATTAGCTGGTAGAGAGTAGGCATATCCGCTCAGTAGGGAATCTTCGTACACAACAGCACCGGTGGAATCGTAGATCCGAATGAGGGAAGCAGGAAGATAATGCGTGATGATTCTATTGAACTCCTTCATAGACGGAAACGTATGTTCTCGAAATTGTTCATCGATTTCATTGCGCAGGTTTTGGGAAAGTGCTTCCAGCCGGACATCGACTATATCGTACCGCGCACCTTTCACCTGCTGATATACAACGATTCCAACAATGAAAAAAACACATCCAAGTAAAGCAGATACAATAAGAATAATTCGATTCTTGATTGTATACCATGAACGCAGATACTGTTTTATCATCTGTCGTTACTATCGGTAAACATATATCCTGCTCCACGAATTGTTCTAATAAGAGATGGACCTTTTATGGGATCAATTTTTTGTCGAAGGAATCGAACGAATGATTCAATGACATTGCTGCGTGGCTCAAAATTCATATCCCAGACATGCTCAGAAATGGTTTCGCGGCTTAGAATTTTTCCCGGATGCATCATGAACAGTTCTAATAGCGCAAATTCTTTTGCAGAAAGCAATATCTTTTTACCACCACTTGTGACACGATGAGTAGAACGATCTAGACACAATCCATATTTTTCTATTATAGAGGTTCGTGCATCTGTCTTCCTTCGTGTCAATGCACGAATGCGTGCGAGTAATTCACCGATATGAAATGGTTTCGGAAGATAATCATCGGCTCCTGCATCAAGTCCCTGGATTTTATCTTCTACGTCATCCAAAGCTGTAAGCATTAAGATAGGGGTCGATAATTTTTCACGTCTTAAATGTGCACAGGTAATCCATCCATCCTGATCTGGTAACATAATATCTAAAAGGATAACATCATACTCGTTAACAAAAGCGAGTTCCTCTCCCCGCTTTCCAGTAGCTGCTATATCCACAGCGAACCGCTCTGCACGCAAATGTTTCGCAAGGGAAGCAGAAAACTTCGGATCGTCCTCTATGATAAGAATACGCATAAGCTAATCAATGAGTATATTTTACATAAATTATATGAAATAAAGATGAAAAAGAGGAGACGTGAATATGATCGAACTGTCCTAAGAGAAATTGCGACAGTTTCATAATCTGATTGTAACTCAATTAGGCTTCGAAAATGATAGTCGAACCAAATAATCAAAAGGTAAATTTTTCATTTTCGGGCAACCTAAATTATTACATAAAATCGCTGAAAGGAGCTTCAACAACTGGACTGAGTTTGGTTAGGTTCCCTCCCCCGCTACAAAAAATAAATAATTCCCAGCTTGTCCGGGATTTTTTATTTTTCGTAGTAACAGGATGATCGAAATCGAATTTGATCCCGACACACGAAGTGTGACGGGTGAAATCCCGCTGCTGCTCAAGCGGGACCCTCCCCCGCTACTTTAGGATAAAGAATGTTCACATTTGCCCATTTAAGCAATTTTTAAAATGTTTTTCTTGAACATCTGAAGAGCAATGAAATTCAAAAAAGTTCCAATGCCAATTAAAACAAAAACTCTTGATAAGAATGTAATATCTGTTAACGGAACATGCTTCCAGAAGATATCATAAATCCCCTGTATGCCCCAATAATTAACCGAAACAACAGCGATCTTTTGCATAATTTCCGGCATTGCAAATAAAGGAATCATACTACCTCCGATGGCACTCATAACAAGTACAATTATGGTTGAAAATCCCTGCACCTGTTGGCGTGTTTTAGCAAATGAGGCAAGAACTACACCGAAACCGGAACAGGCAAAGGCTATTGTAAAAATCATAAGTACAAGAGAAGGGAGATGATGCATAATGTCTAAGCCAAAAATCAGCCAGGCATAAATAAACATGATGGACAACTGAATAATGGAAATAATATTAGCAAATGCTAATTTCCCAAAAAGGATATAGTTAGGAGGTATGGGTGAGCAAAGTAACTTCTTCAACATGCCTTCCTGCTTTTCATCCAAAAGACTTCCACCTATTCCCGCAACTGAAAATAATAGCATCATGACTGATGTACCTGCCACCGAGTGAACAAGACTCGCTAAATGATTTTCTTCAGAATTGTTCATTTTCCCGAAAACAAAAGCAAAGAGTGTAATAAATATTATGGGCAATACAAAAGTAAGCATCATGTCTTGCCTATTACTGAAAAATAATTTCAAATCTTTCTTTACTAGTTTTATCATTTGTCTCTCAGTTGTCTACCGGTTAAACTTAAGAATATAGTTTCAAGGTTTATTTTTCGGATATCAATATGCCTGATGTCAAGACCGACTTCACTGCACTTTAATATTATTTTCGATAAATCAACCTGAATATTCATGGAATAAAAATGGATTGCATCATCGGAACGTTGGAGATCTTTCCAATCATTTGCGATTACATTGAAGCGCTCATCCGAAAGATTAGTAAAAGAAATTACAACGGTTTCTTTCATCGAACCCGATGTCCTTAATTCATCCAATGTTCCCTGCGCAATGATTTCTCCGTTGTCAATAATTCCGATACGATTGCACAAACGTTCAGCCTCTTCCATATAATGAGTGGTATAAACAATTGTTATACCCTCTCTATGCAGTTTTTCCACCACTTCAAAAATCAAATTCCGGCTCTGAGGATCAATTCCGACAGTGGGTTCATCCATGAAAAGGACTTTAGGTCTGTGTAGCAATGCAGAAGCAATATTAATTCTGCGTTTCATTCCACCGGAATATGTTTTTATCTTATCATTCTTTCTGTCGGTCAGCCCGAGCAGGTTTACTGTTTCATCAATACGTACTTTCAATTCTAGTTTCGGAACATTATATAAGCCTCCCCAAAACAGTAGGTTATCATAAGCCGAGAGCTCATTATAAAGTGCTATTTCCTGTGTAACAACGCCAATGTTCTTCTTACATTCCAACGGATTCTTTTTCAAAGCATATCCGGCAATACTTACCTCTCCTTCATTTGGTTCTACTATGGTACTCATGATGGAGATCGTAGTTGTTTTTCCTGCACCATTGGGACCTAAAAGTCCATAACATTCACCTTGTTGAATGTTGAACGAAATACCTTTCAACGCGTCAATGGTATCGAATGTTTTTCTAAGATTTGACACATTAATCATGTGGTCTCTTTTTTATTATTTATCTTTAACTATCCTAAAACTAATTCCTGCACCCCTGTTTCCTGGAGGAACACCGACACGGCTAGCTGACCGACATTCCTGTGCTGATACCCAAAACCCACCACCACGGAGAACTTTTTGTCCGCCGGTTTCCGGTCCCTTGGGATTTGATGTATCTTTTAAATCATATTCGCTATACCAATCACTGCACAATTCTCCAATATTACCGTGCATATCGTATAAACCATATGCATTGGGCGGAAAACTTCCAACGGGCATGGCTTCCATTCCTGATTTATTATTAAAATATGCCTGACCTAATGTAAGGCTATCGCCGGTATAAAAAGGAGTTGTAGTATTTGCACGGGCAGCATATTCCCACTCAGCTTCTGTTGGCAGCCTGCAGCCCATCCATTTGGCAAATGCATCGGCATCGTACCATGTTATTTGTGATACCGGCATGTTTCCACGTTTAAATCCAAAAGGTTTTTTCCTTCCTGTTGCCTCACAAAATAAATCGTATTGCTCAAAGGTTACAGTATACTTGCTCATTTTAAAAGCTTTCAGTGTAACTTGATGCTGTATCTCGTCATCTTTTCTTCCCTTCTCTGAAGAAGGACTTCCCATTGTGAATGTTCCTGCCGGTATATTCACAAATTCAATATCCGGGTTATTTTTTGAAGTATTTTTAACTTCCGGATCGTTCTCTGATGTTTTTGTATCAAAATTATGAGATAGTAATGAAGAGACATCGAATACAAATGTTTTTGTAATTTGAATTTGAGGTGTATTGTCATAAATCTCTTGTAATTTCGAAAGATTTTCAGCGTTGAACGATTTCATTAATTTGCTGATCCTGTTTAGGATTTCTATTTGATCTTCTGGTAATTTTTTATTGTTATCGAAAGCATAATCAACAATTGGTGCATATTGATATACTGTATATTCGTTCCCTAATACAGAGGCTAAATCCACGCAAACCATAGTTGCTATTGTAACCAATCCGTTATTATTGCTAAATTTGCCTGGTATCCCATACAGATTTGGATCTATTTCCCCCTTTTCCATTTTCAACCATGAATCGTTGCCAAAAGCAAATTTTTCTCTGCTGAAATCAATCATATTTGTGCTTGGATCCACAAGCATCCAACGCTGATTATTTTTGTTCCATACTTCACAGATTACGTGATTCGTATGAAATCCGGGTATTAAATACGCAGCGTTTCCGTAACGGACCCTGGCTGGAATGCCGCGATATTTAAGTATAGATGCCAGTAAGAGGGAATTTTCCCGGCAACCTAAAACTAATCGATCTTTAGGTTTCCGGTCTTTCACAAAACCCCTGGAGTCATAGGATAGAAGTCCCTGCAGAACCGATTTAACTGTTGTATACTTTTCTGTCTCATTCCATCTTTCTTTAGGAATTTGATCGCGATATTGTGGTAATTCTACGATGGGATGAATAAACTGAGATTTGATTAGACTGCAAAGTTCAGGCAACGAATCAGGAAGATTCTTATACAAATATACATATTCTCCAGGATCGGTAAATGAACTATACTGGCGATAGAAGTCTAATACCGAAATGCTGTCTTTGTTAAATGTGTTTTTCATAATCTGCCCATCAAACTTTTGCGGGTTATTTTGAGCAAAACAAAATTCCATCAGGATGGAAATCGTTAAAATAAATATTGTGGTTTTCATGATTAATCCTTTTAAGTAGTTTATAATATTATTCTACAGGAAAATATGTTTGAAGAAAACCAATCATTTTATTCCATGAATCAATTTGTGCAGCAGAATTCTCTGAATCCTTACCTCCCACTGCTACTTGCTGATATTTATAATCTATAGTTGGCATAAGATCAGGTGCCAAAAAAATAAGATGCCCGGCATTATCATAATATAAACACTCAATTTGATGTTCAAATTTTAAACTATCTAATCGATTTTTCATCATCTGGCACATATCATACGATGGCCATATTTTATCATCTTTCACCGCAACCAGTAAAATGGGACCGTTTATTTTTTCAACTTCAATAAGTGCAGGGTCAATTTTTGATTTATCCTCAGTAATAATAGGTTTAAAGATTTCACGCATTTCTATCTGTTTAGATTTGCAGATATATTTCCAAAAAAATGAAAAACTAAAGCTACACTTAAGGTAAGGAAGATCTTTACCATTCAACGTCCATGATGATTTACTTATAAAACTAGGTCCATTGGGTATTCCCTGCCATCTAACATTACTTGGTACGAATGCTATTGCGCCTTTAATATCTCTGCGCATGGATGCTACCAATAAAGCAGCTTCTCCACCTTTTGAAACGCCTACAATTACAATCTTATTAGTATCAATGAATTTTTTTTCTTTGGCCCAATTGATTGAGTTAAAAAAATATTCAAGAGGTATTCTTTCAAGGTTCTCTGGAAGATTTTCCATGCCAAAATAACCTAAGGCCAGTACTGCATAACCATGAGAAGAAATTATTTTAGCGCGATCATCTACTTCTCTCATTCCACCATTCGAACCACCTAACATAATAATAAGTGGTACGTTTTGTTTGTTTTTAGGATAATAGTAATTTGCAACCATATCTTTATTTCTTATTTCCTCACAATAAATATCAGGTGTTTCTAACATTAGCTGAAGTTCATCTTTTGAAAATATTCTTCCGTCTACTTCTAATTGAAAATATATCGTATTCAATTTCAGATTTTTTATTTCAAATGGTAACTCTTCATTTCTATAGGTTGGTTTTGTCATAGACCAAAAAATACCCAAAGAATCGACACCTGAATAAGTTGCTGATATTGGCTTATCTTTATTGAGTTGTATTTGTCCTTTGCTATCGGTCTTAAAGCAGGCAAATGAATAAATAAGATCTTCCCATTTTCTACGATAGGCATGTAATGTAATTTTTTTATTTTGCGGCAAATGATCTAACTTGATATTAATGAAAGTACCCATCAAAACTTTATTCAATGGTTTTATTATTATACAATCCTCAAAGTTTGTTGTATCCTCTTTTATTTTAATAAATCTTGAAAATACCGAATCTCTTAATTCGGCAAATTTCGTTCTTTCTATTTTCCCTGATGCCTCAAAACTGCAAGAAGGCAGGATAAAAATCAGGATGGAAATCATTAAAATAAATATTGTTGTTTTCATAATTAATCCTATTAAGTAGTTAATAATATTAACCAATATGGTAAAAAAAATTTACTTTTTTGGGTTTATATATTTTTTTAGATTATTGACATAATCCTCAAATGCTTTTATCCCTTTACTTGTAATTGCTATGGTGGTATTTGGATAATTATTTTTGAATGTTTTTTTAACTTTAACATATTCCGCCTCCTGTAATTTTTTTATCTGGATACTTATATTGCCTGCCGCAGCTTTGGTAGTTTCTTGTATAAAAGTAAAATTGGCTTCATCAACGGTCATTAAAATAGAAACTATTGACAATCGAAGCTGCGAGTGTAATATGGGATCTAAATCGTTAAACATGTTCTTTCCTATCTGCCCTATTGAGTAATATTCCCGGAATGATCAATCCTACTAACCCTCCTAACATCATGCTAAGCCCATGATAATCCCTGCTAATAAAGAAAGAACCGAGTCCGATTATATTCAGTAAGATACCTCCAATGAATAGCGGCTTAAATTTAATGGATGCTCCGGTAACAATTATAAACAAAGCAAGTATAACTAAAAATATCGGAGCAAGGGCATCACCAAGTTGTTGTCTAAAAAAATAACTTAATATCAATATATTAAAAAACATCGTCCATCCCATTGTTCCTACTATCCTACCGATGATAGTAGTGGGTAGATTTTTCTTTTTTACATTTTTTCTAACATATATAAATGTATAGATCGCCCCAAGCGGAAATAAGATAGTAGTCCAGATTATGTCAAATAGCTTGTATAATCCTGTTAGTACAAAAAAATACTGAAGAAAAAATACTGAAAATGTTATACTGCCCCACAAAATAAAAATGTGGCCATTTTCTTTAAATCTTTGTTTAGTCTCTTCAATTGTCTTTGTAATTAACAAGAGACTTTCTTCCGGTGTTAAAGTTGTATTGTCCATTGTATTGTCCATTGTTTTATGTTTAAAAATAAATATTGATACTAATATAAACAAGTTAATTATATTAACCATATTAGTATAAAAATGAGTTAATGTCAATAGTTGTGAAAAAAAAATAATTAGGCGACCCGCCGTGACCTGGGCGTAGATTTTAGTTTTAATTGATTTTTCTAAAACGTTGTTGTTGTGCTGTAACAAGTTTAAAAACAACATACAAGGCAGATTCCCGTTAAGGGATTCGCTTGGCAGTTCTAGAAGACGAACAGGAAGGAATGATTTGTCATTAAACAGAAAAGATGACTCTTCCCAATAAAAAGCGGGTGTTTCGAGCAAAAAAGAGGGAGTGAGAATTATTCCCGACGTTACGTGGCGCTTCTCCGTTACAAAAGATTTTAGATTGATAGATTGAAGATTTAAGAATGTAAATGCCTCGGCTTGTCCGGGGCATCTTCGTTTTGGAGTAATGGGATGATTGGAATTGGAACGGAGTCCCGCTTTTTTAACGGGACCCCGCTATCCCGCTTGGAAAACAGCGGGACGCAAAATACGCGCATCCCGAACTCAGTCCACTTAGAGCTGAGTTTTTTTATCAACATGGCAGATCACTCTTCCGCAAACTTTTTGATTGCCTCGTAATATTTAACAATCGCCTTCGCTTTATTCTTACCAAATGAGAGCCAGTGCCAGGTAGTTTCGGGATTTGGATTATCGACGGTTGGGATACGAATGATTGGTTTGCCCTGATATTCGCCGATGGTGGGTTGTGCTTCTTGCTTTGGTTCTTCCATACTGATCCTTTATTTCTTCTATCTTGATACTTCCTCCGCCGCCATCTTCTTCATCTCCGCAAGCTTCTTTTCAAGCTCTGCCGAGCCGGAGGCCTGCTATCATTAACTCATGAATCTTTTTACTTTACCCGCTAAATCTTTCTTCGTTCTTTCCCGACCTCAGAAAAATATGTATGTAAAACAAGGCGAGAGATGCATCAGCACAAAATACTGTTTGAGCGACACTTTTCATCGCGAGTTTATTTTGTACACGTTGCGAGCCGCTGTTTTACACATATTTTTCGTAAGTCTTGACTTTTTCTTTCGTTATTTCTTTTGTGTCAAGACAAAAGAAATAACACAACGTCACTTCGCTTCAAGCTCTGCCGGTAATTTCACAAGAATCGTCTTAATGTGCTTTGGGAAGCGTCCATTCTCTTTTTCTTGCTTGATAAGCTCGACCATTGATTTATCTGTAAATGCAAACACAATTTCCTGCGGTTTTTCACTGAGGGAACCTGCCCAAAAAGCATTATCCCGGATTTTCGCAATCACACCCGTGTCGGGTTTTTCATCGGCTGTCTTGCTTGAGCTTGTTGAAATAAAACAGACAATCTTTCCATCTTCAGAAACCGCGTCGCATTCAAATTCGCCGCCGGACTGTACACCTAATTTGCGTTTTGCAAAAGCTTGGTGATATTTCTTGGGAAGAAATTCGTTCCGTATCCAATTTTCAACATCTTTTGTTGCTACAGTTGAGTCTGCCATAATATTATGCTACCTCTTCCTTAACTCGTCAACAGCATTATACACATTCTGACATACTCCATCGACATTCTTACAAACATCCTCGTTAGTAAAACGGAGAAACCGTATTCCAAATGCCTCAATGTGTTCCTGACGTGCTTTGTCTTGCTCCTGTGCGCCTGGCATAAAGTGTGAATCGCCATCGACTTCAATGGCAAACTTCAACCGTGGACAATAGAAATCGAGCACATATTGATTGACACTATATTGTCGAAGAAATCGCTCTCCAAGTATCTGTTTATTCTTTAGTTTAGACCAGAGTAAAACTTCTGCTATCGGCATGTTCTTGCGAAGTGATCTTCTTCGTGCTTTTAATTCCTCTTTATTAAACGCTTCAGTCATAATTTTGATAACCCCCTTTTCTCCCCCTTTCAGAAAGGGGGGATTGGGGGGTTCATAACACTCCGCCGGACTGTACGCCTAATTTGCGTTTTGAGAAGACCTGGTGATACTTCTTGGGAAGGAATTCGTTACGTATCCAATTTTCAACATCTTTTAATGCAATAGTTGAATCTGCCATTTTGTAATCGTTCCCCTAAATCACTTCTTCCAACGTATTTGCAGCCATTCAGCGAAAAGTTGGAATCATTTGAGTGACTTAAATTTTTCAAAGTACGTGTCAATCTCACCTCGTAATTCTATTCCAACACGTTCGAAGCAACCAAGAAGGTTTTCGTAAGCACCTTCGCCGCCGATGAAATCCCAAAATTCCTTTGCAACTTTTAATTCTTTCTCAAGGTCAATCATACCTCTCATTGTCCAACGGGAGTATGGTTCTGGTTCATATGGATTATATGGAATAGCAATAAGTGTATTTACTTGAGCTGTAGGATTTGTAGCAAGCGTCACAGCAATCCACTCTAATAATGTTCGTTTAAATTCTTTAAAGCCGCCTGCATTTGGTTTTGCTGTCTTTATATCAAAAAGGAATAATTCACCAGTATCACTCTCGAGCTTTACGTCAACTCTCGTAGGATGGACAGTATGCATATCACCCTTTTGGCATACTTCACGAATCAATTCGATCTCATTTTGTTTATTTGGCGATGTTCGTGCTGTAGTAAGATCATCCATAATATTTTGGATAATTCTCTGTGCATCTTCGCTTATTTGCGTACCAGCTATAGTTTGAGATTGAGCTGATTTTAATTTTGTTTTTGCTAACGTAAGAGCAACTGGTTCAAATATAGTTGTTCCAAAATTTGTATTAAGAGAATGTATGAACGAATACAACGCCAGACGATCCTTACCAAGCAAACGGGTATGAAATGGCATTGATGCCGGTTCGGGATTGTAGTTTTGAAATTTATTGCGAAGACATGTTTTTAATACGACTTCAATTTGTTGATTTTGTTGTGGCATTGGTTTTATATGTCTTTAGATTTGCGACATAACTTTGTGTGATTGGATTTGAATATGCTCCTTTAGCGCGATTATAAGGAGATTTTTTTAATATATCGATGGCAATATCTATGATGTTTTTAAACTTAGTCGAGTCTCTCAAGTTGTCAAATAAATCAACATAACATGAGATTACTTTGTCATTCTCCTTAATTGAATATATCTTTACATCCTTTAGATATTTTTCATTAAAAGAGATTTTTTCAACCAAATATCTAAATCCCATAAAAAGATGATAGCGATATTTATTAAATGCCCGATATTTATTTTCGCTTTTTTGCAACACTTCCCACTTTGACGAAAGTAAACCAGCTAAATAATAGGGTAGTGGATCGTGGTCCTTTTTAAAAAAATTACCATTGTAATTCTTTATTACTTTACCAATGTTTCCTGCAACAATATGAGGAATATCGGAATACATTGCCATAAAGGACTTAATTTGTTCTTTTATCTCAATAATATTTGTTCGTGATATTACCGAATTAGCATATTGATTTGTTCTTCTTTCATAATATAAGTTATCGGTTTTATTTTGAGATATATAATAATCTTCAAGAGTCTTCTGAAATTCCGTGAGAGCAAATAATTGTTCTTCTGTGATGTGTGATTGGCTGTTTGTTGATAAAATAATCGAATCCCTCAGTTTTGCGTCTGTCGTAATTACAACCTTAAGCGGAATCAGGGCGTTTTCAATGCCAGTTGTCTTTCGGCATTCGAATAATACATTAGATGTTTGACAACCATTAACAATTTGATAGTTCTCAAGAATTAGCGTATTGCCTTTTCCTGAATTCAAATCTGCAATAACTGTAATTCCATTATTTAGAAGAGAAAATTCACTGAATCGCGCATTCTCGATAGACTTCTTAATCCCTTCATTCACCGAATTCTCCAGTCCTAAAAAGTCTCTTAAATTATCGTTAAACAGGCTTTTTATTTTTTCGTTTTCTTCGTCCATTATTAGCTTTTTAAATTCTGAAAATGGAATGAAGCCAATATAAGCTTCATCAACATTCGAAATGTTACTTAACTGCGTCTTATTTTCAAATTTAAATGTTGCTTGAAGTGGCTTGATTGCCCTCTTATGTTTACTTATTAGTTTTGCTTTATCAACAAGTTCAATTTTTATCTCCGTGAACAATGCTAAAGACTCTAATAATTGCTTTTTTATCTGTATCGTTTTATCTATTGTTGTTTCGTTTTCTTGTTTTACTCCGAGAGTGATATAATAACAATTCAATCTGAATTTGCTAATATTGCCTATCTTAGCTAGCAATCTTAAAAATATTTCTCTAAATGGAATAAATTCTGGAATATTATATACTGGGGTATCATTAAAAAAATCAATAACGACATCTAAAAAATTCCCGGTCTCAGAATCACTGAACGATTCAGATACCTTTGCCTGGAAAAAATAAATATCTACATTAAATGTCTGACCTTCGTAATTATCGATTTCTTCACTATCGAATATGATTTTATCATTTATACATATTGCTATTGAATCCACTCCTTTTGCACCACCAACTGATAAATTTTCTAGATCATTTTTTGATAAGGTATTATTGACCTCATGGGTTAGTAATGAATAAGTGGCAAAATATTCAAATATGTTTGATTCTTTGATATCACTAGGAAATCCCAATTTATCGGCAAAATTGCTTAAGTGAGATTTAATAATACTATCCATTAAGTTTTCCCTCTCAAATGAAAAATAATTTCTGAATACGCACCTTTATCTTTTTCTGTTCGGTTAAGCACTGGGCGTTTGTATTGGTTCACAATCTTCATTCCAGCTCGTTCTGCAATCGTTGGATACAGATTCCATTTATCATTTGCTACTAAAAAGACATCATAATCTTTAGTAAGGAAGCGTTGGCTGTTTTTTAAGACCTCCGCAATACCTTTGGCATAATTTTCTTTTGCTTCTCTTCCCTGTCCATCCTCCATGCGACCAATTTCTAACTTATCCTGACGTTTAAATCCGAATAAGTCGTAGGCGTAAGCGTGTTGTTCGTGATAATCAATCAATCCAACATACGGCGGGCTAGAAAATATGCCTTTTATTTTTTTCTTCTTAATAAGAGCTGCGAACGCAGAATTGCGTTCCTCGATCTGCTTAATAATATCGATATTCTGGCTGTCGCCTGTAAGGCAATACTGAAATGTTTCTGTTCGCAGTTTTCCAAAATCCGCGAGACGTTTTATGGTATCCTTTGTATATGTTTCCCACCATTTGAGAATAGAAAAGAGCGGCTTGCACATTTTTCCATGCTTTGCACAATAATATGTAGCTGTAACCGGTTCGAGAAGCGTTGCCAGATCGGCATGTGTTGTTGCGCGGCAGGAACGGATTGTACGACTTAATATGATCGTAATGATCTTCTTCGTTTCGGCATTCTTGATCTTTTTAATTTCATCAAAAACAAATTCAATTTCATTGCGAACATGTGGGGAATACCATTTATCCAAAAATGTATCTTCTTTATCCTGCCGAATTATTATTTTGTATTCTTTTACAAGATTCTGGAAGACTGGTAAAAATTCTTTTGCTTTTTCCGGCCCGTAGGATTCCTCGTCAATCTCATCCCGTTTTACTTTGTATTTATATTCCGGTACAGGAAAATATTCGTTATTAAATTTGTACAATGCCTGCAGGAGTTTCTCTTCAAAATCCACTGTATGAGAGTTGGCAAGAAATACTGTCAATGCAAATGTAATTCTGTTTATTTCTTCCTGAACATCAATCAAATCAAACTTTGTAATCTTGCAGTTGCTAATTAGTGCATTGAAGGTAGAAATATCGATACCGACAGCATGCATTCCCAATTCATTTGCCTGTACAAGCGTTGTTCCGCTTCCACAAAACGGATCGAGAATAATATCACCTTTATGGAAATACACTTCCTTTTTAAATTTATCCGTATGACTATCAAGAAAGTACTCCACAAGCTGAGGAATAAATTTACCTTTGTAAGGATGCAGGCGATGAACATGTTTAGTGGTTTCGGCTTCTTTGTATTGATCGAACGAAAGCGCCCAGTTCAAATCTTTGCCGAGTTGATCTTTCCACGACAATTCTCTATGGCCATTAAAAGAACTATAATACGATGTTAATTCCTTCCTGGATATTTGTGTAAAACCGTTATCGCCAAACTTTTTAATTCTGCCGTATTGAATTAGATAGGAAATATTAGATGGCGTTACATTTTTCCCAATATGTACTGAAGCCCATTTAGCAGCTTCACTAATATCCATTAAATCAGACGAACTATTCTTCCTATTTGCTTGAAGTGATAAACTTGACTGAGAAGAAGAAACCTTACTTCTATACTCTGCTTGTTGCTCTGCTACTCGCGTTTTTGTTGTGCGGTTAACATGCTTATATTGAATGTTCTTTTTTTGTTTTAATTTTGCCATTTTTTATATCTAACGGGTAATGATGGTTTGTTAGTACTAATCTACCAAACCCTTAGCTTCTTTGCAATCAACTTTGTTCTTACTTAATAGTATTGAAATCTTGTTAAATACCATCGGCAAGTTGCTTAATCCCCAATCGACATCTGTAAAGAAGTTATGCAAAGCTCGCCTCTTGTTCAACCTTTGTATCCAGCCATTCGAGAAATCAACCACCAATAATAGAAAGCTTATATTTTAATTATTCGCATTATTATTATTTCGTCGCTGGAAAAGCTACACACTACATAAAAACAAATCTCCTGTTTTTCTGCATCAGAATATCTGTTCTAATTTCTGGCACACTTCTAATATACATATCTTTGCTACGCCCATAATGCCTGTATCGGAACGGCATACAGATTCTTCTCAAACGGAATGACTTCATTTCCGTCGTACAAAACGATGCCGCGCAGAAACTTCTTTTTCATTTCAGCTTCCAGCATCTTCATCGCGTTAAGATACTGAGCACCCATTCTCTGAATCTTTCCAATCGTTTTAAAAGCTCTTTAGTCTGTGCAGGAGAAATCATTTCGCCTAAATATGAAACACGTGTTTTTTCTTCAATGATATGCCTGAGTTGATTGAGAGCTTTCGTTTTTTCATCTTCTCCGGCAACATGCTCTTCAAGAATTGTAACTGTGTGTTCGTGACTTTCTCCTACACTTCGTTGTCCTGATATTTTAATACAGAGAGCATCCGCATAAGCGATCGCGGCATGGACGATCAAAACGGCTGCTGCTGTCCAATATTCCAGGTCAACAGAATCCTATGCTGCATCATAAAAATGCTGTGCAATCCGCTGATATTCTCTGAACTTTGATCGATCGACTGTCTTTACACCGCGTTGTTTAGTCATGAAGAAGAACCTTTAATTCCTTCCCTACGATGTCGAGGCCATGTGCTGCTATATCCCGAATAAGAAGGGTTTTTGATTTAGCTTTCATCTCCCTGAGCGTAAAGAGCATCGGCGCAACTTTGATCCCGAATGTTTGATGTAGTTTCCGGCTATTGGAATTTAACAGATTTCGCACTAATTCTTTTTGTGATTCTGTTTTCACAACACAACAAAGATCAAAATCGGACATCGCTGTCTCTGTCCGTTTTGCAATACTGCCAAATATCGTTGCATTGAGCACAGAACGTTTCAACAGTGCAGCAATCGTACGAGTGATTTCTTTGAGCAATTCCTGTTCTGCCTTGTAGATTGGTATAATAACATATTGTACTAAATAATGGCTGCGATTAAGCGTAAAAATGTGGTCCCTGCCGCCTCTTTGTCTATGAACGATACCCAGTTGCTCAAGTACCGTTAATGCTTTCAAAGCAGAAAGGGGATGCATTCCTGAGAGTCGGGCCACTTTGTTACCTGTATAACCGGAGTTTGTGTCCAACAACGAACGCAAGACTGCTACTCGCGAACCGTTCCGAAAAACCTCGTCAAGTATATGGTAAATAATCATAATTCCTTTGCGCATCTGTTTATACACTTTTCTATACAAATATATACTTTTGTATATAAAAGGCAAGCGAACGCATTGAGAGTTTACCGGTACAACCTTAAAAATAAGCGATGATTATCAACCATTCAATGGCTGATAATCATCCATTCATTGGACGAATGCACATCCATGCCGGTTTCGCCAAATCACGGAAGAACTTAAAATAAGGAGAGGCGTTATTTAAACTTGTTCTATGAACCTAAAATAAGGATTTTCATTAAGTAGCAGGGGAAGAATATTCTCTTTTTTTTATTGGAATTCGTTACATGGAGCTTCCACAACTAGGCTGAGTTCGGATGAGTTTCCTCCCCCGCTACACGAGAGGTTATTTTTGAAAAGATTCGGCCTCTTTTTTTTCTTGACCCCGCTTCGAACCCACGATTTCAAACTTGTGCAAACAAATAAAACACAGAATGCGAAAATATACAACTACCTTCCTGTTACCTGCAAATAGGTGATCTGTTTGCTTCGATAACTTGCTTTGGCATCTGTAAGCTGATCATTCATCTGCTGTTGCAATGCTTGCGCTTCCAGCAAATCAGAAAGATTGCTCATGCCGTTATTGTAACTATCCTGATTCGCTTTTAGATTTTCTTCTGCCTGCGCTTTCGCTTCCTCACTCAATAGTACTTGTTTGTACGCATCAGTGAAATCCTGCCAGGCTTTTTGCATTTGAAGCAGAAGCAGTTCGGAGTTGTCCTTCATATTATTTTCCGTAATTTTTTCCTTTATGCTTCGTTCTTCCAATGTATGCGAAGCTTCCCACCAACCTGAGATTGGAATAGAGACCATTCCAAAGACCATTCCCAGTGTTCTGTCGTTGCTTTCATCAAGCTTCATATACAATCCACTGACACCGACAGCGACCTCCGGAAGATACTCGCCAAGCTTCATGTCGCTTTGCAATTCTTCTGCGCGAACCGATGCCTGCAAGAGAATGTACTCCGATCTGTTCTTTAACGCTTCCGTATGATCCACATAGTGTGACTGTGGAAGACCATCAATAAACAATGAATCGGAAAGCACCAGAGTTGAATCGTACGGTATGCCGATATACTGACAAAATGCCATTGTTGCAAGTTTCTTTCCATTTTCCAATTTAGATTTATTAAGAAGCACTCCACTGCGTCTTACTTTTACTCTCAGCACATCGTTTCTGGAAACAAGTCCGGATTTATACGCATCTTCCACTTGTGCCAACAGACTGTTTTGGAGTTCTTCATAGCGCTGTATGGTCTTGAACTTTTCGTTTAACGAAACGACCAGCCAGTACTGCTCTTCTGTTTTCAATAGAACTTCATTGTGTGAAAGGCGATTCTTCTCTTTACTTACGTCTTCGCCCAGCGACGCCAATCGATTTCCATTCCAGATTCTATCGCCGGCAAATATCGGCTGAACAGCTGTGACCATGCCAAACGTTCCCGATTTCAGTAGTCCCATAGTTGAAGCCGGCATATACGCAAACTGTGTCGCAGATCTGAGATTTGCCAGATTTCCATCATACACCGGAAGATTTCCGCCTTGCGTGGATATTTCCATCAGGTTCTTCTGCGCTTCAAACATTGCTCCGCTGGCACTGATGGATGGAAAGAAATTTGTGAACGTTGCCTTTTTTGTTTGCTGCGCTGACTCTATTTCCAGCGCGCCATTTTTTATCTTGGCGTTGTTCTGCAGTGCAAGCTGTTTGCTTTCTTCTAGCGTAAGCTTGGTTTGTGCGGCTGCATGGTAAGACATCACGGCAGCTATTAACATATAATAGAGAGATGTGTTCTTCATACAGTTTCACTTTCTTCTTCAACTTTATTAAAATCTGATCGATGGAAAAGATAATAGAGCACCGGTAGAACCAGCAGCGACAATACCAGCCCAAAAATCAATCCGAAGCAAATAACTGCACCGAGCGGACCCCATAACGAAGAACCGCTGGCAATCATTGGTATGACACCCACTGCTGCCGCTGCGGCAGTAAGAAATATCGGACGCATTCTGCGTTTTGCGGCTGAGATTGCCGCTTCTTCCAGCGAGTTCCCATGTTCATGGCGAAGTTCTTCCGCATACGAGACATAAATGATTCCATTCCGCACTACGATACCCATCAAACCGATAAGTCCGATAAACGCCGTAACACCAAATGGATAACGAGTAATAAAGGCACCCAGCGCCGCGCCAAAAATACTTAACGGCATCGTCAGCATTATTAATAATGCGGTCTTGATGTTCCGGAATTGAATCATGAGTATCAAAAAAATGATAACAACGCTCACGGCGAGAGCATAATAGAATGGCGTTATATATTCGATATTGTCCTGATATTCGCCGCCGTATGAAATGCTGACGCCTTCCGGCAGTTGCAGTTTTTCGATTTGCGGTCTCAATTTATTGAAGATCGGCAACGCAAAGAGTCCGCGCTTCAAATCTGCCTGTACCGTTATCGTGCGTACTCCATTGCGGCGGATAATTTCACCTTCGGTCCATCCGGGTTTCAGCGTTGCAAGCTGACGCACCGGAACAGACGAGACGAGGAACGGCGATGTGACATATTGATTCATGATATCGCTCGGCTGCGTTTTTACTTTCTTATCCACTTTCAGCGTTACGTTCACCGGGTAATCACCTTCCCAGACTGTCGATACAGGAAATCCCTTCGTACCGACCATGAGCGAATAACCCAGCAGCATATTGTTATATCCCAGCCGTGCCGCTTCATCCTTCTTGATAGCAAGATCGATCGTCTGCAGCGGCTGCTTGAAGTCCGTACGAATCCATGTAAGTCCCTCTACAGGCCGGAGCATATCTTCCACCTGACAGGCAACCCGTTTGATTGCCTCAAGGCTGTCACCTGAAATTCTGATTTCTATGGGAGCCTTTGCCATTTCAAGTTCCAATTGTTTCCATTTAACTTCCGCATTTGGGTATCGGCCTGCACATTGGATGCTGTATTCATCCAATATTTTCTCTGTTGCTTTATTGGATTCAGTCAACACCACAAGTTGTCCATAACTTTTTGCCGGGAAATTCGGTGCATAGATCGCATGAAATCGCGGCGAACTTGTTCCCACGAATGATGTTACGACTTTTACGCGGGAATCTTTTTGGAGCCATTCTTCAAGGTCTTTCATAACTGCATCTGTTTGCTGAAGCGAACTACCTTCCGGTAAAAACACCTCGACAGCAAATTGGTTCCGTTCGATCTGTGGGAACGACTGCTGTGGCGAAATAGCAAGAATCGCAAGTCCAATGACAAACGACACAACGCCAACGAGCACTATAAGTGTTTTTCTGCGAAATGCGTTCTCTAAAACTCCATTATAAAAATTCTGGATCCATTGAAGAAAAGCGGCCTTTTTCCCTTTGTGCAAATCACCCTTGATGCCGAATTTGATATACGTATAACATAAGAGCGGTACCAATACAGCCGATACAAAGAGTGAAGTAAACAACGCGATACTCGTTGTGGAGGGTAAAGAACGAGTAAAATCACCACCCTCACCCTTCATAAAGAAAATGATCGGCACAAAACAGAAAATGAGGATGAGTGTCGCTGAGAATACCGACCCAAAGAGATCGGTCACACTTTGCGATGCTGCATCGTGCGGTGAAATACCGTTATCGAGTTTCTCCACATAGTTGTCAATAATGACAATGGCATTATCCACTACCATTCCAAGCACAATGATGAGAGCCGCCAGCGAAACGGTCTGTAGATCCATTCCGATCATCCACATAAAACCGATTGTAATAAGAATGGAGATCGGAATAGTCGACGCTGCTACAAGTGCTACGCGGCGTGGCAATAGAATGATCGTTACAAGAATAACGGCAACGATCGCAATGGCGAACTCTTTCATAAAGCTCGTGATAGCTTTCGAAACAGCATCCGGGATGTTCGAGATAGTTTCAATCTTCACATCCGCCGGAAGCGATTGAGTAAATTTCTCAATTTTCTTGCCTACATCTTCGCCAAAATGTACAACGTTATTGCCGGTTTGCATTTCTAGCGAAACGATGAGACATTTCTTTCCGTTGACACGGATATACGAATCTGGAACTTCATATTCGCGCACAACCTTGGCAACATCTTTCACGCGCACCACATTGCCCAATGGATCGGAATAAACGATTTGATTTGCCACATCCTGCTCGGATTTGTATGTCGGCGGAATGTGAATCGGCAAGACATATTTTCCGTCATCGATTTCGCCTGAGTAGCTAACCGTGGATTGCGGTTTCAACGCCGCAAACACCACTAATGGTTTGATGCCGTAATGCGTCAGCTTTGCGTCATCGATATACACGCTGATTTGTTCTTTCTGCAGACCGTATTGCTTCACGCGCGAAACCGACGGTACTTTTCGCACGTCGTTCTCGAACTGTTTTATATAGTCTTCAAGTTCTTTATATGTTTTTGTCTCGGACTGAACCGCCAGCAATAATGCGGATGTATTGCCAAAATCATTATCAGCCGTGAGTGAAAGCACGCCGGAAGGAAGTTCTCCCTTCAGCTCATTCAGACCGTGGCGAAGTTTGACCCAGAATGCATCTGGATCAGGTTCATTCTCCGTAATCTCAACATAAATCACCATCACATTTTCTTTTGAAATGGAATATGTCCTGGATCGATTGACTGCGCTGTAGCGAAATAGATAATTCTCGACTTTCGTCGTCAGTTGTTCTTCCACTTGAAGGGAAGATGCGCCGGGAAATATTCCGACAATTATTCCCTGCCGTATTTTAAACTCCGGAAATTCATCCCGCGGCATTTGTATGAGCGCTACGATTCCAACCAGAATAAACACAGCGGTGAAGATATACAGCACCTGTTTGTAATGAATAATGGTTTCTAATAATGTGAATTTCTTTTTCATACTCGATTATTTCACCCCGCTCTACTGATTCACCGTTTGTACAGAGGCATTATCAACTAATTTATGCTGCCCTGTAACAACAACCTCTTCGTTTACTTGCAACCCTTCAACAACTTCGATACCGCTGTTTAGCAGATCGCCGGTGGCAACGTATTTTCTTATCGCTTTCTTTTGTGATGAAACGGTATACACAAAATTTCTTCCTGTCTCATCTACCATAACCGCTCGGCTTGGAACAACCACTCCACGAGCCATGTTCGGACTCTCGATGGTAGCATTGCAAATCATTCCAGGTTTTATTGCATGATTGGTATTCTCAATACCAATTTTAATTTTATAGGTATGCACTATCGGGTCTGCGACTACTCCGATTTCTTCCACCACACCATTATAGTTTTTGTGACCCAATGCACCAATATTTATATTTGCTTTCTGTCCATTTTGGATCAAAGAAATTTCGTCTTCCACAACTGCGACACGTGCAAACACCTTGTTTATTTTCACAATAGTGATCGAAGTGAGATTCGGTATTGCGGTCATACCGGGATCGATAGAGCGCTTTCCGACAAATCCGTCCGTTTTCGCATACAAATTGCAATCATCTAAACTTTTCTTCGCGATTGCCGCGGCGGCTTTTGCCTGTTGCAAACCGGTCTCCACCTCGACATATTTGACCTCCGACAAATTACCGTTCTTGTGCATCGTTGTGAGGCGGTTGTATGCATCTTCCGCTTGTTGCTCGGTTGCATGCGCCATCGCGTATGCATTCTGATAAGTTGTATTATCTAATGTTGCCAGCAACTGTCCCTTTTTTACCTCCGCACCTTCGGAAACCAAGACCTTCGACACAGTCCCTACAGATGAAAAGCTAAGAGGAATTGTTTCTGATTCTTCTATTGTTCCGCTGTATGCAAGCTCCTGACTTGCGTCGGCGGGTTTTACTTTTTCAATCTGCACCTTAATAATATCATTATTCTGATTGCCTGAATTACTGGAACAACCCCACACTAAAAATGCGATTCCAAGAAAGAAGATGACAAGTAGATTCTTTTTATTTTTCATAATTTAGTCCTTTAGATTATTAGACCAATACGGTATTGTGGTCGAATTATTGATAAAAAAAATTAAATCCCGTTTACGATAAAGCGTGCTGCAATATCAATCTGAGCGGTATCGTCATTTTCGAAAAATAAATAAAGCTCAAGCGCGTGTATCATTCCCGTGATTGTTTTTGCAGCGATCGTTACTTCACTTTTATTAATAAATGTGAACTCCTTATTTTCCATACCAAATATTAATATTTCCTGGATATATTTTTCTTCTCTTGGCTGAAATATATCCCGAAGTTTTTTAATAAAATTTTGATTTCGTCTAATTTCTTCCCGGATAATTGTATATGTGCTGATCCTGCTTTTCATTTCATTGATTGATTCAACGATATATTTGATCAGCCTTTCTTTCGCTGTTTCAGTCTCTTGCGCTAATTCTTTTGCCCTTTGAAGGATCTTTTCAAATTCAATAATTACTACGGCATCAAATATTTCCTCTTTACTCTGATAATAGTAATAGAGTGTACTCTTTCCTTTACCTGCTTCGCGGGCAATATCTTCCATCGTGGTTTTATTGATTCCCCATTTTTGGAACACACGTTCAGCAGCTTTTAAAATTTCTGCTCTTACAATATCGTCTTTGCTAAGTTTTGGCATATTCGACTCATTTCGTATTACGGACTAATAATAGTAAAGGTTTCAAGAAAAATCAAATTAAAAATTATTTTCATTGAAAATTATCTGAAATCGCCAAAAGGAGCTTCAACAACTAGGCTGAGTTCGGATGAGTTGGCTCCCCCGCTACGAACCCACGATCTCAAACTTTTTCCACGGTAAGAAGAATAGATTCAAGAATAATAAAGTAACGACATCATGCCTCCGATTTGCAAAGAGAGGATTATTTTTCAACCATATCCGACACTATTAAAACCGTGGTGTCATGCTTATGCCTCTCCAATGCTGCATTGTATTCGCCATGACACTGCCGACATCCAATAAATTGATTTTGATTTGCATCATATTGCTCACGCTTAGTATCAGCGCCGAATATTTTTTAATACTCGCATCTTTATTCGCGATACTTCCTTGGTTATGTAAGCCTATTGGGCTCCGCTATTTTCTGAGGGTGTTCGATGCGGCTGCTGCAACCTGTTGCGAGGCAGCCATGCAAAATCTTCGCTCACCACATAGATAATCATTGCCGCAATCATCAAAAGTAAGGCGATCCAGAAACGCCAATCTTTATGCACTCGTTTCCAGTAAGGACGATTGCTTTTTTGAACAGTGTCGTTATCCGGCACTTCCTGTGAGTGGTGAGTCTGCTTAATGTAAGTCATTGAGTTCCTTTGTTTTAGATTATGTAGGGTTGCTCCACTTCCAGTTCCTGATCTCCGGCATGTCTTCGCCGTGCTTGTCGATGTACTGCTTGTGCTCGAGGAGTTTGTCCTGTACCACCTTCTTCAGCGTGGCGCCGCTTGCCCCCAACTTCGGCAGCCGATTGATCACATCTTGCACTAGGTGGAATCTATCAAGATCGTTTAAAACCGTCATGTCGAAGTACGTTGTGATAGTACCTTCTTCCTTATAGCCCCGAACATGCATGTTTTCGTGATTGTGACGGCGGTACGTCAACCGATGCACCAACCATGGATAGCCGTGGAACGCAAAAACGATTGGCTTGTCCTTTGTGAATAATGCATCGAAGTCTTGATCGCTCAGCCCATGCGGATGTTCTGTATTCGGTTCCAGTTTCATGAGATCGACAACATTGATCACGCGAATTTTTAGATTGGGCAGATTTTTACGGAGAATGGAAACAGCGGCCAGAGTCTCGAGTGTGGGCACGTCGCCGCAGCAGGCCATTACCACATCCGGTTCCTTGCCTTGATCGCTGCTAGCCCATTGCCATACGCCAATCCCTTTGGTGCAATGTTCGATCGCAGCATCCATGGTCAACCATTGAGGCGCCTGGTACTTACCCGCAACCACAACATTGACGTAATGTCGACTCCTCAAACAATGATCCCAAACTGACAGCAGGCAGTTGGCGTCGGGAGGAAGGTACACACGCACTACAGAGGCCTTCTTGTTTACCACATGATCGATGAAGCCAGGGTCTTGATGTGTAAAACCATTATGAGCTTGCTGCCAGACATGCGAAGCGAGCAGGTAATTCAGCGAAGCAATTTTCCGCCGCCATGGCAATTCTGCACTGATTTTCAACCACTTGGCATGCTGGTTGAACATCGAGTCGATGATATGAATAAACGCCTCATAGCAGTTAAATAACCCGTGCCTTCCGGTGAGCAGATATCCTTCGAGCCAGCCTTCACACTGATGCTCGCTCAGCATTTCCATGACGCGTCCATCTAATGCAAGAAATTCATCGTTCTCTTTCGTCCGGGCTTCCCACTGCCGGTTGGTGACATCAAAGACGGCGTTCAAGCGGTTGGAGATTGTCTCATCGGGACCGAAGATCCGAAAATTTCGTTGCTCTTTATTGAGACTTACTACATCGCGCAGAAATTCTCCAAGCACATGCGTGTCGGCGGCCTCAACTGATCCTGGTGAAGGTACCTTTACCGCATATTTTCGAAAATCAGGCATAAACAGATCACGCAATAATAATCCGCCGTTGGCGTGGGGATTAGCACCCATTCTCCGTTCGCCTTTAGGTGCCAGCTCGGCCAATTCCGGCATCAATCGGCCATCCTTATCAAACAGTTCTTCTGCCTTGTAGCTCTTCATCCAGTTTTCAAGAAGCTTGAGATGATCGGGATGTTCGGAATCTACTAGTAGCGGAATCTGGTGGGCTCGAAAGGTACTCTCGATTTGCAGTCCATCGACTACTTTCGGTCCCGTCCAACCCTTGGGTGACTTCAGGACGATCATTGGCCAACGCGGCCGAGTTGTGTCGTTCTTGTTCCGAGCATCGTTTTGGATTTGCCGAATGCTCTCAATGACCGTTTCCAAAGTACCGGCCATGAGTTGGTGCATTTCCTCCGGATCGTCACCTTCCACAAAATAAGGCGTCCAACCATAGCCGCGGAGCAATTGATCCAATTCTTCATGCTCGATGCGAGCCAGTACGGTTGGGTTGGCTATTTTGTAACCATTGAGATGCAATATAGGCAACACGGCTCCATCGGTGATCGGATTGAGAAATTTGTTGGAATGCCATGCCGTTGCCAGTGGACCTGTTTCCGCTTCACCGTCTCCGATAACGCAGGCGACGACCAATTCCGGATTATCGAAGACGGCCCCGAAAGCATGACTGAGTGAATACCCCAACTCTCCACCCTCATGAATCGATCCCGGGCACTCCGGCGAGACATGACTGGGAATCCCTCCAGGGAACGAGAATTGCGTGAACAACTTTTTCAGACCGGCTTCATCCTGACTGATATTCGGATAGACTTCACTGTAAGTACCTTCGAGATAAGTATTGCCCACTAGCGCTGGGCCACCGTGACCAGGACCTGCGATGTAGAACATATCCAGATCGTACTTCTTAATAACACGGTTCAAATGCACATAGATAAAGTTCTGCCCCGGTGTGGTGCCCCAATGCCCGAGCAGCATCGACTTCACATGTGACAGTTTCAGCGGTTCCCGAAGCAAAGGATTATCGTGAAGATAGAGCTGGCCGACCGATAAATAGTTGGCAGCGCGCCAGTAGGCATCCACCTTGTGGAGCAGTTCTGGTGTTAGTGCGTTTGATTTTGTTTTCATGCTTCATTCCCTTTATCAAATCGCCCAGCTCTTGTTTTTTTCGGTGGCGATCGCATTTCGGCCTGAGCAGCGCATAGGCATGCACCGAAAATGAAAATGTACCCGGAAACATAAATCCATAGCAACAGCGCCATGATCCCACCAATCGCTCCGAAGACCACGTTTAATGTGGCAAAGTTTTTCAGATAGATTACGAATGGACTTTCAGCGGCCAGCAAGAGAGCAGTTGCACACAGTGCCGCTATCCAAACTTCGATAAATTGTGTGGGTCGGCGCGGAGCGAGCTTGTAAAACAAGATCAGACCAAAGAACACCATCAACAACGGGATGAAAAAGATCCATAAGGCATAGACCCAGGAATGGAAATTGCTCTCTGTAAAGAGCCAAATCTTCGACATTCTCACCAGCGCCGGTCCAGTCATACCAAGGAGGACAGCACCCACTGTGATGCCGAGAAGCACCAGACTTTTTAGAGGCAGTCGCCACCAATTGTAATCTGCGATTCCCCAGGCGCGGTTTGTCGCGCAGATGAGGGTGGTAAAACATTTGAGGGCGACCCAGACCAATATGAGAAACGCGACCACACCCGCATGCTTGCGCGCTTTGACAACACTGGCGATCGCGTTAAAAATGTGATGTTGCATCTCAGGACTAGTCGGGATGTATCTTTCTATATAGGCAACGACCTCTTTCCCGGCTCTATCCTGGTCAACAAAGTACGAGGCAATCGTGACAAGCAATACCATCAAAGGAAACAGCGAGAAGAACGCATTGAAGGCGAACGCTCCCGCCCATTGTGCCCCGTCAATCCGCAAAAACTTTTTCGAGGCAAGTAAGAGTATGGCCCAAATCCTACGAGTCTTTTTGTCAAACCGACTTTGCAAAATCATGTGGTTTAGTCCTTCCTTAACCGCACCGGAATGCCGACTTTGATTCCGTCGGCATAAAGCTCGACGAACCACCATTGATCGACAAGATGCATGGGTCAGATGGTTTCAATTGTGATTCTTTCGTCATTCTGCAATCCGAACGAAGCAAGTTTCGCGCATGTGGACCTGTAATCCGTGTGAAGAATGCTTCGAATCCCCAAACCTTCCGCGATCTGGAAAAACATCGGGGTGTTTTCGATATAGACTATCTGTTTGGCTGGAACCCGCACGGTATCGAGCGCAACACGAAAGATATCCGCGTCAGGCTTTCGCAACTGGACGAAGCAGGAAGAAATAAAAGAATCCACAAACTCGTCTAGTTTGAACTTTCGAATCCGATACTCATTCAGTCCGCGCCCTTCGTTGCTGACTACGATGATTTTCAATCCATATCGTGTCTTAAGCCGGCGGACCAGCTCGATCATTTTGGGATATGGCTTCGACTGGGCGAACATGAATTTCCGAAACTGAGCCGGAGTAAACGATCTCTTCTCGTAGAACACCACATGGCTCAAGTATTCCTCAATAGTGAGTTTACCCAACTCGTATGTGCCGATGGCCTGATTACGCCGGTTTTTCAGCTCTTCCAAATTCAGGCCGAACACCTTTGCCGCCAATTTACTGGAACTGTGACTCCATCCATCGGTAAGCAGGACACCGCCAATATCCAGAAACAAACATTTGATTTTTGAATGGATCAACGCTGCCACAGGATTCGTGTGTCTTCCAGAGGCATCGCAACTCTATCGAAGTACGGTATCAGTCGCGCCGTATAGTCCTTTGGCGGGCGGGATGAAGACACAGACGCACTGTAAACGTAACCACCTGTTGTGCCAGCCAGTGGGTGAAGAAGCTTCATCTCCTGTTTCACC
>Ga0208036_1000026_pt1 | contig 133075 bp, 117 predicted proteins | sample June2015DPH_11_1_2_FD_184706 | JGI IMG/M metagenome (GOLD analysis project Ga0208036, IMG submission 184706) | Peatland microbial communities from SPRUCE experiment site at the Marcell Experimental Forest, Minnesota, USA - June2015DPH_11_100... | ecosystem: Environmental > Terrestrial > Soil >...
TGGTGCAAAATTCATGGCTGGTGGTGGGTTAACGTTTTTATTATTCAGTGTTTAGTGCCTATGACTTTTGTATTTATTAATTCGGTTATGAGCATGAACTCGTTTCGTTCAAAGCAACTTGCGGGTTATCAGTGCCGCAGCTTAGCGCCGGTCCGTTAGGCCGCTTCACATGAAAAAGATCGAATTAGAATCAGATATTGGCGGATATAAAGTGCTTGAGCGTAGTGATTATTCACTCAAGCTTCAAAGAAAAGGATATTTTTGGCCAATCTTCTTTCTATGCTATGTGATAATAGCTTGTGTAATATGTTTTCATGTTGTGGTAGACAAGCGTTTGGGTGTTTATGGAACTATAGTTGAGGTTTCTGTATTCTTTTTAGTATTAGGAATTATCCGAAGAAATGGAGAGACCCGATTCCCAAGAATGATTTATATACGACGATCAAATGTTTCACTTCAATACATAAATTATCTTGGTGGCATTAGAGAAGTTTCTTATAATTCTAATGAAATTAAAAGTATTCATCCGGGAGTATTGTCAGGTGGAAGATCGTCTCGAGTTTCTGCTGTTCGACTATTATTTATTAATGGTCAAATAGTGACGTTAGCTTTTTCTTCCTATCTTGACGTAGAGAAGGCATTAGATGAATCTCAATGTCTTGCTGATATGTTTTCTTCGATTACAGGAGCAAAAATTATATCACAATTTTTTGATGAAAGCGCCCTAACCAGCGGCTCAAGTTGATCGAATGAGCTAGGTGCGAAATTCATGGCTAATGGTGGATTAACGTTTTTATTATTCAGTGTTTAGTGCCTATGACTTTTGTATTTATTAATTCGGTTATCAGCATGAACTCGTTTCGTTCAAAGCAACTTGCGGGTTATCAGCGCTGCAGCTTACTTGTCCGCCGTTTTGTTGGCGGAGCGGCCGTCCGTTAGGTGGCATTTCCTGAAGAGATCAAGCTTGAAACGGTTGATTAAAATATTTTTTATTCTTGCAATTACAATATCGTTAGTCGGGTGTGATCAGGCGACAAAGAGAATAGCGAAAAGTGAACTTGAATATTCGTCACCGAAGACTTTCCTTCGGGGAATTGTTCAATTTTACTATGCTGAGAATACAGGCGCATTTTTGGGTGTTGGAGCGCAACTTCCATATATCATTCGTTTTGGCGTGATACTAGTTATGGCAATCATTGTAATCACCGCATTTATTTTATTTCTTCTTTACTTGCAGAGGCTTGATGCCATAAGAATGGTAGCATTGTTGCTATTGCTGACAGGTTCCCTTGGAAATCTTGTCGACAGAATTTCTCATAATGGCAGAGTAATAGATTTTGTTGTTCTTGGAGTTGGGTGTATTCACACAGGAATATTTAATTTTGCAGATGTCATGATTACCATAGGCATATTTACTTTATTGTTTGTAAAAATATTTTACAGAAAGAATGCCGCCTAATTCCCCCGCTCAAGCCCCGACAAACAACATCGGGATGCACGCCAGAAAATATGTCGGGTAAACAAGAAGCGCATAAAATAAAATCTGCCTGTACGATTCCGCTTCTCAGCAATCCCGCTGCACAGGATTCATTGATATGGAAGCGGAATCCTTGAAAGCGGGAGATACCGTAATGCGGCCCTTGGCAGGTAGAAGTTGTCGGCTGTAAAGCGTAGTCGAAAAGGGCGTATCGCATTCCGCGACTCTACCGAAGGAACAAGCGGCAAGAAAGATATGTTTCCATAGTAATAGATTGTATATGAAAAAAATGTCCCTATTGCAAGCCTTACAAATCTCATAAATGAAAGGATAGGTTAATTATGCGCGCGCTCGTCTCTCCAGCTTACGGTCCTCTCGAATCCCTGAGGATCGTAGAACTGCCGCTGCCTGAACCGGGCCCCGGCCAGGTCCGCATCCGCGTTTACGCATCGGCGCTCAATCCTGCCGATTTCAAATCTGTTACAGGCGAGATGAAAATCCTCCACGCCCGTGTCTTCCCTATGGTCGTGGGCTTCGATTTCTCGGGCGTCATCGATGTGCTGGGGAAAAATGTTTCCGGTTTTGAACAAGGCGATGAGGTTTTCGGACATCTCCCATACGGCCGTGCAACCCGGCTCGGTGCTTTCGCTGAATTCACACTGGCTAACGCGACTGTGCTCGCCAAAAAACCCGCCGGGATCGTACATACGCTTGCCGCCGCAAGCGCGACCGCCGGTCTCACAGCTCTTCAATCTTTGCGCGACATCGGCAAGGTGGTTTCGGGAGGACGTGTTCTCATCATCGGCGCCTCGGGCGGTGTAGGTTCAGTTGCCGTCGGGGTTGCGCTCAAGCTCGGAGCCCGCGTGACCGCAATCTGTGCCACACACGCTGTGGATTTCGTCAAGGAGCTCGGAGCCGAAGAGGTTATCGATCGCCTGAAGGTCTCTCCTCTCCAAACCGCACGCGGACCATTCAACGTGGTCTTCGACACCGCCGCCGCATCTTCATGGAAAGCAAGCCGGCACCTCATCGAGAAGGGCGGCGCTTATGTGACCACTCTTCCAACTCTGACATTTTTTCGGGATATGCTTCTCAGTCTTGTAACATCTACCCGCGCGCGTTTCGTCATCGTCAAACCACGAGCACAGGATCTTGATCTACTCGGGAGCTGGCTTATGCAGGGACTTAAAGTTCCGATCTTTCAAACCGTGAAAATCAAGGACGTCGCCGCCGGTCTCAAACGCCTTCAGGCGGGCGCTGTGCGCGGCCGCATCGCTGTCGATGTTGCAGGTGGCTGGGATTGAATCATTGTAGGGACGTATAGCTATACGTCCCTACAAAAGCAAAGACCATTTCACCTGCTGGCATAACAATATAAAAAAGGAAAAAGAGAGAAAGATTATAGTGATGAATCAATATGCAATAAAGATATTACTGGAGCATGGTGGAAAGGTTAAAGTTCTATGAACTTATACACGAAATGAAAAAGTACTATGCCGGATGAAGATCCTTTTACGGTCCCGTTGTTACGGAATATGACATCGATAGCCGATACCATGAACAGTTCTGATAAGGTGCGCGTATCGGCCCAATTTCTTACGAATTCTTCCAATATGAACATCTATAGTACGGTTTGTTACTTGAATGCTTGATCCCCAGACCGCATGAGAAATTGCATCGCGGGTTACGACTTTTCCGCGATGCCGGAAAAGATGGATGAGGATTTCAAATTCCTTTCGAGGGAAGGGGAGCGTGGTATCTCCATACGATACGGTGTAATCAGGAATGCGAATTTCAAGTCCTTCGAATGAAACTACTTCTTCATCCGTAAAAATTGATTCTATCTTATCCCGTTGTCGAAATATCGCTCGTATGCGTGCCAGAAGCCTTTGGATTTGAACCGGTTTGACAATAAAATCATCAGAACCGACTTCCAGACAAATGATTTCATCGGCTTCCGTTTCTTTCGATGTTAGAACAAAAATTCGAATTGCCGATGTCGTTCTTGTGCGTTTCAATTCTCTGACGATATCCAATCCATTCATATCCGGGAGCACAATATCAAGAATGATTAAGTCCGGTATTTGTTTCACGAGTTCTAATGCAGAGGCGCCATTTCCCGCCGTGATGACTCTATACCCCTCATTCGCCAAATGTGAGGAGAGAAAGTCAAGGTATTCCTTTGCATCGTCTATGATAAGAATACATTTCTGCATTGCACTCTGCACAACATTTTTGTGTTTACAATATTATAACAAGAGAATAATCAATTCATTCTTGCGCTTCTCCGGAGCAATGAATATGTTTTGTGCATTCAACATACGATCATTCTATTATCGATCGGAGAATGCATGCAGACAATTTCACCTCTCATTCCGATGTTCCAAAGAATTGAAGTACGACTTCAGAAGTATGAACTTGAAAAAGCCCAACAAGAAGTTGCTTCCGTATTGAGATACGATTCGAAGAATTATTTTGCGCAAGCATTAAAACGACGTCTCTTCTGTATTATGCATATGTGCAGAAATCCGCAACAATCGCTTGATGCGCACGATTTTTCTCTCGAACGAACAATGACGGCTCTTCAACATTTGTGTCAGATGGCAAGAAAAATTATCGTCCAGCAACATACAAGTGAACTCGAAGAAGTCGACGAATAAATGAATTTGTGATCGTGCTCCCGATGTGAATTATTTTTCATCCTCTTATCTCGATGTTTCAATCCGTGTGATTATTATTAATGAATGCCCGCATTTGCTGCCGGGCATCTTCCTGCTGATTTTGTTCTCGCAAATTTCTTGGCGGCATTTTCAATACGTGCTGCAATGCAGAACGAGCGCCGGCTGTATCTTCCATTGCCTTGTCTGTCCAGTACAGCTCATAATAGGCAAACGAATTCGTCGTATCGTAGTGCAATGCCTTTCGCAAATATTGTTCTGATGCTTGAAGAGAACCTGAAAGATTTTCGCCAAATACAATCTGAACAAGCCCTTTCTCGAACCGGCTGAGCTGGCTTCCTTCGCGTTCAAAGATCGCTTTGAGAACATATGCATACGAGAACGTGGAATCTCGCTGAAGCGCTGCTTGAAGCTGTTGTTTCACTTCTTTCCCGATGGCAATTTTCTCACGCACACCGACAAACGGGATGAGGCTCCCTTTTGCCAGGGCAAACCAAAAGTGAGCAGCCGCGCTGTCCGGATAATACCGTTGGAGTGAATCAGCATAAACAACCGCTAAGCGATAATGCTTTTCTGATTCAGACCCTGTTCGCAATTGGATTCTTCCTATATCGTTATGGATGCGGACTATCCGCAATAAAGTATTGTAATCGGATGGAGAATCATTATATGCAAGTTGATATTCTTTTAACGCCTGTTCATTATCGCAGGATTGATAGAACGTATCTCCCTTCATCAGATGATCGTCTTTTGAGGGATGAGAAAGGAAAATGGCCAGGACGAACAAACTCGATACTACGATCTGCATAAATTGAGTTGTTCCAAGAGATATAGGATATTCTATCTGTAAATTGAATCTTTAGAAGATGGCAAATTAGGTTTACAGAGCAATGAACGATTCATTACCAATTTGTTAAGTTCTCTGATGTCTCTTGTCTCGATGGAATAGCGGTTGTATATTCATAGGAACAACATGAAGGATAATGATGAAAGTTTCTTCTTTTGTTTTTGAACAAGTATTGAAACAGTTGAAAATTCCTTCGCATGCAATCCATCAATTGCAGATTGCAGGACAATTGAGCGACGTGGATGGAAGCGGTTTTCCTGCCGAGCTCTTTCAATTGAGCGCTCCAATGATTACACGCGGATTGCTGAATTATGCGCTTCTGCAAATGAAGCGGGATTGGGTGTATCCGCATTGGGTGCATCGACAACTTGATCCTAAAAACGAAAGTTTCATTGCACGATCACAAAACCCTCTTCTCCTGAATATCACGCATAGAAATTGGACACTCTTAGGAAGTCCGACAGGAAAGCACGAGGCAATTATTGATCCGCGCGGCTTGGCAACACCGCTTCCCAGGGAATGGTCTATCGATGTCTGGTTGAAAACAGAGAAGGATCTCTTTCTCCCGTCGTTTCATTTTCCATCGAGCCAGGAATATGACACGCAAGCGCCGCGAGTTATTACCCAATTTGAGGTCGACGGTTCTATTCTTGACATAGAAGCGTTCGTTGATTCGACCAATCACGGGAGAGATGTTCTTTTTCAGAGAATTACCGTTATCAATTGCGGAAAGTCGGCTATCAATCTGGCTGTGTGTGTCGCCGTCCGTCCATTTAATCCGGAAGGTGTGTCGCCCATTCATCGTATTGAATATCGTCCATCAAGGCAGATTGTTATCGATCAATGTCTTGGTGTCGTGTTCGCAGAAGAACCGCGGGCTGTGTTCTGCTCGAATTCCGAACAGGGAGATGTCGTAAATCTTCTCCGGCAGCAAAACCTTCAGAGATGGTACGAGGAAGATGAAAATATCTTGGAGAAACAGTCTATTTCCTGTACCATCGGTCTTGCTCATGCCGTTGCAGTTTTTCCGTTGAAGCTTCTACCAGGGGAGCATCATTCGATTCATTACAGCACGGCTCTTGGAACGAAGGAAGAACTTCATCTTCTTCGGCCCAAAGCAATATGGCGCGTTTCTTTTGAAAACCGGCTCGAGCGGCATCAGACACACTGGACCAAAGAGCGGTCGCTTGGCGCGCAGGTTACTCTTGCAGATGAATCATTCCAAAAAGTGTTTGATGCAAATGTGTTGACGTTGCTACAGCTTCATGATGGGGCATCCATTTCTCCCGGACCGTATCTGTATCATCATTTCTGGTTTCGCGATGCAGCGCCAATGTTGCATGCACTCGACCGGCTGGGGTTTCATAAGCGAGTGCATCAGGTGATCGACACGTTTTCAAAACGGCAGGCGAACGATGGTTTTTTCCGCGGGCCGGACGGCGAATGGGATTCCAACGGTGAAGCGCTCTGGATCGTGGAACAGCATGCGAAGCTGACACATTCGTACTCATGGCTGAAACAGTATTTCCCATCGCTCCAGCGAGCAGCGGAATGGATTCTCAAAAAGAAGCGAACAAGTAAAGACACTGCAACGACACATCGCGGTCTTTTACCGCCGAGTTTAAGCGCTGAACATTTTGGAACGGTTGATCAATACTATTGGGATTCATTTTGGGGATTGGCGGGAATTCGATCTGCCATTGGATTGGCGCACGTCGTACATAAGGAAGAATTGGCAGCGCGCTGGAAGCGTGAGGCGGAAAGGTTTGCCGGAGATATTCATCGTTCATTGGAGAAAGTTGCTGCTCGGCTTGGCAGGGAAGTTATTACCGCTTCGCCATCGCGTTCGTTCGATGAAAGTGCAATAGGATTTGTGTGTGGCATATATCCGCTGGCGCTGGAGGATGTATATCCGTCCGCGTTTCAAGCGACGCTGGATGAATTCACCGATCGATATGTTGATGAGAAAGGTTTTTACCATCCTATCATTCATTCCGGATACAATGCATACTTAACGCTCCAACTGGCGCATGCGTATTTGCTCCGAAACGATCCGCAGCGTGCATGGCACATTGCAAATACAATCTTTCGCCAATGTGTCTCTCCTTATTCGCTTCCGGAAGCGATCCACCCAAAGACGGGCGGTGGTGCAATGGGAGACGGGCATCATGGATGGGCTGCTGCAGAAATTGTGTTGTTTCTGTTCGATTGTCTTGTCCGAGAAAACAAAGATGCTCTGTTGCTTTTCCATGACGTATGTCCGGGAATGTTGAAGTGGGGAACGAACACATCAGTCGATGGGATAGCGACGTCATTTGGAAAATTTCATTGTTCGCTGCAATATGAGACGGAGAAAAAAGCTCTTTGTTCTTTAATGTTGGAGCAATCTTCCGATAAAAATCCGTCTGTCGTGGATATCCGTCTTCCATTTGCGCTCACAAGAGTATTAGCAGTGACGCCGGGAGTTGAGCTTCAGGTTGTGACAGAGGAGATCAAGACACGTATCAAATGTTCTTCAGGCAATGCAGTATTGCTGTTGGAGAAATGAGATGGGATTGGTGATAACGCGTTGAATACGGATCGAAGTTGGCAGTTGGTTTTTTGCTTTCATATAGAGATTGTGACTTTCCCCGACTAAAATAGCTAATCCATCGGGATCACACATTTGCAGCATTGGTAGATCAGATTCGCTGTCCGTTGCTACAACCATAGGTATCACATCGCCGCTCATCATGCGGTACTGTGCCACCTTTCCTTCACCGAAAGGGATAGGATGCTGAATTTGTCCGACAATCTTTCCATCTGAAATGCTTGGTCTTATTCCAGCAATATTATTCGACGGGATATCGAATATCATGGAACCTGCAATTTTTGCCGATATGTCATTGCTTGCTGAAATCACAAAAATTGTATATTGCCATTGAAGTAAAAGACGAACAAGTTCGTACATCAAATGATTCGGTTTTGGAATAAGAACCTCTAAGCCTTCACACAGAATCATATCCTCCGTGGATTGCAATATCCGTTTTGTTGTTCGTACGAGATATTCAAGAGGAATACCGTCAAGCGCTTTTACCACTTCTATGTATGCTTTCTTCGGATCTTCTTTGATCATTTGTTGATACTCCAGCCAGGATAAAGGAAGCGGAAAGCCGTCCGAAAGCAATTGAGCATATACTGCATCGCCGATATCACCTATGAGTAATGTATTGTCTAGATCAAAGACTGCGACACGACTCTTTCCACCAAGGTGCGATTCACCGAATCGAAGTTCGATATTCAGAAGACTTTCTAATAAATCCGACTGCAAAATGATGTCTGCCGAATTTATAGGCATGTCCCGGTATGTCTCAAGCTCGATCATGTTGCTTAGGAATCAAGAGGCTTCATAGCAAATTCTGGTATAGAAAGAGGTCTCTGATTCCGATGGAGCGCCATTGTCAATGTGGATACCTGATATGGGATCGGCAGTTGACGGATTTTTATTGTACAGTAACCATCGTTCTGCTGGAGAAGATTATACTTCAGGTATCGTACCGGATCATCGCATACAGCGCCTGCACCATTGGCAAAGAGAATGCCGTTGCGTTCATAGATTTCATTACGATGAATATGTCCGTGCAGCACATAACGGATATTTAAAGACTGAAATATTCGAATCAATTTTCGTCGTTTCTTCATACGCATCGTATTGGATTCGATACGTGTCCAGACGGTGCCTGCTTGATAATCCGATTGGAGTAGATCGTTGAAATGGTGATGGAGGACGACAATATTCGTACGATCTGCTAAAACGCCGGATGTGCCCATATGTTCCAATGATTCGATCTGTTGATCATCCAGATTGCCGTTTGTTCCGAACGGATTGCGTCTGAGCGACCATGGGGGAATAGAATTTAATCCGATGATGTTGAACGGTCCGATAATTTTGACAAAGGGGAAAAGATCCGAAGTACTGACATGGTGAACTCCATGGTATGTTTCAGCAAAGGCGCTCTGAAATAATTCTTTGCGATCCTTATAATCGACGGATCGGATATATTGAGGAAAACTTAACACATCCACGGCTCGATGCGGTCCGCCAAAAATATCGTGATTACCCGGAACGACCGTGAGTCTCGTGCTGTCGAGAAGATTCAGATTGGAAAATATCTCTCGTGCAAGATAAAAATCATCTTCGTGTCCAGTACTGATGATATCGCCGGAGACGATGATGTGATCGACACCTTCATCCACCACAGCACGCAGGAGAAGCTTGAAGGATTTCATGTGCTCGCGGTAATATTGCCGGCTGATATGTGGATCTGAAATGTGTGCTATTTGAAATGACGGGGACATAGAATATTCTCAGGCAGCCGTTACCATTTGACGGCGGCGTTTGGTTTCCTGTAGTACATCTTCATAGTTGTCAAATAATTGTTTCAAGATCGACTCCCAGCGATACTGCTGAGCACGTCGGTGCGCTTGTTCTTTCATCCTCTGTAAATACTGCGGGTGATCGAGCAGCCATTCCACTTTCTGTGCCATGTCCGCACCGTCGAGTGGTTTGGCAAAGAGACCAGAACTTCCCTCTTCAATAATCTCAATCGCACCTCCCATTTTTGCTGCGACTGGGGTCAATCCGGAAGCCATCGCCTCTAATGTTACTAAGCCGAATGTTTCCGTTGTAGAGGGAAATGCAAAGATGTCTGCAGAGGCAAAGCTCTCTGCAAGTGTGACACCTGTCTGATATCCTAGGAAGTGCGCGCCCGGCATCATTTCTTCAAACTGTGCACGAGCGTGACCATCCCCCACGATCACCATTTCGAAATCGTTTCGTTTTGCTTTGAGATGTCGATATGCTTCGACCAACACACGTAAATCCTTTTCCCACACCAACCGGCTGACGAATAGAACAATGGGTTTGGTTCCTTGACTGAAACATGACCGCCATGCCTCGCTTCTGCGCTCCGGTGTAAACAAACCGGTATCGACACCGTTGGGAAGATATTGCAGGCGAAGAATTTCATGCTTGGTCAGTTCATCAAGAATCGGTTTCGTAGGCACAAACGTTCTATCTACATTATTATAGAAACGGCGCGATATTTTCCACGTCAAATCCTCAAGCTTTGTCAGGTTGAAATAACGCGGATAGGTAGGGAAATGTGTATGATACGTTGCAACCACTGGCACTTGGAAGTGCTGGGCATATTTCGCTGCTCCAAAGCCAAGCGTACAAGGGCTATTGATGTGCAAGATATCCGGTTGAAATTTCTGAAGTATCTTCGCAAAAGATTGGTACCCCGGTAATGCGATTCGATACTCTTTATGCATCGGCAGAACAACCGAAGGAACCTTAAACATTGGAATTGGCTGCTGCCAGGATTCCGGCAGGATGGAAGTGATCGCAATTGCTTCATGATTGCGGTCAAGCGCCCCTTCAATCATTTTATAGACGACGCGTGTGACACCATCTTGCCCGACTTTTAAGTTGGCATTGAAATATGCAATTTTCATCGTTTGTCTCCTGTTTATCTCAACACCAATATAAGATTATCATATTAAGAGAAAATGACGGATAGGTTATAGAAATATTATGTTCGAAGAGGTGAAAAAAAGTGACGAAGCGGGAAATTTATGGTGAACCTTATACTATAAATTTGATCACAGAGAGGACCACAAGAATTCCTATCGCAATTAAAACGATGGTTCTATTCTTGAGAGGCTCTACGTCTATGTGTTCATTCTCTTCTCTAGGAAGATATTTTTGAACCAACCAAAGAGCGAAGGACTCATGAAGCTTTGCGTTTGTATTCATTTTTTCTTTTTTCGTTCGATACAAATATAGAAAAGAGCTATTATCTGGAACTTATCGAATTGTTAAGGAAATGTTAATTTGTACAGAAGTATGCTTACTCTGTCATTCCCGCCTATCCACCTCTGGCAGAAATGTCTTCCTCGGGAATCCAGAACTGCGGAAGACCATGATTTGGATCCCCGCTTACAATATGCGGGGATGACAGATGCCTTAGAAGAGATTGATGAGATTGTGAAGAAGATGTTAATTTTATTGTTTCCCTTCTCTTTGGCTTGAATAATACCAATATGACCTCTATATTGAAGATAGTTTATTATAGAGGCCTATCGTTTCTATGAAAAAAACCATTCTTGTTGTTGATGACGAAAAAGACATCGTCGATCTCTTATCCTATAATTTTACCAAAGAAGGATTTTCGGTAATTACAGCTCGCAACGGGCGCGATGCCCTTGACCGCGCACGGCAGAAACCAGACCTGATTATTCTGGATGTGATGATGCCCGAGATGAATGGGCTGCAGGTGATTCAAGAATTGAGAAAGGAAAAGAGTACAGCTTCCATTCCAGTCATCTTGCTTACTGCAAAAGGATCGGAGACCGATGAAATAGTCGGACTGGAAGTGGGGGCAGATGATTATATTGTAAAGCCGGTAAAAATTGGCAAGATCGTTGCCCGAGTACACGCAGCACTTCGGCGGAAAGAACAATCCACGAAAGAAGTAATGCCTCAAGTCGATCTGATTAAAATAAAGGAATTGGAAATTAATATTTCCAGTTACACGGCGCATCTTGGAAAACAAAAGCTCATACTCCCGAGGAAGGAATTTGAAACGCTTGTATATCTCATCCGCAATAAGGGCAGAGTGCTTTCACGGGAATCCATTCTGAATGCTGTCTGGGGAGAAAATGTTCACGTTGTGGATAGAACTGTTGATGTACATATTCGAAAGATTAGAGAAAAACTTAACACATATGCTGATTATATCGAGACTGTACCAGGTGTAGGGTATCGATTCAAGGCGTAAATTATGAGAATACAAACCAAAATTACCGTGACATATGTCGTGCTTGCTGTGCTGATAGTAGCAAGTCTCGGGATATTCACCAGTCTTTGGATGGAATCGAATTTAAAAGAACGATTAGTGAGCGAACTGAGTCGGCAGGCGGACTTAGTTTTTTACATTTTACAGGAAGATTCGACGCAATCCTTTGCGCAATTGAATGCACAAGTTAAACAGGTTGGCGGTCTTGAACATTTGCGCATCACTCTCATTGATGACCTTGGAAATGTATTGGCCGATTCCGATGTACCGTTTCCGGAAATCGCCGAGGTGAAGAATCATTTGGATCGTCCGGAAGTACAACAAGCGAGACGTATCGGCATTGGTCACGATATTCGTCGCAGCGCAACGGTCGATCGTGATTTTTTATATATGGCAAAAGAGGTGAAGAAATCTCCAACATATTCTCTCTTTCAGAATCTTCGTTATATCAGATTGAGTGTACCATACGAGCAAGTACAGAGGCAGATCGATCAAATTCGTTCTATCGTGATTGTTGCCGGATTTGGAGTTTTATTGGCGATCATCCTCGTCAGCGTATTTATTTCACGCCGCATTACATATCCCATGACGCAGATAGTTCGCGATGTAGAACGGGTTCGCGCAGGCGATTTAGATGCTCGGCTTTCAGTGAAGTCGAATGATGAAATCGGGCTTACAGCAAAGGCGATCAATGAACTTGTTGAAAAACTCAAAGCCGATATCATCCAATTGAAAAAGTTAGAACAGGTACGAAGCCAATTTCTTGGAAATGTTTCGCACGAACTTCGCACGCCTATTTTTGCTGTGCAAGGATATTTGGAGACACTTCTTGGCGGTGCGGTAGAGGATGCTTCCGTGAATCGCTCATTTTTAGAAAAAGCACAAACGAATCTTGATCGCCTGAATACATTGCTGGAAGATCTCATTAATATCTCTCAAATCGAATCCGGCGAAATGAAAATGAGTTTTCGCATTTTCCGTGTGAATGAATTTGTTGAGTCGGTCTACAAAGAATATGAACCAATTTCTGCAAACCGTCGTGTTGCACTGCGATTATTGTTGAATACAACCGGTGAAGATGAGGTCTTTGGAGATCGTGAACGATTGCGGCAAGTATTGAATAATCTTCTGACCAATGCGATCAATTATAATAAGCTGGATGGAGAGATTGTCCTTTCATCCGAAAAAGTTGCAAACGGAATTCAAATCAGTGTGAAAGATACAGGCGTGGGAATTCCGCAAGAACACGTATCAAGAATCTTCGAACGGTTTTATCGCGTTGATAGCGACCGGTCTCGCGCCCTCGGCGGCACCGGACTCGGTCTTGCAATCGTCAAGCATATCATTGAGGCACACAACAGTAATGTCATAGTGGAAAGCGCGGTCGGAGAAGGGAGTACGTTCCGATTTGTGCTGAAGAGCAGCTAGTATGCAAGTTCGGGTACTTCAAGGGAAGGGATGACAATCTCTAACAGTTCCTGTTCCAGCGCGAGTAATTCATTTCGCATTGTCTCTCGATAACGTTCCGTCTCTTCTATCAGTTTCGGTATTAATGCCTTGTAATGTGCGATGCCATCCTGAAGATTTTTTCTGTATGTATTGAAATATTTTTGCTCTTTTGCATTCCATGAGTCGAGACGTTTTTGAATCTCTTGTTTCATATAATCCACATACAACCTCAACTCGTTGATGAACAAGTTGGGGCGATTCGGATCGGTCAGAAGCTGTAACCGCCCGTAGATATGTCCAACCATCTCTTCCAGCGAGGCAATCTTTGAGAAATAAGCTAGATTCGGTCCTGGGCACACGGCAACAGGGCGTTCTTTTGCTGGTCCATGCCCATTACTATTGATGAGTCCGGATGCAGCAAGATCTTCACAGAGACAGGCTTTTTCGACTACTCTCGCAATTTTTTCTAGAAGGACATTGGGTGAGAGATTCTGTTTTTTCAGTTGGTCAATCTTGAGTTCCTGATATTGGCTGGATGCAGTACATATCGGCTCTGTCGTAAATTCTGTATTGGAGACGAGAAATTTTTTCGTGCACTTGCTCCCGGGTTTTCCATCGTTAGCGCGCTGTTGTAGAAGCAGATCGCTCGTGCTTCCTCGAAGATTGTTAAATGGTACTCCAAGAGGCGAAGCATCGCTGATGTAATAATCTTCTCTCCCGGCATGAGCAAGCATCTGTCTTGTTCTCTCGTCAACATTGGTTGCTTCAGGGACAAGGAGGAACGGTGATCCCCAGCCTGTTCCTTCGACACAGTAATATTCTCGCAAGAACGTGTCTTCCTTTGCTGTGCCTATCCCGCCTTGCACGGTTATTCGAAACGGCATAGAGGGAGGAAGAGGAATTCCTTTTTCTTGTAATGCCACGGCATAGATTTGATGTAATTCTGACAGCAGTGATGTTCGACGAGTTTTGAACTCTTCGAGAATTGGTCCGAGCAAAAATCCTTGCGAAGGAAAAGCATGGCCGCCGCAATTCAATCCGGATTCGATGCGGAATTCTGAAATCCAAATTCCCTTCTTTGCAAGGATCTTTCCCTGGATAAGAGCAGAGCGATAATCGCTGACTTTGAGGATAACCCTTTTCTTCAGACTGCCGTTTTCATCAGGGAAAAATTCGGGACGTTGTCCCATGTAACTGAACAACCGAGGATTCAATCCTGCAGAGAGAATAACCGACGAATTGAGGTCGCTGAGTGCAAATCCGCGTAGCGATGCAAGTGCATCCGTGAACTCCATAGGTAGCTGTTCTTGATTCCGTCCGGTATTCACCTTGTCGAGTTTCGTCATAATGTTTACATCGATGTCGCCGGGGACTATCTTGATCCGCAGCTCATCCTGCAACTCAGATTGTTTGGCTGTGTCATTCGTATGGAGCATCCGATGATACAACGTCTTCAGAGGTGAATGCTCCGACAACATTTCGAAATACTTTACAATATCGCTTCCTTTTTCAAATGCCGAAACCTTTAGGGCAGCGATTTGTTTCTGCACGATTTTCTGAACGAGGTTGAGATAGGCAGTGATTCTGCGTGCGCGGTAATCTTCATCTCGTACAGTAATCGGAATATAGGATTCTCCATGAAGGTGAGCATAATGCTTTCGCATATGTTCAATCAGAATGTCATCGACAATCGATATGACCGACGAAATGCCAAACCGTCCAACGCGGATAGGCGTATCGATAGAGTATGATAATCCTAAAACGGGAATATGAAATGTATGTACCTGCGAATTTTCCATCTAGAACTCTTTCAACAATTTTTACAATACTTACTATAATGTCGTGTATTTTTTCTCCAAATCAAATTCTCAGAAGGGAAAAAGTGCCGGGTTGAAAGACATGAAAGCAACAGTGGGGGGAAAACGATGGAATATTGACATGGACCGATGTTCGATGAATATACTTCTTACAATCAGGATAATTCGTGCTGGACAAATTCTTTGAGCACGATGTTTTGCATGGTATCTTTCTTCATTGCATGCAGGCGTGTACTGATTTTTTAATTGATGGAGATTTTATATTTCATATTCTTCTTCAATTCAATTTTTACGAAACCTTGACCTGCATCCCAGCTATACGTGCCGGTTGTCCCATTCATAATTACTTTCGAAGGTTCATCTTCCAGCTTGAGAAGTAATAGTGCATCCGATGCTATGGGTTGAGAAGCAAAGACAATCGATCGATTCTTGTTGATGATGGAGAGTTGTTTTTCTTTGTTGCTATCCAGATAGTCGACATAATCGAACATTGCAGTTTCATTATTTTTTCCGGGGAATACATAAATCTTCAATCCTCTTGCAGTCGGATCGACGTTCCACAATCTTGAATTGCCTGCGAGAAGAATGCCGGTGATATAGATTGAGTTAGCTCTCACGAAAACGGGGATTAGCTCCAAAGGATAAGCCGCATCGATCTCTTTATTCCCTTCGAACACTTTGCTGAAGTCATAGTAATCATACCACGTGCCGCTCGGCAAGTAAACCGATTTGTAATTCATGGAATCAATGATCGGGGCGACAAGGAACGCGTTCCCTACCATGTACTCATTCCAGAGAGAGAAAGATTTTTTGTCATCGGGGAACACGTACGCAAGAGGTTTCATGATAGGCCCGTTTTTATAGGACGTATTTGCCAGAGAATAGTAGAAGGGCTGCATTTCCATCCTCTGTGTCGTATAATCCTTGAAAATAGTTTGGAGTCTCTTGGAATATTTCCATGGAGCTCGATCTGCTCCTTTTCCGCCTGCATCATCGATTTTTATTTCGTAGAGGCCGCTCCATGCACCGAACTGTAGCCAGCGTGCATAGAGATTTTCCGGAATCTGACCGCCTAAATATCCGCCGACATCGGAACCCCAGACGGGAAATCCCATGAAGCTGCAACGGATTGCATTTGCGAGACTTGCTGCCATGCCGTCCCAGCTCGAGCGCGAGTCGCCGCCCCATACTGCCGATAAATAGGGTTGACATCGGTGAAATGCGGCTCGTGCGAAGTTAAATTGATTATCACCCCACGCGTCGCGTAGCAGACTGTCGATTGTTGTGGAAAAAAGATAAACGTATTTATTTCGCTGTTCAGCTTCCGGCGTCTTATCGTACCATGGGATATGAAGTGGATAACGCTGATCAGCACGATCCATTTTGTGTCCATGTACACCTGCGGAGTATTGGAATGTCTTCAGGCGGCTGCCAAATTCTCTGATAGCATCCGGATTTGAGAGATCGAAATAACCTTCTGCGTTGTACTGATATGCAGGGAAGTCTGAATCGTCAAATGTCATTGAGCCGATCCATGACATAAACTCCATTCCGTACGTATTTCTAATTGTCCCGATCCATTCCTGTGGATTGGCAAATCGTTCGTTGAAATCCATCTTTGACCATTCCTGTGCACCATGGCTGTACGGCCTATCGACCCACCATCCGGTGAAGGGTATTCTTAGATCGGTCATTTTCTTGATATCGTCAAGAATTTCATCTTTCCCGCCTTTGTTCTCGTCGCGCCATCCAATCGGGCCGCACGCCCACATCGGAACGAATTTTGGTTTGCCAATAACAGTGTAATACGCTTTCATAATCTCGTCGCCGTTTTTTCCGGTGAACAAGTACCAATCCAATTTATCGGTTCGATGGAAAAGTTCTGTCTCGTTATTAATTCCCAGTTGATATTTTCCGCGTGCAAAACTGTCAAAAAATGATGCATATCCTTTATTGGTCATGTAGAAAGCCGACCAGGCAGAAGCATAATTTTCAAAATACAAATTTGCATCGCCATTTATTTCGACGTCGACGACCTTGCCTCGAAGATCAGGTGATTTGCTATTGTTCGGATACAACGGCTCAAGAATGCCGAAATAATGTTCGCCGTTGTCTTCCATACGAATGGTGCAGCTGGTTGCCCATTTGGGGCAACCCTGAAAATGGAGAGTGTGATCCGACGCTGTAATTTCTACCGTCGTGTTCAGATCCAGCAATTGGTCATGATACAGGACTTCGGGAGGATAGGTGAAGGTCAGGGTGAGCTTGTTTTTGGTTTGTGCAGCAATGAAAATCGATTCCGGAGGTGTGAAATTGAAATTGATGGAAGAAATCGTCACTATTTTTATCTTGTCTTCATAAATTGTAAATTTATCATCTACAATGTCAACGATAAATTGACCGCTCGACCAGGAAAACTTTTCCTTGGCGGAAATATTATTGTAGAATAGTCCAATGGCTAATACAATAAAAGTTTTGCAAAATAATCTCATGATCAATCCTCAATCAATGGATGCTTACGGGTGCAACTGCGTGTTGATACTGAGTATGAAGCTAATAAAAATTATATGGTAATTCGAATTACAAAGTAGTGCTTGATGAGCCTTCTTAAAAATCATGCTCAGGTTGAATTTGCTGAATGATGTAGGTGATATACGGAAAAAATCCCCAAAAACCGAGTTAGTATTTTAAGCTTTTTGGCTCCGCGAGTAGGACTCGAACCTACAACCCTCCGGTTAACAGCCGGATGCTCCACCATTGAGCTATCGCGGAATATCAATTGAAAAGCTCACCGTAACTGATGAGCTTTGAATAAATATATCTGCAATTCTCCCGAAAGTCAAGAAGCGATGGAAATATTCCGTTCGTTGACTTTCCTTCCATTTCGGGGTATATTGACTCATAAAATTTTTTAAATGGAAAATTGAGGAGAGTTGAGAATGTTCAAAGGCGGTATGCCGAATATGCAGCAGATGATGAAGCAAGTACAGAAAATGCAGGAAAAGATGGATCTGGTACAAGCAGAGTTAGAGAACAAAATTGTGACTGCTGAATCCGGAGGAGGCATGATAAAGGTCACGGCAAATGGTAAGCAGCACATTGTAAAAATTGAAATCGAGAAAGAAGTTATCAATCCGGATGAAAAAGAGATGCTGGAAGACTTAGTGCTCGCAGCAGTGAATCAAGCGTTGGAACGTTCGACTGCAATGGCAGCGGAGGAAATGCAGAAAGTGACAGGCGGGATGATACCGAACATTCCCGGTATGAAGCTCCCCGGTTTATAATTCTCACGAGAGATTTTTTATGTTTTACACTGCCGAATCAGTTGAACAACTCGCAGAACAATTTGCTCAACTTCCAGGAATTGGAAGGAAGACGGCGCATCGTCTTGCGCTGTATGTATTGAAAATGTCGCGCGATGAAGTCGTTGCGATGGCAAAAGCACTGGTCAATGTCAAAGACAAGGTGCGGTACTGCTCCGTGTGTTCCAATATCACGGAATCCAATCCGTGCGCAATCTGCTCTAATACGAAACGTGAGCGATCATTCATTTGCGTTGTGGAAGAACCGCACGACGTGATTGCCATCGAAAGGACGCACGAATTCAAAGGTCTATATCACGTACTTGGAGGTGCACTTTCACCTCTCGATGGTATTGGTCCGGATGATCTGAAGATCAAAGAATTGCTCCAGCGTTTTTCGAATGCAACCATCGAGGAAGTTATCCTTGCGCTGAATCCCAACGTGGAAGGGGAAGCGACCACGCTGTATCTTTCCCGTTTGTTGAAACCGTTGGGGATGAAGATTACCCGCATAGCGCGGGGTTTGCCCGTAGGTTCTGATCTCGAATTTGCAGACGAAGCGACACTCTCCAGAGCGTTGGAGGGTCGTATTGCAGTGTAAAGGAGTTCTGATGCCGCAAAAAGTGATCGTAGTGATTTGCTCCATATTTTGTTTTTGTCTGTTTTCCTGCAATTTGTTTAAAACGAGAACGCCGGATGAACCATCTCAGCAGAGTTCGAACTACACTCCACCCACAGAGCCGTCGCTGGTGTTTCAGAACATGGTGAACGCATTCCACGATATGAACACTGTGAATTATTTGCGCTCCTTTGCAGATACCGTGAGCAGTGATTTTGTGTTTACGTTTGAGCCGACACCACAAGCACGATTGCATTATTCCAGTAGTTTTATTGAGTGGACGAAATTATCTGAACAACAGTATTTTACAGCCCTCCTCTCCAAGTTACAGACTGGGGCGTCTCCAACATTAGAGTTCTTGACATTGACGCCACAAGGTACTACATCTGACTCGATCCAATATGAAGCAACATATCGTCTCACAGTACCTCTTACACAATCGAATATTCCGACACAAATACAAGGGAATGCACAGTTTTTCTTGGTATCGGATCGTTCACGAAATTGGGTTATACGCCGCTGGGATGATTTTGCACAAAATCAGAACGACTTTACGTGGAGCGATTTGAAGGGATCGTTCGCGCAATAGAGCTGGGAATTGATCATGAGGTATTAGATATTGATTGGCAGGTTTATGCTCGTTGCCGTTGTCGATAACTGACAACGGATAATCGAAAACTGGCGGCTGATCGTTGGTAGTTTTATGAAATATTTCATCATTTCCATACCGTTTTGTTTTGCGCTTGTTTCCTGCAATCCGTTCGCACCGGGATTGGATGATTCTTCCGGAGAAACATCGTCGCTCTTGAGTGACCAGAAAAATCCCGATGGCGTGTTTCAGAATTTCAAATATGCTTATACGTTTCGTGACACCTCAATCTATGGACAACTCTTCGACGGCAACTTTACATTTCTTTATCCTGATTATGACCTCGGTGGTGCTGAAATTTCATGGGGAAGAGATGAGGAAATGCGAACTACGTATGGACTCTTTCAGAGCGTTCAGCGCTTGGATCTCGTGTGGAATGATATTATTGATTCGTCGTCTATAGATTCTTACGCTACAGAAGCTTTCATAAGCCGGGGATTTAATCTCACGGTGACATTTGATGTGAACAATATTGTTCGTGTTGATGGATATGCAAGCCTTCAATTGGTACGCCAGGGAACGCAATATCCATGGATGATTGTCCGATGGCACGATGATTCAAACCACTAAAATGAAAAGACAAACTATGATTGCATATCAAGGTGAACCGGGGTCATTCAGCGAACAGGCAGCGCGGCAATTCTTCGGTACACATTCTGCATTGAAACCATTACCGACTTTCTTGGAGGTCTTTGCTGATACTGAGCGACATACCGCAGGTCGTTGTATCGTCCCGATTGAAAACTCGCTTTTCGGAAGCATCCATCAGGTATATGATCTTCTCCTGAGGCACAAGCTCTTTATCATCGGTGAAGTGAAACTCCGCATAGAACTGCATTTGATGGCACTCCCGGAAACCAAACAGAGTAGTATCCGCACGATCTATTCTCAGTTGCAGGCGATTGGTCAGTGCGAAAATTTCCTCAGTAAACTGAAGAATGTAAAAGTAGAAGCAGTGCACGATACCGCAGCGGCAGCGCGGTTTATCCGTGAACGTCGACAGCATGATGCCGCCGCTCTTGCGAGCGAACAAGCCGCTCGGGCACACGCACTGCACATACTGAAGCGGAATGTAGAAAGTGATCATCGTAATTTCACACGCTTCATAGCGCTCTCGCGTAAACCGGTTCAGCCGCACGGCACGCTCAAGACATCACTCGTCTTTGCTGCGAAGAATATTCCCGGTTCGCTCTTCAAAGCGTTGGCGGTATTTGCTCTTCGCGACATCAATTTACTGAAGGTCGAATCGCGTCCGCTCATCGGAAAGCCGTGGGAATATCTTTTCTACCTTGATGTTGAAGGAACGCCGAACAGCGATCCGCTTCGGCAGGCATTGAATCACTTGAAAGAAATGTGCACATTAGTGCGAGTGCTGGGTAGTTATCGCCCATTTGAAAGTGATTGCGGTTCACGTCAGAGCACATGAGAGAGCCATGCAACTCCGATATGTGTTAAAAGAAGGATTCTCAGGATTCAAACGCGCGAAGCTGTCGATGTTTGCCGCAGTCTTCACCATCTGCGTGTCGTTGTTGCTGCTCAGTTTTTTTGCGATTCTCTTTCTCAATGCAAATAGTGTGGTAAACTCACTCCGAGAGAAAGTAGAGATGGAAGCATTCCTGAACGATCAACTTTCTAATGATCAAATCACCGAAGTGAAGGGATTGGTGGAGATGTTGGATGGTGTACGCGAAGTGCACTATGTTTCAAAAGAAGAAGCGGCGAAAATCTTTCAGCAGGAATTCGGCGAAGACATATTAAAGATATTGAACTTCAATCCGCTGCCGGCATCGCTTAAAATATTCCTGAAAGAAGGTTACAAAACCGCCAAACATGCCGAGAGTATCGTTCAACAAGTAAAATCTCTCAAAGGTGTGGATGACGTTATCTACCGTAAGCAGTTACTGGAAATGCTGGACGAGCGCGCCAAGTTGTTTCTCTGGATTACGTTTGGTGTAGGTATCTTTATCACCCTTTCCTCTGTTATTCTTGTAGCGAACACTATCCGTCTTGCCATTTATGCTAAACGTAAAATTATACAGACAATGAAACTTATCGGCGCCACGCGCGGTTTCATTCGACTACCGTTTTTGCTGGAGGGATTTCTTCAAGGTCTGCTTGGCGGATTGATTGCAGCAGGCATCGTATTTGTGCTGTTCAACTTTCTGGAGCAGTGGCTTACTGTCTCTCTTTCGCAATTTGTCTATGTTCAACCGTACTACTATAGCATCATCGTTGGGGTCGGTTGTGTGCTTGGTTTGTTCGGAAGCATGATTTCTGTCCGCCGTTTCATTAGTGAGGGAGTGAGCAGTTAAAAGTTATGTGGAACAAGCACTCCAGCAGTCTCAACACTCCTTCATCCGCAGATGGAGGAAGGTGGATTGGTTTAGAGATACTTTTACCATAGCCTGCCGTAAACCCATTGCTTTTCCCGAAAATCTTCCATACACTCTCAACAGCGAAGAATTGGCATTACATGGTGGAGTAATTAAACACTCATCGAAGAACACTGTTGTTAAACCATACAAATGAATTTCTATGAACAATGTCTTTGCTTTTTATTACTCGTCTATCGGCAAGAAAGTCTTGATGAGTCTCACTGGTTTGTTCCTGATTATCTTTCTGACGGAACACCTTATCGGCAATCTCCTGCTCGTCTTGTTTCACGACAATGGGAAAACTTTCGAAGCATACGGTGAATTTCTTGTCCATAATCCTGTTGTCCTTGCCATCGAGATATTCCTTTTTCTCTCGATTGTTGGACATGCACTTCTCGGTTTTACATTATGGCTCATAAATAAGATGAAACGTCCAATCAAGTACGAACTCTTTCGATCGAAAGATAATGCAACGCTTTCTTCTCGTACGATGATTTGGACAGGAAGCATTATCTTTTTGTTTCTTGTCGTTCACCTTCGATCTTTTTTTATTCCATTATATCCTTCTCGTTTTGGGGGAGAAAAGATCTCATCATATAAACTTATTGTTGATGCCTTTGCGAATCCTTGGTATGTTGTTTTTTACCTCATTGCTTTCTTTTTGCTTGGGTACCACTTGCGGCATGGATTTCAATCAGCATTTCAGACACTCGGACTGCGAAACAAAACATACACTCCATTTCTTGATCTCTTAGCATTTATCGTTTGGTGTTTGATTCCGCTCGGTTTTGCCGCCATTCCGATTTATTTCTTTTTCTTCCACCAAGCTGCATCTACTGTGATTATGGGGGTTCATTGACTATGATGCTAGACTCTAAAATTCCCGATGGGCCCATCGAAAAAAAATGGTCCAATCATCGTTTCAATATGAAATTAGTCAATCCATCAAATCGACGAAAGTATTCTATTATAGTAGTCGGAACCGGTTTAGCTGGAGCTTCTGCTGCGGCTTCATTGGCAGAGCTTGGTTATATGGTGATTTCATTATCCTATCATGAATCACCGCGGCGTGCGCATAGTATTGCAGCCCAAGGCGGTATCAACGCACCGAAAAATTATGCAAACGACGGCGATAGCATCTATCGTTTGTTTTACGATACGTTAAAAGGCGGCGATTACCGAGCGCGAGAAGCGAATGTTTACCGGCTCGCTGAGGTGAGCGGAAGTATTATCGATCAGTGTGTTGCACAAGGCGTGCCGTTTGCACGTGATTATGCCGGGTATCTCGACATGCGTTCTTTTGGCGGTGCTCAAGTATCGCGGACATTTTATGCGCGCGGGCAAACAGGTCAGCAGCTATTGCTTGGTGCCTATTCTGCTTTAAGCCGTCAGATTGGTGCGGGTGCCGTAAAATTCTTTGATCGGCGGGAGATGTTGGAATTGGTTGTTGTTGATGGAATGGCACGCGGTATCATCTGTCGAAATTTGAGAACCGGCGTGATCGAGTCGTATGTCGCGGATGCAGTCGTGCTTGCGACCGGTGGATACGCCAACACGTTCTATCTTTCCACAATGGCGAAGGCGAGTAATGCGACAGCCATCTGGCGTGCCTATAAGAAAGGTGCGTTGTTTGCGAATCCATGTTTCACGCAAATTCATCCCACTTGCATTCCGGTGAGCGGTGAGTATCAATCTAAATTGACACTTATGAGTGAAAGTTTGCGCAACGATGGGCGCATCTGGGTGCCGAAGAAATCAGGCGACTCACGCGCACCATCGCAGATTCCGGAAAATGAACGCGATTATTATCTCGAACGTCTCTATCCTTCATTTGGCAATTTAGTGCCGCGCGATGTTGCTTCTCGCCGGGCTAAAGAAATATGCGACAAAGGTCTTGGTGTCGGGAAGACAAAGATGGCAGTGTACCTCGATTTTGCAGATGCGATCAAGAGAAATGGGAAACATTGGATCGAAGAGAAGTACGGCAACCTCTTTGATATGTATCATGAAATCACTGCCGAAGATCCATATGCAGATCCTATGCGCATCTATCCCGCCGTCCATTATATGATGGGCGGATTGTGGGTCGACTACAATTTGATGAGCACGATTCCCGGTTTGTTTGTTATCGGTGAAGCAAACTTTTCCGATCACGGCGCAAATCGCCTCGGCGCCAGTGCCCTGATGCAAGGTTTGGCGGATGGGTACTTCATTCTGCCTTACACGATGAGTGATTATCTTGCGAAGACAAAATTTTCGTCTCTTGCGGTCAATCATTCGGAGTTCGAGAAGGCGAATAAGAGCGTTGCTGAGCGAGTGGAAAAACTTCTCGCCATCAATGGTAAACAACCTGTAAATGAAATCCATAAGAAGCTTGGCAAGGTTTTGTGGGATTTTGTCGGGATGGGACGGAACGAGAAAGGATTGAAGAAAGCATTGAAGTTGATTCCGGAAATTCGGGAAGAATTCTGGAAGGATGCAAAAGTTGTTGGTGATTCTGATAATCTCAGCATCGAGTTAGAAAAAGCCGGACGCATCGCTGATTTTCTGGAATTGACAGAACTATTGACGTTCGATGCATTGGATCGGAAAGAATCATGCGGTGGACATTTCCGGGAAGAGTATCAAACGCCGGACGGTGAAGCACTTCGGAATGACAAAAAATTTGCATATGCAGCGGCGTGGGAATTTACAGGCGACGGCAAAAAACCGAAGTTGAACAAAGAGCCGCTTACGTTTGAGTATGTGAAGCCCTCGGAACGCAGCTATAAATGAGGAACGATGAGTATGAACTTTACATTGAAAATTTGGCGTCAGAAGAATCAGAATGATACGGGAAAATTTGAAACGTACGAGGTGAGGAGTATTTCACCAGATGCATCGTTCCTGGAGATGTTAGATGTGCTGAATAACCAACTGGTGATGGAAGATCAAGAGCCGGTTGCGTTCGATCATGATTGCCGCGAGGGCATTTGCGGGAGCTGCGGGATGATGATCAACGGACGCGCGCACGGTAAAGGGCGCAAGCAAGCAACCTGTGACGTGCGGATGCGAAGTTTCACCAATGGGCAGACAATCACCGTCGAACCATGGCGCGCAAATTCATTTCCGGTTATCAAAGACCTTATTGTGGATAGAACAGCGTTCGATAGGATTATGCAAGCAGGAGGATTTATTTCTGTGCGAACCGGAGGTGTGCCGGACGCGAATTCCACTCCTGTGCGTAAGGAGAACGCTGAAGAAGCAATGGATGCAGCAGCATGCATCGGATGCGGAGCGTGCGTGGCTGCATGTCCGAATTCCTCTGCCATGTTGTTTGTTGCGGCTAAAGTATCGCAATTTGCATTGCTGCCGCATGGCCAGCCGGAGCGCAAAGAGCGAGTTCAGAAAATGGTTGCTCAAATGGACAAAGAGGGATTTGGGAACTGCTCCAACAACTATGCGTGTGAAGCCGAATGTCCAAAAGGAATTTCTGTGACAAACATTGCGCGACTCAATAGGGAATTTCTCTTAGCGAAACTGACGTAACAGGGTAATCTAAAAACTCTTCAATCAAGGATTGTAGAGTCTCGCTCGCAGCGGGACGAAATCTCATGTTTTTTGCAATGAGCCGCTGGTCAGGACGCAAATGAAATAAATATATTATAGTATCAGTTCCCAATAGCCAACATCGACCCATTCGCCTAATTTATAACCCACTTCTTTAAAATGAGCAATCTTTTCAAATCCATATTTTTCACACAGTGCTATACTTGCCTGATTGGGTAATGCAATTCCACATATCACACTATGAATTGATTTTTCTCTTAATGCTTTCAGCAACGCTCCCTTCAGTAGTGTACCTATTCCTTTCCCGACGTAGTCGGAATCGATATATATACCGGTTTCAACTGAATAGCGATACGCTGCTCTTTCCTTCCATTTGCTCGCATAGGTATAGCCAACAACTCTCCCGTTTTCTTCGTAAACCAGCCATGGATAATTCTGTATGATATTTTTAATACGGGACACCATTTCATCTGTTTGTAACAGTGTCTCCTCAAAAGTAATTCTTGTGCCTGTAATATATTTATTATAGATACGACACATTGCATCAGCATCAGAATCTTTCACTTGTCTTATCATAATCTTCTCGATAACTCATTATACATTAGTTCGCGCCTAACACGCGAAGCGTGTTGCCCCCTTTATAGTTCATTCTTTGCTCTTTTGAACCGAAGGCTCGTAGGTCTCTGATCTACAAATCTTCACTGCACCTATGCTCACCATGAATTTTGCAGTACGTTATCTCCGTCAGCTTGCCTGTCCTGAATTTTTTCGTGGATGCGCTAGTGGGACAGTGTTTTTGTGCTTCTAAAACTTAACATCGACATCTTGTTTATCAGTTTCAGCAGCTTTGAAAAATTCGCTAGGCGTATAATTTAGCAATTTTGCAATGAACACATCGGGAAGCTGCGCGATGCGTGTGTTAAAAGTATAAACAGAGTCGTTATAAAATTCTCGTCTGTCCGCAATTTCACTTTCAATTTGAGTAATACGGCCTTGAAATTGAACAAACATTTCGTCGGCTTTCAATTGAGGGTAATTTTCAGCCACGGCAAACAAAGACTTTAGAGTCGATGTCATCATATTGTCTGCTTTCGCTTTTTCAGGAATAGTTCTAGCGCTGGCATACGCAGATCGAGCTTCCGTGACTTTTATGAGAACTTCTTTTTCAAAGGTCATATATCCTTTGACAGATTCTAAAAGTTTTGACAGCTCATCATGCCGCTGCTTCAAGAGCACATCTATATTACTCCAGGCTTTGCCGATACTGTTCTTTAAGGATACAAGGCTGTTATAGAGAGAAACAAAGTATCCGATGAGAATAATGATCAATAATATAAAGACTGCACTCAGAATAAGTGTCATAATGAATCCTCCTATAGTAATTCTGATAATTGAAGTATTTTAATAAACCCAGCAATGAACAAGGTACATCCGTAACTAAGACCGGCAAGCATTTGCCATTTCAGAGCATCATTTAATTCTTTTTTGCTGCTATCTGAAATAATGAATATGGAATTATTGGTGCCTTTGTGAATCCCCTTAGGAATGGAAGGGTCTTTTCGAATAGCAAGCGTGCCTAGCACAAAAACATTTTCATTTGTAGATAATAAATATTCGTTGTATCGTTTATCGCCGACTCTTGTGGTGAATAATTGATCGTTGGCATCCTCATCATCTCTTTCTAAAAATCCAGATTGCTTCTGAGGAATTTCAAATTCAGCCCCGGTCGGGTAAATGGGGATCTGGCCGGTTTCATCCTTTACCCAAAAGGGTATTCTATTTGTATCGGTGGAAATAGTTTCCCAGCGATATTCTATTCCAGAACCAGAGGTAGAGTGTTGCCGATATTCCTGTAATTCGCTGCGATAATATACACACTGCGATTTTGAGTACGGTGTCGTTAATACTTGTTCTGAAATAACCTTGCCTTGAATCTCAACGAGGCCAATTGCAGCTGACCGAATTTTTGAACGAGGCACATTTCGAGCCAATAAATATTCTGGCATTCTAAGAAAGCCGTATTGGAATAAAAGCGATCCGAAAAAGACGGATACGAAAGGAAGGAAAATACCCCACATATTAAATGAATCGACTCTGAAATTATTCGATCGATGACGGCCGCTCAGTAGAACATTGATCACAATACCCATCGATTCGTTATTACTATACAGTACAATAAAGAGGATAATGAGAATAACAAAAGAGTACACTATGTAATTAGAAAGAGATTCCATTTGTCCAGAAAATCGATCCTGCCAAACGCTATCCCTGAAATAATATCGATAGGTCACCCAAGAAAGAATAAGGGTCAGTACTAGGGCTAATAAATATCCGACCGAAATATCCATGCAAAATCCTTACGTTCTGTTGTTAGATAGGGAATCATTTTTAAAATATCTACTACGCTGAAAACTTTCAACGTGCACTACCCAAACCAAGTTCCTTGTAAATTACTTTCTAGTTTAATAAATCTCTACTTCACTTTCATCAAATTGTATTCGATTATTTTTTGCACAAACTTTATGATCCGCTGTTGTTCGAGATTTTGGGCTGTAAGTCCCAAATTATCCTGCAACAGCGGCACGTCAAAAGATCCATTTGTCACAGTGGTATTACTTCCTGCTACGGGGATATCATTTCTAATGAGAGTAGCTGCGCCGCTGAACGTTCCTGTTGCTTTTTGAGCGCTCAATGCAGTGAAAGTCAATGTCCCTGAATGCATGAGATACATGTCGGCAGTCTGAGAATTTAGGTCTCCACCAAAAACGAATTCAACAAGTGCTGTGTCAACTCCATATAAAGCTAGGGACGAATCAATGGGTAAAACTCCTTGAGAAAGGTTTGATTTTACAAAAACAATTGCTACTACATCAACAATGTTTTGACTGTGTTTCTTATAACCAACAATTGTCCCAACATTGGTCCCAGGTGACGATATATAAATTGTTCCACCAGCGCCTTCGCTATTTGCGGGTAGCGCGGCAATGTTATCCAAATTATCCGGTAAAATTCCATCCGCAGAAAACCCTCCAACACTGGAAGTGAATGATATTTTTCCTGGTGTTGTTAGTACCGGCTTGGGAATGACTGTAATTGATATTGTGACCTTATTCGGTGGATTTGCATTGTCTCTGACAACAAGAGTTGTTGATCCAGGTGCAACGCCTTCGATATATACAGAAGATCCACTTACACTTGCGTCTGCCAAGATGGAATTTGTGGGTTGATCTATTGTGTAAGGATACGTACCTCCTTGAAGCGAGACATATTGTGAACTCTGAACTTGAACTGTAACATTTGATGGAGATGCAGCGATTGTTGCGACGGTAACCGAAATTTGTATTTCGGCGGTTTGTGCGCTGTCTTGGACAACAATGATCGCGGTCCCAATTGCCGTGCCTAAAAGACTTAGTGTTCTTCCATACGGATAACTGAATCTATCAATGGAAGCATTGACGACAGATGAATCGGAAACAGATTTGACAGAACACGGTCCCTGCCCGCCGGAAATCGTAATATATTTTTGCCAAGAAACTGCGACTGTGACAGGATTTTCCGAAGCGGTCAATTGTGGTTTTCCATTCTCGACAGGATTGTTTTTTTCACACGAAAATGAAAAAACAGCCAAAATTGCAGTTACGAGAAAAAGAAACAATGGCGAGAATTTGTTATGCATAAAACCTCCAATGAGTGTCTCAGTCAAAGAATATCGGTTGTGCCGCCTCACAGGCGGAACATATTTTTTCTTCTATAGTTCATTATCTTCACCTCTGCTCGCCATACAAAATGTACGAGCACTCATTCCGTCGCTTTTTATTATTTCCCGATGCTGTTTAACGGGGCTTGAGCGTCTGGTCAAGCGGCGGCTGTTTGATGTGGAAGTATTCTTTGCACTTCTCTTCCAGATCGGTGTCAGTCAAAACATATTTGAGCAGCAGCGGTTCTTGAAAGCCATCAGTGAGAATCGTACCAAATTCGATGGAATCTCGATTGACAATGAATACTTTCACTGTGGCATATTGAACTTTAATTTGTCGGGCGGAGACGTATTCGCACGTAATACCTTCGGCTCTCACAAACGTCGCAATTTTATTGCTATAATTTGCAAAATCATTGAGTGTCTCTGATTCGTCGGAGCTCAATGTATCGGCTTCGGCCAGCGAGGGCCCAAAGATAAACACACCCTTGCCGGAAATAACCCGCGTCGTCTGATGTTGCAATGAGGCGCTGGGGAGCAACATAATCAAGAGACTGAAACAAATAGTCAATGGCTTTATCATAAATGGTCACCCGCCTAACGGACGGCGGCCAAGCTGTTATTTTCTACGTATCTGAAAACTTGCCGGTGTATATTCCATGAGTTCAATGTCATTGCCATCCGGGTCTTTTATCCATGCTTGTTTGGAATGATCCATTCCAACAGTAATCGCCGAAACAAGTATTCCTTTTCCGACAAGCATTTCTCGGTAGGACTCTAACTCTTTCACTTCAAAACAGAGATGGCGATATTTACTTCCGTGTTGTAATTCTGTAACCTCTCCGCCCCACTGACGAACTGCCCCTGCTTGATCAAAGATCTCTATAAATGTCCTTCTGCCGCATGCAAGATACCACCCAAAAGGGATGCCTTTATCGTTATCCAGTGTGAATTGTATCTTCAAGCCTAACGCATCCGTATAGAATTTGAGCATTTCTTCGTGTCTATCGGTGAATAAATTAAGGTGAGCAAGTTGTGTAATCATGGAGAACTTTGCTGTTTCATGTAACAATGTAAGTACAATAACTTTGAAAAATGTCTGTGTCCCGACTTTGTCGGGATGCGATGCATTCTTCTCGACAAGCCGATCGTGCCTGCCCCGCTGTATTCGCGTTTTTTGCGTCCCGTGTTTTTTACGGGATTGGCGGGGAGCGCCGGATTAGGGCGGCTATTGTTTCTTGCTCTTATTGATAATGTCATAGGGAATTTTTGAATCAGCATAAACTTGCCATAAATGAATTTTCCCATTCTTGATGACCGCTTTCCACGAAGCAGGTAGACACCAGTAATTTTCCTTTCTATTACTCAGCCCTTGAAATGTACCGCCCGCAAAACCAAACCCCGCAAAGATGTCTCCATTAAAAAACATGTTTGTAATTTCGATTTTATAGTCGGGAAACCATCGAAAGTATCCAATCCAACCTGTCCTCATTTTTTCTTTACCGACAACTTCGTTGCCTTGAGAATCAATGAATTTATGATCCTCTGTTATGAGGGAACAGATCTTGTCAACGTCGTGTTCGTTGATTGCGTTAACAAAGTCGTAGATAATCTGCTTGTCTATTTGAGTTTGCACGATAACTACCTAATAGGCGGAGCCCCGTAGCTGTAACACGCGTAGTGTGTTTCTTCTTCTATAGTTCATTCTTTTCACCAATGTTCGCCTTGAATTTACATATTATTAATTTGTATTGCACTGTGTGTAATTACATTCTCAGGTCTCTAGCTATGATGCATTCTTATGGACAAGCCAAGATTAAGCGCCGGGCAAGGGCGAGTGTGTTATTTCTAAGAAGCTATTCCTTCCCTTGTTCTTTATTCAAAGGCTGCCAATATACTTTATATTCCTTGTCAAGCATGAGTTTTGCAAGGAATGAGATTTGACCGCTATGCAGTTCTAAATGTGTCAACGCTGCGATGAGTGCGGACATGACTGTTTCATCAAATCCTTGAATGCGACGATTTGCAAGCAAGGATTCCGGCGCAATGTGTAAAATGATATCTTGAATTTTCTTATCCAGCGCACTTATTTTTAAAAGAAGATCTTTTTGTGGAATAATGTTTTCATCTGTAAACTCTTGTGGTCTATTACGCTCAAATGCTTCGCCGCCAATAGCTGAACAAACCCATTGATGAAGATTTCCTGATAAATGCTGGAGAATTATACCGACACTATTTGAATTGCTCGATGGACGATGCCATATTTGCTTGTCATCGAGTTGATGAACCGCATGGATGATACGGTCAAATGCTTTGGAAAAACGAATAGAAACTACTTTTATAAATTCCTTCTCAATTTGCATAAATGATATTACTCCTTAAGTACGCGGCCTCCGTCTGTGAGGCACTCTTCTGGACAAGCCGAGCTTGCCTGCCCCGCTATTTCGCGTTGTGTGCGTCCCGATGTTTTATATCGGGATGGCGGGGAGCGCCTGGTTAGGCGGCGGAAACGGAATTATTATAATTTTGTTTGTTTTTGAACCTGACTATTTCCTAAATCAAGTATCTTTAAAGGATCAAATAAATTGTCATTACTTAATAAAATCTTATCATCTTCGCGAAATGAAGGATTCGGATATTCAACTATCCAATAATAGTACTCTTTTTTGTCACCTATATTTCTTGTTGCCCTTGCAACTAGGTAATACTTGCTTTCTTTCTGCACGATAAATCTAAATCTTCCGTCAGAATCAGTTTTTGCTGAATCAATAGAGCCAGGCAAACCGTCGAAGAAAAAAGAACCGTCTGCATACAATAAAATGACTTTTTCTAATGGAGCTGCTTTTCTCATCAGATCAAGCTTTTTCTCAGCAACGGAAAGACTTCTTTTTAAAGTGGAAAGTAACTCATTATTTTTATCATAACTTTTAAGCAACTGCACTTTTTTATCAAGCTCTTCGGCTATTACCGTTAACTTATCGATGCTGTCTTTTAATTGTTTATAATTATTATATATTGGAGCTATATTTTGATTTGCTATTTTCGCCTTTTTATCTAAATGCGTTTTAATTTTGTCTTGGCTTATTAAATTAACGCTTACCAAGCCAAGTTTATAATTTTGACCACCTTGAGTTACAATAAATATTTCACCGATTAAATTCTTTTCTCGCGAACAACCCAAAACCATTACGACTAAAACAAGAACAAATAACCTATTCATCGGTATTTCTCCTGTATAAATATTTTTCCGCCAGATAATGGATGGCAACTAAGCTGCGGCAACGATAACTTAAAATACACTTCTGCACGAACCGAGTTCATCTACTTCACTTTAAATTCTTTACTGCACCGTTTCTCGCCATGCAAAATGTACTCATGCTTATTCCGAAAGCTTGAGCGGCTGGTTAGCTGCACCTTTGCTTGTAATTAATTTATAGGCATTACATGAGGATAGACCCAATTCCATTTTGGAAGATCAGATTCATCTGTTGAGACACCAAGGGATACTCTCAAATCCTTTGCTAGTTTAGAGCAATTTTCATGAAGACGGTCTACATCACTCTTGGAAAGAGAAAAACAGAAATTTTCTATATAAGGATTTCTTAGACGGACTTCGCGAATAACAACTGATAGATTATACTTACCTTCCTTCCAGTACATCTGATTCTTGAAGAAATCTAAGAAGTCACTGAATTCCTTGGAGGCAAAGAGTTTTTCAGATGGATTCGGGTTATCTTTTTTGAGAAAGCTCTGAAGCTCGGCGATTTTATTTATGTGCAACTTGAAATTCATCTGGAACTCAATATCTTGAAAGCCGATAAGTTTCTCTACAAGCGCAATGGTTGGCACTTTAAGAGCAATTGCTGTCTGGTTTTTTGTAATCTCCACCGTTTCACCTTTAAGATTACGCATTTCTTGCTGTTTCTCGTTGAGAAATGACCACGTTAGAATTCGCTTCTCTCCCTTTTCATGAACCACTTGTAGTTCGATTTTGTCGATCAAAGCATCTCGACGTTCCGCTGAAATAGAAGAAGTAAGGTTTATGATTGGGCCCAAAGTTGTGTAACCTAATTCTAATGTAGGGCTTGAGATGAGTTTAAGGCTTGGCTTTGAAACAGATTTGTAAATCCAAGAGGTTATTTGTGGTAACCATGCGGCGGCACCGATGTAAGCAGCAATTTCTTCTGGACTCATGATATTATCTCCAAGTTAAATTCAAAGGTGTAGCTGACGGATCGGCGCTAAGCTGCGCCGCTGCAAACTTTCAAATTGCTGAAAACGAAACAAGTTCATATTGACAACTTTCAATTTTGTACTGAACCTCTGCTCGCCTTGAATTATGCAGTGAGCTCCTTGATAAAAATAGTATCACACTACGTGTGATTTAATATTCTGGACAAGCCGAGCTTGAGTTGTTGGTTAGCTGGCACCAACATGTTCTTTGCCAGCATTTTTGATACGTGTTTCAATTATTTGCAGAACCGTTGGCGTAATGGTTATTTTAAATGATTGGTTTTCGTATTCACCACGATTCAAAAGAATTGGATCAAGAGCTACCACCATACCGATGACGGTTCCTTGAAAAACAGCATCCCGTACAGTATAAGCGACCGAATCAGGATCACTTTTCTTTATATCAAATGATTCCAAATAAAGAGAAGTATGTTCGTAAATAGAAAGAAGCTTGTTTGCCGCCTTAAAGAGATAATGTAGAATTCTCAAATCCATCTGCTGAATAATAGTGTTCATTAAATTGATTTCAGGGATCCGTGTTGATTTGATTTCGGTAGATTTATCAGCCATTTTTTCAATGGCAAAGAAACTTTGATTTACAGCTAAATAACTTTGATCATCTCTAAAGTCGCTAGGAGCATAAAATACTTTTGGTTTTCGGTTGAGAGTAAAGAAAAATGCACCAACAAGTAAAGTTGGAAAAAGCATTACAAACCAAATAAAAACCGGCTGCAATTCTTTTGAAACAAATGCTAAGGCTGTTGTAGCAGCGATTTCTGATAATGTCGCAAAAATAGCGATGATTGTAAGCGGATTTGAAACCCTACCAATTTTTTCTATCATATGAACCTCTTTGCCTTATTTTGGTGCCAGCTAACATGTGATTAGGTCTGCCAAAGGCATCTCCCAAAGGGATTCCTTTGGAAACTTCGTGAGACTGAGTCGACCTTTTGTGACTATTACGCATGAAAAGTCGACTGGTATTTCTTTTCATCTCAAATGTTATTTCTCCCGCATACATCATAAATTTACATTGGCAATAACTGTTAAGCGCTGTGGTAACTCGGGAACAGGAACAATATGGTTTTTCTTGCATGCATTGTCAAGAAGGTGGAAAATCTTTGATGTTTTTTTAAAAGAGCTGTTAAAATCTGTGCCTCATTGTGTCTTTGTCTGTCGTTCTGGAGAGGTTATATAAAAAACAAAGCAACAGTCATTGCGAGTGAGCGAAGCCCCGAAGGGGCAAGCGACGAAGCAATCCGCAAAACAAGGTTTACTAAGTAAAACTGATGGATGCAGATTGCTTCTCCCGCTATGAAGCAGCGGGATCGCAATGACAGGGTTCTACCGAGCTTTCCAATTCTTGCTAATCCTCTCATATTTGGCTACATTTTGCAATTATGAAAGTCAAACTTCTCTCCATTTTATTTTTGTTCTCTTGCATCGGCTTTGCGCAGGATGCCAAGGAGAACGGCGATTTTAAGCTTGCCGTCAATCTCTATAACGACAAGATGTACGATCTTGCGCTGGAACAGTTCCGCACGTTCATCAATCTCTACCCGAGCAGTGCACAGGGAATTGAAGCGCGTTTTTATCTCGGCTTGACACAATCCAAGCTCGGCAAGCACGAAGACGCCCGCTATACATTCCAGAATTTCGCTCTGGCGTATACCGACAATATGAAAGCGCCGGAAGCGTGGATGAATGTTGCGGAAGAATATGCCGCGATGAAGAATGATCGCGAAGCGGCCATGGCGTTTGAACGCGTGAAAACATTTCACCCGAGCAGTAAATTTGCACCGATCGCACTTCTCAAAGCTGCAGAGTACTACGGCAGGCTCAAGGATACAGAAAATACGCTTCGTGTTTTACGGACTCTCACGCAGGAATACACGACCGATGAAGTTCTGCCGGCGAGAAATAAACTTGCCGAGATATTGATATCCGCAGGACAATTTGAACAGGCTCGCCAGGAGAGCAAGCGTGTGATCGATGCGACCAAAGAGTCACAGTTGAAAGCCCGTGCACTCGTGTTGTATGGACAGTCGCTCATTGGGCTCGGAAAAATTACTGAAGCAGAAACGGCAGTGTCCGAAGTTACGACGAATTTCAAATCGACATCGAGCTACTATGATGCGCTCTTTGCTCTCGGTGTTCTGAAAAATGCAGCCGGTAAAACAGAAGAAGCGCTGGCGGCATGGAAATCGGCGGCGGATGATAGTGCGAAAGCCCCCAAGCAGCTTCGGCAGGATGCATATATGGAAATGGCGGAAGCGAACAACCGTATGCAGTCAAATGCACGGGCGCTTGAGTTATTCGAGAAAGCCGGAAAAATCCGCGGGCTCCGCAATGGAGAAGCATTCTATAAAGCCGGCATTGCCGCAGAGCGCATAGGCGATCCGGTAAAAGCGGCGCAGTTGTATACGCGTGCTCTGACCGATAGCGTTGGCAATGCGGATCCTCGGGCAATTATCGTCGGTGCAATGAAGGGCGCTGTCACAACGAAGAATTTTACGGAAGCAGTGCGGTTAACGAATCTATTCCGTCAGCAGTATCCATCGGATGCCAATCTGCCAAGACTTTTATTAGAAGGCGCCAGGGTCGCTAACGACGAAGTTGGTGATACGAAGACGGCGATCGATTTTTGCGAATGGCTTCTTGAACATTTTCCATCGAGTGAATTGGTTGACGACGCGGCGATGAAGCTTGGCGAAGCGTGGAAGAAAGCCGGCAATATGGATGAAGCGATTGCGGCATTCGAAAATCTCCAGCACCGCTATCCGAGCAGCGAGTTTGTTCTTGAAGCACAAAAACAAATTCGTCTCATCAGAGCGTTTGATCTACGCAGCAAAGATGCAAGCATGCAGAAACTTGCGCTTCTGGTCGGAGATGTCATCGCGCAGAAATCAAAAGGAAATCTTGCCTACCGTCTTGCCGAAATCTATTTCTCCGATATAAAAGATTACCAGCTCGCCGCCGATCAGTTTGCATACGCGCTCACGGTCGATCTGGAAGAAACTCTGCGCCCGATGGCGTGGTTCAAACAAGCGCAGTCGTTCGAACTGCTTGCGTTGAAAGAAGGAGAAAAAGCTGCAAAGAAAAAAGAATTTCTTTCAAGGGCAATTGTTTTATACGATTCTCTTACAATGCTGTATCCGGCAGGCGAGCTTACCGATCAAGCGGTTGTTGCGGCATTTACGCTCCGCCTGCAATTGACGGAGAAGCCGGAAGAAGTGCGGACTCTCGGAACGGAGTTTTTATCGAAATCTTCCGGTGCGCGCGGGAGAGATGTGGCGCTTCTCCTGCTTGGCGATTCTTATTTGACAGCGAAGAATTATGAAAGCGCTGTTCTCACCTATAAGCTTCTCTTAGAAAAGTATTCAGATCGCGAGACAGCTCCCTCTGCGCAGTACCAGCTTGGCATTGCGCTCGATGGAATGATGGAGAAAGATTCAGCAATTCAAGTGCTTGATAAATTCCTTGCTCAAAATCCAAATCATGTGAAAAGCGCCGCTGCTGCTGCATATCTCGCCAAAACTGCGGCAGATAGCGGTCGAGTGACAAAAGCGTTCGGCTATTTTGATCTTCTCGAGACCCGGTATTTCTATAATCCAATGCGATCGCGTCTCGATCTGTACAAAGCCGACGCATATTTCTTTGCCAATGATTTTAAGAATGCGAATGAATGGTACACGCGTAGCCTGGAAAGAGTGCGAACAGATTTCTTTTTTGTCGCTGCGGATCCGGAGGTTGAAAATTCTATTATTTTTAAACTTGGTGTATGCAGCGAAAAGCTCATGGATTATTCTACGGCAAAGAAATGGTATGCAGAATATGTGACAAGAGATCAAACATCGGCAAGAGCCGGGCAAGCATATTATGCGCTTGCCTCGATTGCAAAAACGGAAAATTCTATAGAACTCGCAGCGAAGTATCTGCAGGAAGTAAGCCGCATTGCAGGGAAATCAGGCGGACAATCTTTGTCCGTGGCACTCGAGACAGCGGAAATGTTGTTCCAGAATGAACAATATGCCGATGCTGTCAAAAGATATAACGAAGCACTCTCGCAAGCAAAGAATGACACTGCACAACGATACATACAATCGCGCATTGTCGTCTCCTACTTCCGGCTTGATAATATAAAAGAAGCAGATAAACGGGCGGCGGATTTTATAAAAGAACATTCTCATACGTATAATTATGAAGCAGAGTTTGAGTTCGAACGTGGCAAATACCAGTTGCGAAAAGAAGATATTGTAAAGGCGCGAGAACGGTTTGCTCAGGTTGTTCATTCATATCCGAAAGCGCCTATCATTCCCGAAACGATGTTCTGGACGGCTCGCGTGTATGAGCTGGATGAAAAACTGCCGCTTGCTGTGCGTATGTATGATTCTCTTCTTCAATATTATCCGAACGATCCGATTTTGCCGCGCGTACACTTGGGCTTGGGGAATGCATATTATAGTCTTGAGCAATGGGACGCCGCTTCAAAACAATATCGTATTATTCTCGATAATGAACAGCGATCTCCCGATCTCGTTCCGTTAGCGATGAGCAATTTGATTATGGTATACAAAGAAATGGAATTGTACGATGGTGCGCTGGAGTTGACACGCAAGTATATTGATCGTTACCCGAACGATCCTGATCTCATCGACAAGAAAATTGATATTGGCGTGTTGTACCAGAAGTTAGGATACTACGATCAGTCGATTCTCCATCTGCAGGATTTAATAGAAGCAGGAAATATCGATCTTGAAGCGGAACTTCGATATTACATTGGCGAAGCGTACTTCCATAAAGGGGAATTTCAACAAGCAATTCTTGAATTCTTGAAAGTTCCGTATCTTGTTACAAAACGAAGTAAAATGGATTGGATTTCAACGGCATACTATATGGCCGGACAATCGTACGAGAAGATGTCGAAATATGATCAGGCAATGACGATGTACAAGCAAATCATCAGCCGAAAAGATACAGATGCGCAGTTTAAGACAGCGGCACAGAAAGAAATTGACCGCGTAAAGGCGGTTCTTGGAAAAAAAGAATGAAGAAGATTGGTGATTGGGAGAATGGGTGATTGTGAGATTGGGTGATTGTGAAAAGTCAACCGGAAATATTAAGAGATCGAACAAAGCAATTTGCAGTTCAAATTGTAAAACTTGTTCGAACATTCCCAAAGAATGAAGAAGCCAGAATTATTGGAAGACAATAGATGCGCTCTGCAACATCAGTTGCTACAAATTATCGAGCTGTTTGCCGAGCTCGTTCAAAAGCAGAATTTATCGCAAAAATTGGCATTGTTGTAGAAGAAGCTGATGAAATAGTGTTTTGGGCCGAACTGATTAATGATCTCGACATCCTTACAGTGGATAAAACTGTTTTACTTCTTAAAGAAGCAAATGAGTTGCTTGCAATATTCTCAGCGTCTAATCAAACAGCGCGTGGCAGGAGATAAAATATTTTCTTTAATCACTCAATCACAAAATGACTCGATCGCAAAATCACGAATTGACTCAATCACTAAATCACACAATAGCTTAATTTAACCGTGGGCTATATTTTCGAAGCAGAAATAGAATCCATCATTCATGCGGTTCGTGTCAAAACGATAGGTGAGGAGGATGATGTGTTCCTAAAGAAAATCCTCTCGGCAAATATTCATCCTGCGATCAAGGCGTACTTCAAGGCGGAGGTGGAAAAAACACTTTCACAGGAACGGAAATTGGAATATCGTTCCAAAAAACTTCCGTACTCCTTGGCTGAAGTAAAAAGTCTTGAAGAACAGATCGATTTATTGCTTGTTCACAATTACCATTTCAGTCTGCAAGAATTTGAATCGCTTCTCGATGAGTCGGTGCATTTCCATTTCAACTATCTCTGCCGTCCACAGTGGACGCTCTTGAATTTTATCGTCGGAGAACAGCGTCGAGTTAGCTCTTCGACTATTGAGAAGCGGCTGAAGTATTGCATTGATTATACCTACTTTCCCGAGCTGATCAGGCGGTTTATCGTTGACCATGGGTTGGTAGAAGTGACTTATGAAGAGTTCAAGTCGCTGATTGAAAAGATCGACCATGAAGTAATCGTGCAGCATTCCAGCTTTGAACTTGCCCATATGACGCGTGCCTTGTTCGATTTTGTCGAGTCCGGGAAAATGGTGCCGCAAGTAGAATTTGAACAACAAACGCTTCCGATCAACGCGGCGATTGTTTTCTTTGATGATAAGCACCTTTCTGATATTCGTGTGCGGCTTGAATTCGAACGTGATCACAATCGGGTCATCCAAATCACATCGGATCGCTTGGCAGACATTATAGAAATCGTGCGAGTGGGGAATGAGGATGCAACCGCACGTCCGAATACTTTGCCCGTTGTCATTCCAGACGATGTGCAGCAGGAGAACCATCAGGCTGAGAATGGTGCTGATGGTTACAGCATACAGGAACCTGCGACTGTCACGGTTACGCCATCAACAGAAAATTCTGAGACGATGAAGAAACCGTCCGTCATTTTTGATGAGGAGGGAGAAAAACTTCCTGTATCGATGCCGAGTATAAAGCGAAAAGAAATTCTTGATCTTTTTCCTGATGAAGAGCACAGTTTATTAGTGAAGAAACTCTTTACCAATGATGAGCCTGCGTTCCAGGGGGCAATTACAGAAATCAGTCTCTTTGGTACATGGGAAGAAGTCGCTCAATATCTCGATACACTCTATGTTGCGAATGAAGTCGATCCATTTAGCGCTGAGGCGGTGCTCTTTACAGACAAGTTATTTGCCCATTTTCATTTACCGGCTGCCAACAAGTAAGCTAGGGATTCCTCGTGCAATTTATTGATGAAGCAAGGATATCTGTTAAAGCGGGTGACGGCGGTAATGGATGCATTAGCTTTCGTCATGAAAAATATATTCCGAAGGGTGGTCCGGACGGAGGAAACGGCGCACGCGGCGGAAGCATCACCATACGTGCCGATCGCCAATTGAATACGCTACTCGATTTTCGGTACAAGCGTCATTACATCGCAGAGCGCGGCGAGAATGGGCGTGGAAAAGATCAGGAAGGAAAATCGGGGAAGGATGTGATCGTGAGAGTTCCATGCGGTACGCTTGTGCGGGATGCAGTGAAAGGGAAAACCATCATTGATTTGGTGAATGAAGGTGATGAAATTATAATCGCGCAGGGCGGAAAAGGTGGGCGGGGGAACGGAGAATTTGCTACAGCGACGAATCAAGCACCGCGTTTTGCCGAACCGGGAACACAGGGGGAAGAACGTGAACTGATTCTCGAACTCAAGTTGCTCGCCGAAGTCGGATTGGTTGGTTTTCCAAATGCAGGAAAGTCGACGCTCATCTCGGTAATCTCCGCCGCCAAACCGAAGATTGCAGACTATCCTTTCACGACACTTGTGCCGAATCTTGGACTTGTCCGTTATGCGGAAGGCAGAAGTTTTGTTGTCGCCGATATCCCAGGACTGATTGAAGGTGCACACGAAGGCAAGGGACTCGGAATTCAATTCCTCAAGCATATCGAACGCACGAAAGTGCTTGTCTTTCTGATTGAATCCATCAGCGAAGATCCCAAGAAGGATTATCAGGTTCTTCTGAACGAACTTGCCTCATTCAAATCTGCTATTGCGAAAAAGAAAAAGATTGTCGCACTGACCAAAATGGATGTCGCTGATGAAGCCCGGAAGAAAAAATTGGCGAAGATAAAGTTCGGGCGCGGTGTGGCAACGATTCCGATTTCATCAGTGGCAGGTGATGGAATACGCGAACTCCTCGATATGATGTGGAAATTGTTAAATTAAGTAGCAGATAAATTCCAGCCTTGGCGGGCAAGCACCTGCGAAAATGGCAATGAGTATTTCATTCAATCGCAATGCCTCATAAATATTAGACACCTCCTATGGTTCGCCTAAGGGGCGGTGTCGGATTTTTTCTATTATTCCTTCCAGAGTTGCCTTTCCTTCGAAATTACAATACCTTTTTTCTGTGACAAGTCTTCGTTATAAAATTGGATTGTACTATTTCGTTATTGTTGTCATTGGCTTGGCTACCAGTGCCTTTGCAGTCTATAATTTTTCACGTCTGCGTGATACTTTCGGGTTAGTGTTGCGGGATAATTATGAAAGCGTGTCTGCCGCACAGAATATGTTCAAAGCTCTTGAGCGTCAGGAGAACGCGCAGCTCTCGATGTTGCTTCAAGATATTGATCTTGCCTATGTTAAATTCAACACGAATCGGGTCGGTTTTCTGGGTTGGCTGGATGAAGCGAAGCGAGGAGATCTCAGTGATCGCGAAAAAGTCGTGTTGAATCGGATCACGCAGGATTATCATCGGTACAATCAACTTTCTGATTCGCTCTATCGGTTGTTGCAAATAAAAGGTCATACAAGTGTCGCATCCAATTTCAAATTTAACGTCATCCGTCCAGTCGCTGATTCTTTAAAAGAAAACTGTTTTGAGTATCTTGAAATCAATCAGGATGCGATGACGCACACCGAAGAGAGATTGAATCAGACTGCAAGTGACGCAACGTTGACAGTGATTACGATTTCTCTTGTCGCTGTATTTATGAGCATTTTTACGAGTGCGCGATTTACAAAAACCATTCTACAGCCTGCAGAAAAGTTGACTCAATCTGTCCGCCGGATTAGTGAAGGACAACTGAACCAGAAAATCGACGTGAATACGGATGATGAGATCGGCGAGCTGGGCCGCGAATTTAACAAGATGACAGAGCGTCTGAGATCATACGAGCAGATGAATATCCAACAGCTCATCGCTGAGAAAAAAAAATCGGAAACCATCGTTGAAAGTATTGCAGATCCGGTGATCGTGACAGATCAACAGGGATCTCTCATCCTTATGAATCAAGCAGCTGCGACGGTATTCGATGTTCACGGATCGAATTGGCAGTCGAAACCGTTGCGTGAAGTTATTGGTAATCAGAGTTGGGTTGAGATGTTAGAAAGAAATGGTATACAAAGCTATGAGGAGGAAAAACGCGATCCGCTTTTTGCATTTGTCCGCAATAATGTGACCCTGTACTTCAGACCGCGCCAAGCGCAAATTGTAGACGAGCAGGGGAATGTTCAAGGGGTTGTGACTCTCTTGCAGGATGTAACCCGATTTAAAGACCTTGATCGAATGAAATCAGAGTTTATTGCAACGGTTTCGCATGAACTTCGCACACCTCTGACTTCATTAAGTATGGGAATCGATATTCTTTCACAAGGAGTTGTGGGAACGGTGAATCAACGTCAAAGGGAACTTCTCGTTGCTGCGAAAGATGATTCAGAACGGCTGCGAAAATTAGTAAAAGATTTGCTGGATCTTTCCAAGCTCGAATCAGGGAAGTACGAGATGAAAAAGGAATTTGTCGATTTTCGCAAACTTGTCGCGGATGCAGGACGACCGCTGCACCTCCTATTCGAAGAAAAACACATTCAACTGGAATTTGATGTGCCGGAACGGCTGCCTGCTCTCTTTGCCGATCCCCATCAACTCATTTGGGTGGTGACGAACCTCTTAAGCAATGCACTTCGATTTACCGATCCGGGAGGAAGCGTTCATTTAACAGCGAAGGAAGAGGAAGATAGACTGTTGGTGACGGTTTCCGATACGGGACATGGAATTCCGCGAGAACATCAAGAGACAGTGTTCGATAAGTTTGTTCAGGTAAAAAGTTCAACGGAAACGACGCCGGGTAGCGTTGGTTTGGGTTTGGCGATCGCGCGCGAAGTAGTAGAAGCTCATGGAGGACGAATTTGGCTTGAAAGTACCATGGGTGTTGGAAGTACATTTTTCTTTACTCTTCCTGCAGGAAATCAGAGCGAGACATAAAGAATATGCAGCAGCGAAAACCTAAAGCGCTTGTCGTTGACGACGAAAAAAACATTCTCACTACTATCGGCATCTGTTTAGAGTCTATCGGCATCGACGCGACTCTTTGCTCGAAACCGCAGGAAGTATTACAATTACTCCAGGAGAATAGATTTGATGTTGCTTTTGTTGATTTGAAAATGTCGCCGATGGATGGGATAGAAGTCCTTTCGGAGATCAAGCAATACTCGCCGGATACAACAGTAATTATTATGACGGCACATGGTTCCATCGATACGGCTGTCGTTGCGATCAAAAAAGGCGCTTACGATTATCTGCAGAAGCCGTTCGATTTTGAGGAACTGAAGTTGTTTACACGGAAAGTGTTCGAACACCATCAACTCGTCCATGAGATGGCAGAACTTCGTGAGGAACTTGCTTCCATACAAGGCAGCGGAGATATTGTCACGCGGAACCGCGCAATGATCGAACTGCTTGATCTTGCTGCGCGTGTTGCTGAAAGCTCAATCAGTATTCTCATCGAAGGTGAAAGCGGGACAGGAAAAGAATTGGTAGCACACTATGTTCATCGGAAGAGCGATCGCGCCGAGAAACCATTTGTCAAAGTGAATTGTGCAGCCATTCCTGAGCAACTTTTAGAAAGCGAACTTTTTGGCCATGTTCGCGGAGCGTTCACCGGTGCATTGAAAGATCGTCAAGGTCGGTTTGAGATGGCAGATGGTGGAACGATCTTCTTAGATGAAATTGGAGAGCTTTCTTCCTCCATCCAATCCAAATTGTTGCGCGTACTGCAAACAAAAGATTTCGAGCGTGTCGGTGAAAATGTCACACGCAAAGTGGATGTGCGGATCATCTCTGCTACGAATCGCAATCTGGACGAAGCGTTGAAAGAAGGAAGTTTCCGCGAGGATCTCTTTTATCGCTTAAACGGTGTTCGCATCAAATTGCCGCCGCTTCGTGAACGTCCGGAAGATGTACCGTTCCTTATTCATCATTTTCTAAAAAAATTTTCCAAAGAAAAGAATATCGAAATAGCTCCAGACGCCGATAAAGCTTTAAAAGTGTACCGATGGAGCGGTAATGTTCGAGAATTGGAAAATGTTATTGAGCGTGCAGCGCTTCTCTCGGCGAATGGTGTCATTGAAATGAACCACCTGCCGGAAGAAATCCGCACTGCTTCTGAACCCAAAGCACTTTCATTAGAAGAAGCCGAAAAGGTTCAGATTAAGAAAGTTCTGCAAATTGCAAAGGATTATGACGAAGCAGCTCATATTCTTGGTGTTGACCGAAAAACACTGCTCAACAAGCGAAAGAAATTTGAATTGTAGCCTCGAGACACGGGGAATTTTTCCCCAACTTTTTTCCGAGCAAATACCTGTAGTTTTCTTCTTTCCCGTCGTTCTCTCGTTTTTATGAGAAATTATTCCCCAAGCATTCGCTTTTGATAATCTTAAAGTGCAGATTTTGTGTTAAATGAGCCGTACAGTAGCAGAAATTTGTGGTACCGAATGTGAAAGATATGAAAGAGATATATTCATTGAACCGAAAAATATCGAGGAAACACTATGTCGACAAGACTTACCACGCTCAATAATCTTGATATAGCTGTGTTGGAGCCTCGTGGTTCGCTCATTGGCGGTGAAGAGACAGATGAGTTGAAGGCAAAAGCGAAAGATCTGATTGAGCAGGGGAACAAAAAGCTTGTGTTGGATCTTGGCGGTATTTCATATATCAATAGTTCCGGTCTTGGCGCGCTTGTTGGCATCCACTCGATGTATCAGAAAGTCGGCGGTCAGATTAAATTGTGCAATGTTGCCAAGGGTGTTCAGAATGTATTTGTTATTACAAAGCTCACAGGTGTTTTTGATGTTGAAGAAGATCGCGATAAAGCGATAAATAGTCTTAAAAGGTAAATCATACATACTAATCCAATTTCACAAAATCAGGAGTAAGTTTCATGAAGACATCAACGTTTAATGCAATCGTTATTGTCCTAGCTTTCATTGTTGGTTGGGTGATTTTCGAATTTACATTGCCGCCAGTTATTAAGGATGGTGGTCCTCTCGTTATTGGCCTTATCGCACTTGTGATCATACTGATCGCTGTTATTATAGAACGCATGCTTACCTTGAAGAAAGCAAACGGGAGAGGTAATATGACAGTTTTTTTGAAGAACGTACAGCAAGCCGTTAATGCAGGTGATATCGATTCAGCACTCGCTGTATGCGATAAGCAGCGCGGTTCCTGCGCCAACGTTCTCCACGCCGGTTTGGAACGGTACAAGATGATTGTTGAAGAAGGCGATGTGAAAGGGCAAAAAGAGTTGATGGAAAGTATCCAGCGCTCTATTGAAGAAGCGACTATGCTCGAAGTTCCCATGTTGGAACGTAATTTGTCCATGATGTCCACGATTGCTTCAATCGGAACGATGGTGGGGTTGCTGGGAACAGTTATCGGTATGATCCGTGCATTCCAAGCTATGTCGCGCTCCGGTGCTCCGGATGCCATTCAGCTTGCTCTTGGTATCTCCGAAGCGCTTATTAACACCGCTGGTGGTCTTGTTGCCGGTATCGGCGGCATCGTTGCATACAATTTCTTTGTCACGAAAATCGACAACTTCACTTATATGATTGACGAAGCAAGCTATTCCATAATTCAATCATTGGCTTCACGCAGACCGCATAAGAAGTAACCGGGAAAGGTGACACGTTATGCCAAAACATAAAAAGAAAAGACTCGGCACTCGCATCGACATGACACCCATGGTGGATGTGGCGTTGTTATTGCTCACATTTTTCATGATGACGACGCAGTTCAAACCGCCCGAGGATGTCGAAGTAATAATCCCGGCGTCACATTCGCAATTTAAACTGCCTGAATCGCACATTATGATGGTGTATGTGAACAAGGAAGGTAAAATTTATCTTGGTGTTGATGCCCAAGGTTTGATGGAGCAATTGTTCGGTAAAGAAAGCAGATACAAGAGTGCCATTGAAGTAGATAAAAACACGCTTGGCAATATTCTTATTCAGGCGCGTATCAACGATCCGAAGCTTCGCACGGTTGTCAAGGGCGATAAAGACGCCCCGTACGGACCGATAGAAGATGTTATGGATGTCTTGGTGAAAGCACAGATTATGCGTTTTAATCTTGTCACTGATTTGGATAAAGGAGTATAAAAATGGCCGGTGCAGATGTTGTTGAATCGAAATCGCACACAAAAGGAAAGAAGAAGAAGAAGCGAGTCGGTATACGTATTGACATGACGCCGATGGTGGACGTGGCATTGTTGTTGCTGACATTCTTCATGCTCACAACGGTCTTCAATAAACCGCAAGCGATGGAATTGAACTTACCACCAAATGATAAAGGTGTAGAAGTTGCAGCTTCACTATTGTTAACGTTGAGAGTTGCGCCAAATTTCGAAATCTACTGGAGCATGGGAGATAAAGATAGCGAACTCAAGAAGGTTGCATTCAAAGAGCTGCGACCATTGTTGGTTGAAAGACTTCGCACTATTCCAAAACTCATCACACTTGTGAGGATCGATCGTGAAGCGAAATATAATGACATGGTCGAGGTCATTGATGAGCTCAATCTCGCCAATATCACTAAATTCAGTATAGCTCCGATTAAAGATGGTGATAAAAAATTGTTAAAGAAGGCGATGGGGGGATAGGAGACGATATGTCACAGACAATAGCAGTAACGCAAAAATACGGCGCAATAGAACTCAAGGCAGTCGCCCAAAAATATATGATGATAGGTGTCGTGGGGGCCACCATTCTTAGTTTTTCTTTCATTGGTTCGTATTATCTTATCGCATGGTTGACCGAAGAATCAGAACCTGTTCATATGGTCCGCGTTATGAAATACTCAGATCTTGGACCACCTCCATCGTTGACCAATCAAGAAGCGTCTGCGGTTGCAGCAACTGGGGCGGCAGTGAAGCCAAGTGTTGGTGTACCGGTTCCTGTACCCGATGCAGAAGTAAACCCTGAGCAAACAATCATGTCGCAGACAGAGATGAGCCAGCAGCAAGCCGCACCCAAAGCTGATATGACTGGCGGCGCAGAACTGAAGATCGATGATGAGGGTCCACCTCCAGATTTCGTTCCGTATGAAAAAGAACCTACGGTTGTCAAACGCGTTGAACCGAAATATCCTGACCTCGCCTTGCGTGCGGGACTGGAAGGCAACGTGTTAGTAAAAGTGTGGGTGGACAAAGCAGGGAAAGTGCGGAAGGTTGTCCTTATCAAGAGTGATGCCCCAGTTTTCGAAGAGGCTGCGATTGCAGCTGCGAATCAGTGGGTCTTTACTCCGGCAGTGATGCAGAAAGGACCCGTATCGGTATGGGTTTCCATTCCATTCCGGTTTAGACTGACAGGAAACAAATAATCATTAAGCAACGTCGAAGCTGATGAGCGTAGGGAAACAGAACACACAGATGTGCACTGTTACTGAGACTTATCAGCTTCGCACGTTTTAGAATCAGGGAATTCATTGTGCTGAAACTCTCCAACATTTCGATATACCTCGGTTACTCAGTCTCTGCGGTTACCTTTGTGTTCGGAATCATCATCGTGAGCGGTCTTGCGTTCCAATATGTACCGATTCAAATGCGAATGATGTTCGGTATCGTTATGATACTTTGGGGAGTGTACCGGTTTGTCCTTACCAAAACTCGGGCTCGCCAGCAACATGAAGACGAAGAAGAATGAAACGGTATTTTTTCTCTATACTTCTCATTCTCTTAACGGGTGTAGGCGGGTGTAAGAAAAAAGACGAGACGGCAACATCCGGACATCGTCTTCTTCTGACAGCCGATCCATACGTGCCTCTCATGCAGCAGGAAGTGGAACAGTTCATGAGCATCTATCCGGAAGTGAAGATGGAGGTGCGCAGCGCTTCAACTCGTGAAGCAGTTGTCCTTTTGCTGAATGACAGTGTGCATTCGATTGTGATCGACCGACCATTCAATGAAGAAGAACAGGAGGTTATTCAACAAGCTGCCATCAGAATCGTTGAAAATAGAATTGCTGAGGATGGCGTTGCCATTATCGTTCACGAGCAAAATCCAATCTCAAGCATTCGTACAGAATCTGTTCGGAGTATTGTTGCGAACACGGTGAAGGATTGGAGTCAGATTACCGAAGCTCATTGGTCCGGCGGCATCGATTTTGTTTTAACAAGCAAGAACTCCGGAATGTACGAACTGCTTCAGAGAAAATTTTTTTCAATATCGAAACCATTGGAGCCAACGACCGTTATGCCAAATCAAAGCGAAGTGGTAAAGTATGTATCTACGCATCCACAGTCGGTTGGATGTGTTGCCGCGTCGCTTGTGAACGATGGGAAGGATCACATAAAAGTGATTCCGGTTCTTGTAAAATCACCAGAGGGGAATGAGAAGAAATATGAACCGCGGCAGCAAGAAATTTACAATGCTCTTTACCCATTCCATTTTTCTTTGTATCTTTACAACGCAGAAATAAAGACGTCTGTTGGAGTGGGTTTCGGCGCACTGGTACTCTCAAATTTTGGACAAAAAATTATTCAGAGAGCGGGTTTAGTTCCCGCTTCAATTCCATATCGCACTATTCAACTACATGCGGAGTGAAACATCAATGAAACGCATACTATCAGTTGTCATTCTCATTCTCGTCACTGCTGCGGCTTCACTCTTCAGTCAGCCGCAACTTGATAAAGCTAAGGACCTGGTCAAACAAAAAAAGTTCACCGAGGCTATCACGGTATGTCAGGCCTATCTCCAATCCAGCCAGAAAGATGAAAATGCATGGTTACTTCTTGCAAAAGCTCTTCAGCAACTTGGTATGCTTGACTCTGCAGAAAATGCTGCAAAGAAAGTTGTACAGTTGGATGACGAAATGTTGGAAGGATATACGGTCCTTGCGCAAGTGCAACTTGAAAAAAAGAATGTTCAAGATGCCTATGCAACTGCAAAAGCCGGACTGAAAATGATAAGGAAGAAACAGCCAAAATATCCACCGTTGCTTGTGGTACTTGGGCAGACTCTTCTTGCGATTGACTCCGCAGATGCGGCTTTGGTTGTTGCTTCAGAAGCAAAAGAGTTAGATCCAAGGAATGCAACTGCATATGAGGTCATAGGAGATGCCTATGAGAAGCAGAAAGTTGCACCAATGGCGATCAGCAGTTATGAAAGTTCATTGGAAATTGATTCTTTACAGATGCGTGTTCTCTATAAGCTCGCGAATGCATATACAAAAGAACGGCAATATACAGAAGCGGCGCGCGTGTATAACCGAGTACTATCCCTCGATCCCAATAATGAAGTTTCCCGTTTAGAACTTGCGCGTTTATTCTATCGAGCAAAACAATGGGTAAACTGTGCGGCAACTCTTAAAGACTACTTTAAGAAAGAAATAAATCCACCCAAAGATATTCGATCAATGTACCTGGAATCACTTCTGCGAGGCAGATTATATAAAGAGGCTGCTCAAGTCGGTCAAGAATTTTTGAAAGTCGAACCAAAATCACCTCTTGCATACAGGGCAATAGCGAACGGATTTTTTAATGAAAAGAAATATGCGCAAGCAATTGAGAATTTTAAGAAAGTAGACACATTAGAATTTGATGATTATCGATGGCTCGGCGCTTCGTACAAACAGTTGAAAAAGGACTCACTTGCAGCAATGACATGGGAAGAAGGACTCAAAGATTCAACGCAAGCTGTCAATGTACGATCGTACTATCTGGATCAAGTCGCATCGACTTGGATGTATTTGAGATCGTATGAGCGAGCTGCAGAATTCTATCAGAAGCGATTACAACTTGACTCAACCGCAGTCGGTGCTTATATCAATTATGCTCAGTGTATGATGCAATTAGAGCGATTCGAAAAAGCAGTTTCTGCTCTTAAGTCTGCAATAGCGAAGACTCCAAAATTTCCGCCGGTATATACAAATCTAGGTTTCTGCTATTTTCAAATGAAAGAGTTTGATGCGGGACGTAAAGAATTCGAAACAGCCATTAAAATAATTGATACAGCAGAATCGAGATATAAAGTCGAGCTTGCCGATTCTTATCGTATGATTGGACTTTCGATCATGATGGATAAAAAAGTACCGGAGGAAGAGTCTAAAAAGAAATGGGAGGATGCGATTGTCGTTTTGAAGAAATCATTAAAATACAAAGAAGATGTAGCTCAAACACACCTCTTGCTTGGACAATCATACCAAAACTCTAATAAAGAGGAAGATGCAATAAGAGAATATAAACGAACGCTGCAGCTGGATCCAAAAAATAAGGATGTGAAAAAGAGCCTCGAAATACTTGAACAGGCAAGGTGATCTTGGGATACCCTGAAGTGTTTATAACGAAAAATTATTAAAGAAGTTCATATTTCTTCCACACAGTTCGAAATGAAAGGAACCGCGATGAAGAATAAAATCATCCTTTTCTTATTTGCTGTTATAGCCATATTTCCCAGCTGCTCAAAAAATGCAGCTGTAGGAATTAAAGAGTGGGCACAATTTCAGGATCAGTTTTTTAAAGTTTCATTTAATTATCCCAAAGATTGGGTCATTGTAACCGGGCCGACAAAAGTCGTCGTTTCCTCGTCTGCCGAAGCGGCAGAGAAATTTTTTGATCGTGATTCGCGAAAAGCCGACGGCGTCCAGCTTATTATCGCTTCAGAACGCAGTGACTCCTTGCAAGATTATGTAAAGTATGTTCGCGATTTTAAAGATACCAAGGAATCAGAGGGATATAAAGTAACAGAGATGGAAGATGTAAAGATAAACGGACTTGATGCAAAAAAAATCAGTTATTCTGGTGTCATCGATGAGAAAACTAAAATTAAAGCGATTTTTGCTGCGACCTTGAAAGATTCCACGATGTACTATGTTCAATACGCGGCTTTCAATGATCTTTTTGAGCCCTATCGACCTGTGTTCGATTCTATTTTGGCGTCGCTGATACTGCCTCAGAAAATTGTTATACTAAAGGGTGTGGATCCTGCAATTCCTCTTACACAAGTTGAGAAGTACTCTGATAATTATATTCAATTGGAATATCCTGCCAATTTTGGTCCGAGTGAACTGCCCCAAAAAGGAGATATGATCTCCGGAGTACGATTTTCCGGGAATAAGGATGGTATGCGGAATGATTGCAGCATCGACATTGACATACGACCGGCAAAGAAGCTTTCGATAGAGAAGGTTGTAGAACAGAATTCGAAATTCTTTAATCCCAAATCCCAGGGTGAAACGAAAGTTGGCAGCGATAGAGCCATGTATTTGAACTATGTGCCGCAAAAAGTTAAGAACATTGACAGTCGAGTTTATTTTATCGTTAAAAACGATAAAATTTACCGTATTATTCTAAACTATTATGCTCCGATGAAGAAGGACTTCTTGCCTGCATTTGAAAAATTCATTGCTTCCATCCGCTTAAAGTAGTATTATTATTCCCATCTTTTGAAAAAGCCGGGACCGCCCAGCGATCCCGGCTTTCTTTTTTGAATTCGGAAAATTGAATTTTGGATCCTGATAGTACTCGTCCTACACTCACACATTCGGGAGTGTAGGAATATGCAACAAGCCGTCCGAGTGTTTTAGCGTGCTTACATGATTGCATACTCTTGTGTTTACCTATGTAATCTTTGCCGATTATATTCATTTTTGTGGCAACGTGGTTTGTCGTGAACACACGTATTGAACAAACAGCCGATTCTTTAGTAGGTCTCCTATTGCTTCTTGTAGGAATTCCTTTCTATCTTTATTGGAAACAACAAATGAACCGTGTGGCTCTTTCGGGAAAACAGTCCTAATGCATACCATTTTTCTTTGGGTTGGATTTAATGTTTTCATCCTCTTTCTTCTCATCGTGGATTTAATGGTATTCAACCGCAAACCTCACGAGATCAGCATTCGAGAATCCTTGGTGTGGAGCGGAATATGGATTTTTATTTCGCTTCTTTTTAATGTCGGAGTGTTTCTCTGGTACAGTCACGAAGCAGCACTGCAATTTTTCACCGGATACATCATAGAGAAATCTCTCAGTGTTGACAATCTTTTTGTCTTTCTCCTCTTGTTTTCATATTTCAAAGTACCTGCAAAGTATCAGCATAAGGTTCTGTTCTGGGGAATATTAGGTGCTCTGGTTATGCGAGGTACCTTAATCTTTTTAGGCGCCGCACTCGTTGCACGCTTTCATTGGATCCTCTATCTTTTTGGGTTATTTCTTGTCGTTACAGGAATTAAAATGGCATTTCAGGATAAGGAAAAAGAAGTGCATCCTGAACGGAATATCGTTGTTCGGTTTTTTAAAAAGATCTTTCCGGTGACTGCCGGATATCATGAAGAGAAGTTTTTTGTGAAGACCGGCGGGAAACGTTATGGCACACTTCTGTTTGTTGTGCTCATTGTCATAGAAACAACAGATCTTCTTTTTGCTGTAGATTCTATCCCTGCAATATTTGCCATCACGCAAGATTCATTTATCATCTATACATCCAATGTATTTGCTATTCTCGGCTTGAGATCTCTCTATTTTGCCTTAGCAGGCATGATGGATTTATTCTACTACCTCAGGCATGGATTATCGGTTGTGCTCGTCTTTGTAGGGTTAAAGATGCTGCTGATGGGATATGTACCGATTTCAATTGGATTAGCATTAAGTGTGGTTGGTGCGGTGCTTTTGATTGCAATTATGGCGTCAATCATCAAGTCAAAAAGCTTGAAGAAAAAAAATACTTTATCTCACTAATCCTGGTGCGATCATCAGATAGAGGAAGATATCCTTGTTGATCGCAGTGTTTATAAAAAAAGGCATACAGATCTATTACTGCATGCCTTTTGAGTCTTATTCCAGAATGTTCATTCGCAAGAAATGAAATGCATCCCTTACACCTTGGAAACGTTCACTGCTTGGAGACCTTTCGGTCCCTCCTGGACTTCAAACTGCACTTTATCACCGTCGTTCAGGGTCTTGTACCCTTCGCCAACGATCGACTTAAAATGCACGAATACATCTTCCCCGCTTGCGCGAGAAACGAATCCAAACCCCTTAGCACTGTTGAACCATTTGACTGTTCCTTGTTCCATGGAACAAATCCTTTCATATAAGATGTTCCCCGACCAACCGTCGGGATGGTGTACGCCGCAACTACCGACTCTTGCGAAAAAATCAGCGAACAGAGATACCAATTGGTAGTTGCTCGTTGATAGCTTCTTACACTTGGGATGCAGAGCTTAGCCCCATCTAAGATTATCGAAGCAGATTCCCCTATGTCAACCGACAGGGAATTCTCACAATAAAGCAAGCACGGTGTACTGTTACTTGGCGCTATTAAAGTACAATTTGTTAAGATAACTTCCAAATGGAAAAATCGATCTTGCGCAAGCTCATATGGTATTCTAAACGAATCCATATACTGTCAAAAATAGTGATGTGACTGTCTGGTATTATACACTCGTCTTTTTAATAGTTCTTGTTCGTCGTTTTCCTAAGAAAAAAGAGAAAATTTAAGCTATGTTCATGTGGTTTATAATGGTATGAACGGCTTTTTTCCAACATTGAAAGTAACAAATTGTTGTATGGAATGAGCCGAAACAAACCTGAAAAATGAATAAACGAGGAGGCATCCCTTTGCAGATTGGAGTTCACATTGCACAATCTCCTTGTAATTTTTATGTGACGAGTCAAACTCACTTGCAAAGCTCTATCTCATGCGCAAATATTTTGTCTATGTACGTTTCTGGTTTATGACGAGATCATTGCTTAATTGGTTATGATCTCTTTTTCATTTCATATAAAGTATATTCTATGTCCACGCACGCAAAGTTGTCACTTTTACAAATGAGCAAAAATATTTTTTTAAGCATATTGCAGTTGCAGGTGATTACGAAATAAAACGTAGGAACTTGACCTCCTAAATTCTCTTTCTTTTCAATGTAAATGACATGCAGGGAGTGTTTCTCTTACGAGAGATTATTGGTATATTATTCGTTAGTATATAGCTTACTCTTGTTTAAGTAGAAACTTGAACAGACAATATCTATGTTCACTAATATTTGAAAGAGAACACTGAGATATCTGTTTGATTTGAGTGGAAATGTCGCCGTCGTTACCAGTGCACGCACTTGTTTATGTCAAGATATGTCTCTTGGATTGGCGGAAGCAGGATATAGCATATGTAAAGCAATAATGCAGGAGGATTCGTGTTACATCGATAGTACGCTATGACAGTTGGTAGAGTCGATTGATCTTGAACTAATCTAAAAGGGCAGACCTATGAAAGAAGAATTCATCCATAAAGATTTCTTACTTGACACAAAAACCGCGTCGAAGTTGTATCATACCTATGCGGAACCGCTTCCCATCATTGATTATCATTGTCATATTCCGCCAAAAGAAGTGGCACAAAATCGTAAGTTTGAGAACATGACACAAATATGGCTCGCAGGGGATCACTACAAGTGGCGTGCAATGCGTACTTGCGGTGTCAAGGAACAGTTTATTACCGGTAATGCATCAGATTGGGAAAAATTTGAAATGTGGGCACGTACAGTGCCAAAGACAATCCGCAATCCGCTGTACCATTGGACGCACCTGGAACTAAAGCGTCCTTTTGGCATTTCAGATAAACTACTCAACGAAAAGACAGCAAAATCGATTTGGGAAAAGTGTAATGCAAAGTTAGCCGCTCCCGGCTTTACCGCCCAGGGTATAGCGAAACGGATGAATGTCAAAATCATTTGCACCACTGACGATCCGATTGATTCTCTTGAATATCATGACGCATATGCAAAAAAGAGTAATGGATTTACAAAGATGTTGCCGGCGTTTCGACCGGATAAAGCAATGGCAGTGGAAAATGTAGATGCGTTTCTCTCCTATCTCCAGAAGTTAGAAACCGTATCCGGAATTGAGATAAAGGATTTCGACTCGTTGCTTGTTGCTATTCGTGCTCGGCATGATTTCTTTCACTCGCGTGGCTGCAGGGTCTCGGATCATGGTATCGAAACAGCGTATGCAGAAGACTACAAGGATTCAGAAATTAGATTTATTTTCAAAAAGCTCCAGAAGGGAAAAAGTCCTGATGCAGTCGAGACATGGAAATTCAAATCGGCGATGATGTATGAGTTTGGTGTGATGGATTACGAGAAGGGATGGGTACAGCAACTCCATCTCAGTGCGCTTCGCAATAACAACTCAAGAATGATGCGTGTGCTCGGACCGGATACTGGATTCGATTCCATCGGTGATCTCGAGATTGCTCGGCCATTGGCCAAATTCCTCGATAAGCTCGATACAGAGAATAAGCTTACGAAGACTATTCTCTACAATCTTAATCCAAGAGATAATGAATTGATGGCGACCATGATTGGGAATTTCCAAGATGGAAGTGTTGCTGGTAAATTGCAGTATGGTTCAGGCTGGTGGTTCCTTGATCAACGTGATGGTATGCAAAAACAAATCGAAGCACTCTCGAACCTGGGAATCTTAAGTCAGTTTATCGGCATGCTCACAGATTCAAGGAGTTTTCTCTCGTATCCGCGACATGAGTATTTCCGAAGACTGCTCTGCAATATTCTTGGTGGCGAGATAGAACAGGGTCTGATCCCGAACGATATGAAACTGATTGGCGGTATGGTTCAGGATATTTGCTATAACAATGCAAAGAAATATTTTGGTTTTTAATCTCTAAGGGTTAATCTCCCGCTGCTTGCGGCAGGGAGATTCATTTCGATTTGGAAATTGTTTGAGTATTATTACAATCAGCAAGGGAAACGTAGAAGATAGTATTGAAAAATAAAACAGGCCGATAAATCGAATTTGATGTGCTCTCTCTGGGAGAATGCATGAACCAGTTGAGTCTTCCAGGAGATCGGCGGATTGAACTTATCCCTGTATTTGAAGGTGTATGCCGGCGGAGGCAAATACAATGTTACCTGTGCTTTGGGACGTTACGGTATGCGTGTAAACTAGATTGCACGCTTGAAGGACACGGTGAAGATGCCATTCCGGCTTGAATTACTCTTAACTAATCTATTTTATGGTCTTCTGGGTGGAAAGTCCTTTATGAGGTATATATGCAACAGTTGTCTCTTGTATGTACTTGCATTTCTGTATGCCTTGCTGTAAATTGATTCGGAAAATGATTAGAAAGAAGTCGATGATGTTCATTGAGACGAGGAGGGGAAATGAGTGAACTTTCTTGTTCTGCCGTCAAATGTTTTCAGACGCGGTTCTTCATCTATGCATCTTTTTCGTAATGAGAAGTGTGTGTCGATCGGTTGCATAGAACATTACACTAAACCAATGGATCCAGAGCAACTCATGTAACTCATTCAAAAGTACATTCGTCCATGATATTCTCTGACATCTACACACTTATTTTATTTTTGTCATACTGAGGTTTCTATGTTCTCATCGAGACTCTTTTGGAAAGTAATCTTTTATTTTGTCTTTCTTCTCATTGTTCTTTCATTAATGACGGGGGTAACATGGTATTTTTTGAATGATCAGAAGAGAAGTTATAGTCAGGCGTCTGAGGAAATAATAATTACCGCAAATTTAGATCGTATGAAAGAATTGCTTGTCGATATTCATTCTTCGGCAGACGAATATTTGTATACAGGAATACCAGAGAAAAAATTGGCATATAATTCTTCTTTGAATGCATTCGATAATGAAATGATTACGCTTCAGAAGAGCTATTCAGATTCCATTGATCTCCAGACATTGAAGCAAATAAGGGTATTCGTTTATGAGTGGGTTAACAAAATTGGAGATAAGAGAGTATTGCTTTATTCATCAGGACTGACCGGTGAAAAACTCGGAGTAGAGATACAGTCGTTGGGCCGTCAGGAAGCTACTGATGAATATCTAGACATCGCAAGAACACTGATCAACACGCTCTATCAACAACAGTTAAGGTCCGTACCAAAGCATATTGAAAATGCTATCGAATCTGCAAAAAAAATTAACACATTTATCATAGCAGTAAATTTGTTATTCGCAGTTTTTGCTCTTACCCTTGGTGTTTTGCTTTCAAGTTCTATAACAAAACCAGTAGGGCTGTTACGTGATGGAACGCAGAATATTATGAAAGGCGTGTTTAAACCGATAACGCTGCGCCAGCATGATGAATTGGGAGCTTTGGCAAAGGATTTCAATCACATGTCTGAAATGCTGCAAAACAACTACAATCGTCTGACGGCGTATTCAGAGTTGATGACAGCATTGAATAAGCACGAATCGACTGAAAACGTAGAACAATCCAGTTTGCAAATACTGTGTTTGCATATGGGCGCTGCGGTTGGCGCATTGTATCTTCTGGAGAACGAATCAAATGTATTGAGATTAGCCAGCGGCTATGCCCTGAATATGACCGAAGACAAGTTGGAATATAAAGTAGGGGAAGGTATTCCCGGTCAGTGCGCCGCGATGAAACAGAATCTTGAAGTCAGCGATATTGTTGCCACCAAAGGATTCATCGTCGATACAGGTCTTGTGCGCGTTGCACCTACCAATGTTTTGGCAGTGCCTATTCTGTTCCAAGAAAATCTCATTGGTGTGATTGTTCTGGGTGCTATGCAGCCATTCGGTGCACTTCGCCTGGAAATTATCAAAAATTCCGTTCCGCAGATCGGCGTTGCTATTACCAACGCGATGAACACTGATTCTACGCGAAAGCTTTCAATCGAAATTGCGACAAAGAATAATCAACTCAATACGAAGAATGCTGAACTGCAGAAGGCATACCGTGTAAAATCGGACTTCCTCTCGAACATGTCTCATGAACTGCGAACCCCGCTGAACTCCATCATCGGCTTTACTTCTGTTTTATTAGGACCACACGGTGAGCCGCTCACTCCCGATCAGGCAAAGGCAATAGAAAAAGTATTGAAGAATGGTAAACACTTGCTTGAACTCATTAATGATATTTTGGATTTCTCAAAAATTGAGGCAGGCAGAACACCTATCAATATTGACAGTGGTGAAATTAGTGAAATCATTTCAAACGTCATGGTCACCGTTGAACCAATGGTGACGACGAAAGGTGTGAAACTCATTCAAGAGGTTGAACCCGACCTACCCATATTGAATACCGATATCCTCAAGGTTAAGCAAATCCTCCTGAATCTCCTAAGTAATGCCGCCAAATTTACCGAACAGGGTACTATTTCGATTTCTGCAAAGAAGTATGACAACATGATTTCTATCTCCGTGAAAGATGATGGTATCGGCATTGAACCAAAAAATCTTGATCGTGTCTTTGAGGAGTTTTCTCAGATCGATTCGAGCAGCTCCAGAAAGTATAAAGGCACTGGTCTAGGATTACCGATTGCGAAAAATTACGCTCGCCTTCTGGGTGGTAATCTTACGGTGCAAAGTGAGTTCGGGAAGGGTTCTACGTTTATTCTTGTTCTTCCGCCTACGTTCCCTAAAGATAAACTTCAGAAACCTGGTGAAGAGCCAGCGCCTCCAAAGGGTACGCCGGCTGCCGCGACAACAGCAGTACCCTCGGCAACGAGACCTGCACCGGAGAAATCAGTCGCACCTTCTTCAAGCATTCTTGTTCTTTGCATTGATGATGATGCGGAGGTGATTGATCTTCTGCGCCGCTACCTCATTCCGGAGGGCTATTCAGTTCGAGGAGCAGCGTCAGGAGAAGAAGGGATTCGATTAGCACAAGAACTTCGTCCCGCAGTTATTACGTTAGACGTTATGATGCCGGAGAAAGACGGTTGGCAAGTTCTTCGAGAGCTAAAGAATAATCCTGCAACGAAAGATATTCCTGTGATTATTCATTCGATTATTGAAAACCGACCGTTGGCATTATCGCTTGGTGCATTGGAAGTCATTGCAAAACCATCTGAACCTAAGGAAGTCCTCAATGTTGTAGAACGTGCCTGTCGCTCCAAGAATAAGCCAATCATGATCGTCGATGACAACCAGGATTTTGCCGACTCATTAAAAATATTGCTTGAAACTGAAGGATATCGTGCAGTGGCGATGTACAGCGGTGAAAATGCGCTTAAGGATATTGAGAATATCAATCCGTCGCTCTTATTCCTTGATCTTCTTATGCCGGGTACGGACGGTTTTGCTGTTGTGAAACGGCTTCGCAGTCAGGAACGATGGCGCGATCTTCCTATCGTGATTGTTACCGGTGCCGAGATTACAGACGGACAGCGTAAGAGCTTGAATAATCTCACTCAGGAGTTTATCGAAAAAAGTCAATTCTCGAAAGAAATGATTTCAAGTACGATCAAGAAAATCATTTATCGATCACCTCAATAGAGAAAGAACAGAGAAGCATATGGACGTACCGCAACCCACAATTCTTGTCGTTGATGATACTGAGGATAATCTCGATTTATTGGAGTTCGCCCTCAAGCGAAAACCAGTGCGGATGTTACGTGCAAGTAGCGGCAAAGAATGTTTACAGATATCAGCCCAAAATCATCCGGATGTTATTATATTGGATATTCAAATGCCGGAAATGGATGGGTTCGAGACCTTGAAACATCTACGCTCTTCAAAGAAAACCGCGGACATTCCTGTCATCTTTCTCACGGCTCAACGGAAAGATGCTTCGAGTATTGAACAAGGTCTCTCGTTAGGGGTAGATGAGTACCTCACGAAACCGATCGACATTGATGAGTTATTGGTTCGCACCCGTTCGCTTGTACGTCTCAAAAAGATGGAAGCTGAACTTGAGCGGACGAAGGCTGATTTTATGGCGATGCTCATCCACGATATGCGTAGTCCGATTGGAGGAGTCAGCAGTATTCTGGAATTACTCGAAGAACCGTTGATCAAAGGTTCTCCGATTCAAGATGTCCATCGGGAACTTCTCATTTCAGCTGAAGATGCCACGAGGCGATTGCTCAATTTGATCAACGACATGCTAGACCTCTCAAAATTTGAAGCCGGCAAAATGAACCTGATCCGAGAACCGGTATATATTGGCGAAATTGCTAATAGAATCATGAAACAAATGCAGCCTCAATTCAAACAAAAGCGGATCCAAATTGATATCTCACTTGAAGAAGGCATGCCGTCAATTTCGGCGGATGCACAAAAAATAACTCAGGTATATGCGAATATCCTCAGCAACGCGTTAAAATTTACACCAGCCAAAGGAACTGTCCAAATTTCGGTGGTGAGTTCAAAGAACGCAGCCGGAGTGATTGGATCCATACAAACTTCGATCAGCAACAACGGACCTGGAATTCTTCCGAATGAACTTCCGACCCTGTTCGAACGGTATAAACAAGGTATAGCTTCTGAAATTGTACAAGCAAAAGGCACGGGATTGGGATTGGCAATTTGTAAGCTCATTGTGGAAGCACATGGCGGAGTTGTTACAGCAGAAAGCGATCCTGGGAAAATAACCACATTTCGATTCAGTCTTCCGATAAGTGCTCCCGCGGAAAACTGAGAGAAAAATTCTTAAACATTAGAACAACAGGAAAATCTATGTGGGAACAAAAACAGATAGGGACCGTGAAAGAAGTAGTCAACGTAACAGTCGTTGTTCTTCTTGATCGTGAAATCACCAATATGACAAAAAAAATTGGAGACAGGGTTTACTATATCGGGCAGATCGGTTCCTACGTGCTCATTCCGATTGGTGCTATCTATGTTATCGGTATTGTTTCGGGGATCAAGAAAGAGGAAACACGTGAAGATGGAGTAGGCTTTATTCAATATATTATGACGGTCACGTTGGTAGGAACAATCCGAAAAGGAAAATATGAGACAGGCGTTTCGGTTATGCCGACAGTGGATATGGTTGTTTATTTACTGGAAGACAAAGACATCAAGTCTATCTTTGCAGCGTATCAGCAGTACAATTTTTCTATCGGACAACTCTCCTTGTTTGAAAATGAGCGCGCTTATTTAGATCCGAATCGGTTCTTTGGAAAACATCTCGCAGTTCTCGGTTCAAGTGGTTCGGGAAAGTCCTACACTGTTGCATCCATTCTCCAAAAAGTTGCACGATTCTCGGATACCCATATTGTCCTTCTTGATCTCCACAATGAATATCGTGAAGCTTTTCCTGATACGGGCCAATTCTGTGATATCTCATCGCTCGAACTTCCGTATTGGTTGATGAACGCAGAAGAGATGCTCGAAATGTTTTTGGAACCTACGGATGATAATGCTTCAGTTCAAGGCGCTGTTCTCCAAGATCTTATCTACGCGGCAAAAAAAGCTAAGAACCCGACCCTTGCAGATGTCATTACGATTGATTCGCCGGTTTCGTACGATTTGAAAGAAATACGTACGAGACTGCATTTTCTCGATACTGAAAAAGTGACTACTCCGGGAGGCATGAAGGAGGGACCATACTTCGGTAAGTTCTCTCGTTTATTAATTCATCTCGACAATAAAATGAGCGATCCACGTTATGCATTTTTATTCCAACCTAATATTTGTGTAGAAACAGAGTCTGTCTTGCCGCTCCTTATGACGCTTTTCGGTCTTGCGAGCAAAGCACGGATTACTATTTGGGACATGAGCGGTGTTCCATTTGATGTTGTCAAAACAATTTCTGCCTTGATAGCAAGAGTCACGTTTGATTTTAATTTCTGGAATCCAAATCGCCATGAGATGCCTATCTTGTTGGTGTTCGAAGAGGCACATAATTACCTGTCGACTTCCAATGACGGATCAAAAGCAGCACGGCGAACCGTTGAACGCATTGCGAAAGAGGGAAGAAAATACGGCGTCAGCTGTATGATTGTCAGTCAACGTCCTTCGGATATTTCTGAGACGATTCTCTCTCAATGCAATAATTTTATTATCTTGCGATTACTCAATCCGACCGATCAGGCATATGTACGTCGTCTGATGCCCGATACATTCAGCGGACTCGACAGCGTTGTTCCGCTTCTTCGTCAAGGTGAATCCATTATTATAGGTGATGCGATTCCTATTCCACAGCGTGTACAAATTGATCTTCCCACACCGACTCCGCACAGCGCCGATGTGAAATTCTTTGATAAGTGGAAACACCCCAATACAAAGACAGACGTAGCTGAAGTCATGGATCGCTGGTGGAACCAAAAGAGAAGCTGAACCTTATAAGAAAAAGAAGAATAAGCGAGAAAAGCAGAAACGACAGTGAATTAAGCTTGAAAGGAACAAATTGTTTCTTTATATTGTTGATAGATAATGTATGTAATCAGAAGAGATTATTTTTGCAGGGTATGATGGTACATTTAAATAATGTTCGGAATGCAGGAAGTGTAGCTATAATAGCAGTGTGTTTCTGTTGTTGCTGTCAGAGGAGAATTACGAGCAGAGTACTCAAGAAATAATTTTATGAATGTTTTTGTTTTTTTGACGAAAGGCTCGGCGATGCTGAGCCTTTTTTATTTATGGGAACCTATTTGATGCAGAACGCATTACTATAGTATTGATAGACATAAACAATATGAACAAGGAGGATGAAAATGACTAATGAGACACTCTATCATGGATTTGCTCAAGCACTGAAAGAACGTCGTGATGATCATTCACTCGGATTTCAGCTCAAGAAGGGAACGCAAGAATTTGTAGAAAACTTGCTTGCTATTTTATTCCCGCATTTTTGTAAGGAGATGTTTTATACAAAAGAGGAAATAGAATCGCGTCTTGTACTCTTGGAGCGTGATTTAAAGCGTCTGCTTATTCCACTTTTAAAAGACACATCCTTGAATTTGGAAGATATAGTGAAACAATTTATGCAGGCACTTCCGGGTTTGCATGATAACCTCTGGCTGGATGCCGAAGCTATTACCAGTGGAGATCCGGCGGCGGAGAGTGTTGACGAAGTGATCCTTGCGTATCCCGGTTTTTCAGCCATCGCAATCTATCGTATCGCGCATGAATTCTATGTAATGCATGTTCCTATTTTCTCACGTCTCATTACGGAATATGCGCATCAAATAACGGGAATTGATATTCATCCCGGCGCTCAAATCGGAACATCCTTCGCTATTGATCATGGAACCGGTATCGTTATTGGTGAGTCTGCCATTATCGGCAACGATGTAAAAATATACCAAGGTGTTACGCTTGGGGCTCTGAGTGTGGATAAGAAATTAGCGAAGTCTAAACGCCATCCGACTATCGAAGATGGTGTTGTTATCTACGCGCAGGCGATCATTCTTGGCGGTGAGACTATTGTCGGTCATCATAGTGTTATCGGGGGAAATGTCTGGCTCACCACGAGTGTGCCGCCGTTCTCCTCTGTGTATCAAGAAAGCAAAGTAACAGTGCGCCCCAAAGCAATGACGGGTGCCCCAATTGATTTTAGTATCTAACCACATAAAGGAAAAAATCATGAAAGCAAACTCTATTCTAGAAACAATCGGTGACACCCCTCACGTTCGTGTTCGCCGACTCTTCGGTGATCATGAAGTCTGGATCAAATTAGAACGTGCCAATCCCGGCGGCAGCATTAAAGATCGTATAGGGCTCTCCATGATTGAGGATGCTGAGCGTCGCGGCATATTGAAGCCGGACACTGTCATCATCGAACCGACATCCGGGAATACGGGTATTGGTCTTGCTTTGGTTGCGGCCGTAAAAAAATACAAACTTATTCTCGTCATGCCCGATTCGATGTCCATCGAACGACGGCGGCTCATGGCTGCATATGGAGCGCAGCTGGAACTTACTCCTCGCGAAAAAGGAATGAAGGGAGCAATTGAAAAAGCGAACGAACTTGCAGCAGCAACAAAGAATTCATGGATTCCCCAACAGTTTGAGAATGAGGCGAACATTGAAATCCATCGGAAGACGACAGCGGAAGAAATTCTCCGAGATTTTCCACAAGGATTCGATATGTTCATTACAGGCGTCGGCACCGGCGGACATATTACTGGTGTTGCCGAAGTGCTCAAAAAGAAATTTCCCAAAATCAAAATCTTCGCTGTTGAACCCAGCCTTTCTCCCGTAATTAGCGGTGGGCAGCCGGGACCGCATCCTTTACAAGGACTTGGCGCAGGCTTCATTCCTAAAAATCTACACACTGAAATACTTGATGGTGTTATTCAGATTACGAAAGATGAAGCATTTGAATATGCACAGCGTTGTGCACGTGAGGAAGGAATTCTTGTCGGTATTTCTTCCGGTGCAGCGCTCGCAGCAGTGGCAAAGAAACTTCCTGATCTTCCAAAGAATGGAAAGATCATCACCTTCTGCTACGATACAGGTGAACGTTATTTGTCGGTTGAAGGGTTGTTCTAATGACGAAGAATATACAATTCTTGATTATTCATGTTTATTGAGTTATAGGTTCCTCAGCCTTGTGAGTTCCTCAAACGCACACCCAACTTGCAATCAGTAAGAATGGGTTTGATTTTTGAATTCGAATATTCATGGCGTACATCGAGAAGAAATTGGAATTGAACAAGAGAGTTCGCTTTGTTGGTCGATAAAAAAGAGAATAGTAAAAATAATACTCCGACGTACTACCAGACGCCGGAGTATAGGGAGGCTAACTATGTGTCGTCGGGGAGACGGCACGCCACAAGATAAATTCTGAACACCTGAATGTCAAGTGGTTGCAAAATTAATTTTATAAAAGTAACCCAGAAAGTATATTTTACTGAATGTAAAAAAAAGCTGTTCAGAAATGTTCTGCCTCATGGAGAGAGCGGTACTGTGGCAATTTCGTGTAAGGATTATCGGTCGTTCCGATCAGTTCGTGTAGAGATATCGCTTGATCTTCTGTGTCGGTGTCTTTTCGAACGGCTCTGTTTGTTCAATAACACGGCTAATGCGTGAAAAAGAAGAAACTTGTTCGTTCGCTTGTCTTCGTATATCTTCCAATAATTGGACAATTTGTTCTCGTGCCTGTGATTCAGTCAATCCCATACTGGAAAATTCAACATCGAGCTTCTCGTAGTCGAGGCAGATACGTGCAACAAGCTGTCCTTCGTCTTGATACGTTAGCGATTCGAGTACGATATCTGATCGGTTAATCACAGACTCGATAGCTTCGGGATAAATATTTTCGCCACTCGGACCGAGAATGACATTTTTCATGCGTCCATCGATGTAGAGATAGCCATTCTTATCAAAACTGCCGAGGTCGCCAGTGTGAAACCAGCCTTCACGTGAGATCGCTTCTTCCGTACGCTCTGGATCGCAATAGTACCCCTTCATAACGCTTGGCCCGCGCACAATAATCTCTCCAATACCGGATTTTGGATCAGGGTTTTCGATGCGCACCTCAAGCCCCGGGACAACGGGGCCGGTGGATCGATATTTTGTTTTTTCTGCATTTGCTCCTGCAACGAGGGGCGACGTCTCTGTTAACCCGTACCCGATGGCATAAGGGAATTCTGCTTCGCGTAGAAACCGCTCAACTTCAGGCGAGAGTGCAGCTCCTCCAATTCCAAAAAATCTCAATGCTCCGCCAAATGTCTCCATCAGTTTCTTGCCGGCAAGTTTGTGGATGCGCTTGCGAATCATCGGAAATTTATAGACGAGTCGCACGATTTTCCTTTTTTTGATTTCAGGCATGATACGCGTCTTATACATCTTCTCGATGATTAAAGGAACCGTGAGCATCATCGTGGGCTTTACTTTTTCCAATGCCGGAAGAAGAACAGCGGCCGTGGGAAGTTTTTTTACATAATAGACAGATGCACCGAACATAATCGGAAGAACCAATCCTAATGTGCACTCATACACATGGGCAAGCGGAAGGACAGAGAGCATTCGTTCCTTCTCATTGATGTCCGGTATTTTGGAGGATGCCCTGGCGTTCCAGACAATATTCTTGTGTGTGAGCATGACGCCTTTGGAATGCCCCGTGGTTCCTGAAGTATAAATGATGGATGCAATGTCATCTTCGGAAACCTCTCGTTGAATCAATCCTGCAAGACTCAGGACGAGATTCTTAATTTTCCGCAGTTCCTTGCTTCCTTCTGCAATCAATTGGCGCAACGTTGCTTTCGATGTTGCGGGATTGATGATGGAAAAATCGTTCATTAAAATGATGCTGTTGAATTCCGTAAAATCGAGATCTTCAATTTTATGAAAGAAGCGTTCAGAGATGAAGATGACTTTACTGCCGGAGTGCCGAAGAATATGGTGAATTTCGGAAGCATGAAAGTCCGGGAGAATTGGAACTGCGATAGCGCCCATCGTGGTGATCGCGAAGTAGGCGACTCCCCATTGAGGGCTGTTTTCACCCAGAATTGCAATACGGTCGCCATGCACTACCCCTTGATTTTTCAGAAAGACAGAGAGATGGTCAATCTGTCGTTTTAAATCGGAATAGCTGATTGGCTCATCGTCTGTAAAAGTAAGAGCAATGTGCGATGAATTCTTCCGGCAGCTATCTTCTATAATGTGCTGTAAAGTGAATTGCTGGCGTTCGGCTCGTGTTCCATGCTGAGAAACCATGTTTCATCTTTCTGAAATATTGGTTTAAAAGTAAGAAGAAAATAGACAATTAGAAAGCTCACTCCTTCCCATTGTCTCACTTGCGGACAATTCAAAATATTCCTACCATGCTTCAACGAATGAAATCTTCCATGCCATTGTTTTGCATCGTGTGTCTGGAGAGGCGAACAGAGATCGATTTCATGAGATATTTATTTTAAGATAAGCTGTATCCATGTACGAACTCTTCAAAGTAGAATATTTCAATTTCTTTCTTTTTATTCAGCAGGAGATACTATGATGCGACGCTCTTCCTTTGCTCTGTTCCTCATAATTCTTTGTGTTTCTTTTTCTTCGGGTCAATCCACGAGCGGTGTGCCGTATACGAAGTATGGCATTTACGACATCGATCGTATCAGGCCGGAAGAATGCCGCCAGCGGCGTTCTACAGTGATGGCGAAAATGGACTCAAATTCTATCGCCATCTTCAGGGCGCAAGAATATGCGAATCGATCCGGAGATGTTGATTATCGCTTTCGACAAAACAGCAATTTTCTCTATTTCACAGGATGTAATGAATCGAACAGTACGCTCATTCTTATTCCGGGCGGTTTTGTGCTGGAGAATGGAAACCTCGTGAAAGAAATTCTTTTTCTCGCTCCTACAATAAAAGAGTGGACAGGTAAAAACCTTGGAACCGAAGGTGCTCGTGAAATTCTTGGATTTGGATCCGAAGGAACTCAAAGTGTCGCTCTCACAAACGACCGGCTGAAAGAAATTCTCGTATCACTTCTTTCGAATACACACATTGTGTATTACACACCTTCTCTTGTAGAGACGCTTATTGATCCGGTCTCGGATATACGTTTTATCAGCTGGCGAGAATCGATGAAGAATCTGCAGGAAAAATATCCCAATCTCGATGTAAAAGGAATAAGTACCATCGTTGGAGAAATGCGCGCTGTCAAATCACCCGCAGAAATTGAACTTCTTCAGAAAGCTGCTGATGCTACCATCGCCGCACACATTGAAGCCATGAAGAGTTGTGAACCCGGAATGTTTGAGTACCAATTACAGGCGGTTGTCGAATATTGTTTTACACAGGCAGGTGCAGAATATACCGGCTTTCCATCTATCATCGGTTCCGGACCCAACACTCAATCGTACCATTATGATGCAAATAGACGCAAAATGCAAAGCGGCGAACTTGTGGTTATGGATATCGGCGCTGAATATCATGGATATACTGCAGATGTTACGCGCACTATTCCAGTGAATGGTAAGTTTAATCCGGCGCAGAGAGAAATCTATGAGCTTGTTCTTCAGGCACAGCATGTAGCGATTGATACTATTTATCCCGGTATGATAATGGCGGATGTCGAGAAAAAAGCAATGAAGGTCATTGCCGGAGGATTGATTCAATTGGGAATTGCCAAGGATTCTGATGATGTAAAAAAATACTGTCCGCATGGGATGAGTCATTTCATTGGACTTGATGTGCATGATGATGGGTCGATTGGAAAACTTGTTCCAGGCATGGTTATGGCCGTAGAGCCCGGTATTTATATTCCGGAGGGCAGTAATTGTCATCAAAAATTTTGGAATATCGGAATACGGATTGAAGACGATGTAGTGGTAACAGATGAGGGAAGGAGTGTGCTTTCTGCCTTTGCACCGCAATCTGTAGAAGATATTGAAGCGCTCATGAAGAAAAAGGGCATAGGAAATCAGAGGGTTGGAAAAGAGTAATAAATATGATAGAATAGTAGTTGTATCTTTTCACAAGTGACGAATTGTTGTTAAAACAATCGGCTGAATGAATACCGATATGAAATTATAGCAGCATGAATAGTGTCCCATTGATAAAAAGGAGAACGCTATGTCTTACTTGAAACCAGAAGACTGCCTGAGCTTCTTTTCAGAAGTGTTGAGTATTATCAAAGCTACTCATGAACCGGAACGTGTGCTCTCGCTTATCGTCGATCGGATTGTACGTATGTATGGCTGTCAGACGTGTGCAGTCATCATCATCGATCCTGCAACGGAATATCTTCGAGTGGTTGCTAATCATAACTTATCACATCTTTATGTGAAAGAATTCCGATGTTCACTCGGCACCGGTGCCATTGCGCGCATGCTCTCTACCGGACATCCGATTCTGATTTCTGATGGAGAACAAGAACCGCAGATTGCACGTGAGGTTCAGCTCGAACATCCATTCCGTTCTGCTGTATGCCTGCAAATTGTCGCAGAACACCGCACACTGGGCTACCTTCATGCTGATGCACGTGACTCGAACGTGTTTGCTATGCATGATCTTCGCACACTTCAGAGCTTTGCCGATCTGACAAGTATTGCGCTTAATAAGTCATATCTATATGAAAAAAATCTTCGCCTCGATCCGGTTGATCCCGAAACAGATTTAGAAAAATATGCACCGTTTCTTGAACGACTCAGCACGAGTATATCGCGTGCCGAAGCGAATCGCGAAAGTCTATCTCTCTTTATTTTGGATATCGACAATTATAAACAAATTGGCGGTACCTACGGCTATGAAGCATCGAAGCGGCTGCTGAAAGGAATCGCTGGTGTCATCAAGTCTCGTTTACGGCCGATGGATGCAGCCAGTCGCTATGGATTTGATGAATTAATTATTCTGCGCGAGAACAGCCCCCTTGATAACGGGATCGCGTTCGCCGAAGAGTTAAGGAAGATGATTGCGGAGACGGAGTTTGCACAGAAAAAAATCCGAACGACGGTAAGCATCGGTGTCGCCGCGTTTCCAGAGAATGCCGGGTCAGAAAAAGATCTCTTGCTCGCCGCAAAAGAAGCGCTTTATCATGCACAACGCAGCGGGAGAAACAGAGTGTCGCATCCGTAAATTTCAGAATATTGAGATGCCGGATAGTTTTACAGCATGGGCTGCATAAAAATCGATTGTATTTTTCTTTAAAACGGCATTGTATAGTACACTTTCAATATTGGCCTGTAATATATGTTTGTGGTATTCTTGCTGCTGTATACAATGATATAGCTTCCCGTTACACCTTGATGACATGAAAGATATCGGTGTTGCTTAATAGCCCGACGATTGCCTTACCGTCATAAACAGCTACCCTCCTTATTCCCTTCGTACGCATCAGTTGAGCGCAGTCCTTTACCATGAGATCAGGAGAGACCGTGATAAGCGGCCTTGATTCGATTTCACTGACCTTGACTTTTTCCGGATCCTTGTCAGGAGCAACAATTTTACTTACCACATCCTTGCGTGTCACAATTCCCCATGGGTCAGTTGGTGTTTTTCCGTTTACTATCAAGCTGGAGAGGTTTTCCGCTCTCATCAGTCTGATTGCTTCGGCTACGGATTTATCACCGTCGATGTAAAAGACATACTGCGTCATAACATCACCTGCTTTAGCATACCGTGCATCGTTCACTATTTCTTTTGCCATGTGTCTTCTCCTTTTGGGGCAGTGATCTTATTCTCTCAGTGGCTGTTATTACTCTAATATTTAACTTTGTCTTTCTTTTCCTTCCATTCTTTGAATACTGCAAGCGCTTCATTTTGGGCCATCAGGACCATCGGTATTCTTCGTTCACTAATCTGTTTGGAAAATTCGGAATAAATAAATGCATCGTCAAAACCAACATCGGCGGCATCCTGCATGATCGAGGCGATGAATATTTTTTCCAAGCGCGCCCAATAAATAGCGCCGAGACACATGGGGCATGGCTCGCAGGAAGAATACATCTCGCATCCTCTCAGGTGAAAGGTACCGAGTATTTTGCATGCTTCACGAATGGCGATGATCTCTGCATGTGCTGTAGGATCGTTCAAGGATGTAACAAGATTTGTTCCGCTTGCGATGATGTTGTTGTCCTTTACTATGAGAGCAGCAAACGGTCCGCCTTTTCCCGTTTGGACATTCTCCAAAGAGAGCTTGATCGCTTTCCGTATAAAGAGTTGCTGATTTGTCATAATGGTCAGAGCTTTCCGATATCTTCGTTCCAGAGAGTTGGATTCTTTTTCATGAATTCTTTCATCAGTTCAATGCATTCATCCCAGTCCCAATTATCCACGGTGACCCAGTGATCTTTAAAAAATTCTATGTCTCCTTCGAAACTTCTCGATTCTCCCACAACAACTTTCTCAATTCCAAATTGGACAATTGCTCCGGAACAAAGATAACAGGGCATGAGCGTGCTAAAGAGAATTGTGTTTGCATATGCACCGATGCGTCCTGCATTGCGAAGGCACTCAATCTCGGCATGTGCAAGCGGATCATTGTTCTGAACGCGGCGGTTATGTCCTCGTCCGACGATCTTACCGTCCCGCACAAGTACCGAACCGATGGGAATTCCACCTTCCTGCAAGCCAAGCTTGGCTTCTTCGATGGCGGCTCTCATAAATTCTTCCATGATATTCTCCAAAAGTATTCCAATATCCAGTCCTATTCTATGGATTATCGGAATAAGATTCAACAAAGAAATGAATATGGAATGGAATACAGCTTGAATTTTCGATTCTATTGTTCTATCCTGTACAAGTATAAAAATTGAATTATCGGGTGAACAATGACAAGAACACAGACATTTATGATATTCTTTTCTATTATTATCGTTCTCTATGGACTGATCAATACATATATCTATCTCCGCGGCTTACACGTCTTCTCCCTTGGCTCTCCTTTGCGGATATGGTTCACGGTGGTCTTTTGGTTCCTTTCACTGTCATACATCGCAGCGCGATTACTTGAGCGTATTGCCCTTTCGTGGTTAACGGATGGACTGGTCTGGATCGGTTCTTTCTGGATGGGAGCAATGGCATATTTTCTTATCATTCTCTTAGCCATTGATCTCTTGAGACTTGTGAACTACATCGTCCCATTCTTTCCGGATTTCCTGACCCGAAATCTCCGATACACGAAACAAGTTGCAGCTCTTATTGTTGTTGGAATTGTTTTCCTCACCGTCATTGGTGCACGTGTGAATGCAATGTTTCCACGAATTCAAACTCTGGAATTGACGATTCATAAGAATTCTCCGCTGAAGGAATTGAATGTCGCGCTTGTAACCGATGTTCATCTTGGAACGATCATCTGTAACAGTCATTTTACGCGTATTGTGGGGAAAATTAATTCACTGAATCCGGATATTGTATTGTTTGCAGGCGATTTAGTGGATGAGGATATAGAACCAGTGATTCGTGAAAATCTTGGAGAGACACTGCGGCAAATCAAATCGAAGTACGGAATCTATGGGATCACCGGAAATCATGAATATATCGGCGGAGTCGAACCTGCATGCAAATATCTTATTGAGCATGGAGTTACAATGTTGAGAGATAGCGTTGCACAAGTCGCGAATGCGTTTACATTGGTTGGAAGAGAGGATTTCAGCATCAGGCAATTCAATGGGAAGAAGCGAAAGCAACTTAGTGAGTTGATGAACGGCGTTGATACAACTCTTCCTGTCATTCTCATGGATCATCAACCACTCCATTTGGATGATGTTGTCAATCATGGAGTCGATCTTCAACTCTCGGGGCATACTCACCACGGACAACTTTGGCCCTTCAATTATATCTCGCAGGCAGTGTATGAACTAAGCTGGGGATATAAAAAGAAAGGCAACACACATTTTTATGTTTCGTGCGGTGTCGGGACGTGGGGCCCGCCGATGCGAACCGGTAATCGTCCGGAAGTAGTAAATGTGAAATTGAAGTTTGAGAATTAAATAGAAAAATTTTTTAAATGCTTCATTTTCATCATGACTCCTTGATGATGTGTGTTGCTTCTCGGACTCATTTTCGGTATTTTTCTACAGCAGTAAGGGCCCTTAGCTCAGTTGGTTAGAGCAGCAGACTCATAATCTGCGGGTCGCTGGTTCGAGTCCAGCAGGGCCCACAAATTCAGGATACAGGTAAAGGTACTTCCTGTGTTTGAATGGGAATTCACATCTTTTATCTTCTTTCTACACAAAGACGATCTTCTTCTCTGTCATTTCGATTGTAATACAAATACACCGCTCCAGTTATCAGACGGCGGTGTGATCTGATATAACTTCATCCGTTCAACGTAGAGTTGGCAGACAGAATCATCTGGAACTTTTTCCAATGCGTGCTCCATGAACGCAATGCCCTCATCCCACCGGCGCTCTTGATATGCTTTGAGCCCTTGTTCGTAGATATCGAGAAAGTATTTCTTCTTATCGTCTAATGGTTTATTGGCGATGTCTATGAGTTCGTAGATCTGCACGGGTTCGGATTTACCTACAACTTGCACACGGTCAACCAGGCGAGTGACCAAGCGTTTGCCGGCTTTTTTGTGGGTAAACTCTGAGATGAGAATGCTGGTACCGTACTGTTTATTTACTCCTTCAAGACGAGAGGCGAGATTGACTGGGTCTCCTGTGACCGTGTAGTTTTTTTTCTGCTCGGATCCCATATTCCCAACAATGCACAATCCCGTATTCACACCTATACGCTGCTTGATTCCCACGCCGCCAATCTTTGATAACTGTGTTTGAAGTTTATCCAATTGTGATTGCATGTGAACGGCAGTAACACAGGCATGGTACGCAGAATCGGAATCAGGAAGCGGCGCACCCCAGAATGCCATAATGGAATCGCCGATGAATTTGTCCACTGCACCGCCGTTTGCTAAAACGACATTCGTCATATCGGTGAAGTAAATATTGAGAAGCTTGACGAGAACATCCTCGCTCACTTTTTCCGAAATACTCGAGAAGCCTTTGATATCGGTAAAGAGGATCGTAATCTCATGTTTTTCGCCGCCTAATCTTGCAAGGCTTGGATTATTAATAAGAATTCGGACAACATTGCTGTCGACATACGTGCCGAACATGCTCGTAATCATCTTGCGCTGGCGGCCTTCTGTAGCGGCTTTGTAAGCAACCGTTGCAACGAAACAAATGAGAAGTGCGCTCAGCGGGGCTGCCATGTCCAGCCAGAGATGTGCAGAATTGAAAGCGACAATAGCACATGTCAGGAAGAGAAATGTCACGACGATAAGAACAAGAATCCCGATTTTCATATGCCGCGTGTGCGTCACGAATCCAACGGCGAGCGTGATGAGCAGGAGAATGAGAAATTGGAGCCATGAAGGTGCCGGAGTAATGAATGAATCGGTGACTACCATATCGTATACATTCGCATGTGTCATAAATCCTGGCGTAGCTTCATCCACAGGTGTCGTATAATAATCGCCGACAGAGCGAATGGTCGGACCTATGAAGCACACCTTTCCATTGAACTGTTCAAAGAATTTTTCATTTCGCTCCTTGGCGGCTGAAAGCACGTCATAAAAGGAAACCGATGGAAACAATTCGCTTTTGCCGATATAGTTTATCAATACTTCGCCCCACAGACCGGTATGGATGACAAGTGAACCGGCATAGACGATCGTACCATCATCTGTGTCTTCAAACCGTATTTGTTTCGGGTCAATGTTGAGTGCTTTGAGTGCGAGTATAAAACCGATCGATGGGTACAGACGTCCGGCATACTCTATATACAGCGGCATAGAGCGGATGACACCGTCCGATTCAGGAATGAGAAGGGCGTGACCTACTCCGGTTGAGACATCAGCTAACTCAAGGAACGGAAAAGCATCTATGAACGGTGCTCGCGGGAAATGATGTTGTTGCGGCGCGGGAATTCCAAATTTCCCAATCACATAGTATGCAGTGCTATCGACGTTTCTGCGGCTGACTTGTTCGCGTTCCGTCTTTGATGGGATGAAAGGACCAATCACCTGATAGGTGTTTTGTGCATGTGACAAATATTGGATGAGGAGTGCGTTTTCTGTACTGTCGACCTCCTGCTTATCGGTAAGGAACACATCAAGTGCAACAGCTTTCGCACCGGAATTGCTCAGGAGCGCCATCACAGCGCCGTATTGATCGCGTGGAATCGGCCACCCGATCTGCTTTTCGGTGTATTCATCGATCTTGATCATCATGACATTCTCTGCGTTTGTACGAACACCGCGGAACCGCATCAACATATCCAAGCTGCGCCGCTCCATCGATTGAAAGATGTTTGTTCCTATCGTGTCGGGAATCAAGGATGTGTGAAACAAAAGTTCGACGAGGAGTACAGTTGCCAGGGCAATGATAATGCCTGCGAAACGTTTCAAATGGAATTTCTTTTCTTCAGTGGGTGTCATGACATTCATCCTTGGTGTAGTGAAGTAAAGAACAGACGGCAAAACTGGTGCTAATCTAACAAGGAGGCACGCAAAATGCAAGGATACCTTGTCGTTCGGCGAAAATATTGTGATATTATATATTGACAAAGGTGCAAATTCTTGTTATGATTTTACAGCTATCCCATTCATACTGGAAAACATATGAACCCATTTAAATTTTTTGCCATTCTCCTCTTTTCAATGCTTATTTTCTCAACGTGGAACAGTGCCGAAGCGAGCTTGATTTTCAGATCCGATACATTAAGTATTGGAGATGAAGCGCCCCAGTTTGTGATGCGCAACCTTATGACGAATACAGGTGTCTTTCTTCGTGATTTTACAGGCAAGACGCTGCGAGAACCATGGAAGAAAAAAGAACGGCAAGTGGTTGTTTTAAGTTTCTGGGCAACATGGTGTCAGCCCTGCAAGAATGAAATCCCAATTCTTACAAAGCTTGCAGCTGATTATAAAGATCAAAATGTGAAATTCTTTCTTGTCAATACTATGGAGAAAGCTGAATCGAATGAAGACTCGGTACGTGATATGTACAAGAATCGCGGCTATACATTGCAATGCTTAGTGGATCCATCGGGCAGATATACAAGTCTGTATTCCGTCCATGGGTTGCCGGTCTTGGTAGTGATCGATAAATTTGGGATTGTGCGCAAAATCAATCACGGTTACCATGAAAATTTTCAAATTGAACTGGAAACATTGATAAAGGAGCTCCTGAAAGAAGAAGAACCCGCAAAGAAGTAGTCAGCAATAGTGTTTGCATGTTCTTACTTCTGGATATATATAAAAACATCAAATCACAAATTACAAATAGTAAACAAATTTCAATGATAAAAAACAAAACGCACAAAAATCATTTTTTCAATCATTGTACATTTGGAATTTGGGTATTGTTTGATATTTGAAGCTTTAGATTTTAGAGATGTTCTAAAATCCGAAATTCATAAAATTCTATCGACTAAGAGGTGTTTGATGTGGCAAAGGCTACTATGGTGTGTAGGTAGTATTGTTCTTCTTCTCGGCTGCAGTTCGACAGGAAAAATTCCGCCTCCGTCACCTATTCTTTGCAGTATTCTTTCACTCGAATCGCGAGCCGGTATGAAGGCAGGCGAAGCCGAGAGTGTAACAGATATGTTTTCATCCGCGTTGCAAAATACCGGACGATTCACTGTAGTCGAGCGGAATAAATTGAACGCAGTGCTGCAGGAACAAGGATTCCAAGCAACTCAAGAAGGGGAAGATGCAGTGAAAGCCGGGAAAATACTTTCTGTACGAAAAATGTTCTCGGGTTCCATCGGTATGTTGGGAAAAAAGTACGTTGTGAATCTAAAAATGATCGATGTGGAATCTTCACGCGTAGAGTATGCACACATATGGACATATGATGACGATCTGGAAAATATTGGTGAGAAGTTCTTGCCGAAGTTAGTTCAGGAATTTATAAAGAGTCTTGATGGCACGCTGAAGAAATAACTGCCGGACGCAAGAGATCAGCGGAATTTAAAATATTTTAATGCAGGAGGTTCACATGTGTTTACATATATTCCTACATCCTTCTCTTATCCGTTTCGTTTTACTTATATTCTTGATTTCGATTGTGGCTCCTGCCGCATTGAGTCAGGACAATAAACTTCAGAAGAAGAAGCTGAATCTTGCTGTGTTGGAGTTCGAGGCGCGCGGCGGTGTATCGAAGGAAGATGCAGCATCGCTGTCGGATGCCTTCCAGGGGCAGATCATTGAAACGGGTGAATTTATTGTCGTTGACCGCAACCGGATCAAGTCTATTCTCCAAGAGCAAGGATTTCAGCAGTCGGAGGCATGCTCACAAGTGGAATGTATTGTGGAAGTTGGAAAAATTTTGAAAGTAGAAAAAATGTTTGCCGGAACGATCGGGAAAGTCGGGAAAATCTATACAATAAACATACAAGTGATCGATATTGCCACAGCGCAGATTATTCAAAATAAGAGCCGCCGACATTCTGGTGATATTGAAGATTTGCTGACAGATATCATTCCTGAGTTAGCTGCTGAGATGGCGAAGGAACTAACCGGCAAAGACGTAAAAGTGTCAACCGGTACAACAGGCGGTTCATCTTCGTGGCTATGGTACACGCTTGGAGGAGTGGTGGTGCTCGGCGGTGGTGCGGCTGTTTTATTATCGCAAAAGAAAAATGAAAGCAACAGCCCGTCACAAACACAGCAACTGCCAGAAGCTCCAGGTTTACCGTAGACATAGAACTCTGAGAAGTTGCTCATGCTCAATTGAATAATACATCTTTGCAAGTGTACCAAGGATAAAAGAAATTTGGGCATCATTTTGATAATGACCGAGACAATAAACATACGTTTATTCACGTGTAGAAAATGACAGAAAGATTCTCACAATATTCTTTTGAGTGTGGAATAAGGGATATTGAGAATCTAACACTTCGTTATAAGGAGTAGTGTAATGCTACGGATAATAATAAATTTATTAGGCGGGGACGATATAAATATTCTTTCAATTTTGCATCATCAGCGTTTGATAAGAGCAATTATCTTTTTATGCCTGATCATGCCATTCACCGGATATGCGCAAGGAATTCCAAATAGATTCATAGAAGACGACCTCGTTCTTCCGAAAAAAGCAGCTAAACAACATCTTGTAAAAACCTCAAAGACCCATCTCCTCAAAGGTATGAGTCTCAATAAAAACGTGAGTAACAAATTATCATCTTTAGCTGCTTCCTCAATTCTGTGGGACGATCAATTGGTGAATGATGATGTTTCTGGAGTTTGCCTGCACGAGAATTCAGGGTGTGCCATGGATGGAAGCGGTAACTATACTATCGTATGGGGAGATTATCGGACTGGAAATGGTGATATCTATCTTCAACGATATAATTCATCTGGTACGACAATTGGCACAAACGTAAGGGTAAACGACGACGGTCAAGGTGTCGAACATTACTATCCAGCTATAGCTTCCAATAGTACAGGCAAGACTGCTGTCGCCTGGGTAGATTATCGGAGCGGTTCCGCGGATATCTATCTTCAGTGGTTTGATGCAAGCGGTTCACTCAATGGTACGAATATTCAAGTGAATAATGATGCAGGGAAAGTTTATTCTACTATTCATTCGGTCGCAGTTGCTGTAGATGGCAGTGGGAATACTCTTGTTGTTTGGTCTGAAGACTCTTATCTCTTCCTTCAACGGTTCAATGCAAGTGGAGTCGCGCAAGGATCAAATATTCAAGTAAACGACGATGCCGGTGGCTCGGCATCTCATTACCGACCTGCAATTGGAATTGATGGCAGCGGCAATAGTGCCATTGTATGGCAGGATAATCGAAATGGAAATTTTGATATCTATCTCCAACGGTATGACGGCACTGGCGCTTCGCTCGGTGTGAACATCGAAGTGAATGATGATGGAGGAACGACAAATCAATATGCCCCAACCATCGCACTCAACAGCAGCGGTGCAGAGGTTGTTACTTGGTACGATTTGCGAAATGGAAATAGTGATATCTATATGCAGAGGTATTCTGCTGCTGGTACAGCTCAAGGCAGTAATATCATGGTGAATGATGATGCAGGAACGGCGTCTCAATATTATCCGACAGTCGGTATCGATCTCACTGGTAATAGCATCATCGCTTGGTATGATTACCGTAATGTCAATATCGATATTTATCTTCAACGTTATAATGCAAGCGGAGTAGCACAGGGTTCAAATGTCAAAGTGAATAGCAATGCAGTAGCTGCGAATCAATATTATCCCTGGGTTTCTATTAACAGTAACGGCGTTGGCGTTATCTCATGGGAGGATTATCGAGTTGTTGACGGAGAAAATATTTATCACCAGCGCATAAATACTGGTGGAGCTTTTTTGGGGAGCAATGTTAAAGTGAATAGCGATGTGAACACCGCCTCTCAATGGGCACCCTCTGTAGGGATGGATGGCTATAATAATAGTATTATTGCGTGGGAAGATCAACGCAATGGAAATTATGATATCTATATGCAACGTCTAAACGCAAGCGGTGCTGTTCTTGGATCAAATATCAAAGTCAACGATGATAATCTCGGTGCATATCACTATTTTCCGTTTGTAGCTGTGAATACTAATGGCAGGAGTGTGGTTGTATGGAAAGATAGTCGCAATGGCAGTGCGTACTTCGATGTTTACCTTCAATACTACGATGCGAGCGGTTCAGCAATTGGTTCTAATGTAAAAGTAAATGATGTCTCAACCTCAGCAAGTCCTTATGATAACTGTCTCACAGCGGCGATTGATGGCAGCGGCAATAGTGTTGTTGTATGGGAAGATGATCGAAATGGTAGTAATTATGATATTTATATGCAGCTCTACAATTCAAGTGGTACACCGCTAGGTTCAAATATAAGGGTCAATGACGATGCTGCATATACGTATATTCACAATCAGCCTTCAGTTGGAGTTGATGGCAGCGGCAATATTATTGTTACATGGTATGACAATAGAGATGGCAATTATCATATCTATGTCCAACGATATTATGCTGGTGGCAGCCCGAATGGCGCAAATATTCGAGTAGGAGACAATGTGTCGTCGGATCAATATTCTCCAACTGTTGCTGTAACAAGCAGTGGTGCAAGTGTCATCGTCTGGGAAGATTATCGGAGTTACGATGATATTTATCTACAACGATTCGATGCCAGCGCGAACCCTATCGGCATAAACACAATAGTCAATGATAATGTGGGAACATCAGCGCGATATTGGCCTTCCGTGGTGTTCGACGTAAATGGAAATTTTCTTGTTGCATGGCAAGATTACCGAAACGGACAACCAGATATTGTTGGCCAATGGTATTCAGCAACTGGAATTGCCAACAGTGGTAATGTTCTTATTGTCCATGATGGTGTAAATCATTTAGAAACAGTACCTCGGCTTGCTGCCTCTGGTCAAAATCTTGTATGCGCATGGCAAGATAATCGCCGATCAAAAGGTTATGATATCTATGCCAAATCATTTTCGAGCGGATGGATAGGATATTCCGCTACAACTGTCCCAACAATCACTTCATTCTCTCCAACCTCCGGTCCTATTGGTACAACGGTTACCATCACCGGCACAAACTTCGACCCAACCGCAGCAAATAACATTGTATATTTCGGCGCGGTTAAAGCGCAGGTCATTTCGTCCAGTCCGTCAGCGCTCAAGGTGACAGTACCTGTAGGGGCAACATATCAACCAATTACGATAACGGTAAATGGCTTGACTGCATACTCAAATGCGCCGTTCATTGTTACGTTCGTTGGCGGAGGGGCAATCACCAGCAATTCATTCTCCACGAAAGTAGATTTTACAACTGGGTCATATCCCTTTAGCGTCGCCATTGGAGATGTCGATGGCGATGGAAAACCGGATCTTGTTGTGACAAATGCCGTTAGCAATTCAGTTTCGGTCTTTCGGAACACGGGTACGAGTGGGACTATCTCGTTTGCGGCGAAAGTGGATTTTACGACAGGGTTAATGCCCTTTGGTATCGCTATTGTTGATGTAGATGGCGATGGGAAGCTCGATCTTGTTGTGGCAAATTACAATAGCAATACTATTTCGGTCTTTCGGAACACGAGTACAAGTGGGACTATTTCGTTTGCTACGAAAGTGGATTTTACGACGGGGTTAAATCCCTCGAGTGTCGCCATTGGTGATGTAGATGGCGATGGGAAGCCCGATCTTGTTGTGGCGAATTACGGTAGCAATACAGTTTCGGTCTTTCGGAACACCAGCGCAATTGGGAGTGTTTCATTTGCTGCGAAGGTGGATTTTACAACAGGGTTAGAACCCCAAAGTGTCGCCGTTGGTGATGTAGATGGCGATGGGAAGCCCGATCTTGCTGTGGTAGATAGTAGCAGTACAGTTTCGGTCTTTCGGAACACCAGCGCAATTGGGAGTGTTTCATTTGCTGCGAGTGTGGATTTTACAACAGGGTTAGGACCATCGGGTGTCACCATTGGTGATATAGATGGCGATGGGAGGCCAGATCTTGCTGTGGTGAATTACAATAGCAGTACAATTTCGGTCTTTCGGAACACCGGTACAAGTGGGACTATCTCGTTTGCTGCGAAGGTGGATTTTACGACGGGGTTAAATCCCTCGAGTGTCGCCATTGGTGATGTAGATGGCGATGGGAAGCTCGATTTTGCAGTGGCGAATTACAATAGCAGTACAATTTCGGTCTTTCGGAATACCGGTACAATTGGGAGTGTCTCCTTTGCAGACAAGATTGATTTCACAACAGGCACAGAACCTTTTATTGTTGCCATTGGTGATGTAGATGGCGATGGGAAGCCCGATTTTGCTGTGGCGAATTTCGGTAGTAGTACAGTTTCGGTCTTTCGGAATACGATATTAGTAGATAATACTCCACCAGTCTTTACTGTCAGTCCTTATACCACCGGCACACCGGTACTTGTGGATGCTAACGGTCTGGTTAGTACGTCACCGCAAGTGAGTGCTTCGGCAACTGATGCAGGATCAGGAATTTGGCGGATGCAGGTTGCTTATCGAAATACATCGGAACAAAGTTGGTCGTACTCGCAATTCGTGTCTGCGACTTCAATCAGTTTTTCGATTCCAACAAATAAATTTGTCTATAACAATAAACCTATCGGCGTGAACTACCAAGTTGGCGCCTGGGATAATGCAGGGAATGTGACATGGTCTCCGTATAATTCCATCGATGTTCAATTAGGACCACAGGTCACCGACCAGCCAAACTTTAGTATGCCGGCAGCCTCGCAGTTAAGTAATAAAACAACCGCTTATCGGATGATCTCCGTACCGTATCAACTGACCAATGAACAACCAGCGAATCTCTTGAGCAATTTCGGAAGTCATATGGAAAATAATATCTCCTATGCTCGGTGGCGCTTCCAACGGTACGTCAACGGACAATATCAGGATTATGATCAATTTAGTCAGACAAATGCAATCATTCCCGGTGCGGCATTTTTCTTTATTGTCAGGGATCAAGGCACGCAGATTGTTGTTCAGGGGGCAAGTGTTGTTCGCTCTGATGTTATGTATAACACCGGTATTCAACTACAAAGTGGATGGAATCTTGTCGGGAATCCATTCAATATCCCGTATCCGATTGATAGTCTCGTGTTTTATGCCACCGCCTCAACCGTGCCTCAGCCTATACGCCAGCATGCATATTACAGCGGCACTGGTCCAATCGGCGGCTGGGATACAGCTTCTGCATCTGTTAGCCAAATACAGTCGTGGTCAGGAATAGCAGCGTATGTGAACAGTGCAGGAACATTAAAATTTCCTTCGGCGGGTCAGCGCAGCGGATTGCCGAAGACGAGCCGTGTATCCTCTGTTCCGCCAATTGAAAAAGAAGCTGTGGGGAATTGGACCCTTGCCTTCAATGCATATCGTTCTGATATTGATATGCGCTGTGAAGGGAGTTCTCTTGGTATGGCACAAGGAGCCAATGAAGGTGATGATCCGTATGATTCATACATTCCACCGATTGTTGGTGACAAGAATGTTGCCGTCTATTTCAAGAATGCCGATGGTGCGATGATGCGTGACATCCGTCCGCTGAACGAGGACGGCGATGTATGGGAAATGCGCGTGGTAACCGGTGATGCCGGAGTGAATGTAAAATTAACTTTAGGTGATCATCTCAATCTACCCAATCCATCATTCGAAGCGTACCTCATCGATATCGATCAAAAAATGGCGCATAACCTCAAAGAGGTTCAATCGCTGGAAATCAATTCCGGTAATGGTATGCGGAACTTCCGCGTGGTCGTCGGCAAAAAAACATTTGTGGAAGGGAATAATGCCGGCATAGCACTGGCGCCATCAAGTATGAAACTCTATGCTAATTATCCGAATCCATTCAATCCGGAAACAGTAATCCGGTACACCGTGCCCGAAACATCGGTATCATATAAGGTAACGCTGAAGATCTTCAATGTGCTCGGGCAGGAAATTACAACACTTGTGAACGAGCAGAAATCATCCGGATATTACGAAGTGAAATGGAATGCATTGAAGCAAAGTTCCGGTATATACTTCTATCAACTCTCAATCACGGATGGTAGTAAAACGTTCCAGGATATTAAGAAAATGGTACTCATGAAATAAGAATAAGATAAAAGAAGAAGCTCGTCCTACTCACGTAGAGAGGTGGGATGGAGGGGATGTTAAAAAAAGAGGAGAAATAGTAATGAAAATAATCAGAACAGTATTTCTTGGAGTGATGCTCATCCTTCCATTCGTTATTTCAACAGGACAGGATAAAAGAGAATGGCCGCGCATCATGGTGATTCTTGATGAAAAGATTGACGGTGCGGCTGTCGATGCACGTCTCGTTGCATCGAAAATCGAAGAAATACTTCTCGATAAAGGTTTCCGGCTGGTTGATAAAGGGCAGTTCGAAAATGTTCAGATGCGTGATATTGCCATTGCTGAGGGCAATCCTGCCCGTGCCAAGGAAATTGGCATGCGCTATGGCGCCGAATTGATCATTGTCGGAAAAGCAGAAGGAAATCTCGAAGCAGAAAAAGAGTTCTATGGTGTCAAAAATGTCGAGTACGCAGCAAAGGGCGACTGCAAAGTAATCATTACAGATACAGGTGAACTCATTGCCGTATCATCAAAGACAGCAAAAAAATCCGCCGGCGGAGCAAATTCAGCAGCGAATCTCACCATGACCACTCTTGGCGAAGCGCTTGCGGCTGATGTGTACGTGAAGATTCGCACGAAGATGAGCGAAGAAGCATCGGGACCTCGTATTGTGCAGCTTGCATTCATCGGATTTGATCAGAAATCAATCGCTCAATATGAACGGAATCTGCCGCACGAAATCACTATGATCGAGCAGATGAAGTTGCGGTACTTTGAAAAAGATGCGGCAGTGTTTGAAGCGACGATCAATGGTACAGTGGATAATCTGCGCGATGAATTCACAAAACGTCAAGATGTCATCGTTGTCGGTTTCACCGGAACCCGCCTCGATATCAGCACGCCTGACTTTGCCGAGAAGGCAAAGGGAAATATGGTCATAGCAAGCCCGTTGGATATCACGCAGTTCACGATAGAGAATATTTTTCCGTCACAGGTCAATTATTACGCATACAATCCACTTGCGAAAATTGAAGTAGAGAACTCGGCAAAGACGGAAATCCGCAATGTCAAAGTTTCCATTTTTATTCCGGATTATATGAAATTACCATCGGAGCAAATAGTATCACAAATCGATGCTGGAAAGAAGCAATCGTTCAATCTCTCAGCTACACTCGATGCAAAACAGCTCTTTACGCTCAGTGCCGATGCCGCTGCACAAGCAAAAGTGGAGTTAAGTTATTTGTTTAATAATCAGCCGCAAACACGGAGTCTCATTAAACCGGTAACACTTTATAGCCGCAACACTATCAACTGGAAACGCGGCGAGTCTGTCGGTGCATTTGTTACTCCCACAGACGAAGCGGTAGTGAATTTCTCTCGGTATGTGGTCGGTAGTGTTGCGAACAATGACAGCTTGAATGCAAAACTTCCACGGAATGTTGCCTATGCGCTCGCTGTGTGGAGTGCAGTCCGGGCGAATGGATACAGTTATATTTCCAGTCCATGGAAACCGTCGGAACAGGATATACTCGACCTTGTCGCGTACCCCGTGGAAACGCTGGCATCGCGAACAGGAAACTGCAGCGCAACTTCTGTACTGATGGCATCTTGTCTTGAAAATCTTGGCGTTCAGACAAAGTTTCTTGCAACCGAAGATCATATCTATCTTATGTTTGATACGGATGTGCTGCCGAAGAATGGATATATGGTAAGCCAGAATGAAAAAGAATACATTGTTGATGAAGGAAAAATATGGATCCCGCTGGAAGCAACAATGATCAATCAGCCTTTTATGGCTGCGTGGACAAAGGGCGCGGAAGAATATTACAAGTACACTGGTGGTGGGAAAAAGATCGAGGTGATAGATACACGGAAAGCAATGGCTGCATTTCCTGCGGCAAACCTTTCGTTGCCGGCAAAAACAGTAGCAACACCGTCCGCAGAAAAAATTGTAACCTATGCTTCGCAGGATCTTACGGATTATGTATATCATCAAAACCAACTTTCCGGTTCTGCAATTGCAATCCTTGCGACTGAGAATACGCCGAGTGCAAAAAATAAGTCGGCAATTATTCAAGCCAAAGCAGGAAGTTACGATGCTGCGGTTGCTGTGTTGACAGGTGTGGACACATGGCAGGCAGAGAATACACTTGGCAATATCTATTTGCTGAAGAATGAACTTGTAACAGCACAGGAGCATTATCAAAAGAGTCTTGCATTGAATAAAGACGATGGCGGTGTGTATCTCAACTTCGGTCTTGCACGGTATTTATCCGGTTCAACAGAGGATGCAGCAGAAGCGTTTCAAGTCGCAGTAACAAAGTTTGATTCTGTGGAACAGGCGTACGAAATTTTGGGGCTTGGACGCATCAAGGAAACACTCGGTATGAAAGGTGCAGAACAATCTGAAAGAAAAGTTTCCAAGAGCGATTTGTTCGACCTCTTGAGTGAATCTCTCAGAAAAATACCCGATAAACAAAAATCCATTACACAGGCACAACGGGTGCGCGAGAAATACAAGAATGAGCAGAACCGTTTTGTGTTCGGCGGCCGCCGCGGTGCCGATCCGACACAAATTGCAAGTGTCAAGGAATTTCTTTATTGGAAAGAATAGGAACTTGAACGATAAGCTTCAACCAGGGTAGAACCTCAAAAAAAAACCCCGTCGATGAGACGGGGTTTCTTTTTTCAACGCTGAATGATTTCTTAGGAAACCACAGAAACGTTTGCAGCTTGGAGCCCTTTCGGTCCTTGCTGAACTTCAAACTCTACTTTGTCGCCCTCGTTGAGCGTCTTGTAGCCATTGCTGGTAATTGCTTTGAAGTGGACGAATACATCTTCGCCGCTTTGACGTGAAATGAAACCAAAACCTTTGGCTCCATTAAACCATTTGACTGTTCCTTTTTCCATGGAACATATCCTTTCATAAAGATTGTAAAACCGGCCGACCGCCGGCAGGGTGTACGCCGTACTCTACTCAAAAACACTTTTACTGGATTGATACGGCCCAAATAAGTCGGTAACATCTTTATGGAGGTGTTCAAACCAAAAGACCGAAGCAAACCACCAGCAGACGACTCGTAACAGGACTTACTCTACAGAAAAGGTCTCCCGAGGGAGCCATAACGGTGTACTGTTATTTAACAGTTATAAGATACTGAAGATATTTGACAATTACCAATGATTTTTTCAATTTTTTTTCCAGAAGGAATAATCTCGACTTAACAATTCTCATACCAGCTTTAGTTCAGCCAATGCATTCTTCAATTTTACGCGACTTGGCTCTGTTAAGGGCACCAATGGCAAGCGGAGGGTTTCCTCCATCATTCCCATCATTGCAAGAGCGGTTTTAACAGGAGTGGGGCTGGATTCGATGAAATTGACATGCATCAACGGCAGAAGGCGATAGTGAAGTTGCAGTGCTTCTGTCCAATTGCCTTTGAGGCAAAGCCGCAGCAAATTCGAATATTCTTTTGGCACTTCATTCGATACCACAGAAATACACCCGTCGCCTCCGAGGGCGATAATAGAATATGCAAGTGAATCATCTCCAGAGAGGAGAGAGAAATGCTTCGGCATATTGCGGGCGATTTCCATGATCTGTGCCAAGTTGCCGGATGCTTCTTTTACCATCATCACATGAGGAATTTCTTCTGCCATCCGTAACATCGTTGCGGCTTCGATGTTGCCGCCCGTTCGTCCCGGTACATTATAAATGATCAGTGGAATATCCACGGCATTGGCAACAGCGCTAAAGTGTTGGAAGTATCCATTTTGTGTTGGTCTGTTGTAGTAAGGCCCGACAACCAATGCTGCATCAGCTCCTGCTTTTTTGGCAAAGCGTGTTTTCTCAATCACTTCGGCAGTGTTATTGCTGCCGGCGCCGGCAAAGATTTTTACCCGTTTATTGGCCTGCTCAATGACAATTTCGATGACGCGCTTTTGCTCGTTTGCGTTCAGTGTTGGATTCTCGCCTGTTGTCCCAACGGGTACCAATGCTTCGACACCCCCGCTGATCTGAAAATCTACGAAGCGCCTTAATGCTGCCTCATCTATCGATCCGTCTTTTTTAAACGGTGTGACGATTGCTGTTGCTGTCCCTTGAAATTTTGTCTGTGCTGTCATGACCTATCGGTCTCCTTGTTTGAAGAGATCTTGAAACACATCGTCCATGGTAAATAATCCTTTTTTTCCGATGATCCATTCCGCTGCAAGCAATGTACCGAGTGCAAAGCCGGAACGATCTTTTGCTGTATGTTTCAATTCAATCGTATCCGTCACCGAGTCGAATGCGAGAATGTGTGTGCCAACAACCGAACCGCTGCGAGTTGAAGAAATATGAAGCTGCTCCGGACGAATCTTTCCATGAGATGTCTCGTTGAGCAATTCTTTCTTCCGGCGAAGGTGGTTTAAAACGATTTGTCCCATCGTTAATGCTGTTCCGCTCGGACTATCGAGTTTATTCTTATGATGGATCTCTTGAATGTACGCATCATAGTCTGAAAATCGATCTATCGTTTGGGCTGCAGTCCGAATGAGGTGGAAGAAGATATTGACACCCAATGAAAAGTTGGAGGCGTAAATCAACCCAATATTATTTTTCTTAACGAGTGCTTCTACTTTCGGCATTTGTTCGTGCCAGCCGGTTGTCCCGACAACGATCGGTTTGTGTGCTTCCGCCCACGGTGTAAGATCAGCGATTATACTGACGGCGTTAGCATAATGGATAACAACATCGACATTTATTCGTTGTGCAGATGTAATCGTGGGCGTATCGATATCGACGCGAAGATCGATGCTCCAGCCTCGTTCGAGAGCAAGACGCTCGATCTCTTTTCCCATCTTTCCATAACCTAATAGAGCAATCCGCATAAAGGCTATTTTCCTCCGACTGATTCGAATAAATCTATGGCAGGAATAGGCTCGAAGAATTGTTTGTGAAGCCGACGTACCGCTTCATCAACTTGTGATTCTTCGATGACGATACTCATATTGATTTCTGATGCTCCTTGAGAAATCATCACTAAGTTGATTTCCCGCAATGCGTGGAAGATCTGATTGGCAACTCCGGCAGTTGATCGCATTTGATCGCCTACGATACAAAGAATTCCTTGTTTCTCAAGGATGGAGACCTCTGCGAATGTCGAAAGTTCTGCGACAATCTTATCAAGTGTTGAGGTGTTGTCGATTGTCAACGAGACAGCAACTTCCGAAGTGCTCACAAGATCGACAGATGTCTCATATTTATTGAATACAGAAAAGATCGATTCCAGAAAGCCATACGCCATCAACATCCGCAGCGATTGAACATTGACGACGGTAATGCCGCGTTTGCAGGCGATAGATTTTACTGGAACATTTGTTTTCGGCGGACGTGAAACGATGCGTGTGCCGGTATTCTCCGGGCGTTTTGAATTCAGCACGACAACCGGAATATCTTTCTTCACCGCGGGGAATATCGTACTCGGGTGAAGTACTTTCGCTCCGAAATATGCCAGTTCTGCAGCTTCCCGGAATGAAATGATGCGCAGCTTCTGTGCCGCAGGTGCAATGCGCGGATCTGCTGTGAGTACACCGTCGACGTCTGTCCAGATCTGAATTTCTTCAGCATCCAAGGCGGCGCCTATAATGGAAGCGGAGTAGTCGGAACCTCCTCGGCCCAAAGTAGTCGTAATTCCTTTAGAATTCGATCCGATGAAGCCCTGTGTAACGATGATCGTCTTTGATGCCAGTAAAGGAGAAAGAATCTCTTTTGATTTCACATTGATCCGATCGAATTGCGGAACTGCAGATACGAATTGATTGTCCGTCATGATGAATGTTCGAGCATCGACCCATTTTGCCGGAAGACCCTGAATACACATCGCTTCGCTCAGAATCTGTGATGAAAGAAGTTCACCGGCCGATGCAATTGCATCGAGTGAACGATTCGTAAGCTCTCCTAGAATAGCAATGCCCTGGCAGAGATTCCGCAGTTCTTCGAATCGTGATTTGAATGATGCAATGAGCCGTTGGACGGTTGAGCGGTCGTCGATCAAGTTCTCCATCACTGTCACATGACGATCGAGCAAACCATTCAGAAGCAGAATAGCATCATCAAGTTTGCCTTCTTGTGCAATGCGCGCGGCTTTGAGGAGCGTGTTGGTTGCACCGGAAATGGCAGAGAGAACAACAACAGGTTGTCTGGTTTGCTCTTTTCGAACAACTTTGATAACGGTTTGCATGGACTTGGCATCTTCAACGGAAGTGCCGCCGAATTTCATAACAATCATTTCTTTAACCCTATTTTAACTCATTCAGAAAATCCAAAATCACAAAATTCAATTATCAAACAAATTACAATATCTAAAAACAAAATTTATATTATTGGAATTTAGTCATTTGATACTGTTTGTTTTTTGAATATTGTTATTTGAGATTTATCCAACTGTTTACTGTCGTTGCGAAATGAGCAGCTGTGCAATTTGCACTGCATTTGTTGCTGCGCCTTTGCGAACATTGTCCGAGACGATCCAGAGGTTAATTCCATTGCGAATGCTGAAATCTTTCCGGATTCTACCGACGAAGACATCATTCTTTCCGTACGCGTGAATGGGCAGCGGATACAGATTCGCGGCAGGATCGTCTTGAACAATGATGCCAGGTGCAGTCTTCAGAATTGCACGCACTTCTTCAACCGGACAAGGCCGGTCGAACTCGATGTTTACTGCTTCACTGTGCCCGCCGATAACCGGCACGCGCACTGTTGTGGCAGTGACCGGAATATCTGCGCCCATAATTTTTTTTGTTTCATTCGTCATTTTTTGTTCTTCCTTCGTATAACCGTTCGGAAGGAAAACATCGATATGCGGCAGTACGTTGTACGCTATTGGATGCGGAAATTTCTTTTCACGCAGCGGCTGTTCGGCAATTTCATCTTCCAGTTGGTTGACGCCTTTCTTGCCTGCACCCGTGACTGATTGGTACGTGGAGACGACAACGCGTTTGATGCCGAATGCATCGTGCAGGGGTTTCAATACCACCACCATTTGGATCGTGGAGCAATTCGGGTTAGCAATGATACCGTGGTGCTTGAAAGCATCTTTTGGATTCACCTCTGGCACAACAAGCGGAACATCCGGATCCATCCGGAATGCACTGCTGTTATCGATGACAATAGCGCCTTGTAGTACCGCTTTCGGTCCAAATTCTTTGCTCACGTTTGCGCCCGCCGAGAAAAGCGCGAAATCCACGCCGGCAAAGCTTTCAGCAGTGAGTGTTTTGACTTTTACGAGTTTCCCTTCAAATGGCATTTCCATTCCAGCGGAACGTGCGGAAGCGAGCGGAACAAGCTGCTCAACGGGAAAATTTAATTCTTCCAGAACGGTGATCATCGTTCGGCCCACTAAGCCGGTTGCACCTGCCACTGCGACTGTATATAATTTCTTCATTATTTTTGCTTTATGCGTGCGTTGAACAATACTTTACTTTGTTATAAGATACAGATTCCAATGCTTTTCTCCAAATAAATTCTTTCATGAGATGCTAATTGTTTTCAGTTGAACAAGAATGAAGGCATTGGTATATTGGCAGGAGCATCATGGTCGATTATTCGTTATGAGAGAAACAATACTTCAAACCCGGCAACTCGGGAAACGATATGGAAAGCGCTGGGCCGTCAAGAACCTGAACCTTGAAGTTTTCCGCAGTGATGTCTTTGGTTTTCTGGGACCGAACGGTGCGGGAAAAAGTACGACCATTCGTATGATTCTCTCGCTCATCAAACCAACGGAAGGTGCGACGGAAATTTTCGGCCATTCCCTCAAATCGCATCGGTCGGAGGCGCTGCGTCGTGTTGGAGGAATTGTCGAGAAACCGGATTTCTATCAATATCTCTCTGCTTATAAAAATCTTGAAATTGTCGGTGCGCTTTCCGGTGATGTGAAACGTAAAAGAATCTTCGAAGTGCTTGATCTTGTCGGCTTGAGCGACCGGGCGACTGACCGGGTTAAAACATATTCGCACGGAATGAAGCAACGGCTTGGTATTGCGCAGGCATTAATTTCCGATCCTGAGCTTATCATTCTTGATGAGCCTACCAATGGACTTGATCCACAGGGAATGAAGGAAGTGCGCGATCTCATTGTGCATCTCTCCCGTGATCAGAAGAAAACAATTATTCTCTCTTCGCATTTGCTGAACGAAATAGAAATGATCGCCAACCGCATGGCGATTATTCATAACGGAGAACTGGTCGTTCAGGGGGATGTCAATACGCTGCTGGACGAAGGGGAGAAGTATGTGATTGTTCACGCGGAGCCGCGGCAAAAGGTTCTCTCTGTTCTGAATCGTCAGAAAAGGATCTTGAAAAATTTTTCAGAGAAAGAAGGAAGGTTTGAAGTGATAATGGATTTTGCACTCATTCCTGAATTGAATAAAGCTCTTGTCGGTGCCGGTGTTCACGTGAGAGCGTTGATCCCGCGTCGTTCGCTGGAAGACTTGTTCTTGTCGATGACTGAACGTACCACATAGGATCGCATATGATTCGATTAGTATACTACGAACTTATCAAGCTCTTTTTCAAGAAGCGGACCTATATCGGCTTTGGCATTGTTCTTCTGATCGTGCCATTAGTAGAAGTAGCAATGAAGCTGGAGGGCGGTCGATTCTTGACGATAGCAATGCGCGGATTATCGCGTGACTTTCTTTTCTTTGGGAATCTGTTTAACGGATGGTTCGTTGCTCACCAAATTATGAACAGTCTCTGGTTTCATATTCCGCTTCTCATCTCGTTCGTTGCAGGAGATCAACTTGCCGGAGAAGCTACGGCGGGCACGTACCGTCTGATTCTTATCCGTCCTGTATCACGTACGCGTATTTTTATTGCAAAGTATATAACAACTCTTATTTACACAATTGGCTTCGTTTTCTTCCTGGCAGGCTTAAGTATCGGATCAGCGGTGATTCTCCTTGGGAGCGGCGATCTCATTGTTGTTCTTCGCGGCATTCTCATCCTACCGGAGGCGGAAGTTGCATGGCGCTTTTTGACCGCATATCTTCTTGCCACATGGACGATGATCACGATCGCATCGCTCTCATTTTTCTTTTCGTCATTCGTTGAGAATGCAATTGGGCCTATTGTTGCAACAATGGGAGTATACATTGTTTTTACTGTTATCAGTTTTCTTCCTGTGGAATTGTTTGAAGTCCCGAAAAAGTTTCTCTTCACATATTATCTCAATATGTGGCAAAAAATGTTTCAGGATCCGGTTCCTTGGAATGAGATTAAGACAGGCATTCTCTTCATGGGGACGTGGACACTTGCATTTGTACTGAGTGCGTGGGCTGTGTTTGTGAGGAAGGATATTTTATCATAATCTTAATAGTTACTTATAGCTTGCCGAAATATCAATCAGCCGAATGGTGCGTGGTCACCTGTTATTATTTACCATGCCAATTGGAATTATGAATGCATATCAGGCTAAATTTTCCTATTTTTCTATTCATTGTAAAAATATACTGAAGAAAAAGAAATCTCTATGAGCATTGTAGGTCTGACAATTATCGGTGAATCAATAAATGATTCTGTGCTTTTAACCCACACATTATTCGAAAAGGATGATATTGCCGGAATAGCTGAGCTGGCAAAATCGCAGGCAGGAAGCGGTGCCGCCTATTGTAAATGTAGGGTTACGTTCTCCTGAGATTTATGACGGATATCGTAAAGAAAAGTCAAGAACACAGTACGTTTCCACTTTCGATTGATACATCCAATCCTGAAATAGCCGCCGCAGGGCTGGAAGCCTACAAACCTGAACATGCAGGGAAACGAAGGCCGATTATAAATTCAATCTTTCAGGCGCGACTGCAAATGTTCGATATTTATAAAAAGCAGCTATTTATTCCGATTCTTCATGGTCCAGAAGGTTCGGATCAAAATTTTTAGAAAAAATAGAAAAGAGTTCAAATAGATGTCATTCGAGTTTGTTACATCAGGGAAACCCCCGATATCGCCACGGGAAAAGAAATTCTCGCACCTCCTGCTCTTCTTTGAAGATGTCGTAAAAGTACCAGTCTTCGGTTGTCAGCACTGCGGCGAATGCATACTATCCTCTACAGCTTTCATCTGCAGTCAGAGATGCCCCAAACGGATGCGCAATGGGCCGTGTGGAGGAACCGGCGCAGGAGGATGGTGCGAAGTATATCCTGAACGAAAATGTGTTTGGTACAGAATCTATTATCGCTCAAAAATACTGAATCGCTTAAACTTGTTGTATAAAATAAATAAGATCCATAACTGGAATTTAGAGGGCACCTCCGCCTGGCTCAACGTATTCATGAAGCGAATTGATGCACCGATTTGGTTTGTTCGCAGCGATAAGAAAAAAGTGAAGGAAATGCTGTCCGATGACGTTCAAAGAAAAAATTGAATCAGGTACGTTTATCGTTTGCGGCGAGATAGGTCCGCCAAAAAGCTGTGACGGGGATGTACTCAGGGAAAAATCCAAGTACTTCAAAGGCGTTGTCGACGCGGTTAATATAACAGATAATCAGACTGCTATCGTTCGATTATCAAGCATAGCTTCAGCAAAAATATTGTTGGAGGTAGGCGTTGAACCGATTATGCAGATGACGTGCCGCGACCGTAACAGGATTGCTATTCAGAGCGATTTGTTGGGTGCTGCCGCACTCGGCATTCATAACGTACTCTGTTTAACAGGCGATTATCAGAAATTCGGCGACCAGCCTGAAGCCAAAGGGGTGTTTGATTTAGATTCGATACAACTCATTGCTACAGCCGCTAAGATGAACAGCGGCTTTTTACTTTCTGAGCAAGAAATGAAAAAGGCTCCCGATTTTCTTATTGGTGCTGCGGCAAATCCATTTGCAGAGCCGTTTGAAATGCGACTTATTCGTTTACATAAAAAAGTAAAAGCAGGGGCACGTTTCATCCAGACTCAGCCGGTATTTGATATGGATATTTTTACCCGCTGGATGGAAAAAGTTGTCGAGATGGGACTGCATGAGAAATGCGCAATTCTTGCCGGCGTTATGCCGGTGAAATCTGTAAAAGCTTTATATCATATGAAAAAGGAAGTTCCCGGTGTAAAAATAAACGACGAGTATATCAATCGCTTGGAAAACGCTTCTGACCCGAAAGAAGAAGGAGTAAAGATTGCGATTGAAATGATTCAAGCGCTCAAAAAGATAAAAGGGGTACGGGGCATACATATTATGCCTGTTATGTGGGAAAGTATAACGCCAACCATTGTCAAAGAAACAGGATTAGGTATAATCTGATACTAAACGCGAAACATCATCTCTCAAATTGTAGGAAGGATGATATTTGAAAATTCGAGAGAGAGTGCAAGAAATCCGAAGCGGTTTCCATCCGACATTCTGGGTAGCGAACGGAATGGAACTGTTCGAGCGGCTGGCATATTACGGACAGCAAATTGTTTTCATGATTTACCTTCGTAATAAACTTGGATTCACAGAGACGGAAGCCGGACAACTCTCTGGAATCTTCGGCGGAGTGATTTATTTGCTGCCAATCCTCGGAGGCACACTTGCAGATAAGTGGGGATTTCGCAGGGCGTTCAATATTGCTTTTTCCATTTTGGCTCTCGGTTATTTCTTAATCGGTTCTGTGGGGATGAGTGCGTTTGCCGGTGTCTATAGTAATTTCAATCTGTACTGGTTACTTGTGATCTTCTTAGTGCTCACGGCATTCGGAGGTTCGTTCATCAAACCGTCTGTACTTGGGACGGTTGCAGTGACATCGAAAGAGGAGACGAAGTCGCTGGGGTTTGCGGTGTACTACTGGTTAGTCAATGTCGGAGCGTTGCTTGGGCCGACAATCGCCTATTTTGTGCGCGACAGTTTCGGAAATGAATTTGTCTATTTGGTTTCGTCGGTCAGCTGCCTTGCAATGCTCGTTGTCAATTTGATTCTCTACAAGGAAGTGAAGAGCGCGCGCACGGAAGTCATTGAATCTCTTGGAAAAAAGATCACCAATCTATTTGTGGTACTGGCGAATTTCAAATTCATGATCTTTCTGCTCATCTATTCTCTCTACTGGATTATCTTTTGGCAGGAATTCATCATCGTCCCATATTACGTCACTGATTACATTAATGCATCGGCGCCGTATGAAATTCTTCAATCATGGGCTGGGGCCGGGGCGATCATTCTCTTTCAGATTCCGCTCAATCGTCTCACGAAGAATATTCCGACACGTACTGCAATCGTTCTTGGATTTGCGGTTTCGAGTTTAATCTGGCTCATCATCGGCATCTATCCAAGTATTCCGACTATTGCAGCCGGTATCGTTGCGTTCGCTGTCGGCGAAATGATTCAAGCACCACGATATTACGAATATATTTCAGAAATCGCACCGCCCGGCCAGCAAGGATTGTATCAGGGATATGCATTTCTGCCCATTGCTATAGCAAGATTTGTCGGCGATCCCCTTGGCGGATGGCTCTATCAAACATCCAAAGCAAATGGCAAACCGGAAATGGTGTGGTTTGCTCTCATAGGCATTGGCGCACTTGGTACATTGTTGATGATTCTCTATAATAAATTTGTACATGCTCAAGAAACAAGAACAACGTAAAGTATGTTTATAGCAAGTGTGGGATAGGATTCCATCCTGTCCTATGAAATAGTAAAGAGGTGAAAATGAAAATTGTAAGAATAGTATTGATGACCGGCTTGGTATTGAATACAACATTTTCACAAAAACTATCGGAAGCGCTGAATGCCGACACTATTCTCGCGAAAGCTGTGAAAGGATTCGCGGAGGTCCATGACTTTGTAGTGACTATCGATGCACAACTCAAAATAGAGCGCGTACAAGTTCCCAAAATGCATGCAATGATGTACTTTAAGATGCCGGATAAAGTTCATTTTACATCGCAGGGTTTTTTGTTCGTACCGCGCGACGGCGTGACGATGAATCCCGCAGTTTTGTCACAACGGTATGATGCATCCTTTATCGGAACAGAAACGATAGAGGGGCTAAAGCTTTTTAAGCTTCAGCTTGCCGCAAAAGCAAAGAAAACAAAATTAAGACAAATGTATGCATGGATTGATCCTGTGCACTGGACGATAGCAAAGATAGAAACCATTCCGTATGAAGGCCGGACACTCTCTATCGTCTTTACATATGAATTTGTGCAGGAAAAATTTTGGCTGCCCGCCAGGATACTATTTACTTTCGGTTCGACGACGGAAGAAGAGAAAGCTGCGGATGATTCGACTTCCCAGCCTGCAGATCAATTCAGTCAAATGCAGCGCGGAGTGCCGAGAAATGGCACGGCAACTATTCTGTATTCAAATTATAAAGTGAATGTTGGACTTGACGATGCTGTTTTTGAGGAGAAGATACATTAATCCGCCGTTCGATCAATTGAACGATAGGACATTATTAATTATCTTGCAGATAAAATAATTATTGGAGGGCAATACGCCATGGCAAACCAACCGATAAAAATAGTAGTCACAACACCATATTTTGGCTCGCTATTTCAAATCGCTATACTTGATCACTTTAAAAAGTTGATAGGTCCGGAGAATTTGTCCTTCCGGTCTTCATCGGGTGAAATGGATAAGCAAATTGAAAGCTTAAAAAAAATATTGTCGGAGAATAAACCTACTGTTTTGATAGCCATATCTATGTGTCCGAATCATGATATTATTTCGATTTATAAGAAGAACAATGTTCCAATTATATTATTGGATGAAGAAGCAGAGGGAGCGTCCACCATAGCTACAGATAACTATACGGGTGGACATATTGCTGCAGAATATCTCATTTCAAAAGGGAGAAAGAAAATAGCAATTATCACGGGCAGGACTCAAACCAGAGAGAATTACGGCGGGAATTACAATGCAAGACTGCGGCTCGAGGGATTCAAAGATGCATTAAAACATAGCGGGCTTTCCATACCACCCGGATATGCTGTAGAGGTGGCAAATTACTCTCGTGAAGACGGTGTCGCAGCAATGCCAAAGCTAATAGATGCAGGTGTCGATGCCATTTTCTGTGCAGCAGCAGATAACTGCGCGTTGGGTCTTCTTTCCGTAGCGAGAGAAAGAGGAACGAAAATACCTGAGGATATTGCTATTATCGGTTTTGATGATTTACCGATTGCGCGACTTTCAACTCCAGGACTCACAACGATCAGGCAACCTATGGATGAAATAGTGGAAGCAGCATATAAAATGGCGACAATACAGCGAGATGAAATTCTTAAAAATCCACAAAAGGTTTTATTTAAACCCAAACTTATTATCCGACAGTCCACATAACACTTAAAAGAATTCAATAGGGGGCTGATTCACTTGTCCGCCGAAGTGTACGCGCAGGGGGAGAATCCGCCCCTACGTCAACATCATGAATAATTATGATACCATGAATATAGTCCGGCATAATACTCTATTCGTCCAATTTGGGTTGGCGCCTGTCCTTCTTGAGTGGTATAGGTGAAACATTCGCAGGGACGAATGGCGATACGTCCCTACAATTTAAAACAATCCTGTAATATTTCCATTCTCATCAACATCAACGTTTTCGGCCGCGGGGATATTCGGGAGCCCCGGCATGCGCATGATCTCGCCTGTTATGGGAATAACGAATCCTGCCCCGGCAGCAACTTCGATTTCTCTCACGGTCAAGAGAAAATTTTCCGGCCTTCCAAGTAATTTAGGATTGTCGGAAAGCGAGTTTTGAGTTTTTGCCATGCACACAGGAAGTTTATCTAATCCGAGTTTCTTTATTTTTTCTAAATCGGATTTGGCTCTTGCTGTAAACTCGACTGCTTTTGCTCCGTAAATGTTCTTTGCGATAGTTTCGACTTTTTTCGGAATATCCCAATTCCAGTCGTATGTCGGTTTATATCTATTCTTACAATTTTTGGTAAGGTCGCAGACTATCTCTGCAAGCTCCATCGAACCTTCGCCCCCTTTTCCCCAAACATCGGCAACGGAAGCCGGAACACCAAGCTCTTTACACCTGTCTATTATTAAGTTCAATTCTTCATCGGTATCCGATGCGAATCTGTTTATGGCAACTACCGAGCGGATGCCGAATGCGAGAATATTTTCAATATGCTTTTCGAGATTAGCCAATCCTTTTTTTAATGCCTCTTTATTTGGCTGATGAACGGTCTTCAGTTCTGCGCCGCCATGATATTTTAATGCTTTTAAGGTTGCGACAAGGACAACCGCTTTAGGCGATAAGCCTGAATATCCGCATTTAATATCGAAAAACTTCTCTGCCCCTAAATCAAATGCAAATCCTGCTTCGGTTACCACGTAATCGGAAAGAGACAAACCAATCTTTGTCGCAACGACAGTGTTGGTTCCCTGGGCAATGTTGGCAAACGGTCCGCCGTGAATGATCGCGGGATTTCCTTCAATCGTCTGAACGAGGTTAGGCATAAGAGCGTCTCTGAGTAGTGCGGTCATTGCGCCGCTTGCCTTCAAATCGCGTGCATAGATCGGATTTTTGTCATAGGTAAATCCGATAAAAATATTTCCTAATTTTCTTTTTAGATCCGTAAGATTTTCTGCGAGGCAAAGTATCGCCATAACTTCCGAGGCGGCGGTAATATCAAATCCTGTTTCGCGAGGGACACCGGAAAGAGTTCCTCCAAGTCCGACAATAATATTTCTCAGGGAACGATCGTTCATATCCATGACCCTTCTCCACGATACCGTGCGAGGATCGATTCCCAGATTATTTTTTTTGTTCTGAATATTATTATCAATGAGTGCAGCAAGCAAATTATGCGCTTTTTCAACAGCCGAAAAATCTCCGGTGAAATGAAGATTAATATCTTCCATTGGTACTACCTGTGCATGTCCGCTCCCTGTCGCACCGCCTTTCATTCCAAACACGGGACCAAGAGAAGGTTCGCGCAGCACAACGGTCGTCTGTTTTCCAATTTTATTCATTCCCTGAGTTAAACACCGATTGAAACGGTCGTTTTGCCTTCACCTGCAGGCGTAGGAGAAATAGCCGAAACCAAAATCAAGTTGTTCTCGTTGCATTTCTTGCTGTAAATATATTTCAATGGAACTTTTGCCTTGTAATTGCCATAGAGAATGAGGTCATCCTCAGAAATTTTGAGCCTTGCAGCAATTTCCTTAATATTCTTCATTGTCATTCAATCCCGTATAAAAGTTGTGATTTCTCTATGTGTCTGATGGGGGTGCTCATCAAAAAAATAAACGTACTCCCGATGGAAGGTATTCTAGAACTCTCAATGTACTACTTTCCTTATCGGCTGAGAAGCACATGTCTTTGCCGGTTGCAGTATAAATATTCATGTTCTATCTTTTTTTATTGAAGGAATATAACTATTATTGACTAATAAATTCTATAAAATTGATACATCTGAAACATGAAAATTGACTGTCCTTCTATGGAGCGAAGCGACGAAATATCATGAACGATAAAGCATCAACAGATTCATTATCCTGAAATTTATAACGATGAAAGAAAGACAGACATCTGTTTCATTATCTGAAGTTCATCACAGCGTTCCCATTCCTCGAGGAACGGGATTTTTCAGACGGTTGTTGGCATTCGCCGGCCCTGCGTATCTCGTGAGCGTTGGTTACATGGATCCGGGAAATTGGGCAACGGACCTTGAAGGGGGCGCGCGCTTCGGCTATCAACTGATTTGGGTCATCTTAATGTCCAACGCTATGGCGGTTCTGCTGCAAACTCTTTCAGCAAGATTTGGTATCGTTACCGGCCAGGACTTAGCCCAAGCCTGTCGAAAAAATTATCCGCGTACAGTCGCTCATGCCCTCTGGGTGCTTTGCGAGATTGCGATTGCTGCTTGTGATCTTGCTGAAGTCCTCGGAACTGCAATCGGCATAAATCTGCTTTTTCATGTTCCGCTTTTGTATGGTGTTATTATCACCGGCGCAGATACACTTTTATTTCTCATGATCCAGAGCTTTGGCATCCGTAAAATAGAAGCGTTTATCCTCACGCTCATAGCGACGATGGGTATATGTTTCGGTATTGAAATGATCTTCGCAAAACCGGATTGGATTGAAGCAGGAAAGGGATTCCTCCCCATACTTAATTCGAGCAGTCTTTATATTGCCATCGGCATTCTCGGTGCAACGGTCATGCCCCATAATCTCTATATGCATTCTGCCCTCGTCCAAACACGAACTGTGGCTGAAACTGATGAAGGGAAAAAACAAGCATGCAAATATAACATGTGGGATACCAGTATTGCTTTAAACGCTGCTTTTTTTGTGAATGCTGCAATATTGATTTTATCCGCATCGGTATTTTTCAGCAGGGGAATCATTGTTACCGAGATTCAACAAGCATATCAATTATTGGCGCCGCTTTTGGGAACAGCAATGGCAAGCACGCTCTTTGCCGTTGCACTGATCGCTTCAGGACAGAGTTCAACACTTACCGGGACTTTAGCCGGACAAATTGTGATGGAAGGATTTTTGCATATCCGCATTCGTCCCTGGGTCCGCAGACTTATTACAAGATTTCTTGCAATCGTTCCCGCAGTCATTGTCATCGCCATCAAAGGAGACCAGGCATCGTATGAACTACTCATTCTCAGTCAAGTTGTTTTGAGCTTGCAGCTTCCCTTCGCAGTCATTCCACTGATCCAATTCACCAACGATAAATCACGGATGGGATCGTTTGCAAATAAAGTATGGGTGAAAGTTCTTGCATGGTTAACTGCCGGGATTATTGTCGGATTGAATGCATGGCTCGTCTACCAAACACTTGAGGGATGGATAGAATCTGCCGGAGAAAATGCTCTATGGTTATGGATAACCGTTGTCCCAGTTGTCGCCGCTATTTATTTTCTTCTCATGTATATTTCGTTACCGAAAACTTGGCGCAGGAGAGAACCCACAATGCCTTCAGAAATTGAACACCTTGAATTTGTACCGCATCCATATACTCGTATTGGAGTCGCACTTGATTTAGGTTTGATGGATTCGAAAGTGCTTTCGCATGCGCAATCGCTTGCGCAGCAAAATGTCGCGCATCTTATTCTCATGCATATTGTTGAAGGAGTAGGCGGGCAATTGTTTGGCAAACATGCTTATGATGATGAAACCCGGGATGATTTGCAGCATTTGGAAAAACATGCAGAAGAACTCCGAATTACAGGGATTGATGTTCAGGCAGTGCTGGGCTTTGGACGTGTACCGAAAGAGATTATCCGAATAGCCCAGGAGCAGAAAATCGACCTGCTTGTTATGGGTGGGCATGGACACCGCGGGATGAAAGATTTGATCTTTGGTACTTCAATTTCAAAGGTTCGTCATGCCTTAAAGATACCTGTTCTTGTCATTCAATAAGACTCCCCTCAATAAACAAAAAGCCGAACTGGTTTTTACCAGCTCGGCTTTGATTTTTTTTGTGGTATAGAAAATTATTTTTGAGTCTTATCGTTATGTTTTGCTCTATATATATGGCGGCTCGCTTTCCTTTGATCGTGACGAATTTTTTGACGTTCTTGAGGCGTTACTTTTCCGTCTGATTTTGCCTGCAATTTTTCAGCCTGGATCTTTCCTTGCTCTTTCTCCAGACGTACAGTTTCGCCTTTTGTGAGTTCTCCGCTTTGGACCCCTTGTTTAATTCGTGCTTGTTGGCGTATCTGTCTTTTTGTAATTTTGGGAGTCTTTGGCGGCGCCGTTTGTTCCTGTGCAGAAACACTCCAGCAGAATAAAGAAATTACCAATGCGGTGATCATCAGACTACTTCTTTTCATACCTTCCTCCTATTTAATGAATGGATAAAAAGCGTTTCTCATATCTGGTAATAAGATACTGAAATATGGTGTTTGGTTTAAATATTTAAGCATGGAACAGGTTCATTATTCTTCATATTGTCAATCAATTCCGGTATTTACGGAACATCATTCTCTATGCCTTCTTTCAACGCTTGTTCGTATTCTCTTTTATACTCCTTCACTCCTTTAAAAAGTGCTTCTGCAATTTTTCTTTGGCCATCCTGACTGCGAAGGAACTGCTCTTCTTTTCTATTGGAGAGATATCCAAGCTCTACGAGGACATTGGGCATGGATGCACCGACAAGGACATAGAATCCGGCTTGTTTCACACCGCTGTTCTTGATACGCAGGTTTTTCGCCATTGATCCGATAGCACACTCGGCAAATTGCTCGCTCTGTTTCATATAGGAACTTTGCGCCATCGTTACGAGGATGAATTCCTCTTCCGTCAATTTTTGATATCGCTCCTGGTATCCTTCTTCCATCTGAATGACGGCATTTTCTCGTGAGGCGATTGCAACCGCTTCCTCCGAGCGGTTAGGGCGAAGCAAGTAGATTTCAAAGCCATTCATGCTCGATGGTTTATGCGGCAATGCATTACAATGAAGGCTGACAAATAATTTTCCAGCGGCTTCGTTAGCGATTTGTGTGCGTCGGTACAGTTCGACAAATCGGTCTGTTGTGCGTGTGTAAACGACCTGAACGTCTTTTAAGTTCTTTTCAATGAGTTGTCCGAACTTGAGTGCGACACTGAGAGTAATGTCTTTTTCGTAAGTGCCCACAACACCAACAGTTCCCGGATCTTTACCGCCATGTCCTGCATCGATAACGATGACATCAAGTTTCCAGCGATCGCGCGTGTATTCACGGTTCTGTTTGACGGCTTCTAGTCTCTTTTTTTCTAACTCTTTTCTTTCGGATTCAGAACGGATCCTCAGCGAGATAAAAAGGTTGTTCGATGCCGGATCGTTTGCCGCTTCTGCTTGTACAACATCGGGAGTAACGCGAAACGTTAATTGGACGGAAGCAGGTGATTGAAATGCGAGGATTTTCTTTACCACTTCGGAGGGTTTGATTCTATTCAATGCAGCTGTATCAGCTGTGACTCCGGTAATGGTTACAAATAGCCAGCCATCAGGTTTCAGCCAAGTTTCGATGTCGCCGAGTTTCTTATTGGCAAGAATAGTGATGAGAGACCCGTTCAGTTTCTTTTCAATCTCAATCCCTGCAATATCATATGGCGATGTGGATGAACGTAACTCGAGCATCTTGCGATGTGCATCGAATAATAATGGTTTATCGGCGATACGTTCAAAGACCGTCACGAACGTGAAAACCGGTACGAAGAACTCTCCGTTTTTGCGAATCACCTGTGCCGGCATTTGATACACTGTAGCGATGTTCGATAAACGTTCTGTAATGACAACGAAAGGATTCTGATTTGTAAATCGAACGAGTTGCGAAGCAATGAGACATTCGATCTTTCCGGTGCTGTCGTTAAGAATGCCGGGGAGGTGCAGCGGTTTCAAAAAATCGTTGAGAGAAAGGTAGAGAACTTCAGCGCTGTCGAGGGTCCGGACGAGTGCAGTATCGCCGTTTGCCAGACGAAATGTGATCGGAGTTTCTTGATCGGTCTCTTGAGAATGACACAGGGAAAAAGAAATGACAGAGAGAAATAAGAATTTCCAAAAGCAGGGGCGGTTCATCTAACGATAATTCACGAATTGCAGTGCAAATGGAAAGTCCTGACCGCGAAGCAGACTGATAACAGCTTGCAGGTCATCCTTATCCTTTCCACTTACGCGTACCTGGTCTTCCATGATTTGTGCTTGCACTTTCAATTTCGAATCTTTCACGAGTTTTGTAATTTTTTTTGCATCGTCTTTTGCAATACCAACCTGCAGAGTAATGATTTGCCGTACCGAACTGGAAGCAGCAGGTTCAACATTTCCGTATTTGAGCGCCTTCAGAGGAACGCTGCGTTTGATCAACTTTGATTGTAAAATATCTATGACACTTTTCAAATGAAATTCATCGCCAGTAGTAACAACGAGCTTTTTCTCTTTTTGGTCAAGCTCAACTGTCGTATGGATTCCTTTGAAATCATACCGCTGGATGATTTCTTTGTGTGCCTGATTGACCGCATTATCAACTTCCTGAAGATTTACTTCGGATACAATATCGAAAGAGTTTTGCTGCGCCATGATATTAATGGATGACCTGAAAGGCGTTGTTTTGTTCGTTGACGATCACTTGTACCTGTGTTGTGTCTTTCCCTACAGCCACTGTTCCAATACCCCTGATGACAACTTCATCTTTTGTTGGAGATCCTACAATAAAATATCGCCCATTTGCATTTGAAGACACATTAGAAAGCATTGGAAGCGTTATGCCGGAAAAACTTCTATTACCACCACCGAGTGTTGATGGTCTCCAATAGAACTCACGTGCCTTACCAGCATAAAAGAGCAGGTCATTCTTGAGCGCATTGCAGTTTGCTTCGACCGCTTTTGCTTGAGATCTCGTGATTACTACTGTCATACCGATACCAACTAACACTAAAATAAACATTATCAACAACAATTGCTTGGTTTTCATATTGTCTCCTTCAGAATTATGGCTCGTGCGATATTGGGAAGTATCTCATTTACGGATTTCTCCCGTACCCATGCTCCAAAAAGCCAGGTCTAATTCATCCAATCTTATGCCAATGTCGCTGGAAAATATTTTAAATCGCTGCTCGATTTCAAGATATTGGTTTTTATTTATCGAATTCGGGATTGAATCAACGATTCCCAGTCGTTCCAACATGCGTAAAATGTGCCGATCAAGAATGGCGAGTCCGTTGTTTTTACCTATGTTACGTAGAAAATGTGTAGCCTCTTTATAACCTAAACCGATGATGTGCGTCACAAGCCACTCTCGCAGATCGAATGCTAAAGCTGGTTCCGATAATTTTTGTGCAATGACAGAGAATTGTTCCTTCATATGTAAGAGATGCCGCGTTTTTGTTTTATGAAAGCGAATATAATGTTCTTTACGCCGAAGGATAGGTTCAGGATCTATATATTGAGAACGGAATCCGGCGTCACGAAGCTGAGCGACAGCCTGTTCAGCATGTGCTGCGCTTGATTGGGGTGTGAGAAGGCAATAGGCAAGTTCATAGAAATATTCTGAAGGGGGTACAGATTGAAACTCCGATAATCGAACTCGGATTGCTTCCTTGTGTTTCAGATAGTGATGTTCTAATTCATCGAGTAGTTTTATTCTATCGGGGAGAGCCGTTTTCATTTTGGCAGTGAAATAAAGCTTTTCGCTTTTTGGGATTGTATTTGAATTAATCCATCGCGTTGAAGTCCGGTCAATACCAGCGAAAACCATTTTTTGTTTTGGCTTCTTGCTTCCGGTCGTACCATATGTAACAACCGATTTGATTCGATCGATTGACGATGACTCATGGTGCGCAGCAGTGCAACAATTCGTCCGCGATAAATTCTATTCGGAATCATGGTATGATGATTCTTTCCATGATAAGATTTCTTCGGTTTATGGATTTGAAATGCACTTGGACAATATTGTTTGAGCGGACATTCAACACAGCGCGGATGAGCTGCTGTGCAGAGAGTGCTGCCAAGTTCCATGAGCGCCTGATTCCATTCGTATGCTTTTCTTTTAGGGAGCACCGATTCAGCAAGTTCCCATTCATCCATGGAACGGGCTTCTTTGGGAAACAACCGGGCAAGAATCCGGCGCACGTTCGTGTCGACGACAGCCGTGTGTTGTCCGAATGAAAAGCAAGCGACAGCATGAGCCGTGTAACGTCCGATACCGGGAAGTTTTTGGAGAATATGAATATCAGAGGGTAGTCGGCCGTTGTTATCATTCATAATCTCTTTGGCAACCTGCTGCAGGCGTACTGCACGGTTGTTATAACCCATACCTGCCCAAGCGCGAATTACATCGGCAGTCCGAGCATAGGCAAGCGACGAGAAGTTCGGGAACCAGCGCAGGAACTCCGGATACTTTTGCAGTACGCGGTTTACCTGAGTCTGCTGAAGCATCACTTCCGAGACAAGAATGCGATAAGGGTTCCGTGTCGTTCGCCAGGGAAGTGGACGAGCGTTCTTCCGATACCAAGACAGAAAGGATTTGGTGATTGCTGATGTGCGATTGTGGATTGACGAATGCGTCATTACATTTGATTATGGAGTGAGCTTTGCGACGAACGGCCTGTTCCCATCAAGCATATCCATCTGTTTTAATTCATCAACGGTTACCCAGCGAATCTGTTCAAAGACATTGTTCTGCGGTTCTCCCTCAAAACCGGAGAGGGAGCAGTATGCCACGTTGAATATTCCGCCGTCTTCATAATAGGCCGCTTGTATTTGAATGCGTTCGATGGAATGAATTTCGATGGTAAGTTCTTCGCGCAGTTCACGCCGCAAGCATTGTTCGGTAGTTTCTCCGTTTTCAAGTTTTCCGCCGGGGAATTCCCACTTGAGCTCATATCTGCCGCCTCTCTTTCGTTGGCAGATAAGTATCTTCCCGTTTTTTCGGAGTATGCCGACTGCAACTTCTGTCATTTTATCCTTCTGTATGGAATTGAATATATTGAAACACTAATGGAATTCCAATGGTTCTCTTCCTCTTCCTTATTGTAAATTAACTTGAGAAAAAAGAGAAAAAGACTATATTGATGCAAGCGCCAACTAATCAAAAAGGAAAAACCTATGCGTACTCTTCGAAGTCTATTCTTCGTGCTTTCAATATATTTCATACTGTTGACACAACAAATCTTCGCACAAGTGGTTATCAGCGAAGTTTATGGAGGAGGCGGAAATTCCGGCGCAATATTTAAAAATGATTTTATCGAACTGTACAATCCCACAAATTCTGTTATTTCGGTTACCGGGTGGTCAGTGCAATATGCTTCTGCAACTGGAACTACTTGGCAAGTCACAAGTCTCACTGGCTCTGTAGCACCTCATGGATTTTATCTTGTTCAAGAAGCTCAAGGTACGGGAGGAACAACGAATCTGCCGACTCCTGATGCAACCGGGACGATTGCAATGAGCGGCACTGCCGGAAAGGTTGCATTATGTAACACAATAACTGCATTGACAGGTGCAAGTCCCACAAGTGTTGCCTTTGTTGATCTAGTCGGATATGGAACTGCAACTTATTATGAAGGAAGTGGCACTGCACCAGCACCATCGAATACAACGAGCATAGAACGTAAAGCATCGTCTACATCGACGGCAGTGACCATGGGCTCCGGAGGGGGAGAAGAATTTTCCGGAAATGGTTACGATTCCAACAATAATGCCGCTGATTTCTTTACCAGAGTACCACAACCGCAGAACTCGTCAAGTCCTGCGGAACCTGCTTTAGCGGGCGGCGATGTTACTCCGCCATCGGTTGTAGCGATACAAGTTCTCTCCAATACTCAGTTGGAAGTACTGTTTAGCGAAGCAATTGATTCACTTTCTTCATCCACACCTACAAATTATGCAATCAATAAAGCGCTCATTGTAACACAAGCTCATCGTGACAGCACAAATTTGGCACGGGTTCTCTTAACTATAACACATATGGACAATGATTTCTATATACTCACTGTTCAAAATATAAAAGATATTGCTGGAAATGTGATGACAACACCGGCGACCTTTTCCTTTACAGTTGGAGTTCTTACTGTGGCTCAAGCTCGAGCTGCTGGATCAGGTGTCACTGTCCGAGTGCGCGGTGTCGTAACGGTTGCTAATGAATTCAAATCTCCGTCATTTGTTCAAGATACGACTGCCGGTGTCGCGGTCTACGGTTCAAGCTTCAGTAGTTCAGCGCGCGTTGGAGATCTCTGGGAGATTGCTGGTGTGCTGAAAGATTTCAACGGACTCTTGGAGATCGATCCGATTACCGATACGGTGCGGCTCAGTTCCGGTAATCCACTTCCGTTGCCAAAAGTAGTCAAGTCCACAGATCTGAACGAAGCATTGGAAGCGCAGCTTGTTCGTATCAACAAGGTGAAGTTTGTTGCTACAAGCAGTTTTGGTGCCGGTGACAGCAGCTATTCTGCCGGCGATCCGTTCGGTAGTATGACGGTTCGAGTAGATAAAGACTCAAATATTCCCTCCAGCCCGATTCCCGCCGATTCTGTAAACATCGTCGGTGTCTTGACGGATTATAAAGGCGCGTACCAATTGCAGCCTCGCAGTATTAACGATATCGGCATTATTGATCCACCGCCGGAACAATCGTGGATGGATATTTTTGCCGCGCGCGGCTTGCCGGATAATTCAGTTGTGAAAGTCCGCGGGGTCGTAACATTTGTTCAGCCCTCATCGACTTCAGCACGCACAGTTTTTTTTCAGGATCGAACAGGCGGAATAGCAGCATACCATCCGAAAACCGATACACTTATGGTGGGAGATTCTATAGAAGTGAAGGGAGTGCTCGTCAATTATCAGAATCTGCAAGAAATCAACCCGATAGATTCTGTGATACGTCTTGCGCGTGGTGTTCCGTTGCCGGCAGCAAAAGATTTGAATGTCTCGCAAGCATCGGAGATCTATGAGAGTCAACTTGTGCGTATCATGGCTGTTCAATTTGTCGAGACAGGAAGTTTTACCGGAGGGACAACAGGAATGACATACCACGTGACTCATGGTGCAACGCAATTGGATGTTCGGGTGCCGTACGGTACTTCGTTGGAAGGAACTGCTCTTCCTGTGGGTGCAATCAATCTTTCCGGAATACTTGGTCAATACGATACGAAGTACCAGCTTATGCCGCGTGCACAAAGCGACATCGAACAATTACCCGGGCCTGCTTTTGCTTCTTTTCCGGTGATTACGACACTTACCGATACAAGCTTCACTGTAAGTTGGACGACATTAGCGCCCGGACATTCCCATATTTCATTCGGGACGACACCTGTATTCGATGATTCCATCGCTACTCCGATTTCCGTATTGGTCACATCTCATGTACTCACTGTGCCGGGAAGAAAAGCGGGACGGCTTTATTATTTCCGGGCGGCATCGACGGATGATGCAGGCACGAGTTTTTCTGCAACCTATCCTGTGGTAACGACTTCGTCCCAGAGTTCCGGACAAATGGATGTCTATTTTAATTACTCCGTTGATGGAACATTAGGATTACAACCGGCAGCAAATGGGAACGTTGATCTCCAGGCGAAGCTGCTGGAGCGGATTTCACATGCCGCTAAGTCGATCGATCTTGCATTATATTCATTTGATGATTTCGACAGTTCAGTGAAGGTTGTTGCAAACTGCGTTGCAGACTCATTGATCGCAGCGAAGAATCGCGGCGTTGCAGTACGGATGGTGTTTGACGATAAGCAGACTTCTTCACCGTTAGCAAAAATGATCAATGCAGGAATCTCGGTGCAAAAAAGAAACCTGATTAACGATAACGGTATTATGCACAACAAGTTTTTTATTTTTGACGGACGCGATACAACCAGTGCAACGGACGACTGGGTTCTCAGCGGCTCTTGGAATGTGACGGACATCGGGACATATCTTGACGCTCAAAATGCTGTGTTCATTCAGGACCAATCTCTCGCGCGTATCTACACATTAGAGTTCGAAGAAATGTTCGGAAGCTCAGGCGAGACAGCCAATCCGGGTCTGGCGCGATTCGGACCCACAAAGCAGGATAACACACCGCACTATACAATCATTCATGGAACGAGAGTGGAAGTGTACTTCAGTCCATCCGACCAAACGACTTCGCGAATCATTCAAGCGCTTTCTACCGCAAACTCGAATATCTTTTTTGGTTTGCTCGATTTTACGCGTGATGATATACGCGATCAGCTTCTTGCGAGCAAAAATGCTGGTATTGTTGTGAGAGGAATGATCGATCAACAGCCGAGCGAATTGGGCACGCTGCAATCCGCCGGTGTCGATGCGATGCAAGCGGGACATTCGGTGGTCGCCGGACTTTTTCATCACAAGTACGGCATTGTCGATCCGTTCAGCGATGCAAGCGATCCGTTGGTGATTACCGGAAGCCATAACTGGTCCACGGCGGCTGAAGTTGACAACGACGAGAACACACTCATCATTCATTCCGGCATTATCGCGAGACAGTATGTGCAGGAATTCAGCGAGCGCTACAAAGAAAGCGGTGGTGCGGGTACTATCACGGGTGTAGAAAATCAGAAGAGCGATATGCCGGCACGCTATGAGCTTTCACAAAATTATCCGAATCCATTCAATCCGGTAACGAGCATCAGTTACCAGTTACCATCTGCCGGTCACATCAATTTGAAAGTGTATGACATTCTTGGGCGAGAAGTGGCAATTTTGGTGGATGAGATAAAACCTGCAGGAACATATTCGGTGAGATGGGAAGCCTCACGCTTCTCAAGCGGTGCGTATTTCTATCGACTTCAAGCCGGCCATTTTGTTGACACAAAGAAACTTGTTCTGATAAAATAACAGGAGAGAGAAAGCAGGAAGTAAAAGGGGAAAAGGGAATGAGAGAAAAATATATACACTGTCGATTTTGTGGACTAAGGAGAAGATCAAACAAGGGAATGTCGTTCTTGCGGTTATATAACGGGAATCCAGAATACGAGACTCCCGAATGAAACATTCGGGAGTGACAAAGTATGGCTTCTAGTTATGTATCCAGCGGGCTGCGGATATTAAGATTGCCCCGGTCAACAACGTGGGTATAGATCTGTGTCGTCCTGACATCTTTATGTCCTAACAATTCCTGAACCGTGCGGATATCATAACCGCTCTCTAGGAGATGCGTAGCAAATGAATGGCGCAGCGAGTGAATTGTTCCTGCTTTTCGCACTTCGGATTTTTGTAATGCCGTTTTGAAAGCCCGTTGTACGACACTTTCATCGATATGGTGCCGTTGAATGGCTCCTGATAACGGATCCATTGAACGCTTTGAAGCAGGAAAAATATATTGCCATAAAAATTCTTTTGCAGCGCGCGGAAATTTTCTGCGGATGGCATCCGGCAAATACACATCGCCATAGCCATCGGCTTTATCTTCTTGATGCAAGAGTTTCACTTTTGCGATCTGACGTTCGAGGTGCGGAAGAAGTGATGCAGGAAGAAGCGTGATGCGGTCTTTTTCTCCCTTTCCTTCGTGTACAACAATTTGTTTTCTGAGAAAGTCGATGTCTTTTACACGCAGCCGGTGACATTCGAGCAGGCGCATGCCGCTGCCGTACAGAAGGGCACACATGAGCCATCGTGATCCGTGGAGATGCAGAAGGATGGAATCAATTTCCTTTTTCGCAAAGACTACTGGAATACGCTGTGTTCTCTTTGCCCGGATAATATCATGCAAGTCCCCGATCTTAATATGAAGCACTTCGCGATAGAGAAACAAGACGGCATTAAGTGCTTGATTCTGTGTGGAGGCAGAGACCTGTTTTTCCACTGCCAGATAGGTAAGAAATTGTTCGATGTGTGGTTCGCACATCACGCTTGGGTGCTTTTTTTGGTGAAAGAGAATGTAACGTTTGATCCAATTGAGATAAGCTTCTTCTGTGCGAATGCTGAGGTGTTTGGTCCGTATGCAGTTGCGGACATGATCCAATAATTTTTGTTTTGCCATATTATTCCCTTGCGTTTTAATGATGCAATTGATAGATTATCAGCGCGTATAAGAAAGATACAACGTAAAAGTATCTGAAGAAAGAGGGGAATTATTGGGAGCCATCGGAAATCTAAACAACTATAGTGCCAGAACCCGTTTAATCATTGCTAAACTTGGCTGCAAACCTTGCAGCCTATCATACAATATCATCATGTTAGGCTGCAATATGCAGTCTAACACGCAAAAAACGCATATTAGGCTGCGGTATGCAGTCTAATCATAGTTAGCCAGCACGAAAATAATTCGTGCGGAACTTAACAACCATTAAATAACGGAGCTACAATGAAACATTTATTATTTCTTTTGGTTTTTTTTCTTGTGGGGTGTTCATCATCAGAATTTGCAACATATCGTCCCGCGGGATCAAATGAAGCAAATTGGCAGATTTATGTCAATAAAAGTGCAATAACTAATAACTTTACCGTTACTATTAATGATTCTTTGGTCATAGATAAGAGTGCAAATATATTTACTGGAAATTTGGAAGCACTTTCAAAATATCAGGGCAAGGAAATTAAATTACTTGTTACTTATACATCCGGTTTCCTTGGTATTGGTGCTGGATATGAAGCAATGGTTTTTGTCAATAATGAGCTTGCCTGCAAATTTAAATTCTAATTTATGAATACAACAATGATTTTAAATAGCTGTGTAGTTGAAAGAATATTTTCAATATTAGCAGAAATTGGGCTTGTTATTTTTACCGCCATTCTCGCTTGGGCAACAATCAAGTTGTCAAATCACACAAAAGCATTATCTAAACTTACTGAGCGATTAGTAAATATTGAAATACAGCGCGACACGAAAGAACAAAAGGAAAATCGTAGAAAAGACTTGATAGTTGGATTGACTGCTGCTGAAAATATACAAAGAATCTATCCAGGCAATTTCGCCCAGAAATTGAATACTCCAGTCGAATTACCCTTAACTGAAATGCATGATATATCAACATTGCATTCGCTAAAAAAATATATTACTGATCCAGATTGCCAAGGACATCTCGACGCCTTAACGAGTATTTTTGATTCCGTAAGACGAGAGAAATCACAAGTAAAAATAAATGAGCAAGACGTAGAACAAAGAGTCAAAAATTTACAAGCTCGTATTCAATGGTTTGTTGATGACGCAAGAGCAGAAATTGCATTAGATTAAGTGCTGGCTAACCAGCGGCTCAAGCTGACCGGATGAGCCCGCCTACGTTACAAAACAAACTCCGGCGGGCAGGCTTGGTACGTTAAGCATGGCTTGTATAGGTTTCAGTTCTTAATAATAAACTTATCAGCATGAACTTGTTTCGTTTGGTACTATTTTGAAAGTTATCAGTGCGGCAGCTTAGCCGCCATCCGTTAGCCCGCAGCATTAAAAGCATCATATGAAAGGGAGAATGTGCAATCGGAAAATATAGAATTATTATTAGATGAACTAAGAGCTTTGAAAACTGACAAACTCAATAACTTTCAGTACTCAAGAGTTTCTAAAATTCCTTGGAGGGTTCATTCATATTATGAAATTATGAATTCTCGAATGATTGACTTTTGTGAATCCACTGATTTATTGATAAAGAATGATCATATTGTCCCTTCGTTGTCCTTGATTAGGTCTCTTTTTGAAAACATTGCTATAACGTATAAAGTCGTCCTAGCAGTTGAAGCTTCTGTAAAATCTAAAACTCTTGCTGAGAGTTTTTATGATATGATTGATAAAATCGCATATGGAACAGGTTATGATGACGATGTGAAAAGAATTCATATTTTGACTCTTATTGATCGATTGGACGATGACCATAAGGAAATAGACTTTAGGAAGTCTTACGATTCTTTATGTGAGTTTGTACATCCGAACTGGGATGGGGTTGATGGAGCGTATTCTGACTTGAACGAAATAGATAATAAAACTGAAATAAAAAGAATTATTACAATTTCACATCCTGTTTATCAATTGGTTGAGACTTGGTTTATATTATGTTTGAGATTGTACCTTGATTTTTCAAATAGAATAAAAACATCTTTACCAGATTTTGCCTTGTTATGTAAATGACAAATCAATCATCATAAAAGGAGGTTTTATGCGTTCAGTAATCAGTCTTCTCTTCGTTGCAATGTCACTCATGCTAATAGGTTGCGGTGGCACAAAATCACTTCAGGCAACTGATACAGGTGATGTTCCCGATTGGTTTACAAATGTTCCCAAAGATCCTTCTTTCCTCTATGGCGCAAAAACTGCTACTTCACAAGATCTACAACTAGCACTTGACAAAGCAGCAACAGATGCTCGAGCAGAAATTGCACGTCAAGTAGAGATCAAAGTTGAGGGATTACAAAAGAGGTTTCAAGAAGAAACTGGTACTAGTAATGACGCACAATTACTAGATCAGTTCACACAGGCAAATAAAACGGTCGTTTCAAGCAGCCTTTCAGGTACTCAGATTGCAAAGCAGAAACAGATGAAAGATGGAAATCTTTGGCGTGCCTATGTGCTCGTTGAGTATCCGGTTGGTGCTGCGAATGAGGCATTTATAAAGCAAATAAAAAATAATGAACAACTTTATACTCGTTTACGTGCAACACAAACATTTAAGGAATTGGACGAAGAAGTGAAGAAGCTTGAAGATGCTAAGAAGCAATAATAATATCTTAAAAAAAGGTCGTATATTTTCTTACTCGTCAAATAAGTGGGTAATATTATGAAAATAATATATTGCTCATTACTTATTGTTATTTCCCTTCCTCTATTTGCCGGGACTAAAACATTCGTCCGTGAATATACGTACAAAGCTGGCGAAGCCGATAGTAAAATCACTTCGCGTTCAATTGCGCTTGACCAAGTGAAAAGAATTTTGCTGGAAGAAATCGGTGTTTATCTCCAAAGTTCCATAGAAACGAAAAAAGAGGAACGAGATACTTCATATAAAGAGTTAACGACAGAACAAGTTCAAAGTATCACCGCTGGAATTACAGAGACAAAAATCATCGAGGAACGATGGAATGGCGATACCTATTACATCAAAGCATCTATTACCGTTGACCCCGATGAAGTAAATAAAAATATTGCACGCATAGGTGCAGACCAAACTAAGCTGAAAGAACTTGAAGATGTAAAACGTAAAGCTGATGATGCGTTCGCTGAGATTGAACGATTGCGAAAAGAACTTTCAGTAACAATATCTGAAAAAGATAAAATTTTAAAACAAAAAGAATATAATACTGCTTCAAATACTCTGTCTGCGGCAGATTGGCTTCAAAAGGGATATAATGCACATGAATTAAAAGAATACGATAACGCAATATTGTACTTTCAGAAAGCGATTGAACTCGATCCAAAAGATGCCGAACCCTATGCCATTTTAGGAGCTGTTTACAACCAAAAAGGCAATCTCGTTAAAGCAATTCAATGTTGTGAGAAAGCAATTGAACTCAATCCAGGTTTTTCCGGAGCATACAACAATTTGGGTCTTGCTTATAAAAATAAAGGCGATTTCGATAAAGCAATTCAATTATTCCATAAAGCGATTGAACTTAATCCGGGCGAATCCAGAACCTTCTATAACTTGGGAAACACATATACAAAAATAGGCAATCTTGAAAAAGCTATTCAATCCTACGAGAAAGCAATTGAATTCAATCCTCAATATTCCGCTGCCTACGTCAATTTGGGGATTTCTTACTATAGTAAATATAAAGGCGATCTCGATAAGGCAATTCAACTTCATCAAAAAGCAACTGAAGCTAATCCCCAAGATTCCACTGCCTACGTCAATTTGGAGATTTCTTACTATAGTAAATATAAAGGCGACCTCAATAAGGCAATTCAACTTTATCAAAAAGCAATTGAAGTTAATCCACAAGATTACGCTGCCTACAATAATTTGGGAATTGCTTACTATAGTAACAATAATCTCGATGATGCAATTTCATCCTATGAAAAGGCGATTGAAATCAATCCGCTATATTCCAATGCTTACGTCAATTTAGGAAATGCTTACTACGAGAAAGGCAATCTCGATAGTGCGGTTCAATTTATGAAAAGAGCAGCAAAGCTTGGAGACATGGATGCACAGAATTGGCTTACACAAAATGGATATAGCTGGTAATTAATTTTAAGAATAAAATGCTGCGGGCTAACCAGGCGCTCAAGCTGACGGAATGAGCTGGGTGCGAAATTCATTGCTGGTGGTGGGTTATCGTTTTTACTATTTGGTTATTAGTACCTATAACTATGATACTTATCAATATGGTTATCAGCATGAACTTGTTTCGTTGGGTGCAAATTGAAAATTATCAGCGCCGCAGCTTAGCGCCAGTCGTTAGGCGGTGCTACAGAATTAATCAGGAATCGAAATTATGCCAGTAACCCAAGTGATTACAAAAAGCGAATTAAGAGAATTACGACCTATATTCGAAAAATTTATTTTACTTAATAAGCATATTGTCCGCTCTTGGAGATGGACTGATGTTCCGTGGCGTTATGGAGAACGCGCACAAATCGGCATTCTCGCTCTTGCCATATTTTCTTGTGGTGGTTTCCCATTTGAAGAATATGTTATCCGAAAAAGGCACAAAAGAAGGTCTAACTTGCATTACTGGGGACGGAATGATTTGTACTTTCGATACAAATCAAACCACTATTATGTCGAAGCCAAGTATATCGAAAGCAGACTTCCACCAACCAATGCTGGCTTAAATGCTATCACTCATTCGCTGGAAAGATCATGTTCCGATGCGCGTAAAATAAGAAGACATAATATTAAAAGACTTGGTATTCTTTTCATTACATCAAAATATCCGAGAAAAATTCATCAACGAGGTGCTAAAGTTCTTCCTGCGCTTCGTGATAATATTAAGCAATGGAAAAAGATATTTAGTGAACAGGATTGGTCAGCAACCGTTTCTTTATTCTTTATTCGACGAACACTCAAATATAAATCCGCAAGGTCAGTTAGGAATTATTATCCAGGCATCACTATGCTTGCAAAAAAGGTCTAGACAATTTATGCACCGCCTAACCAAGCGCTCAAGCTGACGGTTGCCAGCTGGGTGCGTTAAACATTGCTGGTGGTGGTTTTTCGTTTTTGTTATTCAGTTTTTAGTACCTATAACTTTGATACTTATCAATTTGGTTATCAGCATGAACATGTTTCGTTGGTTGCATTACGAAAATTATCAGTGCCGCAGCTTAGCGCCGGTCCGTTAGGCGGCAGGAACTAAAGTATCCTTTTAAATGCCGGAGGACAGAGAATGAAAACATTGGCGTTTGCATTGCTTTTTATTATACCGGTAATCGCAACAGGTCATCTTAAACGAATCTGTGCTGTCCAATACGAAACAAACGATGGTTGGTCAAGACCTGTAAAAGTAGAAGTAGAATTCTATACAGGCAAAGAGCTTAATAAAACTGAACCTGCAGCAGAAATAATAGAAGAACCATCGCAGGATAATAACGCAGAAGATGAAAAAAATCTTGGACGTACGATTGGCATATTGCTTGGTCATGCGCTCACTGGTGGAAACTCTGAACGCACCGGAATAATTGTATCACCATCGACAAAAAGAACTACAACAGGCATTATGAAGTATGATGACAATTCTAGTTATGCTTGCATCTGGTTTTCACAAAATCAAGTTGCGGTTCTTAAAATCAGCACTTTTCACTATGTTGGAGATGTGTTCAATGATACTGATTTCAAATCTATCTTTATTTTGACCGATACAACTTGTAAAGAGATAGATTCTGATCGTCAATGGAAGCTTACAGCAAAAGAATTTGGCAAATGGATCGATCCCCGAATTGAATAATTATTTAATCTTTTATTTAATGTAGTACCCGTGCCGTATAACCATGCGCACAAGCTGACGGAATGAGCGCACTGCAAAATTCATGGCGTGCATAGGTTCTGTTCTTAATAATAAACTTATAAGCATGAACTCGTTTCGTAATCAGCAATTTGAAACTTATTACTGGACTTACTGCCGATCCGTTAGGCGGCATAAAATTAGTTAATGAAACTTGAAACATAATGATTACTGTAAAGTGTGATTGCGGTGAAATATATTTTTCTGACGAACAACACTTAGGAAAGAATCTTCGATGCAAGAAATGTGGTGCCGTTCTCACTATCCAACATCTCGGTTCGTCTCCAACTGGGAATGTTCACGAACCCGCACAGACGACTTCCCCAATATCGGATCGTAGAAATAAAGAAAACATCTGGAAATCAAAGTATTTCTCAACGACTGATTTTCATTCGCGGTTAAAAATCGCTCTCACAGTTATTGCTGTTTTAGCGATCTTAGCTCTTCCGATTCTTAGTGTTCTTCTTAAAGTGAACACATCCAGCAAACAACCACAAAGTCAACAACTAATACAACCGGAATCCAGTAATAAGATCGCAAATACAACTTCCGAACAGTATAGAAAAAGAACGCCCAATTCCTACTTCGGATATCCAAAAAAGTACTCTCTCGGGTTATTCGATTCTAGGTTTGGCATCACCAAATCCAGATTCCTTGAGCTTATACAAGAAGCGAAGCAACTTTGGGAAAAACCTTTAGGAATTATTCTTTTCGAATATGCTCAAGGAGCACCATTCAAATTAAATTTGATATTTGACGAACGCCAAAAGAAGACAATTGAATCCGAGAAATTAAAACAAACGCTTGAAGTTGATAACCAATGCTATGATAAATATATTGACGAATATAATCGCGAATCAGACGATATAAGCAATATCGAAACAGAATATGAAATTAAATCCAATTCATTTAAAAGTCGGCAGGAAAGACACAATTCTAAAATCGAATATTGGAATGCTAATGGCGGTGCACCAGAAGATGAGTACTCACAATTACGCGCAGAGAGCTCTCAATTGAAAACAGAAGGAGATTTATTGGAAAATGAGAGACAGTCATTGAACGAAAGGATATCTAATCATAACTCCTTGGCTCAAAGGATAAATGATTTAACAGCTGAGTACAATTTTAATATTGAACTGTTTAATGGCAAATTTGTAGAAAGTGGTGATTTTGAAAAAGGTTCCTACGATCCATCCAGCAATGAAATTAATATTTATGAATTCAGAGAAGAGGCAGACCTTCGTATCGCAATTGCTCATGAGCTTGGCCATGCTTTAGGATTTTCGCATACATCAGATCCTCGCTCCGTTATGTATTTCAAACTTAGGAACCAAGATATTCGACATCTTCACCTCACAACACAAGATTTAAGTCTCTTGAAAAATACATTCAATAATTATTGATGCGCATTTTAGCAAATATCTTTTATTCTCTTTTTCTGCCGCCTAACCAGCAACTCAAGCTGACGGTATGAGCGTGGTACGTTAAGCATGGCGAGTAGAGGTTCAGATGTTTAATAATAAACTTTTCAGCATGAACTTGTTTCGTTATCAGCAACTTGCGGGTTATCAGTGCCGCAGCTTAGTTGCCATCCGTTAGGCAGCAAAATTCATGAATATCAACTCAATGCATAACTATCATTCGCTCATATTTGCAGGACTCTGGTTATTTATAGTCTATGTCTTTCTAAGAAGTAGATTCAAGTTGTTAATTAAAAATGGTAAGTGTAAAGAGTCTGATGTCATACTATTTCAGAAACGCATGAGTTATTTAATAGTTGTGCCTTTATTCATTTTACAAATATTTCATATTCTCTCGCAGCCATATATAGAATCTGGATTGTCAACTATTAATAATCCATGGGAAATGGCATCTTGCATTACTTATCTACTCTGGGGATCATATGTATTTTACTTGTTATGGTTCAGGAATGCAGCATTATATTTTTCAAAATATGCTCAGGTATTTAGATTGCCAGAGAATCCTTTTTTATTAAAAATGGAATTCGCAATCCTTTTCTTTGCATTAATATTAGTTATAGTGGTGCAGATAGTTTTTCAATGATATTTTGCTGCCTAACCAGGCGCTCAAGCTGACGGTTGCCAGCTGGGTGCGTTATGCATTGCTGGTGGTGGGTTTTCGTTTCTGTTATTCAGTTTTTAGTACCTATAACTTTGATACTTATTAATTTGGTTATTAGCGTGAACTCGTTTCGTTTTCAACAACTTGAAAGTTTTCAGTGCCGCAGCTTAGCGCCGGTCCGTTAGGTTGCCATCTCAAAGAAATAAAAGGTAGTCTGAAAAATGAATATAGTCATCAGACAAACTGGAGCAGCTGATGTGCATACCATCTCAGAGATTCTGATCGAAGCAGAGTCGTGGTTGGAGAAACGAGGTATTCCACTCTGGAATGTTCATGATCTTTCAGAAGAAAGCCTCCGTGAAGATGTAGCGTCAGGACTCTATATCCTAGCAGATACAAACGGCAAGTCAGCTGGAACACTAAAGTATACAATGACGGATCCATTGTGTTGGCCAGATGCGCACGATGGCGAATCTGCATTTGTTCATCGTGTTGCGGTACGTCGTGACTATGCAGGCGGCACGGTTTCAACTGCAATGTTAAAGTGGGCTGTTGATCACACGAGAGTGCTCGGTCGACGTTTTCTCCGGCTTGATTGCGAAATATCGCGGAACAAGTTGCGCGAAATATACGAGCGGTTTGGATTTCAATATCATAGCGACAAGCATATCGGCCCGTATCATGTTGCTCGGTATGAGTACACCGTTCTCAAAATGGCAACCTAACCAGGCGCTCAAGCTGACGGTTGCCAGCTGGGTACGTTAAGCATTGCTGGTGGTGGGTTTAAGTTTTTGCTATTCAGTTTTTAGTACCTATAACTTTGATACTTATCAATTTGGTTATCAGCATGAACTTGTTTCGTTATGTGTATATTGAAAATTATCAGCGCCGCAGCTTAGCGCCAGTCCGTTAGGCGGCGACGTTTTTAATCAGATGATAATGCCTCATTTTTATTTTTTAATAATGTCAATATTATTAGGATCTGGAGCTGCGATTAGTTGCTTTGCCACCCTCTCTATATATTTAGAACGGCTTTTCAATAATTCTACTTCAAAGAATTATAGAAGTCGTTCTTCAAAGAAAATTTCTGAATGGTGGGATTCTGCTTATGAAACAAAGCCATCCTCTATTATTTTTAGTAATCTTCAAGTAATTCCAAATCTTTTTATTAAAAATGAAAATCCAAAACTACTAATTGTGTTTTATAGTTTCTGTTTTACACTGTCTTCATTAGTTGTAGGAGACTTTTTTAGTAGTATTGGTAGTTATTTATACATCTACTGCCAGATTCCACAAAATATAACTCAGGGAATCACAGGTGATACGAATCTTTACATTTGTCACATGAAAGCAGGGTATTATTATTGTATTATTACTTTATTTAATTCTAGTTTTGTTCTTTATATTTTATTCTCTAATTGGAAAAGAAAAAATAGCTATAAAATAATCTATTCATTTATTGTTAATAGTATCATTCTTATTTTAATTGCAAAATGTTTTACGATATATTCAGATACTATAGCTGGACTTTATACACTTCATGACAATTCCTTGCTATGGATGCTCATTATTAATTCTTGTATATTCATTATTTTTTACAAACCCATTTCTGACATTAATACATTAAAGAAATGTATTATTGTATCAATATTTATTTTAGTTATTAATTTAATACTAATTAGCATCTTGCCATATACTGGTCTATTCAACTCGTTTATTATTGATGGTATCATTAATCGTTTCTTTGCATTATATGCCATAAATCTTGTATTTGATTATATCACTGTTAGAATCATACTTAAGTATAGGCACTATCTAAATGTAAAATCCATTGTTCATTTATTCAGTTATTTACTAATAGTAACTGCAACATGTTTGTTTGCATCAATAATGACTTTCATTACTTATTCATTCTATATTTATAATATACAATCGGCGATACCTAGAACCTCAATAAATCCGACAGCCATTTTACAATATAATTTTATTGAATGGTTCTATGGTATCCTGATATATTCGTTAAGTGGAGGTCAATATACTGCTTACTTTTATGCCTTTTCTACCTTTATCCCATTGTGTGTTTTATTCATGTATACAATATTTTATTTTATAATAAAATCATTCAAAAAATTATCCGCGCATTTTATTTTTATACTGTATCAGTTAAGCAATCCTACGGATAAAGACAGTTTGTCGATAGTCCCAATTTACATAATTGCTATATTTATAAGTGTCTTAATATTAATTGGCACAACACATGTTTCTTATATAACATTCATTTCATTTTATGATAAATAAAAATACGTTAATACGAATTGTCTTGATGAAAATACCATTTTCGATCCTGCATGTATTTGCGTGTTCGTGAATTAAGACGGACCGCCGCCTAACCAGGCGCTCAAGCTGACGGTTGCCAGCAGGGTACGTTAAGCATGGCAAGTATAGGTTTAGTTCTTATTAATTTCTTTTTCAGCGTGAACTCATTTCGTTTTGTGTACATTTATAATTATCAGTGCCGCAGCTTAGCGCCAGTCCGTTAGGCAAAATACTTTTCTTAGGAGGAGATTCACGATGATTAAAGAAAGTAGTGTTTATGTTTTTATTCTTATGGCGGTAATAATTATCGGATGTGGGCCTTCTAGAGAAGAATCGATTTATCGACAAACCGATAATTATGGTGCATGTTTATTTTTTCTTCAAGAATACCCAAATAGTAAGTATGCGCCAGAAGTAAAAAATAAATCTGATAAATTCAGGGATATTGTCTATCAACAAGAAAAAATAATACAAAGTAATATAAAAAAAGATAATCAAAAGAAACTTGAGCTATTGAATAATTATATTATTGATACAACTTCAGAAGAACTATTTTATGCTGATAAATGGGATGGTGATTGTTTCGGAGGGAAAATAGGTGTTGTTTCAATTTCTAGAACCAATAACAGTCTTGTGATATCTTTTGGAAAAGTTGATATGGAGAGTGATGAATGGTTTAGTAAGGCACATATTGAGGACATAAATCTATTTATAAAAAAAAGACAAAAGACGGGTACAATATCTACAACATTTAAAAAAACTAAATGCACAGAAATATGTATATTTAAATTCGAAAATGGAATTCTTAAAAGTATTTTGCCTAACCAGGCGCTCAAGCTGACGGAATGAGCGTGGGAGCAATTTACATGGCTAAGGGTGGGTTGACGTTTATACTATTTAGTTTTTAGTACTTATAACTTTGATACTTATCAATTTGGTTATCAGCATGAACTTGTTTCGTTTTGTGTATATTGAAAATTATCAGCGCCGCAGCTTAGCGCCGGTCCGTTAGGCGGCTCAACTTATGACAAAACAAGAAGCAATTTCATTAGTCGACGAACTTGAAGGATTGATTAAAGAAGGTGGTATAAGTAATCCACCAATTCTTAAAATAATTCAAGCTCATTGCTTTAGTCTTGAACACAGTGATTTATGCCGCGCTGATGCAAAACTAAAAATTGGTTCAATTTGTGAATGGTTTGAAATTCTTTTTAGTGAAAGAAAACATCAAAAGTATGGTGGTTATGACCGAGTAGCTCATTTTATAAGAATGGATTGCTCTTCGCTTAGAGAAATGATTGAACGTATTAAAGAATAAGTAAACTATCGCCGCCTAACCAGGCGCTCAAGCTGACGGAATGAGCTGGGTGCAATTTACATGGCGTGCATAGGTCTTGTGCAAAATTGAAAATAATCAGCTTGAACTTGTTTCGTTTGGTGCAAATTGAAAGTTATCAGCGCCGCAGCTTAGCGCCGATCCGTTAGGTGGCGCAAAAATAATAATATGGATGAGATAATCAAAGAAGTTCAGGATATAAATGAATGGATTGATCACTGTCATAAAAGAGTTGATCTTCAAGATTATGATACCTTGATGGATCTGGGAATAACTATTGGAAATTACCTTCGGAAATTGACTATAATTTCTTTGAATACGATGACAGAGGATGAAGCTTCAAGAAACGAAGATACATTTGAATTGCATGAAGCCGTAATAGTTGGACATCTGGTAAGGATATATAAACTTTTTGACCAACTCGTTTATTTTGTTTCTGAAAATAAAGGTGAGATATCTCAGATATTCTCGAGACTTATGTTCGAAACCTTTGCAACTATGAAATATCTTATTATCAAAGGAAACTCCTCAATAGATAATTATATAAAAGTCTCATTTAAATCGACGATCAACCAGTATGTATACATTAAAGAGGTTGAATCCAAGAAAGAACTTGTCGACATAGAAAGAAGAATTATTCAAAAAATTGAAAACAGAATTAAGAAAGTTGGATTAGACATTACTGATTTGACGAGCAACAAGAACTGGAAATTAGACGGTTTATCTTTCAAGGGTATTATAGATTATTTAAAAAATCATGATTCTAGCCCAAGCCTTTGGGGATTATCATATGATTTTATGTATGGCAACAGTAGCACATTTATTCATGGACTATGGTATGATATAGAACTCAATCATCTTATGTACTCAAATGGGCGTTATTCGCCTAAGCTATCATATGATGCCGTTGATCCACGCTATATTCTTTCAGATTGTTTTATTCCAGTCATGGCTTGCATAGATTATTTGAAATGGCGGAAATCCGATCCAAACAATATTCTTATTCGTGTCTTCGAGAAGATCGGTGGCCTTTTGGTTCATTTAAATGAGATTGATGAAATTAGAATCGAGAAAAAAAGAGAAGGCGCCACCTAACCAGGCGCTCAAGCTGACGGAATGAGCGTGAGAGCAATTTACATGGCTAATGGTGGGTTGAGGTTTTTATTATTCAGTTTTTAGTACCTATAACTTTGATACTTATCAATTTGGTTATCAGCATGAACTTGTTTTGTTGGTTGCATTACGATAATTATCAGTGCCGCAGCTTAGCGCCGGTCCGTTAGGCGTTTTTGATAAATCATCTTATTCATTCAAGACATAGGTCAATCGTATGGTAGAGTTAACGAAATCGCAGAAGAAAAAAGTGAGAGAGTTGATAGAAAAAGGAATAACTCGAGACTTTTTGGATGGAGTAAAACGCATTAAGAGTATTAGTGATTCATTTGTTGAAGGCAGTAGTGATCCCAAGGAATATTACCACAAATTGTTTTCCACGATGATGAACAAAAATGAAGTAATAGCGAAACGCTATGATGATTTGCGAGGTTCAAATTATTTTATAAGGTTAGTAATGCTATTAGAAGATGGTGTTATTTCGAGGGAAGAAATTCAGGGCTTGGATGATGAGTTGAAAGCAAAATTATCATTCTTGAGTAAAAACGCCTAACCAGGCGCTCAAGCTGACGGAATGAGCTGGGTGCGAAATTCATGGCGAGCATAGGTTTTGTGTTTAATTGAAAGTTGGTATAATGAACTCGTTTCGTTTTCAGCAACTTGAAAATTATCAGCGCCGCAGCTTAGCGCCGGTCCGTTAGAACGCACGCAGAATTTGATACGTTAATTACAAAGGATGTCAAAATGAAACTAGATTCTCTTTTAAAACGGGCAAATGAGTTGCTAGAATATGGCCAAAGGGTGCTTGGAAGTACTCGACAGTCTTCTTATGATAGTTCGAAATATGTTGACTCTGGTTTGTTTGCAGGGTTTCGAGCGGCTGCTCTTTCTTTTTTTAAAAGTACTTTCGGTGAATTACATCCTTATTACAAAGACTTCGATGGTCAAGTCAAATATGCTGATCCTTATTGTACCGATAGAGGAATTGGAATTCTAAATGCTGCAAAAGATGAAATTCAAGGAGGCTGGTTAATATCAGTCAAAGGACTTGTTTCCGCAGAAATATTTTCTGATTTCTTTGATATGGCATCCTATCTTCTTTCAGAAGACTACAAAGATCCCGCTGCGGTTATGATTGGTAGTATTCTCGAGGAACATTTGAGGCAGCTTTGCACAAAGAATGGCATTACTACCGAAGTGACCAAGGATGGTAGGCCAGTTCCAAAGAAAGCTGATGCTCTTAATTCCGAATTGGCGTCAAATACTATTTACAGTAAACTTGATCAGAAAAATGTCACGTCATGGCTTGATTTGCGCAACAAGGCTGCTCATGGTCGGTATAGTGAATATACGAAAGAGCAAGTCAATTTAATGTCTCAAGCTGTAATAGAGTTTATGACTAGGGTATCCCTTTGATTTTTTATTTCAATTTTCTTTTTATGTTTTAATGCGTGCGTTCTAACCAGGCGCTCAAGCTGACGGAATGAGCTGGGTGCGAAATTCATGGCGCGTGTAGGTTATATTTTAATGAGAATGTGAGTACAATGAACTATAGAAGTAGAAACACGCTACGCGTGTTGCAGTTACAGGGCTCCGCCTGTTTTCAGCATTTTGAAAATTATCAGTGCCGCAGCTTAGCGCCGGTCCGTTAGCCAGCAGAAAGGCCTTTATGTATTTTAAGCAATTTATTTTAATGCTCGCCTTTTCGTCGTTGCTATATTCTGCAGACTCTTTAACTACTACGGACAAAATACCAACAATTCGATGGATTGGTTTTGTCAATGGAAATATTGATTCTGCAATGATTCTTTCAAAATGGCCTGTGAAATTAATAAATAATTATGGAGTTCTTTTTAATACAAAGCGATTTGATCCATTTGATATGGGTCGCTACGATGAGCCATCTACAAGAATAATGCGATTCAAGGATGTCTTCTTATTAATTGATATTCCGGCCCCTGATAGTCTATCAACTTATTCTGTAGAAATACGAATTGATAAAGGTATTCCAGTGTGCATAAATTGCGATGGAGGTTGTGCTCATTTAGATAGAAGAGAGACTAAGAATATTCAGCTTGAAATTGCTGTCCCTTTAGGCAAATCTATACGCAAGCTTTTTAATATTAGAGAATATATTAAAGATTGGCATCTTGTAGATGTTAAAATTATTGTTGCAATGTGTTTAGGCAAAAATAAATTGCTCGAAGATAAAATCAAGATGGATAAATGGCCTTGGTGTTTGTAAAATATTTTCTGCTGGCTAACCAGGCGCTCAAGCTGACGGTTGCCAGCTGGGTGCAAATTACATGGCGAGCATAGGTCGGGTACAAGATTGAAAGTTATCAGCATGAACTTGTTTCGTTTAGTGTATCGTGAAAGTTATCAGCGCCGCAGCTTAGCGCCGGTCCGTTAGCTGGCAAATTTTAAAATGGAAGACAATTGTATGCAAATAATATTAAATGCGATTTTGGTAATTATTACAGGAGTGTACGCAGTATTAACTCGTCGTATTGCAAAATCAAATGAATCTACTGTTGCTGCGATGAATTCTCAAATTAAGAGCACGACCCGTCCTTATATAACTATAACACTATCTCAATCCTCTCAAACTACACTTAGAATGAGAATAGCGAATACTGGAATGTCAAATGCTGAAAACTTGAGGTTGCAGATAGACAAGGATTTTTTTCAATTTGGGCGCAAAGAGGATAATCTTGCTGATGTATATGTTTTCAAAAATCCTATTCCATCCTTTCCTCCACGAGCTCAACTTGAATTTCCGCTTCTTTCCAGTTTGGAAGTGCAAGATGATAAATCATCGGTTACATCTGAATTTACTATTACAGCAACTTATTCGTTTAATGGAGAACCGTTTACTGAAAGAACGACGATTGATCTTAAAATGTACAAAGATATTTGGATGCCGACAAAAACAGTTCAGGAAGAACTTTCTGAGTTGACAACCGAAATCAAAGAATTGAAAGAAGTTCTAAAAAAGAAATTTGCCAGCTAACCAGGCGCTCAAGCTGACGGTTGCCAGCTGGGTACGAAATTCATGGCTAATGGTGGGTTGACGTTTTTATTATTAACTTTTCAGTACTTCGTTGGTTGAGTGCAAATTAATTTGGCTATCAGCATGAACTCGTTTCGTTATCAGCAATTTGAAAGTATTCAGCGCCGCAGCTTAGCGCCGATCCGTTAGGCCGCGGCGAAGAAAGACTGAAGTGATAAACAAAATCATTTTTAACAATTCTCTGAGTTGACTATGAACCCATTCACATCCGAAACAATCCGACTTATCTTTATATTTTTTGTCCCGGGCTTCATTTCGATGAAGGTCTATTCTCTCTTAATCCCCTCTGATTCCATTGATTTCTCCAAGTCCTTGCTCGAGGCAGTTAGTTTTAGTTGCATTAATTTTGCAATACTTTACGCTCCTATTGTAGCAATTCATTCGGATGATTTTCAATCTGATCATCCCATTTGGTACTACATCTCTGCTCTTATTATTCTTTTCATCGCCCCGATAGTCTGGCCTATTTTCTACAAGAAAATTATTTCAATGCCATTTCTTAGGCGTAGTATCCTTCATCCCATTCAAAAACCTTGGGATTACGTATTTGGCAAGAAGAAGCCCTATTGGGTAATCGTCCACCTTAAAGATGGTCGTAGAATTGGTGGTGCATATTCGTTCAACTCTTTTTCATCATCTTATCCTGCTCCAGAACAAATTTATCTAGAGGAACTCTGGCAACTTGATCAAGATGGTAGGTTCATTAAGAAAATAGAACGCTCAAATGGAATTATTATTTCCGCAAATGATTATCAAGCTATTGAACTTTTTCAATATTAAAGGAGAATACCATGGGCAAATGAAGATGCAAAGTCTGACGAGTCAACACCTGTGTCTAAACCTATTCAGGTACCACTGAATGAAGGTCATCAACCCATGATAAAGGGGCACCAAGCAGTAGAATTTGGTCAACAACCAGTTGGCGACACAATCTTCCGCGGATATTCGCCGGAGGTTGTTAACCTTAGTACTTCGACACCTCCACAAGGCGGATCAGGTGTTCCTCCTGTCAAGGTTGAGGCTAAACCATCTGAAGCGAACACACAAGCATCTGATAAGAAGCAATAGTTCAGATAGTCGATGTGAATGTGTTAAGAATCTTGGCCGCTGCCTAACCAGGCGCTTCCCGCTAAAATACAGCGGGATTTCGCAGAAAGCGCTCAACAAGCTAGCTGACGGAATGAGCTGGGTACGAAATTCATGGCGAACATAGGTCGAGTGCAAAATTGAAAATAATCAGCATGAACTTGTTTCGTTGGTTGCATTACGATAATTATCAGTGCCGCAGCTTAGCGCCGGTCCGTTAGGCCGCTATTCATTTGAGAAAATAAATGGAATGTAACTGCATAAATACGTTTCCAAAGAAAACAAAGCTATCAGATATAACTAAATTTCTTTCTTTTCTTGGTTATGATAAGTACGGTGGTAATCCACCTTACTTCATTTTCTACAAGCGAGATCGATATAAATACCATTCTGGTGTTTCAGCAGAGATATTACGAGATTATGATAATGTAATACAGGTCTCTACTTGGATAGAAATTGAATCAAATTCTTATGATTATGACTATCAAAAATTTACTGTTAAGGAATTAAAGACTCGCTTTGGTGGTAGTTTTTCGACTGACGTAGGCAAAAATAGATTTCCTCGCAAATATTTTTCTACTCGAATAGATGCTGAATCTGGATGTTATATTGCATATACTCGGTTTCAAGCCAATCTTGGGACTATCAAATCATTCCTCTCAACTAGGGAATATAAAAACTTTCCAGAACCAGAAAAAGATAATCGCCCTCTGGTTAAACATCCAGTTATAGTTTCTAATAATCTTATTGTTCCATTCTTAGTTGCCGCAACAGAAGATTATTTTCGTTCCTCATTTGTCGCATTGTTTCAATACTCAGATAAAAGGAAAATATTTCTTAAAAAGGCTCACCTTACTGACGAAGATCTTATTAATATTAGCATGGGTAATCAAACCGTTGAAAATGCAGTGGCTTATCATCTTTCTTTCCAAGATATCGGGAAAATATGTGATAATTTTAACCAACTTGATCGTAAAATCAATTTCCGTAGAATCCTTGAAAATAAATCAAAGAGACAGGGATATTCTTTGTTTAACGCATTTGAGAATATTGTTGAGCACCGTCATCGTCTAGTTCATAGAAGTCGCCTTGATCCTTACTATTATGATCGTTGTGTTCAACGGGATTTGAAAATTACAGGAAAAATAATATCGTCGGTTTATAATTTATTTTTAAAAACATATGGTTGGCAACCAATAGATGAATAGCGGCCTAACCAGGCGCTCAAGCTGACGGTTGCCAGCTGGGTGCGTTAAGCATTGCTGGTGGTGGGTTTTCATTTTTATTATTCAGTTTTTAGTACCTATAACTTTGACACTTATTAATTTGGTTATCAGCATGAACTTGTTTCGTTGGTTGCATTACGAAAATTATCAGTGCCGCAGCTTAGCGCCGGTCCGTTATACCGCTTGCGCATATATAAAGATTATGCCTCATGCAAAAAAAACAGGCAATGTATAAAGTGAAACGAAAAATGTTTGAGTTTGTAAAATAAGAAAAATATCAAATAATAGAATAACAAAAGGCAATTAATATGAAAAGATATTTCAATTTATTAATAGTCTCGTCTTTAATGACATTAAGTTGTTTTTCGCAAGAATATTTTAAAAAGGAGATGCTAATTGAAACCGGAGTGTATTATTATCCTGAAGCATGGGATAGTAGCCAGTGGGACAGGGATTTTCAAAATATGGCTAAAATGGGTTTTGAATTTACCCATTTTGCTGAATTTGCCTGGGCAATGCTTGAGCCTGCCGAAGGTCAATATAATTTTAAGTGGCTGGATAAGTCCGTTGAGTTGGCTGCCAAACACGGCCTTAAAGTAATTATGTGCACGCCAACCGCTACGCCTCCTGTATGGCTTACAAAGAAATATCCCGAGGTATTGGTTGTGAAAGAAAATGGACAAAGGGCAATGCACGGTACCCGCGAACATTATTCATGGTCGAGTAAAAAATACAGGGAACTGACAGAAAAAATTGTAACCGAAATGGCCAAACGATATGGCAATGATAAACGTGTATGGGGCTGGCAAATTGATAACGAACCCTCCCACTATGGAACTGTAGATTATGGTCCTGAAGTATTATTAAAATTTAGAGAATGGTTGCAAAAAAAATATGGAAATATACAAACACTCAATATTGCATGGGGTACTGTTTTCTGGAGTGGAATTTATTCAGATTTTGGCCAAATTGAAATACCCAATCCGTCATTGCAGATATGTGGAACAGCAAGTCCGCACTCAATTATGGATTTCAAAAGGTTTTCGGCCGATGAATGTGCTTCATATATTAGCTTTCAATACAAAACACTAAAAAGCATTATACAGAAAAGTCAATTTGTTACCACCAACTTTATGAGTGGTCATGAAGCTGTTGATCCATGGCGTAATGCCGATCTTGATTTTGTAAGTTATACTATGTATCCGGTTGCCGGTTATGCAAAGGGAGTAGGCAATCAGGGTTTCCGTTTGGGCAACCCAGGACAAATTTCTTTTGCTAACGATATGTTCCGCTCCATCAAAGGGAAAACAGGGGTAATGGAATTACAGCCAGGTCAGGTTAATTGGGGTAAATTTAATCCTCAACCCTATCCTGGAGCCATAAGGGCATGGCTTTGGAATTCTTTTGCCGGCGACTTGAGCTTTATTTGTTCTTATCGTTACAGACAACCCCTGTTTTGCGGTGAGCAATACCATTATGGAATGGTTGGTACCGATGGCGTTACACCATCTCCGGGTGGTCTGGAGTATAGTCAGTTTATGTCTGAAATAAAGGTTCTACGAAAACTTTACAAATCATCTACAACCATACCATCTGAGTATGCTATTCGAAAAACTGCCATTCTGTATAATAAGGATAATCAATGGAATACAGATGGACAGAAGCAAACATATCAATGGAGTTATGACAGTCACCTTTCAAAATACTACAATGCTTTAATTTCCCAAACCATTCCAGTCGATTTTATTTCTGAAGAAAGGGATTTTTCGAAATATAAAGTTCTGCTTTTGCCAGCATATCAACTCGTTGACGATGCGCTGATTTTTAAATTAACGAAATATGTAAATGAGGGAGGCAATTTGATTTTAACTGTACGGACAGGTCAAAAGGATAAAAACGGTCATCTGTTTGAGGATAAATGGGCGGCAAAGATTTGGCCACTTATTGGGGCCAAAATTAAAATGTACGATGTATTGCCCGACGATATTTATGCAGAAGTATTAATGAACGATGTAAAATATCAGTGGAATAATTGGGCAGATATTCTTGAAAGCGACACAAATACTGAAGTATGGGCTAGTTATAACGACCAGTTTTATAAAGGAGCAGCTGCAGTAACAAACCGAAAATTAGGGAAAGGCTCTGTAACTTATATTGGGGTAGATTCAGACGATGGTCGCATTGAAAAAGATGTGCTTGCCAGGCTTTATAATTCAATTGGTATTACTACAGAGTCTTTACCCGAAGGAGTAGTTAAGGTTTGGCGCAGTGGTTTCTGGATTGCAATTAATTATAGCAGCCAATCAGTAAAGATTGATATTCCTGCAAATGCGACTATTATTATTGGTAAAAATTCAACGCTTCAACCGGCAGAAGTGTTGGTTTGGAAAGATTAATAGTCCTATTTTAAAAAATGCAAGCGGTATAACCAGGCGCTCAAGCTGACGGTTGCCAGCTGGGTGCAATCAACATGGCGAGTATAGGTATTAGTCTTAATAATTTCTTTTTCAGCGTGAACTCACTTCCTTGGGTGCATGTTGAAAATTATCAGCGCCGCAGCTTAGCGCCAGTCCGTTATGCCGCACGGGCGGCGATAAAAAAAATGTTTTTGTGCCCTCATTTTAAAGCAAAATAAAGAAAGAGAGCCGTCAATGGAAAAAGAATCATGGAAGCAATTTCTCTCCAAAATATTTTTAGGAGAACTTTCAAAAACTGCCATCGCGGGACTTTTGGCCACACTAAATCTGCCAACGATACTCGTGCTTCTTGTGGGAAAACTGCAAGCGATCCTACAAGAATTATCAAACAAACCCATAATAGAATGGCAATGGTACGTATGGTTTCTTCTGGCATCATTTATCCTTTCATATTCTATGTTATTGATTCTAATGACTATTTATATTCATAAGTTTATAGTACGTAAACGTACATTCTTTATTTTCCCCTATGGTGGCTATAATTGGAAAATGTGGTTATTGCCTCAGCGTGTAATACGTTCACCACTTCCTTTATGTCCGAAACATGGAGTAGAATTATCGGTTTACGGTGAATTAGATAAAAGTCAAAAGTGTCCATTTTGTGATATCTCAATTTCCGAACAGGATTACTATCTGTCCCCAATAGTAAAAAAGGCATTTATGGTTGGCGAAGCGATGCTCGATGGTCATTATAAAACACCTAAAAAAATAGTGGGCACAAAAACATAAAAAGCAAAATCGTTCTCGCCGCCCGCGCAACAAGTAATGTGCGGTGGATTATTTTTAAAGTATTGTGAATTACTGTTACCATTTGTGTGTCTTGAAAATTAGTTGGCCTAACCAGCAACTCCATTAGACTATAGATATAATTAACGGAAAGTATCATAAGCATATAAACCCAGAAGAACTGAAGAAGTCTAACGCGGCTCAAGGCGAGAAGAGCTTACAGCTTGAAGAAGACCCAGTTCTTCGAG